>OJNY01002172.1_pt1 | contig 10690 bp, 13 predicted proteins | sample 1597931 | NCBI WGS metagenome assembly OJNY01 (sample SAMN01915209, study PRJEB22387) | human gut metagenome | isolation source: stool | host: Homo sapiens | place: USA
GTCCGCCCGCATGATAAAAAAGTGAAAGTAAATTTACGGAGGTGTCTTTATGAATGTGATCTATCGTGTGCATGGCGCTGGTGGCTTCTATATGGAAACGCAGAGCCAGGACCAGGCTTTCCGAGCTGCCAGGCAGGAAGCTGCGGAATCCGGCCAGAAAGGCGTCGCCTATGATTGTATAAATTTTATCCTGGGTTTTCTGCAGCTTCCCCGCGCAGCTTAATCGAAGCGCTCCACGGTAATCCTTTTAGAAAGGAATGAATCAAAATGTTTGACAAAGAAAAATTGAAACAGGCCATGGATGATCATGGCGATACAAATAAGGCGCTTGCGGTCTTCCTGGGCATGACTGCATCCAATTTCTCGACGATTTGGAACGGGCGGCAGCCATTCCAGCGCAAGCACATAGTCCGGATCGCGGTCCGGTATCAACTCTCCCCGCAGGACGTGTGGGATATATTCTTCCTGGCCGATGCTGAGGCCATCAAAACAGAAGCCAGAGAGGCTTGACCTCCCTGGCTTCTGTCTATGTTTCCGACATTGATGTCGGGATCATGCTTTGTGTCCGTATGCTGTGTTGAGGCTGATCCAGCCTGCTCCGGACTTTAATCTTCCCCATCCATTTTTCTGCTCTACGATCGTGAATGTTCCCTTGCCGGTATATGCTCCGGTCCAGTCATAGTTTGTGCCCGGTCCTTTTCTGATGCGCAGATCTGAAATCGTGACGGTCCATTTCAGCGTTGATGGAGCTGCTGCAGGTGCGGTGGATCCACTACTTACCTTGTGGCCATATTTGCTGTTGAGGCTGATCCAGCCTGCTCCGGATTTGAGCTTGCCCCAGCCGCCCTTTTCTGCCACGATTGTGAATACTCCCTTGCCGGTGTATCCAGCCGAGTCATAGTTTGTGCCTGGTCCTTTTCTAATGTTCAAATCTGAGACCGTGACCTTATACGCATAGTTGACTGTCGTTGCTCCGGACGGAGCTGGTGCTGGAGCAGGTGCCGGTGTGTTATCCTCTGCTTCTGCAGACAGCTGCGCCTTGAACGTCTGCCACTTCTTATCATCGGATCCGTTCTCCAGGTTCCATCCTTTAATGCCGGGGCAGAGCTTGCCGGTAACGTCATAGTGACGGATTACTCTGCTGGCAGGGATTCCGTATACTTCCATGAGGTATCGTCCCAGCTTGGCTGCATTGGCGAGCGCAGCGTCTGTGAAGTACCAGTTATCGTCGTTCGGGTTTGTCACGCGGCCGGTCTTATTGGTGCTGCAGATCTCGATAGATATGCAGTTGTGGTTCGTAGCGACTCCATGGAGCTTGCCGCCCTTGTTTCCGTATGCGCTGCCGCCGACGGCCCAGCAGGAATATTTCTCCGGATCCGGATTGTACTGTACGATTTCCTCATCGTCTACGATGAAGTCCGCAGTTCCTCCAGCTTTTGGATTTGCAAACCAGGACGCTGTCGCTCTGGCCGATCCTTTTTTGCTCGTTACTCCGGCTGTGTAATGGTATACCAGGTACTTATCTTTCCCTCTGCCGGTTGAATACAGGCCGTGCGTCCCGGTCTGCTTGATGATGTTGATTTTCATGTTGGTTCCTCCTTCCGCGTCGTACTCTGTGAGTTCGTACTGTGTAACCAGTCGGTATGTGCTCTCGACGTAGCTGCTATCAGTCGCATATCCATCTGCCTTGATAAGCTGAAGGTATTTCTTTGGATCTGTAACACCTTTCAGATTTTTGTACCTCGGCTTCTGAATAAATTCGAAGTAACCCTTTACGCCTTCCTCCATGCTGTCGTATACTCTGAAATTGTCCTTGATCGTTGTCAGAGTCCCTGGCGTATATTCCTCCTTCGTCTCCATGTTCACGCTCTTGCCCTTCCAGGTTGTCCCGCATTTCATTCCGAAGTAGTTATGATACTTGGATGCCAGCTTGCTCTCTCCCCATCCGGATTCCAGGATTGCCTGGGCGATGATGGGACTGTGTACCAGGATTCCGTATGCTTTCGCGTACTTCTGCACGTGCTTTGCTATGTCTTCGATGAATCTCTGCTGTTTCTCTGTGATTGCCATCTTGCATACCTCCTAAATAAAAAAGGGCAGCCTGGTGGCCGCCCTGGGTGCTTTGTGCTTCTTATTCCTCTGAATCGTCGGATCCAATGTTTGCGGAGTCGGTGAGTCCTTCTCCGATGATGTATGCCACGACGGATGCTCCGGCCATGATGAGTGCCGTTACCTGTGTGGCTGTGTTCTCTGCGCCTCCTGTGGCTACGATCATCATTGATACGAATGATGCCACTGCTGTCCAGAATTTTCTGCTTGTCAGTTTTCTTTTCCAGTCGATGTTTTTCATGATGTTTGTTCTCCTTCCTCGATGATATGTTTCAGTGCTTGCTCGTTCAGAAAGTTCTTTTGTTCGTGCTTGACCTTCTGAGCGTAGTCCAGGGCTGCGTGCATGTCTCCGTTGCAGTGTGCATCCGGGATTCTCTGCACGGCTCTGGCTGTGGCCTCTCCGAGCGCTATGGCTGCGTTCACGCTGTTGATGATGCAGAGCTCATTCTTCTCTCTGATCTGTTCGCGTTCGTCCAGCTGTTTCTGGCGCTCCTCGCGTTCCTCTTTTTCATTGTCCGCACGCTTCTTGAGATTCTGCTCGATGAGCCAGAAACAGAAGCCTGTGAACGCGGACGGAATGCTGGCGGCCACGACGATTGTTGTCATGTCCATTGGTTCCTACCTCCCTCCTGCATTTAATTTGTTGCAGCTTCTGCATGGCTGCTGGCCTGCCGGAATAAAATAAGCCACGCACTCGCCGCAGGTACCGAAGTACCGGCAGCTTTCCGTGCATGGCTCGTATGTCCTTCTGCAGGCGTTATCTGGATTCCGGTGTAGACACTGGAACCTCTGGCTCTTTCTTTGAGGCGATGATCTCCTGCATTTCTTCATCTGTGATCCATCCTCTCTTGACTGCGTTCTTCAGCATTGCTTCGGACGCGCGTCCTTCCTGGTATAATCTTTTCAGTCTTTCATACATTTTACTCACCTCCAAGAATCGCGAGCGTGATGTCGTCGACGCTCTGGTTGATCGACTCGATCTGAGCCTGCTGCTTTGTGACGGTCTTTGTCAGGATTTCCAGCTCTGATGGCTGTTCTCCGGATGCTTCCGCCTCCTTGGCATTCTGGATCCAGGTCTCTGTGTCTGCTGCGACTGCTGCAGCGAGGCCTTCTCTGTAGATCGTGTCTACCGTGTAGCGGTCAAATGTGAAGTATTCCTGTGGCTCCTGGTCTTCTCCTGAAGCCTGGCGTGTGAATGGTCCCTGGATATTGTCATATAAAATGACGGTGCAGGATCTTCCTTCGATTGGCGGGAGCGCCTCAATTTCAAACTTCGACGCAGGCCTGATGTTGCTTTCTGTCTTCATCAGCGATTACTCCTTTCAGATGCTTAATATTAACAAACGGCCGCACCCATTTCTCGTAGAAGTGCTGGCTGTCTGAATTCACGATGTATCCGATGTATGAAACCATGGCGTGCGCGTTCCGGATGGATGCGTGATGCACACACTGATCTGGCCAGAATCGCGGGATTGCGATGTCTCTGGTCTTCTTCTGAATGCCATCGTTGATTCGTCGCATTGTGTACTTGGCTGGTATGAAGGTTTCCTCATCCAGCATCCTCTGCAGCTCCAGCGCGTGTCCATCGATGTCCTCCAGGACCTTCTGGACCTCTTTGCGCTTCCGCTTATGTCTAGCCGCGTCCTTGATCGCTTCCTTCAGGTTATTGAGGTCTCGGACGTGCTCGAATAAGTGACCGACTCGCTTCGTGTATTTGATTGGTGGTAGCTTGTCTTGCTTTTGTGTATCTTCCATGAATGGCTATCTCCTTTCAGACTCTCTTTGTTAGCCTCGCTGACTTTCCAGCTCCATTCCTGGCGTACTAACCAGCGCCATTCGCGGCCTATTTTTACCAAGGGGTAAGGAAGCGCACCTGCGGCATTATCTTAACGAATAATTCGATGATGCCATAAAAATCGAGAATCTAACAAAGTGGGCGACCGCCGATGTTCCAGTTCGTATTACCCGTACCGTTGTTACAGTTCCGGTAGAAAGGCCCGGCATTCGTACCGTTGTTCACGTTACCGCCAGAGATCACCAGCCGCGCGCAGTTACGCTCCCTGTGTTTAATTTTCTTTATTGGCAGCAGGCGCCTTCGTCTTTGCGCCTGCCTGTTTTTCAGTTATGCTGCCGGTAGTTCCGGGGGATAAAAGTCCCCCGGTCCCCCTTTAAATGGCAGCCTTGCGGCAATGAGGGCGACCGCCGACGCTCCAGTTCGTATTACCCGTACCGTAGTAACAGTACCGGCAGAAAGGCCCGGCAATCGTACCGTCGGCCACGCTACCGCCAGAGAGCACCAGCGTTCCGCCTTCGCTGCTGTAGTAGTAATCGCCGATATATGCGTCGGCTCCACCACCTACCTCAATCGGGAGCTCGTATTCCGGATGCAGGCTGTCGAATCCCATCTTTTTGATGAATCCTTCGTTTGTCGGGCATACGTAGCCGAGCTTCTGGTAGTCTCCGGTGTATGTGTCGTCTGCATAGCTTGCACGCTTATTGCAGCAGTAGTGCTGGCGGTTCTTGATGTTGACTCCGTCTCTAAACTGCCACATGTTGCCGAACCAGTCCTCGATCCACAAGAAACGGACCGCACGTCTTGAGCCGAGCTTTACTCCTGTTGGCCCTTCGGGATCCTCCAGGCATCCGTTCGGGCTTCTCATGGCTGTGGTCTCACCGGTGTTCTGAACGCATGACCAGATCACGTTGCCTTCTGTGATATCCACTGGAGGTCCGTCGAAGTAGATTTCCGTCGCTGCCTCCACCTCTGTGGAAGTTTTAAATTCTGTGATTGTTCTGCCCCATACGATACTGTGGTTCCAGAGAGCTGTTCCGATGGCGATCTGCTGGCCTGCGAAGAACTGCGCAGCTCTGTCGCTTGCGATCGTGATGCAGTTGGCTGCCTTCTTTGTTTTCAGAGCCTTGTCGTCGCCATTCTCTCTGAAGCCGGTACGGCCTGCTCCGAGGATTCTCTGTGCCTGGGTTCCTGCGAACATGATAATAAACAGGTGATCGAGCAGGAACATGTTCCATACGTCGTCAAGCTGCCAGCCTTCGCCTTTGTTGCAGCTGCGGGTTCTGAAGGTTGCCCTGGTTGCCTCCGTGAGCGGTGTCGCTCCGGCAATCGAACGGATGACGTCCTTGGCTCCTGTGGCTGCATCTTTTCCTGCGGATCCGTTGAAGATCGGGATGTAGATCTTGTCGCTGATGCTGCTTCCGTCTGTGAATGCAGGGTTGACGTGCAGGCCATCTACCGGTGCAGATGATACCCAGCGGTATTCCCACTCTACTCCGTCGCTATCCGTTTCAAAGTAGCGGGATGTATAGCAGAGCGGCATTTCCAGCATGACGTCTCCGTTATCTCCGGTCCAGGAGAAGTTGGCGTCTCCCAGGTATGCGGTGACTTTTCTGTCTTCTGAAAGGTTGCACGGTCTGCAAGCGTTGTATGGATATACCGACTTCATGAAGTCGTTCTGGACGTCTCCGGTTCCGACTGCTGCCTTGGCTGTAAGGCCGACAGCTCCACCGAGTCTCTCCCAGCTCTCTGCGCCGCAGCTCTGCTGACCGACTTTCTTTCTGGCTCCGTATTTCTTCACGGCTGCCTGCTCGATGATGGTTACTCTGTCTGCCAGGGCTTCCAGGTCGCTCTGAAGTGCCAGGCCTCCTGCGGTCACGATGGTGACGCTTGATGCGTTGGCTACCTCCAGGTAGTAACTCATGGAAATGACGGACGGGATCACGCCGTTGTACGCTGGCATGTAGTCGCTGGTGCTTGCGGTTGCGATGCTGTATAAGATTTCGCCATCGTCCGGATCCTGCGCGAAGATACCGAACTCACGGATTTCGTATCCTGATTTCAGGACGTCCGTGTCGCTGGTCTTATTTGTGATCGCCACCTTCAGAACGAGTGTACTTCCGTTCTGGATCTCTTTGCTGTGGATCGGCAGTGTCTGCACCGGTGTCTTGAGTGACGTTCTGGTGTCTGTTGCCTCTCCGGAGCTGTACTGGCCGGATCCGGTCTGCGCCTTCGTGATCTTGATTGTGCATCTGCCCGCCTGGGCCTTTGCCAGGAGCGCTTTTCCTTTCGTGGTCAGTTTACTTGGATTCCAAATAAGCATTGATTTATTCCTCCTTTATGACTGTTGTTGTCTGGTAGTCGATGTTTGCCCTCATGGCAGCTCTTTCGCTTTGTGAGAGGTCTGCTTTGCCGGTCTCTGCATTCAGGGCGTGGGTGCTTTCCTCTGATGCATTGGCTGGCCCGACATCGATGGTGCCGGATGCCTCCGTGGCTCCCTGGTTATCATTCAGGACGTAGGTGCTTCCTTCGGTGCCGGTTGCGCTTGCGATAAATGCTCCGGCCGTAGCCTGGACGTCTCCTGCTGTGGTATTCAGAGCGTAGGTCTCTGTAACCGGTGCGGCGACTGCTGCCACGTTCATTCCTTCGGTTGCGTCTGTATCTGATATCTCGTGATTGCTCACGGTGCATTCGCTTATAGCTGTGATGTGGGTGGCCATGGTTGCTGCAGAGTGAAGTTCTCGCAGCACGGTCGCCCTTCGGATGTGGGATTTTGAATTCTTGACCTTTTTAATGACTGAGGTCAGCTCGCTGATGATGTCCTTTGTCATCAGCGCCTCTGTCTCCACATCGAACGTGTTAGCTTCGATCGGCGGCTCAGTAAAGTCGAACCACTCGATCAGTCTCGCATCGCCTCCGAACACTGAGGCGATCAGTTCCTCTGTTGCTTTGACCGTTCCGGCCTGCGTGTACCACTTGAGCGTGTTCTTTATGATTGAGCGCTTCGTCTCGATGTCTGCGTGCTGGTCGTAGTACATGGCTCGCGTTTCCACCGCCAGGTAGTCCAGCGTGGATTCTGCCAGGTGGTCGATGTCGCAGGAGCTTCCTACGCCTGCAGCTTTCTCCAGCATTCTAATGATTGCCATGTGCAGCGCGTAGCTTATGCTCTTGAATTCCGGACTTGTCTCATCCAGCCAGAGGTCTGCGAGCTCTCCGTTTCTAATATCAATCATCCTCAACACCTCCGTATGTCACGTTCTTGCTTGTGCAGTACGCGATGGAAGTGCCGCCGATCTTCTGGAAAACCGGGCTCTTGATTTCTACTCTCTTGGCTCCTGCTGCAGTCACTCTCTTGATCAGCTCCGAGCTGTTGATGTCTCGGCCGATCTTGGATTGCTGCCAGGTTACGAAGTCATCCACTGCCTTGGCGACCTCGCTCTGGATTGTTGCCACGGATCCTGAATCTGAAGAATTGATATAGTAGGTCAGGCTGATGCTGTAATTCACCGCTGTTGGCGCCTTCACGACGACCTTGTCAGTCAGCGGCCGGATGTTCGGATCCGTGATGTACTTCGTCAGCCCTGTGATCATCTCCTGGCTTGGGATTCCGTCGTCCATCAGGAATACGATATCTACCTCGCCTGGGTTGTCGCTTGAAACCTTGACGTCTGCGATGGTGCTGTTGTACGTCTTTACCCAGTAGACGTATGCTTCCTCGGTTCCGGCTGTTGAATAGCGGGACGGTGCGATGTAGATTCTGTCCTTCAGGGATTCGTCGCTCTCCGGATCCGCGCCGCCATCTGTTTCCGTGATGTTGGTCACGCTTTCTATGTACGGGATTGGATCCACGAGTGTCTGAATGGCTCCCTCCTGGATTCCATTCAAATCTGCGCCGGTCTCGATGGAAGTGCAGGCCACATCGACCGTGGTCTCTCCTGCCTTGATTTCTGCATACTCATCGGTCGTGAAATAAACCTCGCCATCCGTGACTCTGGTTCCGGCCGGGATTGCTATTGCTCCGGTCTGCGCCTCTGAAAGTGTGAAGCGCATCGTCACGGTCGCTGGCTTGGCAGCAGTTCTCTCGATGCCCTTGAGCGCTGCCAGGTTGTCCAGGAAGGCTCCGAATGCGTACTTGAGAAGGTTCTGCTTTCCGGCTCTATCGACGTACATGTACATCTGGTAAATCTGCACGCTGCAGGCGTATAAGATCAGGGCGATCGGTTCGCCTCTGTCCAGCACGGTTTCTTCTCCGGTTTCCTCCATGTATTTGTCCTGGTAGTCCTGGAGCATCTGCTTCTGGATTCCATCCAGGTTGATGTCGTCATCGATGAAGCTGACGTCCGGGAGTCTCTCGATCTGTTCGATTGCCATGCTCTTTTACCTCCTTCCTATGTAGATATCTAATTCCAGCACGCCTTCTTCGTCCTGGGTTCCTTTTACATCCTGGAGCTCCAGGCTTGGTATGTATTCGTCCATCGCCTCTGCGAGCTCCACTGTGATCATGTTGATTGCGTCCGGTCCCGGCATATCAATGAAGATCTGTGTCAGACCGAATCCCCGGCTTCCAGGGATGGATCCTTTTCTTGTGATCAACATCGATTCGATGATGTCGTTGGCCAGTTCCAATTCATCCGGTTCGATGGAACCGTCCGCGTCTTTGATCTGGTTAATTCTTATAAAAGCCACTTAGATTCCCTCCCTTATGAATATTCCATGAATGTGACGTCGATCTTGGCTTTTACAAGCTCGCCTTTGTTGTAGATCGCGTCCCAGGTCTCCGATGTTGCTGTGATTGCCATTTTGTTGGAGCCCATGATTTTGCCTCCAATGACCAGGTATTCCACCTGGCCGCTCCGGTTGGCTTTCCGGATCTTCTCGACCGTGCTTCTTGGCTTCACTCCGTGCTCTGCGGATAGCGTGATGGTAAGAGTGACGCCCATTGTATCTGGTCCGCTGAATTCCCCGCGCGGCACGTTCTGAAGGATGTTGTGCTTCGTCCATCTGGAGTCCTGCGATACCTTGATGTCTTTAGCTGTCAGGATCTTCTTGCTATTGACCTCAAATATCAGATCTGTTCCCCAGCAGCCGAGTGTTCCTTTTGCTTTTGCACGGTTCTTTGCTTCGTCGGTCTTCTTCTTGGTGTCGGTTTTCTTTTTGGTGCTGGTCTTTTTTTTCGTTTTCTTTTTCTTTTTAGCAGCAATGCTGGCCACGGTCTTCTTTTTCTCTGCGACCGTTTTCAGGTATTGGCCATAAGACCAGCCCCATCTTCCTTTGTACTTTACGTGGTACCATCCGCTTTGCTTTTTCCCATCTCCGGATACTGTGGTTCCGTATGGCATTGCTGTCAGGATGGTTCCGTTCGGCTTGCTTCTCACGCGGAGCCCTGACCTCGCTGTGACTTTGTATGTCGCCATCTGAATACCTCCTATCCTTTGATGTGATTGATAATCTCGGCCACGGTGATGCTTCCGCTCTTTGTGGCCAGTGTGATCCTTGAAGCGTCGAGCGTGATTGCTGGCGCGTGAATCTGCAGCGAGCTTCCTGAATACTGCAGAAAGGCTTCGCCGATTGCCTGTGCCAGGTCTTTTCTGTATACGCCTTTGCCGCTGATCGGTGGTCTGTGGCTGCTGTTCCAGTACGTTCCGGCCACGATTCCCATCGCGGATCCGTTTGAAAGATGAACGACCAGCACGCTGGCTCCGACCTTCGGCATCTTGTATTCATCGTTAAATGTTAAATAAGGGAGGTCGTCGGTCACGGAATTGTCGAGATCCGGATATGTGACCTTGATCATCCCGCTTCCGTAATCAACGGACGAGACCTTCCCGATTCTGATGGTTCTGTCTGCCATGATTTACCTCCTAGTCAAATGTTCCCTCGTCTACCCATCCATAAACGTTCGACGAGCTGTCTACGTGTATCAGGAGCCATGGATGTGCGTGACCATTTCCTCTGCAGTCAGGTCCGAGCGTTATCTTTGCCCTGCCTGCTCTTGCGCTGTAGCCTCGCGCTCCTGGATATGAACTGTAGTAGTGTGTACCGCCGTGGAAGTTTACAATGTCGCCGACCTTGTATGTCTTCTTTGCTGGTGCCGCTGGTGCCGGTGGTGCTGGTGGCGGATCTCCTTTGAGTTGCTTCTGACACTTGTGCAGCTGAATCTCCTGAGTGGTTCCGCTGTCTGATACTTTGGTCTTCACTTCATCCACGAAGTATTTTCCATCCGCTTTGCCGAGGTCTTTCACTTTTACGCAGATTCCGGCCACGATTTCTGGCCTTGCGAATATCGTTCCTGTGAGTACAGTTGCTTTTTCGTTCTCCAGATTGACCTTTGCAGCAGCTTTGTATCTGGCGTCGTTCTCGCTGTCGCTCTGCTCGCTGATTTTCAGCGTCCGGGCTCCTTTTGCTTTTTCTCCAACCAGTCCGACATAGATGCTGATTTCCTTGCTGTCATTGCCCTTTTTATATGACGTCCGGGCTCCGGTGTACGTGCCTTCCAGTGTGTCTGTGTAGTCCCAATCATCCCCGATGAAGTCTGCACGCTTTATGGTTGCCGTGGCTTTTTTGCCTTCGTATTTGCTTTTTCCCCATATCACGATTTTGTTCTTATAGACTTTCATTCCGAGACCGTAATCCTTGCACAAATCATATAAAAATGAGCTGTCGCTTTTGTCTGTCTGCTCTATGGATTTGATTGTGTAGTTCGGTCCATCAAAGATGAGCTTCAGACCGTATCTCTTTGCGATCTCCTGGGCGATCTGTTTAATGCTGACTTTCTTCCAGGTCTTTGTC
>OJNY01002191.1_pt1 | contig 10615 bp, 10 predicted proteins | sample 1597931 | NCBI WGS metagenome assembly OJNY01 (sample SAMN01915209, study PRJEB22387) | human gut metagenome | isolation source: stool | host: Homo sapiens | place: USA
GATGCGAGCATCGGCCCCTGCCATACGGGATTACTGCGTCGTCGTCAGCACTACATCGCCCATCGACGCGGTAAGGGTCACGCTGCGGGGCGCGGCGGCTGTTTGGGTGTAGATGCTGCTCATCGTCCTGCCGTTGAACACCACATTCCCCATGGACGTTTGCAGGTCAAGCGCGTAATCGTCGGGCCTGCCGTCCACCGTCAGGCCAATATCGCCCATGGCAGCTTCGACTTTAGCGGTTTCAACGCCCGCCAGCAGCCCCAAATCAAAATCGCCCATTGAGATATTCGCCGTAAACTGCTCTGCCTGCACGGTGCTACCGGTAAAGTTGCCCATCGCCAGGTCTAAGTCGATGCTGTCGGCGGCGATGGTATTGCTGTTGTCAAATTCTGCATCGCCCATAGCGGCAGTGATGGAGAGCTTTTTAAAATGGAAGGTATTCGCATCCGGCACGGACAGGACAAACTCAGGCTCGGGCCCCAGCTCGTTGTAGTTGGCGGGCACCTTGTAGCTGACACGCACCGGGCTTGTGTTGTCGCCCGTGTTGGTAAAGGTGAACCAGTCCTGACGCAGGTTCGTGCAGGAAAGGGTCGGCTCCGCCGCACCACTGTCCACAACGACTGTGACCGCGCCGTAGTCGATGTCGAAGGTTATATTTTTGGCGTCGGCCAGACCGGTGGTGAAATCCATCTTCTCCAATGGGCTGCCGCTGTCCGCGTCCTCGGTGGCGGCGGTCCCGTTGTAAAAATCCTCGGTGCGGACAAGACCGGATGCAGCAGTTTCTTCCTCCGTCGGCGCAACAACCATCGACGCCGTGCCGCCGCTGGGCTTTGCAAAGCTCAGCACAAGGACACCCAGCTGGACGAGCAGCGCCGCAGCAATGACAACGGCGAAAATCAGCCACATGGTTTTTGCCCCGGGGCCGTGCTTTTGAGGCCGGGCAGGCTGCGGGTCGGCGGCGGGCGGCTCCGGGGCGGCGGGCGGCACGGCACCGCCGCGTGCGCTCTCGGGTGCGTCAGGGTCGGCGTCCGGCGTCAGCCCCTCCCCTTCCAGAATCTTGCGGGCGGCCTCGGCAGGGTCGCCCAGCTCGGCGGCGGTGGCGTCCTCGTTGTCGGGGCCTGCGGCGTCGAAGTATTCCTCATAATAATTCAGTGCGTCGCGGCGCGCATCAGCAGGCAGGGCAGACAGCCGCTTTTCCAGTTCGGATAAGTACTCGTATTTTTTCATTGCTGCTCCCCCTTAAAGAGCTTGTTGATCTTTGTGGTGTAGACTTCCCACTCCGCCGTAAATTCTGCCAGCCGTGCGCGGCCTGCGGGCGTGATCTGGTAGTAGCGGCGGTTGCGGCCGTTGAAGGCTTCATCGTGGACGGTCAGGCAGCCGTCCTTTTGCAGGCGGCGCAGCACCGGGTACAGCGTGGATTCCGACAGGTCCAGTACCGTGCGGACCTCCTGCGTGATCTTATAGCCGTAGGTGCCCGTTTCCTCCCGCCCGACGACAGCCAGCACAATAGCATCCAGCAGCCCCGCCGTGGTGTTGATGGCCATAGGGTGCCCCCTTTCCGGGTGTATGGTGTATAGGGTTATATATTATATAGCATATAATATTGCATTTTGCAATAGGCTGCCGCAAAAAAATTATGTAGGGGCGGATTCCATATCCGCCCGTGGACGTTTATCTTGCCGCAAGCTCCCCGGGCGCATATAGAATGCGCCCCTACGATTCCGCCCTCATTTCTCTATTTCCTTATATAAATAGCCCAGCGCGTCTGCCAGACCGCCTAGGTCATCAATCAGGCCCTCGTCCACTGCCTGCCGGCCGTCCAGCACCGTGCCCATATCCATAACCAGCTCCCCGGTGTTGTGCATCAGCTGGGTGAACCGCCGGGCCGAAATCCGAGAGTGGCCGGTCACAAAGCCGACAATACGCTCCTGCATCTGCTCAAAATAGCGCAGGGTCTGCGGCACGCCCAGCACCATACCGGAGTGCCGTACCGGGTGCACTGTCATGGTGGCCGTGGGCACAATAAAGCTGTGACGCGCCGCAACGGCCAGCGGGATGCCGATGGAATGTCCGCCGCCCAGCACCAGCGTGGCACTGGGTTTGCTGACCCCCGCAATCAGCTCGGCCAGCGCAAGGCCCGCTTCCACATCTCCGCCCACGGTGTTCAGAATCACCAGCAGCCCCTCAATCTCCGGGTCCTCCTCAATGTCCACCAGCTGCGGAATGACGTGCTCATATTTTGTTGTTTTCTGCGCGTCCGGCGAGAGAGTGTGCCCCTCTATCGTGCCGATGACCGTCAGGCAGTGGATGGCGTGGCGGCCCTTGGTGGCGGGCACCATGCCGCTGTCCGTTATCAGATCGTGTTCCAGCCGCTTGATGGCGGCGTTCTCGGTGGGGTTCAGTTTGGGGCGGGCCTTGGCTTTCGTCTTTTTGTCGTTCGTTTCCATAGTCATTCTCCTTTGCCGATACAGAAAAAGTCTGCCCATCGGCGACGCAAAATATGCACGTATACACTTTTACTGCCCGCCGCCCTTGCCGATGCCGCCAAAAATGGGCGGTCAATTCTTATACAACTGGCCGATATTTGATAAATCAGCTAAAAAACTTAGACAAAAAATTGACAATTGCCACATCGCATTTTATAATATATAGTAAAATACGCAATGCAGATGTGAGGTAAGCAATCATGGTTTTGCAAAATAAGGTGTCGCTTCCGGTCATCAAGCGGCTGCCTAAATATTATCGCTATCTGACCAACCTTTCCGCCGACGGCAAGGACAAGATCTCTTCCAGTGAGCTGGCCCATATGATGGGCACCACCGCCAGTCAGGTGCGGCAGGATTTCAACTGCTTCGGCGGCTTCGGCCAGCAGGGCATCGGCTACAAGGTGGATGTGCTGCGCGCCGAAATCGGCAAGCTGCTCTTCGGGGACGGAGAAAAGCTGCCCACCATTCTGATTGGCGCGGGCCGTCTGGGCTCTGCCGTGTCCAGCTTCATCAGCCGCGACGCCAACGGCTACCGCCTGCTGGGCGTCTTTGACGTGAACCCTGACCTGATTGGCAAGGAGATGTGCGGTGTGCCGATTCTGCCCCTGAGCGAATTGGATCAGTTCTGCGCCGAGCACCACCCCGAGGTGGCTGTCCTCTGCGTACCGCGTCAGAGCGCCATGGATCTGGCCGGAGAGCTGGTCAATCAGGGTATCAAGGGCTTCTGGAATTTCAGCCACTATGATTTGTCCGTGGAGTACCCCAATGTCACGGTGGAGAACGTCCATCTGGGCGACAGCCTGATGAGTCTGGGCTACCGTCTGCGGAATCAGGAGAAGTGAGGAGCCAATATGGCAAAATTGTATTTTCGGTACGGCGCCATGAACAGCGGTAAGACAACGGCGCTGATGCAGGTTGCCTACAATTATAAAGAGCGCGGTATGCGGGTGCTGATTCTGAAGCCCTCTGTCGATACCAAGGGGCAGGACTCCATCGTGTCCCGGCTGGGCATTTCCTGCAAGGTGGACAAGCTCGTCACGCCCGATATGGACGTGGTGGAGTTGGTGCGTGCAGACGAGGCCGCACGCGGCAAGATTGCCTGTGTGCTCTGTGATGAGAGCCAGTTTTTCACCCCGGAGCAGGCCGACCAGCTGTTTCTTGTCACGGTGGATTTGGGGATTCCGGTCATCTGCTATGGCCTGCGGGCGGATTTTATGATGCGCGGCTTCCCCGGCTCTACCCGCCTGTTAGAGATTGCCCACACGATTGAAGAGCTGAAAACCATCTGCACCTGTGGCCGCAAGGCGATTTGCAACGGCCGCAAGGTCAACGGTGAGTTTGTCTTTGAGGGCGCGCAGGTTGCCATCGACACGGTGGATGACGTGGAATACCAGAGCCTGTGCCCCCAGTGCTGGTACCGCGAGTACCGTGCATTTCTTGCACGGCATTCCAAAAAGTAAATAAGCACAGTGATTGTCCCGCCAGATTCGGCGGGACTTTTTTTGTGGGGGTGCATATTGTTGTAGATACCGCACCGGGGACGAGTGCGCCGTAGGGGCCGGGCGCGCCCTGTTCCGACAAAAAAGTGCACCATTTTTGCGCCGCACATAACCAGATGCAATAACATTTGCGAAATAGCACCTATTTTGCATAAAACCGGCATATTTTGCGGTGTGTGACGCCTTTTGCCGGGTAAAAATCCGTGCGTTTTTTCGGGTGCACGGCGGATGCCCCGGTATGCCATTTGCCATTTTGCACAAACCGCACTATAAAACTTAGTTGGTTTTGACGGCGATGACAAAACGGTTACAGACAACAAAGCAAGAATTGTACGCTTTTGGTGTGTAACACACCAATTTGGCTGTTTATTTTACAAAATTGTTTTGTTATCATATAAGTAAGCGAAAGGCAGATGGTGCAGTGTGAACCCACATGACCAGCTGCAAAAATAAAATCGCACAGCAATTTTAGGAGGACAAAAACATGAAGAAGGCAATTTCTTTGGGCGTTGCCGCCGCCATGGCTGCCACTCTGCTGGCAGGCTGCGGCACTGCTGCTTCCAGCGCTCCCGCCGCTTCCAGCGAGACCGCAAGCTCCACTGAGGCCACCAGCGAAGCCACCGCTACTGAGGCACACGAGATCAACACCACCGATCCCATCGAGCTGACCATCAGCTGGTGGGGCGGCGACTCCCGCCATGAGGCTTACCAGAAGGCTCTGGAAGCTTTCCATGAGAAGTACCCCAACATCACCGTCTCCCCCACCTACGGCGCATGGTCCGGCTGGGAAGAGAAGCAGTCCACCGCACTGGCTGCCGATCAGGGTTCTGACGTCATGCAGGTCAACTGGAACTGGCTGTACCAGTACAGCCCCACGGGCGAGAAGTTCGTCGATCTGCGCGACTACAGCGACATCATCGACCTGAGCCAGTGGAGCGATACCGCCAAGAACGCCTGCATCGTTGCCGACAGCCTGCAGGCAGTGCCCATCTCGATGACCGGCCGTATCTTCTACTGGAACATGAACACCTTCAAGCAGGCCGGTATCGAGGAAGTTCCCACCACCTATGATGACCTGATTGCCGCCGGCAAGGCCTTCCAGGAGAAGCTGGGCAATGATTACTATCCTCTGGCCATTGGTCAGTATGACCGCATGATCCTGATGACCTTCTACCTTGAGTCCAAGTACGGCAAGGTCTGGGTCGAGAACAACGAGTGCCAGTACACCGAGGAAGAGATCGTTGACGGCCTGAACTTCATCGACTCCCTCGAGGACAACCACGTTATCCCCACCCGTCCGACCATGATTGCTGCAGGCTTCGACTCCATCGATAAGTCTCAGGAGTGGATCGACGGCAAGTACGCCGGCATCTTCGAGTGGGATTCTGCCCCCTCCAAGTACCAGTCTGCTCTGGCTGACAACTCCGGCTTCACCGTCGGTGAGGAGATCAAGTTCGGCGACAAGGCCAACGGCGGCTTCTCCAAGGTCTCCATGGGCATGGCCATCACCAAGTCCTGCCAGCATCCCGTTGAGGCTGCTGCCCTGATCGACTTCCTGTGGAACGGCGAAGGCGCTGCCATCATGGGCTCCGAGTGCGGCATCCCCGCCTCCACCGCCGGTCTGGCTGCCGCTCAGGCTGCTGACGCTGTGAAGCCTCTGGTCCTCGAGGCCAACACCAAGGTTCTGGCCTTCGTTGACATGCCGCTCGATCCTTACTTCGAGTCCAGCAAGCTGAAGGACACCACCGACGGCATTTACACCGATGTCTTTGATGGTCTGAGCTACGACGAGTACGACCCGCAGGAGGCTGCCGAGATCCTGCTGGACGGCGTTTCCTCCGTTCTGAGCGCCAACGCCTGATTGCAATCGTCCTTATAAAATGTAAGATTTAGCCGGTTCCTGCCCCGTTATCACGCATGGCGGGGCCGGCTATTTATGTTAAAACGCAATACAGCAATTTCGATAGGAGGTTTTTGGATGAGCTCTGCACCCAAAGCTACCCAGCGCACCCCCTTTAAGCGGTGGTGTGATGAAAACACCGGTCTTTTCTTCCTGATTCCCTGGATCCTCGGTTTCCTGATTTTCAAGGCTTATCCGTTTGCCAGCTCTCTGGTATACAGCTTTACTGACCTGAACTTCTTCAAGGGCATCCATCAGTACGGCATTATGAACTACATTGAGATCTTCAGCAGCCGCAAGACCGTTTCCGTCCTGCTGACCACCGTCAAGTACGCCTTTATCACGGTGCCGCTGAAGCTGGTTTTTGCCCTGTTCATCGCGTACATCCTGAACTTCAAGATCAAGTTCGTCAACCTGTTCCGCACGGTGTACTACATCCCCTCCATTCTGGGCGGCTCTGTGGCCATTGCGGTTCTGTGGCGCGCTCTGTTCAAGGACACCGGCGTTGTCAACACCATCCTCGGCTTCTTCGGCATTGCCGGTCCCGACTGGCTGGCTGACAAGACCTGGGCGCTGTTCGTCATCTGCCTGCTTCGTGTGTGGCAGTTCGGCTCTGCCATGGTGCTGTTCCTGGCCGCGCTGAAGGGTGTGCCCGCCGACCTGTACGAGGCCGCCACGATTGACGGTGCTACCAAGACCCGCCAGTTCTTCTCCATCACGGTTCCGATGATTACCCCCGTTATCTTCTACAACCTGGTTACCCAGATTGCACAGGCTTTCCAGGAATTCAACGGCCCCTACATCATCACGCAGGGCGGCCCGCGTAATGCTACCACCCTCGTTTCCCTGCTGGTTTACAACTACGCCTTCAGGTCCAACGAGATGGGCATGGCCTGCGCGCTGGCTTGGGTTATGTTCATTGCAGTTGCTCTGCTGACCGTGATTGCCTTCAGCAGCCAGAAGCACTGGGTCTACTACGCTGATTAAGGAGGAACGAAAAAATGAAGCTTTCTACCGCCCATAAAATCGGCCGTTTCTTCCAGTACTTTGTGCTGATCCTTGTCGGCATCATTATGATTTACCCGCTGGTCTGGATGGTGGGCGCCACCTTCAAGGGCAACGCCGAGATTTTCTCCGGCATCGGCTTTCTGACCGCCAACCCCACCCTGCAGGGCTACATTGATGCCGTCACCCAGAACTACGGCGGCGATATCAGCATCTGGCGCGCCTTCCTCAACACCTACAGCTTTGTCATCCCCAAGGTTATCTTTACCGTTATCAGCTCTGTCATCGCCGCTTACGGCTTCAGCCGCTTCAAGTTTGTGGGCCGTGACATCCTGTTCGGCATTATGATTTCCACGCTGTTCCTGCCGCAGGTTGTTCTGAACGTTCCCCAGTACCTGATGTACAACACCTTTGGCTGGGTCAACAGCCCCTTCTACCTGCCCCTGTGGGTTCCCACCCTGTTTGCAACCGAGACCTACTTCGTCTACCAGCTGGTGCAGTTTATGCGCAGCATCCCGCACGATCTGGACGAGGCTGCTGCCATTGACGGCTGCGGCCCGGTCAAGATTCTGTACAAGATCATTGCCCCGATGCTGAGCCCCTCTCTGGTGGCCTGCGGCCTGTTCCAGTTCATGTGGAGCTGCAATGACTACATGGGCCCCCTGCTTTACGTCCAGACCCCCAGCAAGTACCCGATGTCCATCTTCGTCAAGCTGTCTATGGACGCCGACAGCGGTTTCAACTGGAACCGTATTCTGGCTCTGTCCCTGATTTCCATCATCCCGCAGCTGATTGTTTTCTTCTGCGCACAGGATGCCTTCATCGACGGTATCTCCGCCGGTGCTGTGAAGGGTTGATTTTTCTTCCCTCCCATTTCCAATAAACCCCAGGCACACAGCTGCCCCGTACCACACAAAGGGGTACGGGGCAGCCTTTATTTTGAAAGCTCTACTCCCCCATCGGGAGTTTTACAGATAGATTACTTGTTCACCCGCTTATAATATTGCCGGTACTGCTGCGGGGACAGACCCGTGGCATCCTTGAACACGCGGCGGAAATGCGCGGTGGTCATAAAACCGGTTTTTTCCGCAATGTCGGAAATGCTCTCGTTGGATTTTTCAATCAGGTTCTGCGCCGCTTTGATGCGCACACCGTTGATATACTCAATCAGGCTCAGGTTGATGGATTTCTTGAACAGTCGGCTGAGGTAGTAGGGGCTGATATAGAACTGGCTGGCAATGCCGGTCAGGGTCAGCTTCTCGGCGTAATGCTCCGCAATATAGGCCTGTATCTGGTCCACAATGTGGTTGCTGACACGGCCGTTCTCACCGCCCTGCTCCTGCTGCTGGCGGCAAAGGTCCTTCAGCGTCAGCAGCAGCGTAGCCAGTATCATCTTGCGCATGGCGTCCGCTTCGGGGGTGGTTTCCTCCTGCAGCACCAGCAGCTGCTGCAGCAGACCATGCACCTGATTCTGCTGCTTGACCGAAATGCTGGAAAGCAGATGGTTGTGTTCCTCGGTCAGGAAGGAGAAGAAGTCCACCTCGGGGAAGAGCTCGGTCAACTTGTCCAGATACTCCCGGCTGAAGTTCATAACGATCCGGCTGGAGGCGGTATCGCCCAGCGGGGCCGTCTTGTGAATCTGATTCTCACCGATGAGGACCACGCAGCCCGCATTGACAATGTAGGCGGCATCCTCAATAAAATAGCGGCGGCTGCCCTCTATCTCATAGTAGATTTCATATTTATGATGGATATGGAAGCTGGGCATCTCATAGCCGTTGTCACGGTCGACACGGTCGATGAAAAAGTCCACGTGGGGCGAGTAGACATATTCTGATACCATAACGCTGCTCCTCACTGCCGCGGTGGCTGGGGCACTTAGAATTTTGCAGTGCCGCCCTTGCGCCCGGCGATTGGTTATTGTTGTCTTTTTAAGAATAGCACATTTTTTGCTGTTTTTCAAATTATTTTTAAACTATTTTTCAATATCTGGGGGTCTCTCATGAAAATCACGCTTGTACGTTCTATGACGCGCAGCGCGGTGTTTGAGCTGGTCAATTCCGGCTGCTACCGCGCCCCGGCGCCCTATACGGTCACGCTGGACGGCGCTGTCGTCTATGAGGGTGATACCAATGTATTTTCACTCTATTCGCTGGAGCCGGGCCGTCAATACACGGTGGCTGTCACGATCGACGGCGTGACCGATACGCTGGTGTTCACCACCGCGGAGGAGAGCTTTTTTGTGGATGCCTCCCGCTATGGTCTGGTGGCGGACGGCGTTACCGACAACACAGCCCGGCTGCAGGCCGCGCTGTCCACCTGCCCGGCGGGCGGCACGGTTTACGTTCCCGCCGGTGTCTACCGCACCCAGAGCCTGTTTCTGCAGAGCAACACCACCCTCTATCTGGAAAAGGGCTGCACCCTGCTGGGCGGCACCGACCGCCGCGATTACCCGATTCTGCCGGGTGTACTTCCCTGCCACAACGAGAAGGACGAGCACTATCTGGCCCTGTGGGAGGGCAACCCGCTGGACAGCTTTGCCGCACTGATCAACGTCATCAACGCCGAGAACGTGACCATCACCGGCGAGGGCACGATTGATGCCAACGCCCAGAACGGCGACTGGTACAACAACCCGAAGCAGAAAGACATTGCGTGGCGTCCCCGGTTGTTCTTTACAAACGGTGCCAAAAATGTTGTGCTGCATGGCGTGCTGGTCTGCAACAGCTATTCCTGGACGATTCACCCGGCCTATTCCGAGAATGTGGACATCCTGAATATCCGTATCCGCAACAGCTCCACCAGCCCCAACACCGACGGCATTGACCCCGAGAGCTGCAAGAATGTGAACATCATCGGCAACCACGTCCATGTGGGCGATGACTGCATTGCGCTGAAGTCCAGCAAGCTGTTCCTTGGTATGAAGCTGCACGTCCCCTGCGAGAATGTGGTTATCCGCAACTGCTGCCTGAGCCGCGGCCACGGTGGTCTGGTCATCGGCAGTGAGATGAGTGGCGGCGTCAAGAACGTCACCGTCACCCAGTGCCTGATGGACCACACCGACCGCGGGCTGCGCGTCAAGACCCGCCGCGGGCGCGGCAAGTACGCCGTCATTGACGGGCTGGTATTCCGCGATGTGGTTATGGATGGCGTGCTGGCACCCTTTGTCATCAATATGTTCTACTTCTGTGACCCCGATGGCCACAGCGACTACGTGCAGACCCATGAGCCCCAGCCGGTTGACGAGATGACCCCGACACTGGGCACGCTGGAGATGGAGAACATCACCGCCACCGATGCCCAGTACGCGGGCTGCTGGTTCAGCGGCCTGCCGGAGCAGCCGATTGAGGGCGTGAAGATGCGCGATGTGAACATCAGCTTTGCGCCGGACGCCAAGGCCGGGCAGGCCGCCATGATGTGCGGCGCAGATGCCTCCTGCAAGGTGGGCGTCCACGCCGAGAACGTGCACCATATTGAGCTGCACAACGTCAAAATCACCGGCTACGAGGGCGAGCGCCTGCAGCTTACCCATGTAGACAGCTATGAGGAGGACTGAACCATGACCCATGAAGAAATCCTGACTACGCTGGGCCATTATGTGGATTACCTGATTGCAGGCTCCACCGCCGAGGCCCCGCTGTGGAACATTGAAAAGGTGCGCAGCGGCAAACCCAACAAGTGGAACTACATCGACGGCTGCATGATCACCGCCTGCCTGAGCCTGT
>OJNY01002193.1_pt1 | contig 10608 bp, 7 predicted proteins | sample 1597931 | NCBI WGS metagenome assembly OJNY01 (sample SAMN01915209, study PRJEB22387) | human gut metagenome | isolation source: stool | host: Homo sapiens | place: USA
ACGACGCGCTTCGGGCGGTCGATTTCCGCCAGCCGGACGAGCCGTTCGTCGGGTACGGTGATGACGCCCACGTTGGGCTCGATCGTACAGAAAGGAAAATTCGCCGCCTGCGCCTTGGCGTTGGACAGGCAGTTGAAAAGGGTCGATTTACCCACGTTGGGCAGCCCCACGATACCGCATTGTAAAGCCATTGAATATCTTTCGTTTTTAATATTATCCGTTCGACAGGCATCGGCAAAATGCAGGTGCCCCCGCGAAGACGGTCGATATACCGTCGTTCGGAAATGCAAAGATACGAATAAGCCGCGTGCAAAAGCAAATTTATTTGCATTTTGCCCAGGCGAAGTATTTTAGACGAAGTCAAAGATACGAAAATCTCCCCGATAACTTGCGTTTGACGAAGACTTTGTTCGTTGATTCCGAACAGACAAGCCCGGCACAGGACCCGGGACTAAAGACCGAACAACAGCTCCGGTATAAATTATAAAACGGTAAAAACAGCCGGGTTTCGACAAGACGACAAGCGCGGAGCAAGAGGGTAACCGATTACAATCTTGTCAGGTACGCAACCGATGCGCCGATAAAAAACCATACTCACCCTTTCGCATTCCGAGAAAGAGTTCCGCAGCGCCACAGGAGGCGGCAATTTCAGCAAGAGTGCGCAGCAACGCCGCCCGCTGCGGGTGCAAACCGTCCCCGTTGCAACGGCGATGGAATATGCGACGAAGGCCGGAAATCCATGTGGATTCCGGCCTTCGTCGCATAATACGATCAAATCAGACGATATTGCACGAACACAACGGATAGCTCTCCCGCTTGAGGAACTCCTCCGAAACCACGATCCGAACAGCTCGGTGCAATACGGAAAACTCCAACGGAGACTCCCCCAACAATTCGCCATCGACCTCGACGCTGATCTCCGGCGAAGATTCGATGCGGATACGGCTGCCCCTCTCCTGCAGGATATGCCGAATCCGGTAAATCCCGCCGTTGAACAGATAACGGAAGCGGAACAGGATATGCCAGAAATGGACGGGACGGATCAGCGACACGTCCAGCAGTCCGTCGTCGGCCACCGCCTCGGGCAACTGCTGCATACCGCCGCCGTTGTATTTGCAGACACCGATGGCGATGCTCATCAACAGGTTGTTGTAAACCAGCCGGTCGTCGATCCAAACCTTCACGCCCGTCGATTTGTAGCTGAAGAACGAACGGATCATGCACCACGTATAGAGCCACTTGTTGCGGTGTCCTTTCTTCTTGAGATGGGCGTATTTCTTGACTACCATCGCATCGAACCCCATACCGGCCACATTAGCCATATAACGGTGCTGACGGTAGTGAGCCTCTTCGTAAGAAACGACTCCGACATCCTGTAAAAACGAATGTCCCTCCTTGATAGCGCGGATCGCATCCTGATAGCGATTCGGCACGCCGAACGTGCGGATCCAGTCGTTCCCCGCTCCCACGGCGACAACAGCCAGCAGCACCTCACGGGGATCGACCGTCTGCTGAATAAAAAGACCGTTCACGACCTCGTGCAGCGTACCGTCGCCCCCTACGGCGATAATGCGGCGGAATCCCTGCTTCACGGCCGACACGGTCAGTTCCGTCGCATGGAACTTATGTTCGGTGAAGACCGGTTCGGTCTGGATTCCGGCATCCCGCAGGAGCTTGGAGATCAGGGGAAAATGGTCAAGCCCGCGGCCACCTCCGGCCACGGGATTGACAATGACGAACCAACGCCGACCACCGCCGGGCAAGGACATCTCCTCCAAAACGACTTATTTTAGGGGAGCGTTCTTCAGCGTATCGACCAGGAATTCATAGAACTTGCCGACGGAGGCGATGTTCACCTTTTCGTCCGGAGAGTGGGGATAGCAAATGGTCGGGCCGAAAGAAATCATATCGAGCTTGGGGTAATTCGTACCGATGATGCCGCACTCCAGACCGGCGTGAATGGCCGTAACCGCAGGTTCCTTGCCGAAAAGGGCTTTGTAGGAAGCTTTCATCGCGGCCAGAATCGGCGAATCCAGATTGGGTTTCCAACCGTTGTAGGCACCCGTGAGTTCCACCTTGGCGCCGGCCAGCTCGAACACGGCGGAGATCGCCTCGCCCAGCTCCTCCTTCTCGGAGTTCACCGAACTGCGGAGCAGACACTGCAACTTCACCGTCTTGCCGTCGGACACCACGCGGGCCAGGTTGCTCGACGTCTGCACCAGTCCGGGCATCGACACCGACATCTTCTGCACCCCGTTCGGGCAGCCTACGACCGCACGGATCAGATTCTCCGCCACCTCCTTGGCGATCATCGTTTCAGGGGCTTCGGTTTCGGTCAGTTTGATGGAAACAGCGTCCTCGATCCCGGCGAACTCGGCCTTCACGACCTTTTCATACGCTTTCAGCTCTTTGGTCAGCTGCTCGAGATCCTTGGTGCGGACCATCAGCGTAGCGGTCGCCTCGCGCGGAATCGCATTGCGCAGACCGCCGCCGTCCACCGAGCAAAGCAGGATGTCCATCGACTTCTTCTGCTCACGGATGAAACGGAACAGCAATTTGTTGGCATTGGCACGCTGTTCGACAATCTGGATACCGGAGTGCCCACCCTTAAGACCTTTGACAACCAGCTTCACGGCCCGGTAATTCCGTGCCGGAGTCGGCTCCGCCTTATACTTGAACGTGATGTTGGCATCCACGCCGCCGGCGCAGCCTACATACAACTCGCCCTCCTCCTCGGAATCGAGGTTAAGCAGGATGTCACCGTGCAGCACCCCTTTCTTCAGGCCGAACGCACCGTCCATACCCGTCTCCTCGGTCGCTGTGAAAAGCGCTTCGAGAGGACCGTGTTCGAGCGTATCGTCCTCCAGGACGGCAAGAATAGCCGCCGCACCGATACCGTTGTCCGCACCGAGCGTCGTACCGTTGGCCGTCACCCATTCGCCGTCGATATACGCCTCGATCGGGTCCTTGGTAAAGTCGAACTTCTTATCGTTGTTCTTCTGAGGAACCATATCCAGATGCGCCTGCAGAACGATACCTTTGCGGTTCTCCATCCCTTTGGAGGCAGGCTTGCGGACATAGACATTGTGGGCCGCATCCTCCTTGCACTCCAGGCCGAGACTCTTGGCCACGCCGATCACGTACGCACGGATCTTCTCCTCGTGAGAGGAAGGACGGGGTATTTTAGCGATTTCTGCAAAATGCTTCCAAACCAACGCGGGTTTCAAAGCGGTCAAATTCTTATCCATAGTAGTTCTATTTTAATTGGTTATCGTTTCTATTTTCCATTTTCCGGAGCAGGTGCCGCTTCGACGGCAGCGCTGCGGTCGAAAGCCTCAACGATCTGTTTGACGAGCGGATGCCGCACGATGTCGCGGCGGTCGAACTCCACGATGCCGATCCCCTCGACACCGCGCAAAATCTCCATCGCCCGCGTCAATCCGCTGTCGGAACGACGGGGCAGGTCGATCTGCGTCACGTCGCCCGTGACGATGAATTTGGCATTGCGTCCCATGCGCGTAAGGAACATCTTGATCTGCGGCAGGGTCGTATTCTGCGCCTCGTCCAGAATGACGAAAGCGTTGTCGAGCGTACGGCCGCGCATATAAGCCAGCGGCGCGATCTGCACGGTCCCCTCCTCGATGTATTTTTGCAGCTTGGCGGGCGGAATCATATCGTTGAGCGCATCGTACAGAGGTTGCAGATAGGGATCGAGCTTCTCCTTCATGTCGCCCGGCAGGAAACCCAGCTTCTCGCCCGCTTCGACGGCCGGACGCGTCAGGATGATCCGCTTGACGTGTTTTTCTTTCAAAGCCCGCACCGCCAGGGCGATGGCCGTATAGGTCTTGCCCGAACCTGCGGGGCCGATGGCCAGCAGCAGGTCGTTGCGGTCGTAGGACTGCACCAGCTTGAGCTGATTGACCGTGCGGGCCCGGACGATCGTGCCGTTGTTGCCATAGACGATCACGTCCTTATCGACGGGAGCGTCGTGTTCGATCACCCCGGTCGAAAAAGCCTGTTGTACCGACTCTTTGGAGATATAGCCGTATTTGAGGTAGTAAGCGATCAACCCGTCCAGTCGTTTCCGAAACCGTTCGGAATCGCTTCGGGGGCCGAGCACCGTGAGCGCAGATCCGCGAGCGATGATTTTGAGGTTGGGATGCAGCTCCTGCATCTGTTCGAGGTAAATATTCTGGGGGCCGTACAGCTCCCGGGGATCCACCCCCTCGATGTCGATCTTCTTATCTTCGGAATCCATCATAAGCTAAAAAACAAATCCTACGCTCAATGCCAGGGAGTAAGAGCGCATGTTGAACCCGACCGCCTCTTCGGTGGGATAATAACACTTTTTCGAATCGAACTGCCCGTTGTAACGGAAGTCGATCAGTGTATGTCCGAAATTCAACCCCAGGCCCAACATATAGGAAACCGTCGGGCGCATACTGCCGAAGAACATCTCGTTGTTGCCCTCGGCATACTTGCAATCGTTCATCACCGTAAAGACGGGACCGACGTTGATCCGCAGCATCGGAAGCGCCCGAAGCGAGAAGATGAGGGGAATATCGATCGAATTGGTTTTGATTTTCAGAGTTCCGTAGTCGGCATGGCTCAACTTGATCGACTGCCGCACGTAAAGCACCTCGGGACCGATGGTGAAATAGCGGAATTTCAAGCCGATCTGGAGTCCGGCCTGCCAACCGAGCCGGTTATCTATACCGAAATCCGGACCGGAAGTCGAAAAATGGGGAAAGTTGAGTCCGGCCAGTACGCCCCACTCCACTCCCTTGATCGCCGATCCGCTGCGGCTGCTGCGTCCATAATCGTCGTATCTGCGGGACTGACCCGAAGAAGGGAGAGTCAAAATACTCAACAACAACGCTATAATCAGGAATTTACAGTTTTTCATAACTCTATTTCTTGGTATCGGATTTCAATACGGCAGCGGCCCAGAGCAGGTAGCAGACACAAGCCGTCACCCAGATCAAGCCCGCCTGGGGATGACCGAAGCCGCGGATCAGCGCGCCGCAGATCGGGCCCGAAAGGGCGCCGGCGGAAATGGCCAGGATCATCAGTCCGGCGACTTCGTTCGAACGGCCCGGAGCACTCTTGGTCGCCACGGCATAAAACGTGGCGAAAACGCAGGCCATCGTGAAGCCGAGGATGCCAACCAACGCATAAACGACCGCTTCGGAGCGCACCGCGAAAAGGGCGATGCAAAGCGCCAATGCCAGCAGCATATTCCAGCGCAGGTATTTGACATCGACGACACGGATCAACACCCAGGCACCGACGAGCGTACCCACGATGCGCAAAGCGTAAAATCCGGTGGTCGTAAGAATCGAATCGGGATTGTCGATCAACCGCACCGAAACGAAGCCGATACCGACATCCGCAGCGATGAAGCAGGCCACGCCCAGCGTACAGAGCAGCACGGCGCGGTTACGCAACAGACGGAAACACTCGGCCATACCGACCGCACGGGACGATTGCGCCGGTTCTGCGACCGCAGTCACCTGTAACCAGACGGCCCCGACGAGCGTAAGCCCCGCATAAATCGGCAACAACAGACGCCAGTCGCCGAAAAGCGAAACCAGCCCCGTGATGATCGGGGCGAGCAGCAACAGAGCCGTATTGCGGAAGATCTGTCCGACGGTCAGGTAGCTGGTCATCCGCTCCTCGGGCACGATGGTCGCCAGCAGCGGATTGACCGCCACCTGTATAGCGGTATTGCCGATGCCCAGCAGACCGAAGCCGATGAAATACCAACTCAAGGCACTGCCGACGCCCGCAGCATAGGGCACGAGCAACCCGGCGATGGTAAAGGCATAACCGATCATTGCCGTTCTCTTGCGGCCGATGCGGTTCATCAGCGCCGCGACAGGCGTGGAAAGAAGCAGGAACCAAAGGAAAACCATCGACGGCAGAAAACTCACGGCACTCTGCTGGCTCTCGGCAAATTCACCGCTGATGATGTTGGTCACCGGAGCCACGATATCGCAGAAGCCCATGATAAAGAACCCCATCAGCACAGGTGCCAGCAATCGTTTGTCCACTCTCCTTTCCGTCATAGCACGTCCTTCAACATTCATTATTTGGTCAAAGTTAAGTTTTTTTCTCGGAATACACAGAGAAAACCGTGCATTTTTTTATCCGGAATCCCTGTTTTTCGGCAAAAAAAGCATTGCTATTCCCCATTTTTTGCTATCTTTGACATAGTCTTAGATAGGATGCGCCTCGGAAAACCGTGAACAAGTTCCCGTTTTCTCTCGGCTTTCACTATCTTTGTTTCCGTAAAATTACCATGCAGGCAGTGCCCCGACAAAACGAATGTCGTTCCGATTCGGGCGCGATCTGTTCGCATTGAAACAACCGTTCATTCAGGTTCCGGCAAACGATCCGTGCTTTACGGTATTTTTCCGGCAAACATATTGATAAAATTTACTCGACCGGCCCCGTTCCGGCGAACACGAATATGTCCCGGTTCGCAGACGGTCCCGATCAGTTAACCCTAATTCCGATTCCGCATGATGCTTCTATTCGACGGCATAACCCTCCCGCTCGAGGATCCGATTCTCAAATTCCTGCTGATTCTGGTCATCATCCTCGCCGCTCCCCTGCTGCTCAACAAGCTGAAGATTCCCTACCTGCTGGGACTTATCATCGCCGGTGCGGTGATCGGACCGCACGGCCTCAACCTGGTGTTACGCGACAGCAGCATCATCCTCTCCGGTACGGCCGGACTGCTCTACATCATGTTCCTCTCCGGCCTGGATATGGACATGTCGGATTTCCGCAAGAACGGCACCCGAAGCCTCGTATTCGGACTCTATACGTTCTGTGTTCCGCTCCTGCTCGGTATTCTGGCGGGATATTACATCCTGGGATTTTCGATCTACTCCTCGATCCTGCTGGCCGGACTCTTCGCCTCGCAGACCCTGATCGCCTACCCCATCGTCAGCAAACTGGGCATCGCCCGCGACAAGGCCGTCACGATCGCCGTCGGAGGCACGGTCATTACCGATACGCTGGCCCTGCTGCTGCTGACGGTCATAGTAGGCATGGTCACCGGAAACACGGACGACATGTTCTGGTACCGGCTCGGCATCTCGGTCGTGCTCTGCATCGCATTCATCATGCAGCTCTTCCCGCTGATCGGGCACTGGTTCTTCAAGCATTGCAGCGACAACATCTCCCAATACATTTTCGTGCTGGTCATGGTCTTTCTGGGCGCCTACCTGGCGCATCTGGCCGGACTGGAGCCGATCATCGGCGCCTTCCTCGCGGGGCTGGCCCTCAACCGCCTCATCCCGCGCACCTCGCCCCTGATGAACCGCATCGAATTCGTCGGCAACGCCATCTTCATCCCCTTCTTCCTGATCGGCGTAGGCATGCTGATCGACTACCGGGCCTTCTTCCGCGACTGGGAGAGCATCAAGGTCGCCGCCGTGATGATCGTCCTGATCACCGCCGCCAAATACATCGCCGCGCTGCTCACTCAAAAAACATTCAAACTCTCCAGCGACCAAAGGACGGTCATCTTCGGCCTGAGCAGCGCCCACGTAGCCGCCACGCTCGCAGCCGTGATGGTGGGCTACAACGTCATCGTCGGCCAGACACCCGACGGAGAACCGATCCGTCTGCTGGGCGAAAGCGTCCTGAACGGCACGATCCTGATGATCCTGGCCACCTGCACCATTTCGACCTTCGCCACCCAGCGCGGCGCTCACAACATCGCCATCAAAGGGGTCCGCGAAAACGACGAAAGCACCGAACATCAGGACGAACACATCCTGATCCCGGTGTCGAACGAAGAGAGCGTCAGGGAACTCGTAACCCTGAGCAACATGCTCAAATCGAAGAAAAACCACAACGGATTCTACGCGCTGCACGCCATAGACAACAAGGTGGAAGACAGCGGGCTGGAAAAACGGGCCCGCAAAATTCTCGAAACGGCGGCGACGGCCGCTGCCGCATCGGACATCTACCTCCACGAGTTGCTGCGCTACGACGTCAATATCTCGAACGCAATCGCAAGCGTCGCCAAAGAACAGAGTATCACGGACATCGTAATGGGACTCCATCGGGACAAATCCCCCGCGATCTTCCTCGGCAAGATCACGGGCGACCTGCTGGGCGAAAGCAACGTCACGACCTACATTTACAAACCGGTACAACCGCTGGCGACCATAAAGCGACATATCGTAATCATTCCCTCCCAAGCCGAAAAAGAGGCCGGATTTCTCATGTGGCTGCATAAAATCGGAAATCTGGCCCGCAATACCGGGACCAAAATCGTCGTCTATGCCCCGGAAACAACGCTCAAGTACATCGAACCGCTGCGGCGCAAGCAGACCGCAACCGTAGAAACGGTACTTTTCAAAGACTGGGAAAAACTGCCGGCCCTGCTGCGCGAATTACGCACGGACGACTGTCTGTGGCTGGTAATGAGCCGCCGCGAACGCATCTCCTACCAACCGGCGATGAACAAGATCCCGGCTTACCTGGATCAATACCTCGGGCGAAACAGTTTCGTGCTGATCTATCCCGTACAGGCCGGTGATCCGGAAAGCCGCTATTTATAACCCATAATACGTGCCGCATACCTCCTGTACGAACCGTCTCCCTTTTACCGCTGTAACGGAGACATCCGCCGGATGTCGGAACATGGCCTGTCCGCAGACGAAGAGACGCTGCACCCCCGTTGAAAAGGCATTGCGGCCGTTCGGAAAAACCCTCGGAAGCGCATCTCCCGATCGGAAAAGGATAAGGTGTGCACATCCGGCACCCACCCCTTATGCACCGACAATCGGGTAAAATCGACACCGGGTTTGGTTTTACCCGTAACTTGCACTATCTTTGACCTTGTTTTAGACCGGCCGCATCCATCGATGTCCGAATAAATTCGGCCTCGCTCTCGGCCCGCACCGCATAATTCGTTTCGCATAAACATAAACGTAAAATAACATTATGAGTCTTGTAGCGATCGTAGGACGCCCGAACGTGGGCAAAAGCACACTGTTCAACCGCCTGGTCGGACAGCGCAAAGCCATCGTCGATGCGACGGCAGGCACGACACGCGACCGCCATTACGGTAAAACCGACTGGAACGGACGGGAATTTTCGGTGATCGACACCGGCGGCTATTCGGTCAATTCGGACGACATTTTCGAAGACGACATCCGCCGTCAGGTGATGCTCGCCATCGAAGAGGCGGACGTCATCCTGTTCCTGGTCGAAGTCAATACGGGCATCACGGATCTCGATCAGATGATGGCCGACATCCTGAGGCGCACTTCGAAAAAAGTGCTGCTGGTCTGCAACAAGGTCGATAACTACGACCTGATCTACTCCTCGCACGAATTTTATTCGCTGGGACTGGGAGAACCCTACTGCATCAGTTCGATGAGCGGCAGCGGCACGGGCGACCTGATGGACGAAATCGTGCGCGACCTGCCCCCGGAAACCAAGAACGAGGAGGAAGAGCTGCCCCGCATCACCATCGTAGGCCGTCCGAACGTGGGCAAGTCGTCGCTCACCAACGCCCTGCTGGGCGAAGAGCGCAACATCGTCACGCCGATCGCCGGCACCACGCGCGACGCCATTCACTCGCGCTACAACAAGTACGGACTCGATTTCTACCTGGTCGATACGGCCGGCATGCGCAAAAAAGGCAAGGTGACCGAAGACCTCGAATTCTACTCCGTGATGCGTTCGATCCGCGCCATCGAGGAGTCCGACGTCTGCATCCTGATGCTCGATGCGCAGCAAGGCCTCGAATCCCAGGACCTGAACATCCATAACCTGATCGTCCGCAACCGCAAAGGCTGCGTGATCGTGGTCAATAAATGGGATCTGGTGGAAAAAGGCAACAACACGATGAAGGAGTGGAAGGAGGCCCTGGCAAAAAAACTGGCGCCCTTCAACGACATTCCGATCATCTTCACCTCGGTACTCAACAAACAGCGCATCCTCGAAGTGCTCCAGACCGCCATCCGGGTTTACGAAAACCGCAAGCGGCGCGTGGCCACCTCGGCGCTGAACGACTACCTGCTGCCGATCATCGAGAACTATCTGGTCGAGCGGGCACGTTTCATCAACATTTACGTTGAGTTCCGCTCCCTCGACGACATCGGCGCCATCATCAGCCGCATCAAGTCGCAGGGCGCACATATCTGCGACGTAGACATCAACCGCGGCCGCACCGAGCGTTCGATCAACCCGAACGCCGTGTTTGCCATCCGGCTCCAGCAGAAACAGCCGCATACGCAGGTCCTGACGGCGATCGCCGCGCTGGACAGCGTTTACACGATCGACGAAGTCTGAAAGGGGGGGACGAAATGCTTTCGATTTTTAACGGAGTCCGCGATATTACCATGCTGTCGGTCACGGTGCGTCTTTGTCTCGCCGTGCTGTGCGGCGGCATGATCGGTCTGGAGCGAGGGCGAAAACGCCGTCCCGCCGGTTTCCGAACGTATATGCTCGTGTGTCTGGGCGCGGCGCTGACCATGCTGCTCAGCCAGTATGAGTTCGCCATGGTCATGGGACCGTGGAATGATATTGCGGTAGAGCTTGGCATGAAAACCGACGTTTCGCGTTTCGGTGCGCAGG
>OJNY01002196.1_pt1 | contig 10602 bp, 9 predicted proteins | sample 1597931 | NCBI WGS metagenome assembly OJNY01 (sample SAMN01915209, study PRJEB22387) | human gut metagenome | isolation source: stool | host: Homo sapiens | place: USA
TTTGCCGTCAGGCATAAATTCCACATTTTTTATTATCTATTATCTTTTATCTATTATCTAAAAAGAGGTACTTTATGATTTACATTGTAGAGGACGATGCCAGCATCCGTGAGCTGGAGCAATACGCGCTGGCCTCCAACGGCTACGAAACCAAGGGCTGCGAGGATGCGGCCAGCTTCTGGGCCGCGCTGCAGAATGACCAGCCGGAGCTTGTCATTCTGGACGTGATGCTGCCCGACGAGGACGGCTACCAGATTCTGGCCAAGCTGCGCGCCAACGCGGCCACCGCCGCCACACCGGTGATTATGGTCACGGCCAAAACCAGCGAGATTGACGTTGTCAAGGGGCTTGACCACGGCGCGGATGACTACGTCTGCAAGCCGTTCGGCATTATGGAGTTCATCTCCCGCGTGCGGGCCGTGCTGCGCCGCGCAGCAGCCGCCGCCCCTGCGCCCGCCGCTTCCACCCTGCATTTCGGCGACATCGTTCTGGACGATGTCGCCCGCACCGTCCGCGTGGGCGGCACGCAGGTGGAGCTGACCTTCAAGGAATACTCGCTGCTGCATCTTTTTCTGGAGCACCCCGAGGAGGTTCTCGCCCGCGAGCGCATTATGAAGGAGGTCTGGGACACCGATGACCTGCTGGAATCCCGCACGATTGATATGCACGTGCGCACCCTGCGCCAGAAGCTGGGCGCGGCGGGGGACGCCATCCGCACCGTGCGCAAGGTCGGCTACAAGCTGAGCACGGAGGGCAGTGATGACTGAGGGAGAACGCCGCACCGCCAAGCCGCAGAGCATGACCCGCCGCTACCGCCGCGGGCTGATTCTGACCGGCGTGCTCTGCGTGCTGGCCATGCTGACCGCCGCCACCGTGCTGTTTCAGCGCAGCTACACCGAGCGCATTGACACCTATCTGGCCGACATCTGTGACGGCTACGCCGCCGCCTACAAAGCGCAGGACACCCACGATGCCACCACCCTGGTAAAGCTGCTGCCCGGCCGCAGCACACCGCGCTTTACCCTGATTGACGCGGACGGTACAGTGCTGTTTGACAGCAAAAATACTGCCGTGATTTACGATGCTGCGGGCGAGGTATACGGCGTGATGAAGTCTGACCTGCCCAGCCACGCCGACCGGCCGGAGTTCAGGCAGGCCATGGCGGACGGTTCCGCCAGCATCACCCGCGAGAGCGAGACCCTGCAGCAGGAGACCCACTACTACGCCGTGCGCATCGACACGCCGGAGGGCGCGCAGGTGCTGCGCGTGAGCGAGGATGTGGCCAACATCTGGGGGCTGAGCGCTGACACCCTGCCGCTGCTTTTCGGTGCGGTGGTGCTGATTCTGGCCGCGGCTACCCTGTTCAGCTGGTGGCTGACCCACCGCATGGTGCAGCCCATCAACCATCTGGCCGAGCATCTGGACACCATCGAGGCCGACGTGCCCTATGAAGAATTGATTCCGCTGGCGCGGACCATCCAGACCGACCGCAAGCTGCGCGAGGACAACGAGACCCTGCGCCGGGAGTTTACCGCCAACGTCAGCCACGAGCTGAAAACCCCGCTGACGAGCATCTCCGGCTATGCTGAGCTGATTGAAACCGGCATGGCCAAGCCCGCCGACGTGCCGACCTTTGCCGCCCGCATCCACAAGGAGGCGCAGCGGATGATTGCGCTGGTCAGCGATATTCTGCAGCTGAGCGAGCTGGACAGCACGCAGGCCAACCACAGCCGCGAGCCGGTGGCTGAAATGGAGCCGGTGGATCTGGCCGCACTGGTCAAGGAGACCGCCCAGAATATGACGATGAATGCCCGCCGGGCCTATATAACGCTGCAATATGACGCCAAGCCCGCCACCGTGCGCGGCAGCCGCGACCAGCTGAGCGAGCTTGCCCAGAACCTGTGCGACAACGCCATCCGCTACAACCGCCCGGGCGGCCATGTGGAGCTGCACTGCGGCACCGGCAGTGACGGCTGCCCCTTCTTTGAGGTCGAGGACAACGGCATCGGCATCCCGCAGGACAGCCAGACCCGCGTGTTTGAACGCTTCTACCGCGTGGACAAGAGCCGTTCCAAAGCCACCGGCGGCACCGGTCTGGGGCTGGCCATCGTCAAGCACATTGCCCTGCTGCACGATGCCCGCATTGACCTGCAAAGTCAGGTCGGCACCGGCACGACGATACGGGTGACGTTCCCGAAAAAGTAAAAAAATCGGCGCTTCCGACAAAACGGAAGCGCCGATTTTGGTTAAGTTGTCAGAGTTGGGCGGGCAATGCCCGCCCGCAAGCACTGCTTTACGCCAGCACAAACGTCTGGACCGCCCAGATGCCCAGCACCAGGATGCCGAGGGCAATGCGGTACCAGCCAAAGACCGTGAAGGTGTGCTTCTTGACGTAGTCCATCAGGAAGCGGATGGCCAGAATCGAAACCACAAACGCCACGATGCAGCCCAACAGCAGGACACTGACCTCGCCGACGGTGAACACGCCGCCGCCCGCCAGGAACTTGACCAGCTTCAAGCCGGACGCGCCCGCCATAACCGGGATGGCGAGGAAGAAGGTGAACTGGGACGCACAGGCACGGCTCATACCACAGAGCAGGCCGCCGATGATGGTGGCACCGCTGCGGGACGTGCCGGGAATCAGCGCCAGCACCTGCCACAGGCCCACGATGATTGCCTGCTTGTAGGTAATGCGGCTCAGCTTGGTGGTGGTGGGCACGCGGGGACGGCGCTCAATCAGAATGAACGCAATACCGTAGACAATCAGCATAATGGCCACCACCACGCTGTTGTACAGGTGGGCGTCCATCCAATCGTCCAGCAGCAGGCCCAGCACGGCGGCGGGCAGGCAGGCCACAATAATCTTGAACCACAGCCGCATAACCGGCCAGCGGATGAATTTGGCCAGCCCGGAGTCACGGCCGTTGTCCATGCAGAAGGGCCACAGCTTCTTGAAGTAGAGCACCACAACCGCCAGAATGGCACCCAGCTGGATGACCACGCGGAACATCTCCATAAATTCGGCGCTCAGGCTGAATTTCAGCACCTGCTCGGCCAGAATCATATGGCCTGTGCTGGAGATGGGCAGCCATTCGGTAATACCCTCGATAATGCCGTAGATTACCGAGCGCAGTAAGTCTAAAAACAGTTCCATTGACAGGACGCCTCCTTGCTTTGCTATTATCTTATTGTATCATAAATTTGGAAAATGGGAACGCTTTTGCAAGAATTTACATCTTTTTTACGGTAATTGGGCGCGGCGGCTTGCTGTTTTCGTCAAATGCCACTATAATAGGAGTGATTTCTTGTACAAAGAGGTAAGGAGTTATGTATAAAACCGTACTGTTTGATCTGGATGGAACCCTGCTGAACACGATTGACGATTTGGCGGATTCCGCCAACCGCGTCTGCGCGGCACACGGCTGGCCCCAGCACACAGCGGCACAGTACTGCTACTTTGTGGGCAACGGCATCCCCAAGCTGGTGGAGCGCTTCAGCCCCGCGGACTGCCGCAGCCCGGCACAGCTCGCCGCAACGCTGGCGGAGTTTGATGCGGTCTACGGCGCGCATATGCACGATAAGACCGCGCCTTACCCCGGTATGCCCGCTATGCTGGCCCGGCTGAAGGCGGCCGGCGTGCAGATGGCCGTCTTTTCCAACAAGGCGGACGAGTTTGCCCGGGCCGTGGTGGCGCGGTATTTTGACGCCGACCTGTTTACGGTTGTGCGCGGCGCCCTGCCCGATGTACCCACCAAGCCCGCCCCCGAGGGCACGCGGGCGCTGATGGCGCGCCTCGGCGTGGAGCCGGACGGCAGCGTCCTGTATGTGGGCGACAGCAACGTGGATGTGGAGACCGCCCACAATGCCGGGCTGCCCTGCTGCGGCGTGCTGTGGGGCTTCCGCACGCGGGAGGAGCTGCAGACGGCCGGGGCCGAGTATCTGGCCGCAGACACCGCCGCGCTGGAAAAAATTGTGCTGGGCTGAACGGCCCGCGCCAATGTGACAAACATTTTAGAAAGGAGCTGTTACTATGATTGCACAGCACTATAAAGATATGCTGGGTGCCAAGTCGGTGATTCGCCAGCTGTCCGAGTGGAGCACCGCACGCGGCAAGGAAATTGGCTACGAAAATGTTTTTGACTACTCGCTGGGCAATCCGTCCGTGCCCTGCCCGCCGCAGTTCACCGCCGCGTGTGAGGACCTGCTGGCCCACACCGAGCCGGTGGCACTGCACGGCTACACACCGACGCTGACGCTGCCCTCCACCCGCAAGGCCGTGGCCGAGAGCCTGAACCGCCGGTTCGGCATGGACTACACCGCCGACCACATCTTTATGACCACCGGCGCAGCGGGCGCGCTGGCCCACGCCGTGCGCTGCGTGGCCGTGCCCGGGCAGAACATCGTGACCTTTGCGCCTTTTTTCCCCGAGTACAAGCCCTATGTGGAGGGCGCGGGCCTGACCCTGCGCGTTACGCCGCCGCGCTGCGCCGACTTCCAGATTGACTTTGACGCCTTTGCGCAGCTGGTGGACGAGAACACCGCCGCCGTGCTCATCAACAGCCCCAACAACCCCAGCGGCGCGGCCTACAGCGTTGAGACGCTGCAGCAGCTGGCCTGCTTCCTGACTGAGGCCAGCGCCAAATACGACCACCACATCTTCCTGATTTCGGACGAGCCCTACCGTGAGATTGCCTTTGGCGGCGCGGTCACCCCCTACCCCGCCAAATTCTACGATGACACGCTGACCTGCTATTCCTTCTCCAAGAGTCTGAGCGTGCCGGGCGAGCGCATCGGCTATGTGGCCGCCAACCCCCGGTGCGAGGGCGCGGAGTATATTGTGCCGATGTGCGGTCAGATTTCCCGCGGGACCGGCCACAACTGCCCGTCCTCCCTGATTCAGATGGCTGTGGAGCGCTGCCTGGACGTGACGAGCGATTTGTCCGTCTACGAGACGAATATGAACCTGATTTATGACGAGCTGAAGGCACTGGGCTTTACCGTTGTCAAGCCGGACGGCACCTTCTACATCTTCCCCAAGGCACTGGAGGAGGATGCCAAGGCGTTCTGCCGCAAGGCGCAGAAGTACGATTTGGCGCTGGTTCCCGGCGACAGCTTCGGCTGTCCCGGCTACTTCCGGATGGCCTACTGCATCGGGACCGAAAAGGTACGCCGCAGCTTTGCCGCGCTGGAACGCTTTGTGGCCGAGGAATACGGCGCCACCAAACAATAAGGAGCTTTTATGTCGATTTTACGCCGCTTTTTGCCGCTGCTGCTCTGCCTGACACTGCTTTGCAGCTGTGTGGAAATGCCCAACGCCCCGAAGGACGTGCTTGCCGCCCCCACAGCGCAGCCCACCGCCACGCCGGAGCAGCCCGACCCCACCCCCGCGCCAACCCCGGAGCCGACGTTGGTTCCCGCGATGGCCAGCGCCACCAGCAACGCCACCAAGGACGCCCCCGATGTGAAGGACCCCGCCGAATGGGACGATAACGCCGCCACCCTGCTGGCAAAGCTGGAGAAGGACTACGGCGCATGGGGGCTGACGCTGGACGCGAAGGAGGGCTACCCCTATCTGCTGACTGTCAACCGGCAGGCAGGCGTTGTGACGGTATACACCGTGGACACCGCCACCGGCCGCTACGCCGTGCCGTTTATGGCGATGGTGTGCAGCGGCGGCACCAGCACCCCCACCGGGTATTTTTCCACGCCGGTCAGCTACAGCCGGCGGCTACTGCTTGGCCCCAGTTACGGCCAGTACGCCACCCGCATCTATGACGGCTACCTGTTCCACAGCGTGCCCTACTACAGCCAGCACAAGGACGATGTCGAGTACGATGAGTTCAACCTGTTGGGCACGGTGGCCAGTCTGGGCTGCATCCGGCTGGCGGTTGTGGACGTAAAGTGGATTTATGACAACTGCCCGCTGGGCACGCCGGTCATCATCTATGACAGCGAGGACCCCGGCCCGATGGGCAAGCCCGGCACGATCTACACCGACCCCACCGACACCGAAAAGCGCGGCTGGGACCCCACCGACCCCGACCCGGCCAACCCGTGGGACGACAGCTTTGAAAGCGGCACCGCCATCCGCAGTCAGGCCGCGTGGGACCAGTGGGAGAACGAGCGCGAGGGCTGGCTGTCCAGCCTGACCCCCACCGACCTGCAGGGCTGGAGCACGGATTCCAGCGTTGCGGGGACGAGAGGCTAAGGCTCATAAAAAAATGCGCATCACAAATCGCTGTGATGCGCAATTTTTATTGCTGTAAAGCTCAGCTGAACATAACTACGTCCTGGGCGGGCTTCTCGCCGGGCTCGATCTTGATGGCGGTCAGCACCGGGCCGGTGGAATCGGGGGTCTGGCCCTTGTAGATGGGGTGGTACTTGACGTTGACCTTGGCGGTAACGGTAATCCAACTGCGCTGCTCAAGAGACTTGTAGCCATCGTACTTGCAGGGCATACCCACAAACTGGATATCCTGTACGCAGCAGGTCATGGCAAAGCGGCCGGGCACAAACGCGCCCTTGCCGGCCTGCGGGGTCTGGCAGACCTGCGCCAGATATTTCACCGTCTTGCCGTCATATTTCTTCGGGTCATCCATGCAGTCCATATACCAGACGCCGAAGAACTCCTCCGGGATTTCAATGACCGGGGCGTCCACGTCAAAGGGCAGCGGGTCGGGGATATCATCGTAGGCAACGCTGCCGTCCTTGAACTCATAGGCAATGTCGCAGCGGCGGCTGGCCTGACGCACCAGCTTGTGGATGAGCTGGCGGCTCTCATCATCGTTGACGGCCTCGGCGCGGTTGACAACCAGCAGCTCACTGCCGCGCAGCTTGTCCAGCAGCAGGCTGCGCATGGCGCTGTCGCCCGCATAGGTCTTGATGGTGGTGCCGTCCGCCGTGGCCAGACACTGATAAATCAGCCAGTTATCCGGCAGGGCATCGTACAGGTCCTGAATCAGCCACATACCGTTGTACTCAATCAGCACGCGGCCGCAGCCGGACTTCTTCTCCAGCGCGGTCAGGTTCTCGGCGGTCAGCTCGCTCTTGTCCTCAATCTGGGCAACGTGCACGCCGCCAAAGGCGAACTTGGACGGGTCATACTCAACCTCGCCCTCCTCGCAGACCAGCAGCAGGGTCTTGTCACCGGAATCGAAGTTAGGGTCCTCCATCGTTTCCTGAATGAACTTTGTCTTGCCGCTTTCCAGCTGGCCGACAAAAAGATATACAGGGATTTGTTTAGCCATAATCGGGAAATCCTTTCACGAAAATTGACGTGATTACACGTGGAACAGCTCAGCGATTTCGTGCTCCTTCAGCTCAGAGCCGATGACACAGAGCTTGCCGGTGACATCGGGGCCGCAGGTGCGGATTTCGTGCTCGCCGGGGACCATATCGAACTCATACCAAGTGTCGCCGCCGTCCACGATGCCCTTGGCGCGCAGAATCACGCCGTAAGCGCCCTCGTCCAGCGCGTGCAGGGCCGTCTCCAGATCCTCACGGCTGTACTTGTGGGCCGTCTCCTTGCCCCAGCTGGTGAACACCTCGTCGGCGTCATGGTCATGGTGGTGATGATGATGGCCGCAGGCGCAGACACCGTGCTCATCATAGTGGTGCTCGTGATGATGCTCGTGCTCATCCTCGTCATCATCATCGTGGTGATGGTGGCAGCAGCCGTGGTCATGCTCGTCCTCGTCGTCATCATCGTCGTCATCGTGGTGATGGTGGCAGCAGCTGTGCTCATGCTCGTCCTCATCGTCATGGTGGTGATGATGGTGGTGGTGCTCGTGCTCATCCTCCTCGGCGTGGGCCACGTTGGCGGCGCGGGCCTCGGTCAGCAGCTCGGCCACAAGGTCGCGCTTGCCGTCCATAACGGAGACGATCTGGGCACCGGTCAGGGCGGTCCAGTCGGTGGTCACGATGGTGGCGGTGGGGTTCTTCTCGGCCAGCAGGGCCACAGCGGCGGCAATCTTTTCCTCGCTGGCGTTGCCGGTACGGCTCAGGATGATGCAGGAGGCGTGGCTGACCTGATCATCGTAGAACTCGCCGAAGTTCTTCATATACATCTTGACCTTGTTGACATCGGCCACGGTGACAAAGCTGTTCAGCACCACCGGCAGGGACTCGGCCACACCCTCGACAGCGCGGGTGACATCGCTCAGCTTGCCGACGCCGGAGGGCTCAATCAGGATGCGGTCGGGATGGTAGGTCTCGACCACCTTCTTCAGTGCCTCGCGGAAGTCGCCGACCAGAGAGCAGCAGATGCAGCCAGAGTTCAGCTCGTTGACCTGAATGCCGGCCTCGCGCATAAAGCCGCCGTCGATGCCGATTTCGCCGAATTCGTTCTCAATCAGGACGATTTTCTCGCCCGCGAAAGCCTCCTTGATGAGCTTCTTGATAAGGGTGGTTTTGCCCGCACCGAGGAAGCCGGAGAAAATGTCGATTTTGGTTTTGTTTTCAGCCATAATTGGGTACCTCTATTCAATACGTGTTCAAATGTTCAGATAGTTGGCAATCTATTACACTAACTGCTAATACTATTATAACAAACACGTCAAGGGGTTTTGCGCCATTTTGCGCGGGAAATTTTGAATTTTTTGCAAAATTTATAAAAGAACAGCATCGCGTCCCGCATTTTGTTTTCGCCCCCGGGCGAAAACTCCACCTTTTTTATTATTTCTTATTTCTTATTTATTATTTGCAAAAAAAGTGGTATTATATACCTAACCACTAACTAACACAAAAAGGAGCGATCCATTTTGACTACCAACGAAAAGATTGCCGCCCTGCGTGCCGCTGCTGTGGCAGCGGGGGCTGACGGCGTCCTGCTTATGACCAGTGACCCGCACTGCAGCGAGTATCTGCCCGGCTACTATAACGCACTGCCGTGGTTTTCCGGCTTTATCGGCGAGAACTCCACGCTGGTGGTGACCAAGACCGGCAGCGCCCTGTGGTGCGACGGCCGCTTCTACGTGCAGGCCGACAAGCAGCTGGCCGGCAGCGAGATTGAATGTATGCACGCCGGTTCCGCGGGCGTTCCCACCGTGGCCGAATACCTGGAAAGCCACTTTGGCGAGGGCGAGACCCTGCTGCTGGACGGCAGCTGCGTGCCCGCTACCATCGCCAAGGAGTACATCGACACGCTGGCCAAGAAGGGTGCTTCCCTGCGCAGCCAGGACGTAGCCGGGCCTATCTGGGACGCCACCGGTGAGCGCCCCGCCCTGCCCAACACCCCCTGCACGCTGCTGACCCCCGCCCAGACCGGTGCCACCGCCGCCGACCGCATTGCAATGGTCCGCGCCGAGCTGCAGAAGGCCGGTGCCACCGCGCTGGCCGTGACCGGGCTGGACTGCGTGGGCTGGCTGCTGAACCTGCGCGCCCGCGACCTGCCCTGCACCCCGCTGGCCGTGGCCTACGCGCTGGTCACCATGGATGCCTGCACGCTGTTTATTGCGCCGGGCCGTCTGTCTGACGCTGACGCCGCCACGCTGGCCGAAAGCGGCGTGACGCTGCGCGGCTATGAGGAACTGATTGACGCCGTCCGCGCCCTGCCCGCCGAGGAGGTTTTCCTGGTGGACGAAAAGATCACGAACTTTGCCTTGTACGAGGCCCTGACCGCCCACAAGACTGTGTTCGGCGCTGACCCCATCTTCCCGCTGAAGGGCATCAAGAACGAGACCGAGCTCAAGAACATCCGCGAGTGCCACATCCGCGACGGTATCGCCGTGGTGCGGTTCCAGATGGATCTGGAAAAGGCGCTGGCCGAGGGCAAGACCCTGACCGAGATTGACATTGACACGATGCTGCAGAAGCGCCGCGCTGAGATGCCCGGCTACTTTGAGGACAGCTTCTCCACGATTGCCGCCTACGGCGCCAACGCCGCCATGATGCACTACCACGCCGAGGGCGAGGTCAACAGCGTCATTGAGCCCCACGGCTTCCTGCTGGTGGACAACGGCGGCCAGTATGACTGCGGCACCACCGACATCACCCGCACCTACCCGGTCGGCCCGCTGACCGACAACGAGCGCCGCTATTATACGTGGGTGCTGCAGAGCCACATTGATATGGCCCGCGCCGTATTCCTGGATTACTGCACCGGCTTTGCGCTGGACACCTTTGCCCGCGGCCCGGTCTGGGCGCACAAAATCAACTACCGCTGCGGCACCGGCCACAGCGTTGGCTTCATTTCCGCTGTGCATGAGGGCCCCCAGAGCCTGCGCCCGAACAACCCGGTTGTCTTTAAGCCCGGTATGACCATCACCGATGAGCCCGGCATCTATGAGACAGACGAGGTCGGCATCCGCATTGAGAATGAGCTGGAGTGCGTCAGCCTTGGCGAGAACCAGTACGGCCACTGGCTGGGCTTTGCCCCGCTGACGCTGGTGCCCATTGCCACCGAGCCCGTGCTGGTGGACGAGCTGAGCCGCGACCAGATTACCTGGCTGAACGATTACCATGCCCACGTGTATGAGATGCTCAGCCCGCGCCTGACCGAGGAGGAAAAGGTCTGGCTGAAGGCAAAGTGCGCCCCCATCGCAAGATAATAGGCAATACCGCATAATTCTAAGTGCCGATACGGCGAGCGAGGTGCGGCAGCTG
>OJNY01002200.1_pt1 | contig 10594 bp, 7 predicted proteins | sample 1597931 | NCBI WGS metagenome assembly OJNY01 (sample SAMN01915209, study PRJEB22387) | human gut metagenome | isolation source: stool | host: Homo sapiens | place: USA
TTAAGCGGATATAATCTTCCTCATTGAAAAAGCGTTCTCTCTGCACGCGTGTCATATATAAAATATCAAGTTTTGGCATATATTTTTCCAATTCATTGGTTTCGATGAAATCAATGTTGCCGTCCACCAGGACTTCTTGGCGAAGATAATCCGGAATACGAAGTTCATCCGGAGAGATCAATATAAAATGTATATTCGGATAACGTACCATAGCATTGATCAGAGAGTGTACGGTACGGCCGAATTTCAGATCACCGCACATACCGATGGTCATATTATCCAGACGCCCGGTCAGTGTTTTGATCGTTAAGAGATCCGTTAATGTCTGCGTCGGGTGATTATGTCCGCCATCACCGGCATTGATCACCGGTATCCGTGAATGCATTGCAGCTACGGTAGGAGCTCCTTCTTTTGGGTGGCGCATTGCACAGATATCTGCATAAGAAGAGATTACGCGGATCGTGTCAGCGACGCTTTCTCCTTTGGACGCTGAGCTGGAATCAGCGGAAGAAAAACCAAGCACGCTACCGCCAAGATTTAACATGGCTGCCTCAAAACTGAGACGTGTACGAGTGCTTGGTTCATAAAATAAAGTTGCTAATTTTTTGCCATCGCATACATGTGCATATGCTTGCGGATCATGCATGATCGACTGCCCTAAGGTCAATATGTGGTCCAGTTCATCCACCGATAAATCAAGGGGACTGATTAGATGTTTCATGAAAAGTACCTCCGTTGTATTTTTACAATATATTACCACAACATTTCGGGACATACAATGCTAACTTGAGAAAAAGAAATGACAAGTTAGTATTGAAGAAGAAAGGCAGTTTATGGTACTATATAGGTACTGATGTAGAGGTGGGATATTAACAGAAGGGAGAATTCATAGTATGAGTGAAATTTCAAAGAAAACAAAAAGCGAAAATGAGAGAATTAATCTTTTAGTATTCATTTTTGCGACCTTGATGGATGTATTTTTTGTAGTAGGATATCTGCAGGATGCATCGGTAGGAAACATTAGCTGGACATATGCGATCATTGTAGTTGCGGTTGTTGCAGTAGGGTTATTGATCAATGCGGTTTTATATATTCGTAATCATGAAAGTGTGGCACTGCGTCATACGGTTATGGTTGGATATGGTGTGTTATATGCAGTGATCATGTATGGCGCCAATAGTGACCTTGTATTTACTGCTGCCTTTCCAATGGCATGCATTTTCATTTTGTATTTCGACTTTGCGTTCATCCTGCGAAGCAGCATTGGTTTGATCGTTATCAATGTGGCATACGTAGTACGCTGTGTAGTCAATGGCAAGATGAATTCAGGAATGGATATTGCAACGAGTACGCTGATCCTTCAGCTTGCAACGGTCGTTCTTACAATGGTGGTTGTCTGTTCAATTACTAAGCTTGCTGCACAGCTTAACAGCGAGAAAGTAAGTCGTGCACTTACTAATCAGCAAAAATCAGAAACTTTGCTGGAGGAGATTCTTCATATTTCCAAGCAGGTTAAAGAAAATTCTTCAACAGCTGCATCTTTGATGGAAGAGTTGCAGCAGTCTACAGTTAGTACAGCAAATGCATTGGACGAGATATCGACCGGTAACAGTTCCAATGCAGAGAGCATTGAGCAGCAGACGGTGATGACTTCACAGATTCAGGAAATGATCACGAAGACCAGCAATCGATCTCAGGGAATGAAGCAGGTTGCCGAGATGAGTATGGAGTCGATCGATAAAGGCCGTGACTCTATGCAGAAATTACTTGAGCAGGCAGATGCTATTGCAGCTGAGAATGCAAAGGTACATACTTTAATGGGGGCTTTGACGGAGAATACCAAGGAAGTGGCTGAGATTACGCAAAATATTTTTGATATTTCCAGTCAGACCAATATGCTTGCTTTGAATGCATCGATCGAGAGTGCAAGAGCGGGCGAAGCAGGTCGCGGCTTTGCGGTTGTTGCAGAGCAGATCCGAGTACTTGCAGAGCAGACCAGACAGTTGACGGAAGGAATTTCTCAGATCACTGCCAAATTACAGGAAAATGCAGAAGAGACACAGGAAAGAATCAATGGTGTGTTGGAAGCATCTGAACAGGAGAAAAATTTGATCCAGGTAACGGATAAAGATTTCACCCAGATCCGTTCTCAGATGGATCATTTGAATGAGGACGTAGTAAATGTTTCCGAGGAGATCAGCCAGATCATGACCGCGAATGACTCTATTGTGGAAAGTATTTCACAGATATCAGCGGTCAGCGAGGAAGTTTCCGCTAATACATCTCAGGCGGCAGAGATGGGATATCAGACAAGCGAACAGGCTGCCAAAGTTGGCTCTTTGATGAATGAATTGCAGGAGAGTGCTGTAGAACTTGAAAAGTACATTTAATTCTATTAGAATAGAACAGTATGTTATGTTTACCACATGACATATGATTACTTGAGCCAAGAGCATAATATGAAAGCTTAAAATCACTGGCTTAAGAGAAAGGTATGGTAACAGTATGATTAAGTTGTATGATAATGGTGTGTATTTGCTGAATGGGACAGATATCGTAGAAGATAACGGCCAGGCAGAAGCACAGATTCAGGCAAAATGTGGAGAGGTGCCATCAAAGGAGCAGGCCTCCGAGGGAACGATTGCATATTCTATTTTGAAAGCACATAATACTTCTGGTGGTATGGATAATCTTCAGATTAAATTTGACAAGTTAACGTCTCATGATATTACATTTGTTGGCATTATCCAGACTGCAAGAGCATCAGGATTGGATAAATTCCCTGTTCCTTATGTTTTGACAAACTGTCACAATAGTTTATGTGCGGTTGGTGGAACGATCAATGAGGACGATCATATGTTTGGTCTTTCTTGTGCTAAGAGATATGGTGGAATGTATGTGCCACCACATCAGGCGGTTATTCATCAGTTTGCAAGAGAAATGTTGGCAGAGGGTGGTAAAATGATCCTCGGTTCTGATTCTCATACAAGATATGGTGCCCTTGGTACTATGGCAATGGGTGAAGGTGGTCCGGAATTAGTAAAGCAATTGTTAGAGCGTACGTATGATATTCCAATGCCTGGTGTGATCGGTATTTATCTGGATGGCGAGCCAATGCCTGGCGTCGGACCTCAGGACGTAGCACTTGCTATTATCGGTGCGGTATTCAATAACGGTTATGTTAAGAATAAAGTGATGGAATTTGTAGGTCCTGGTGTTTCTAAATTGTCTGCAGATTATCGTATTGGTATTGATGTAATGACAACGGAGACTACGTGCCTGTCTTCTATTTGGAGAACAGATGACAAGATCAAAGAGTTCTATGAAATCCATGGACGTGCCGGCGCATATAAAGAGTTGAATCCGGCAGCAGTTACTTATTATGACGGTATGGTATATGTAGATCTTTCTAAGATCCAGCCAATGATCGCAATGCCATTCCATCCAAGCAATGTATATACGATCCATGAGTTACAGGATAATCTGATGGATATTTTGGATGACTGCGAGAAGAAAGCATTGGTATCTTTGGATGGTCAAGTTGATTTTAAGCTTAAGAATAAAGTGCGTAATGGCAAACTTTATGTAGATCAAGGTATTATTGCAGGATGTGCAGGTGGTGGTTTTGAAAATATCTGTGCTGCAGCTGATATTTTGAAAGGCGCAAGCATTGGAGCAGATGAGTTTACATTGAGTGTGTATCCGGCCTCTACCCCAATTTATATGGAGCTTGCTAAGAATGGTAAGTTAGCAGATCTTATGGAGACCGGAGCAATCGTGAAAACAGCATTTTGTGGTCCGTGCTTTGGTGCAGGTGATACCCCTGCAAACAATGCCTTTAGTATTCGCCATTCAACGCGTAACTTCCCGAACCGTGAGGGATCTAAGATCCAGAACGGTCAGATCTCTTCGGTAGCATTGATGGATGCACGTTCTATTGCAGCAACAGCAGCAAATAAGGGCTATTTGACAGCTGCCACGGACGTTGATGCAACGATCAATACACCAAAGTATTTCTTTGATAAAAATATTTATGCAAACCGTGTTTACGATGGTGTAGGAAAACCTGATTATAATGAAGAAGTGAAGTTTGGACCAAACATTAAGGATTGGCCGGAGATGTCTGCATTGACAGATGACATCTTGATCAAGGTTGTATCTGAAATTCACGATCCGGTTACGACAACTGATGAGTTGATCCCATCCGGTGAGACATCTTCCTTCCGTTCAAATCCTTTGGGACTGGCAGAGTTTACACTTTCCCGTAAAGATCCGGAGTATGTAGGCAAGGCAAAGGCTGTTCAGCTTGGTGAGAAAGCACGTGTTGCCGGCGAGGATATTTTCGCAGCATTGCCGGAAGCAAAAGAAGTTTTTGATAAGATCAATGAGAAATTCGATGTTGATCCTGCTAAGACACAGATCGGAAGCATGGTATATGCGGTGAAGCCGGGTGATGGATCTGCACGTGAGCAGGCAGCTTCCTGTCAGAAAGTATTAGGCGGTCTTGCAAATATTGCAAAGGAGTATGCAACTAAGAGATATCGTTCTAATCTGATCAACTGGGGTATGCTTCCATTCTTGTATCCGGATGAGATCCCATTTGAGAATGGTGATTATATCTTCGTCAAAGATATTAAGAAAGCGGTAGAAGAGAAGCAGGATGAGATCAAGGCTTATGTAGTCGGTAAAGATATGAAAGAATTTACTTTGAGCTTAGGAGCACTGACAGATGATGAACGTGATATCATTACAAAGGGCTGTCTCATTAATTACTACAGAGCACACAAATAATATATAGTAGTATGATTTTTAATTGAAAAAGCTACAAGCATTACGGTGTACCTTGTAATGCCTGCAGCTTTTTTTGATATTCTTTTCGTTAGCAATGATTTTGTCATTTATGAATTTTGCATCGTTATTATGACGTTTAGATAAAATGATAAATGATCGTTGCGATCAAAATACCAAGAATACTTCCGATGGTAATTTTGATCTTGAGCCCGAACGTTAATACCAAAATTCCCAGATCTAGGACAAAAGGAGTTGTAAACCCAAAGTTTTTGCCATAGTTTAACCAGGACAGAGCAGAGATACCTGCAGTAGCCTGTGCGATAAAACTTCCGATCACGATACCTGCCAATACTAAGAGAAAAAGTGCCCAATTATTTTTTCCAGCACCACGTGCCATGTGTAACCCTCCATTCTTATAACATATACTTAGAAATAAATTATAGAGGATAGTACACTTGTTCGTCAAGTGCAGTTTTACAAGGCCGAAATCTGTCATTTCTATGAAGAATTTGTCATTTTTTTGGTAATAGCATTGTCATACCGTATTATTTTTGCTATAATTGTACAGATTAGTACGTAAACACAGAAGAGTTTTAGGGGGAATACTAACATGTGGAAAAAGGTGGTATTAAGCATTTTGCTTGTCATTAGTGTTGCAACAGGATTTTTCGCAGCGAAAGCGCAGGTGACGATCGAGGGGCGTCTCAATAAGGTGAACCGTGATTATGACACGGATTTGAGTTCAGTAGATCTGAGTAATATTCATGTGGAGACAGATAGTAAAGTGATCAACATCCTGTTATTAGGAGATGATTATAGAACTTACGACGGCAGTACATCTCCGGGATTGAATGATGTCATCATGATCGGTACACTGGATATGAAGCATAATACATTGAAATTGACATCCATCATGCGCGATACGCTCGTTGATGTATACGGTCAGAATAAGAAAATGAAAGTTAATGCTGCCGGCAAGAAAGAGTTTGGCGGTTTGAAGAATCTTTACAAGACATTGGCAGAGAATTTTAATGTTAAAGTAGATGGGTATGCAGAAGTTGGCTTTAAGGGATTTGAGCAGGCTGTAAATGCCGTTGGCGGTGTTGAAGTAGAGCTTTCGGATACGGAGGTTGAATACCTTAATAGAACCAATTATGTCTGGAAAAAGAAAAATCGCAAGTTTAAGGTTGGTAAACAACATTTAAATGGTGCACAGGCACTAGGGTGGTGTCGAATCCGTAAAGGAATGGACGTTATTGGAAAACCGGTGAAAACGGTAACCGGTCTGGCAGATGATTATGGACGTACTTGGAGACAGCGTACAGTGATCACAGCTCTTTTTGACAAGATGAAGTCACAGCCGCTTTCTAAATGGATGGAAGTAGCAGACAAAGTGTTAGAAAATGTCAGAACAGATCTGGATAATGATACGATCCTAAAATATATGAAAGATGCTGTGATGATGGGAACAACACAGATTCATCAAATGCAGATTCCGGTCAACGGATATTATAGAAATGACAAAAATAATGAATTTCCGGATGCACAGGGATGGAGTCTGGTTCCGACTAATGGTATTACAACGGATTATGACAGGACAGCCAATTCGGAAGCATTACGTCAGTTTATCTTTAAATATGATGGTAAAGATGAATTTAAATATAAACCAAAAGATACAAGCACGGTGAGCAGTACCGGCAAAGATTACGATGAATAATGATATGCAGCCCCGCAAAGCCTGGATACGTTGCATACGACATGGAGGAATACCAAATGTGGAAAAAAGTATTAATGGGAATTTTATTAGTTCTTAGTGCTACGGCAGGTTTTTTTGTGGCAAAGGCGCAGGTGCTGTATAACAACAGCTTGAATCAGATCAATCGAGATTATGATACGGCACTTGCTAACGTTGATCTAAGCGGAATTCATGTGAATTCAGATGATCAGATTGTGAATATTCTCGTGATCGGTAACGATTACCGAGAGGAAAGAGGATATGGAGCTAGTGGTCTTACAGATACAATGATCATTGCAACGATGGATATGAAGCATGGGACACTCAAAACAGCGTCATTGATGCGTGACCTTGTTGTTGAAATACCGGGACATGGCAAGAATAAGTTGAATTCTGCCAATTCTTTTGGTGGCATAGAATTGTTATATAAGACGATTGCTACGAACTTCAATATTGAATTGGATGGATATGTGGAGGTTGGATTTGCCGCATTTACCAAGATTATTGATAAAGTGGGGGGTATAGAGTTGGAACTTACTGAGTCAGAAGCAAGTTATTTGAATTCAACGAACTATATTCGAAATAAAAAGAGCCGTAATGTAAAGGTTGGAAAGCAGACCTTGAATGGTGCACAGGCATTAGGTTACTGTCGAATCCGTAAGGGTGGTGTTACAACGATCAATGGACTTCGCGATGATTATGGACGTACTTGGAGACAGCGCACGACGATCAACGCAGTCTTTAACAAGATTAAGAAGCTTCCGATGACGGATTGGCTGGACATTGCCAATGTAGTGCTCAAAAAAGTAACAACAGACCTGACAAATGAGCAGATAACCGAATATCTTAAAGATGCAGTTTCCTTAGGAACGACCACGATTAATCAGATGCAGATTCCGGTACAGGGATATTTTCGCAGTGGATATAATGGTGAGTATTCTTGCGGGTCATGTATTGTTATGACTTCTGGTGGAACTGCCTGGGATACCAGTGCTAATGCGGAGGCGTTGAATCAATTTGTATTTGATTATGATGGCAAAGAGGAGTTTAAGTATTCCCGTAGCGATTCCTAATTTTCATGGAATGATCGGTTATAAATAAGAACGGTAACAGGAACAAAGCAGGGTTTGCGGCTTTGTTCCTGTTTTTCTTGAGTGGATTTCTTATTTTGCTAGGGCACTGATGAATACATGCCCGAAGAATTGTCTGAGTTATTTACCAATAATGGCCTGCAGTAGTTTTAGAAAAATATCGCTATAGCAGGCTTTTTTGATACTTTGCGCTGCTACAATGGGAAGGGAACCGATCTCCTGATCGTTTAATGTATATTGAACAGAACCGATGATTGTCCCCTCTTTGATCGGAGCCTGTAAATGTTTGCGATAGAAAATCTTGCGCTTAGGCTTATAGGATTGTTCATCTCCACAAAGTACGTATTGGAATGGTTTTTCGACGCGCGGGATTATTTCCGGCGTGATACCACCGGAGATCTTTTGCGGGGGGAGAGTGATATCGTCCGGATTTTCCTGAAAGGCGGTACAGTTTGCAAAACCATAATCCAACAGGGCTGCCGCCTGCACAAACCGGATTTTTGGGTCTGGAGCAGCCATAATGACGGCGGTAAGGCTGATTCCATCTCGTTGTGCAGTAGCACTGAGACAATATTTTGCTTTCGATGTGGATCCGGTTTTTAGCCCGGTAATCCCCTGATAAGTACGGATTAGTTTATTGGTATTCGTTAGCCCAAATTTTTTCTTCCCCTTTTTGGTGATATGTGTAATAGCATCCATCCATACAGTAGAATACTTGGAAATGTCCGGATACTTGGACACAAGCGATTGTGACATTAAGGCTACATCGTATGCACTGCTGTAATGTCCACTCTCTATGGAGTCATCCAGACCGTTACAGTTTTTGAAATGAGTATGTTTCATACCGAGAGCTTTTGCTTTTTTGTTCATACGTTTTACAAAGGATTGCTCTGATCCGGCAAGATGTTCTGCCATGGCCACAGCGGCATCGTTTGCGCTGGCTATGCTGATGCATTTGATCATTGTATTGACGTCCTGCGTCTCTCCCGGTTCCAAAAACACCTGTGAACCGCCCATAGATGCGGCATATTCACTTACTGTTACCTTATCTTCAAGTTTGCATTTCCCTTGTTCGATAGATTCAAAGATCAGAAGGAGGGTCATGATCTTGGTGATACTTGCCGGTATTAATTTTTTATCTTTGTTTTTGGCATATAAGATGCGTCCGGAAGCATTGTCGATCAGAACGGCAGCTTTCGCAGTGATTGCTAGATCATTATTATGTGCTTGGTCTGCCTCAGCTTGTTTATTTGCTGTGCACCGAAAAGCTGGCTGATTTGTGCATACTTTCGCAAAAACCTTGACAGATGTGAAGGCGTTGACATAAATAAGTACGGCACATAATATAAGAGCAAGCATTCGTCTTGACAGGATGGAACGAAATAATTGCATTGTGAGAATCCTTTCTGTACCAAATAGGTTAGTGCAGTAATATCAGTACGATATGAAATATAATTATAGCAACATATGCGACAAAAAGAGAGAATATGTGTATTTTATCAAATTGAAAATTAGAAAAAAAGATATTGCTTTTTTCTGTCGCTATTTTGTGATATAATGAGCCGCAGAGAAAAACAAGCGGCTGCGAAGCAGACATTTGTTTTTCTGGGCTCATTAACGAGCAAATAAGCTTGTGAAACAAGCGAATGAGCTCTGAAAGAGCGGATTTGCGAGTTTGAAAAAAGGCAACTTGATGTATGAACAGTGGCCGCAGAGAAAAACAAGCGGCTGCGAAGCAGACATTTGTTTTTCTGGGCTCATTAACGAGCAAATAAGCTTGTGAAACAAGCGAATAAGCTCTGAAAGAGCGGATTTGCGAGTTTGATAAAAAGACTAATTGATATGTGATATAATGATCGGATTTGATGATCACCACATGTTTGTCCCCAGCGGGCAATGTGCATCTGACCGAAAGGCTCTCGCTTCCACATAAGTACCACATTTTCGGCAAGTACCTTTATTAAGCCATTTACACGCCTTGCATACCGCAAGGCGTGTTTCATATTGCGACGGATCAGCCTGTTCCATTTTAGGGACACTCCTTTGAAAGTCCAACACCTGCTGTAGTGCCGTCTGCTCATCCATTTCCCGTAGCAGACAGCGTACACAGGGGATCCGCATATTTGATCCAGACATATTAAATCTACATTCCCTTCTCAGACAATCGGACAATGAATCCGACATACACTGCACGGTAACAGAGTAACTGTCTGCTCGCTGCCGTTCCAATGTTCTGTACGATACTGCACCTTCACCTGATCCGGCTGTTCAAAAGTATTGTGCGCATGCACCTCATCCTGAAGCACAGCAATCTCTGCTTGTCCGTTAAATTGGCTCTTATCTTCCAAACGGCAGATCACCTGTATTTCTTCCTTCAGCGAAGTATTCGCAAGCGTAATCGTCATATTTCTATCATCACTCACAGACACCGACTCCGAAAGTGATGGTATCACTTTTCCATCATAATCTACCGGCAGCGTATCAACCGCACTTTGCACAAGACTGGCACCCTGATGTTCTTTATACATAGCAAATACATCATAAGTTGGCGTCTTAACGATCTGATCCCCCTCTGTCAACACCATCGCCTGCAATACGTTGACAACCTGTGCGATATTTGCCATTGAGATCCTATCACTATGTTTGTTAAAGATATTTAAAGTAATACCTGCGATCAGGGCATCTCTCATTGTGTTCTGCTGATACAGGAATCCCGGGTTTGTTCCTGGTTCTACTGTGTACCATGCGCCCCATTCATCAACGATCATGCCGATTTTTTTCTCTGGATCATATTCGTCCATGATATGTCCGTGACGCTCGATCAGAGTTTCCATAAAGAGCGCTTTATTCAGACTCTTATACCATACCTTATCATCAAAATCTGTAGCACTTCCCTTGATCTCCCATCCTTCCGGATGTACATAATAATGAAGAGAAAGACCATCCATATTTCCGTGAAGTTCTTTCAGGCAATGAT
>OJNY01002206.1_pt1 | contig 10573 bp, 8 predicted proteins | sample 1597931 | NCBI WGS metagenome assembly OJNY01 (sample SAMN01915209, study PRJEB22387) | human gut metagenome | isolation source: stool | host: Homo sapiens | place: USA
CCATCGCCGCCGCGGCGCTCTGCCTTGTGGCGGCGGGGGCCGTGGTGCTGGGCTTCTTCCAGCCGATGAGCACCGCGAACGAAGCAACCGCCCTTGTGCAAAAATACGGCACCGTGCTGGAGGAGCCACTGACCAGCAGCATCGCTGGCCACACCGTCACCGTGCGTGCCCTGCTGCGCGGCCAGAACACCCTGCGCGTGCTCTACGATGTGGACAACGCCGCTGGCATGGAGCCCAATGACCTTGTGTGGGATACTTCGCCCTTCCAGATTGAAGCTCCGAAAGACAGCGACCCGCCGAACACCCTGTTCAGTGTGTACAATGCAAACGTTGGCCCATGCTACGGCTACGCCGTCGGCTCTTGGGCGGAGCGCAACAAGGCCAGCGAAACGGATACACTTTCCTGCTTTGTGGATATTCCGCTTGCCAACGCCAACCTCACACAGCGCACCTTGTATATCTGCAGTCTGAGCGATTACAGTGCCCATGCAAGTGTGAAAATCTCTCTGCCCGATGCACCCGCCGCATTGACGCTGCCCATCCAAAAGACCATCACGCTGAAGGGCGGGCCATGGTTCCACTCCGACCTAACGGACGAGGAAGCAGCAGCCTACCCCGACAGCAGCTTTGACATTGACGAGATACGCATTGAGCCACTGTCGGTCAGCGTCATTGGCAAGAGCCACGGCAGCCCTGCGGGGGGAAACTCACGGTATGATGTGCAGTCCCGCGTCAAGCTGCTGCGGGCGGACGGCTCCGAGCTGACCTACGGCTGGGATGGCAGCTTCTATGCAGGGGACTACGGCCGCATTGTCAATTCCGCTGGTCTTGTGACTCTGTGCGTGGACACCTATGACCTGATCGACCCCGCCGCCATTGCATATGTCGAGATTGACGGCGAACGCTTTGCGGTGGAATAAGTGGGAAAGGACAGTTGCAGGAAACCACCGGGCCGGGCATACCCGGCCCCTACAGGGTAACCGTTGATGGGCAATCCGTAGGGCGGGGTGCCCCCACCCCGCCGCCGTTTGCGGGCATATGCCGTTCCCGGTACCGTAGGGGGCGGCGTCCCCGACGCCCCGCGGGGGCAAGCCCCCTCACAGAAACAAAAGCCAAAAAAGCGCCCCCGCGTGGCAGGAAGCCATGCGGGGGCGTTATAGTATTTTCAGCCGATTAGCCGAACATATTGATCAGGATACCGGCAGCAACTGCGGAACCGATAACACCGGCAACGTTGGGGCCCATGGCGTGCATGAGCAGATAGTTGCGGGGGTTGTACTCCTGGCCGACCTTCTGGGAAACGCGGGCGGCCATAGGCACAGCGGAAACACCGGCGGAACCAATCAGCGGGTTGATCTTGCCGTGGGTGACAACGCACATAATCTTGCCCAGGATAACGCCGCCAGCGGTGCCGACACCGAAGGCAACGATGCCCAGAACGATAATCTCAACGGTCTGGATGTTCAGGAAGGTGGAAGCGTTGGTGGTGCAGCCAACAGAGAAGCCGAGGAAGATGGTGATGATGTTCATCAGCTCGTTGCCGGCGGTCTTGGTGATACGCTCGACCACGCCGGACTCCTTCATCAGGTTGCCCATCATCAGGCAGCCGACCAGAATGGCGGCATCAGGCAGGGTCAGGGCAACAATGATGGTGACGATGATAGGGAACAGAATCTTCTCGGTCTTGGAGACACGGCGGGGCGCAGTCATAACGATCTGGCGCTCCTTCTCGGTGGTCAGGGCCTTCATGATAGGCGGCTGGATAACAGGCACCAGCGCCATATAGCAGTACGCGGCAACCGCGATGGAGCCCAGCAGATGCGGGGCCAGTTTGGTGGTAACGTAGATAGCGGTCGGGCCGTCCGCACCGCCGATGATGCCGATAGCGCCGGCCTCCTGGTTGGTGAAGCCCAGAATCTTAGCGCCGACAAAGGTGAAGAAGATACCCAGCTGTGCGGCAGCGCCCAGCAGCAGGCTGGACGGGCGGGCAATCAGCGGCTCAAAGTCGGTCATGGTACCGATGCCGAGGAAAATCAGCGGCGGATAGATGCCGAGCTTAACGCCCAGATAGATGTAGTCGACCATACCGCCGGAGGAGCCGAGCAGCGCCCAGTCGATGTGGTTCGTCTCGTTGATGAAGATGTTCATATGGAAGATGCCATCCAGCGGCAGGTTGGTCATCAGCATACCGAAGCCGATGGGCAGCAGCAGCAGAGGCTCAAACTGCTTGACAATGGCCAGATACAGCAGCACGCAGGCCACTGCAATCATGACGGCGTACTTCCAGCCGCCCTCTGCAAAGAAAATCTGCGCCCAGCCGGACTTGGCGAAGATTTCCGCAATATTGGTAAAAATAGCACCCATTGCCGTACCTCCTTACATAAAGGGCGTGGTGTGTTCACGCACGCCTGCTTCACCCCAGGCACCGCGGCGGGAACCGGCAGCGGGCTTGGTGATGCGCTTGATGCCGCGGATGACGGCATTGCTGCCCATTACCTCGGCCACAGCAGCGGAGATTGCGGCGATGATCTCACCGGGGATAGCGCCGTTGTCAGCCTTGGCCACCGGGGCGGCGGGCTTTGCGGCAGGAGCTGCCTTGGCAGCCGGGGCCTTGGGTGCTGCAGGCTTATTGTTTTTCTTATTGTTGAGAGCGTCGAAAATCTTGCCTTCCAGCGTGATAATGAGGCACAGGGCCACCAGCATCGCGAAAACCAGCGTAATACTGGTAAGAACAACGGTGCCGTCGCGGGCTTCCAAGGCAAGCAGAGCTAGGTTGGGCATGGATGATCCTCCTTATGATTGGTAAGCAGCCTTTGGAAAAAGGCCATTTGATGATATTATAGCACAAAGAAAAATTTTTGGGTAGATTTTTTTACAAAAAAATGAATAAATTTAGGGAAATGTACGGTTTGGCAAAAACAACGCCCGGGCACCGCAATCTGCACAATTCCGGCGCGGCGGTTTCGGGCATTTGTGTAGCAGCTTCCACAAAAGTGAACAAAATGTTAACTTACCCTCTTGACCTGCGCGTTTTGCTGTGGTAGCATAAGCTCAACGAAGGAACGGCAAAGGCGCCGGGCAGAAGTAATTTCTGCCCGGCGCTTTTCTTGTTTCTATCGCATTGATGAGAGAGGGGTTTCAAGGTATGTACAACTCAGCAGACGTTACATGGACATTGGTTGCGGCGTTCCTCGTGTTCTTTATGCAGGCAGGCTTTGCTTTGTGCGAAGCTGGCCTGACCCGCGCAAAGAACACCGGCAATATTCTGATGAAGAATATGATGGATTTTTGTATCGGCACACCCTGCTACTGGATTGTAGGCTTCGGCATTATGTTCGCCGGCTCGGGCGCACTCATCGGCGGGTTTGACCCATTCATCCGCGGCAGCTACGATTTCGGCACGCTGCCGGTCTGGGTCTACGCGGTGTTCCAGACGGTGTTCTGCGCCACCGCCGCCACCATTGTCTCCGGCTCTATGGCCGAGCGCACGAAGTTCAGCGCCTACTGCTGCTACTCCGCCGCCATCAGCCTGATCGTCTACCCCATTTCCGGCCACTGGATCTGGGGCGGCGGCTGGCTGGCCCAGCTGGGCTTCCATGATTTCGCAGGCTCCACGGCCGTCCACTTTGTCGGCGGCGTCACGGCCTGCCTCGGCGCGTGGATGCTTGGCCCGCGCATCGGCAAGTACAACAAAGCGGGCACGCCGCGGGCCATCCCCGGCCACAACCTGACCGCCATGGCGCTGGGCGTCTTTATCCTGTGGTTCTGCTGGTTCGGCTTCAACGGCGGCTCCACCGTCAGTATGACCGGCGATGACACGATGGTTTCCGCGGGTCTGATTTGCTTCAACACCAACCTTGCCGCCGCGCTGGCCACCGTTGCCGCGCTGATTGTCAGCTGGGTGCGCTACGGCAAGCCCGATGTTTCGCTCACCTTCAACGGCGCACTGGCGGGCCTTGTGGCCATCACCGCAGGCTGCGATTTGGTTGACCCCTTCGGCGCAGCCATCATCGGCATCGTGGCCGGTGTGCTCTGCATCTTCTCGGTGGAGTTCTTTGACAAGATTGCCAAGATCGACGACCCTGTCGGTGCGGTTTCGGTGCACTGCGTGAACGGTGCCTGGGGCACCATCGCCGTGGGTCTGTTCGCCACCGAAGGCGGCCTGTTCTACGGCGGCGGCCTTGCCAAGCTGGGCCTGCAGCTGCTGGGCGTTGTCAGCGTGGCCGCGTGGGTGCTGGTGACGATGTTCCTCATCTTTACCATCATCAAAAAGACCATCGGCCTGCGTGTCTCCGAGAAGGAGGAGCTGGATGGTCTGGACATTCACGAGCACGGCCTGACCAGCGCCTACGCGGGCTTTGCCATTAGCGATGCCACCTATGCTGAGCTGGACGCCAACGAGAACACCGACCTCGGCGAGGATGATGTCACCAAGGCCAGCCCCGAGAAGGTGGCCGCAGCGGTCAAGGTTGTCAAGGAGTCTCCGCTGCCCGCCGAGCTGGATTCCGGTATGCACAAGGTTTCCATCATTGTGCAGCTGGCCAAGTTTGAGGCTCTCAAGCGCGCCCTGAACGAGATTGGCGTGACCGGTATGACCGTCACGCAGGTTATGGGCTGCGGCCTGCAGAAGGGCAGCGGCGAGAAGTACCGCGGCGCCGAGGTGGATGCCACCCTGCTGCCGAAGGTCAAGGTCGAGGTTGTGGTCAGCAAGATTCCGGTGGAAAAAATCATCGAGACGGCCACCAAGACCCTGTACACCGGCCACATCGGCGACGGCAAGATTTTTGTGTACAACGTTGCCAAGGTTGTCAAGGTCCGCACCGGCGAGCAGGATTACGCCGCCCTGCAGGATGTTGAATAAGCGTCGCTCTATTATATAAGGTATAAAGGTCAGTAAAGCCCCTTCCGTCTGGAAACGGAAGGGGCTTGGTTTGTTATATGGTTATATGCCATTTCCGGAAGCAGCGCAGTAGGGGCGGGGCTCTGCTCCGCCCGCGGCGGCTATCCGGTAAATGCTGCTTGCGGGAAACCGCCGGGCGGCATATATGCCGCCCCTACGAACCGACGGATGATTTACGGCATTTGGTGGTAAACAGCGGAGGGGTCAAGACCCTTCCCTACAGGCTCCCAAAAAAGCCTTCCCCTTGGGGGGAAGGTGGCCCCGCAGGGCCGGATGAGGGGGAGGCTGCCCGCCAGCAGCCGTTCGCCTGTAACGCAGGGGCATCACTTTCCTCTCGCGCTCTGGATATACTGCCGCGGGGTCTGGTTGTACTCCGCACGGAAGGCGCGGTAAAAGTTCGCATAATCGCCGAAGCCGCAATACTGGCAGACCTCGTTCGGGGGCACGCCGCCGGCCAGCAGCTGCTTGGCGTTCAGCAGGCGCTTTTGCAAAATATAGCGATGTACCGTTGTTCCGACCTGTGCATCAAACTTGCGCAGCAGATGGTACTTGCTGATAAAAAACTTCTCCGAGAGCTGGTCCAGCGTCAGCGTCTCGCTGTAGTGCTCGTTGATGTAATGCAGCACCGCATCCACCACCTGGTCACTGGTGCCGATGGGCCGCGCATCCCCGCGGTCGGCGGCGGCGCGGTTCAGCCCCACCAGCAGCTCCACCAGCGCGCTCTGGGCCAGAAGGTCGCTGCCGTAGTCCTTGTTCGCCTTCAGGGCGCACAGCCGGTCCACCGTTGTGCGCAGCGGTGCGCCGGTCGCCCCCGGCAGGCGCAGCAGGTTCGTGTGGCCGGGGACGGTCGTATCAAAGCAGCGGGTCAGACTTGTGCGTGGAGTCGACAAATTTTCCAGAAACGGCCGGGCAATCCAGAGCACAATGCGCTCGTAGGCATCGGCATCGGTGGCAATGCGGGCCTGATGCAGCTCCAGCGGGCTGCACAGCATCCAGTCACCGGGGCGCACGCGGTAGAGCTGGTTCTCAACAATGTACTCCACCCGCCCGCGCAGCAGCAGATAGATTTCATAAAAGTCATGATGATGCAGCTCCACCTCGTTCATATAGGTGGACCGATAGCGGTAGACCTCATAGTCCGGCTCTATCATTGTCTGGCGTTTGGTGTAGGGGTTGTAATTGGACATAGTTTTTTCTCCCAAAAGTCCATTTTTTACGATACTTCGATTTTACCGCAATTTTCGCAATTTTTCAAGCAACATGGGTCATTTTCTTGCAAAAAGTTCGGATGTATACTATAACCATCGCGGGTGGTATCTGACCACCCCATACAGCAACAAAACATAAAGGAGCAAATCATTATGCAGATGAATTCTTCTTCTATTGTCAACCAGAAGGCGGAGTGGGAGAAGCTGGGCGTCAAACTGCCCGCTTTTGACCACGCTGCCATGACTGCCGCCACCAAGGAGCATCCCATCTGGGTACACTTCGGCGCTGGCAACATCTTCCGCGGCTTCATCGCCGCCCTGCAGCAGCGCCTGCTGAACGAGGGTCTGGCTGACCGCGGCATCATCGCGGCCGACACCTTCGACTATGACATCATCGACAAGATCTACACCCCCTATGACAACCTGACGATGAACGTCACCCTGAACCCGGACGGCACCACCAGCCGTGAGATTATCGGCTCTGTGGCCGAGGGTCTGCGCGCCAACTCCGCCGATGCCGAGATGATGGCCCGCTTCAAGCAGATTTTCACCGACCCCAGCCTGCAGATGATTTCCTTCACCATCACCGAAAAGGGCTACGCACTGTACCGTCCGGACGGCAGCCTGATGCCCGTTGTGCAGGCCGACATTGACGAGGGCCCCGCCCACGCACGCCATGCCATGAGCATGGTCGCCGCCCTGCTGCTGGAGCGTTTCCAGAACGGTGCTTACCCTCTGGCAGTTGTCAGCATGGACAACTGCTCTCACAACGGCGAGAAGCTGCAGGCCAGCGTTATGACCGTTGCCAAGGCATGGCTGGAGAAGGGCTTTGTCGGTCAGGACTTCATCGACTACCTGTCTGACGAGAGCAAGATTACCTTCCCCTGGTCCATGATTGACAAGATTACCCCGCGCCCCCACAAGATTGTTGAGGAGTCTCTGGAGAAGGCCGGCATTGAGGGTATGACCCCCATCGTCACCTCCAAGAACACCTTCATTGCGGCCTTCGTCAACGCCGAGCGCCCGCAGTATCTGGTGGTTGAGGACAAGTTCCCCAACGGCCGCCCTGCTCTGGAGAAGGCCGGCGTCTATATGACCGACCGCGAGACCGTCAACAAGACCGAGCGCATGAAGGTCACCACCTGCCTGAACCCCCTGCACACCGCTATGAGCGTCTACGGCTGTATGCTGGGCTATGACCTGATCTGCGCCGAGATGAAGGACGAGGACATCGTTGCCCTCATCAAGCGTCTGGGCTATGTCGAGGGTCTGCCCGTTGTTGTTGACCCGAAGATTCTGGACCCCAAGTCCTTCATCGACGAGGTCATTGAGCAGCGTCTGCCCAACCCCTTTATGCCCGATATGCCGCAGCGCATTGCCACCGACACTTCTCAGAAGGTCGGCATCCGCTTCGGCGAGACCATCAAGAGCTACGTGGCCGAGGGCCGCGACCTGAACACGCTGGTCTCCATTCCTCTGGCCATCGCAGGCTGGCTGCGCTATCTGCTTGCCATTGATGACAACGGCAACGCCTTTGAGGTTTCCGCTGACCCGCTGAAGGACGAGCTGCAGGCCAAGTTGGCCGGCATTGAGTTCGGCAAGCCCGAGACTGTCACCGACCAGCTGGACGGCATCCTGTCCAACGCTTCCATCTTCGGCAGCGACCTGACCAAGACCGTTCTGGCAGACAAGATCAAGGCTTACTTCAAGGCCGAAATTGCCGGCCCCGGCGCCGTCCGCAAGACCCTGCACGAGGCTGTGAACGGCTAAATCCAAACACTGAACCTTCGGGGTGCTTTGTAGGGGACGCATATATGCGTCCCGCAGAACGTTGCAGCAACCGCCAAGCTGCCGGGCGGCATATATGCCGCCCCTACAAGTAACCCATGTTTGCATCAAACCAACTAACACATAAAGGAGCACCATATGTCTATGAAAATGGGTTGGCGCTGGTATGGTGAGGGCAATGACCCCATCACCCTCAGCGACATTAAGCAGATTCCCGGTGTTGAGGAAATCGTCTGGGCCCTGCACAACAAGATGCCCGGCGAAATCTGGGAGGAGAACGAAATCAAAGAGGTCGTTGACCTGATCCACTCCTACGGCTTCAGCGCTACCGTTGTCGAGTCCGTCAACGTTCACGATGACATCAAGATTGGCCTGCCCACCCGCGACCAGTACATCGAGAACTACAAGCAGTGCATTCGCAATCTGTCCAAGTTCGGCGTCAAGACCATCTGCTACAACTTCATGCCCATCTTTGACTGGACCCGCACCGACCTGTTCCATCCTGTCGGCGACGGCTCCACCGCCCTGTTCTATCAGAAGGACCTGATTCAGGACGATTACAAGGGCATGGCCAACTACATTCTCGAGTTCACCGAGAAGTACAATATGACCTTCCCCGGCTGGGAGCCGGAGCGTATGGCCAAGCTGGACGAGCTGTTCAAGGCCTACGCCCCCGTCACCAAGGAGAAGCTGTGGGATAACCTGAAGTACTTCCTGGAAGCCATTATGCCCACCTGCCGCGAGTGCGACATCAAGATGGCCATTCATCAGGACGATCCCCCATGGGACATCTTCGGCCTGCCCCGCCTGCTGGTGGACGCCGAGAGCATCGACCGCTTCCTGACGATGGTTGACGATCCGTACAACTGCCTGACGCTCTGCTCCGGCAGCCTGAACGCCAACCCCAACAACAACGTGGCCGCCATTGTGCGCAAGCACTGCGACCGCATCCCGTTCGCCCACGTGCGCAACATCCACCACTTTGAGAACGGTGACTTCTCTGAGGCTGCCCACCGCGATTGCTGCGGCGAGACCGGCATCATCGAGATTCTGCGTGCCTACCACGATTGCGGCTTTGATGGCTGCATCCGTCCCGACCACGGTCGTCAGCTGTGGGAGGAAGGCCCCGGCAACTGCCGCCCCGGCTACGGCAAGTATGACCGTGCCCTCGGCGTACAGTATATGCTGGGCGTCTGGGACCTGCTGGATCGCCTCGACGAAGAGAAGAACAAATAATTTTTGCCATCCTCAAGTTGCTGTATAAAACAAAAAAGTCGCTGCCCAAAAAGCAGCGGCTTTTTTGTTTGTTCATTGTATCGCGCTTATTTTACCTCATTGACCAGCTTCTCGCCCCGGGCAAAGGCGCGCGCATTTTCCATCGTGACGATGGCAATGCTCTGCAGTGCTGTGCGCGTAAAGAACGCTTGATGGCTCGTCACCACCACATTCGGGAAGCTCATCAGGATGGGCACTACCTCATTTTTCAACACATCATCGGAGAAATCCTCAAACACCTGGCCATTCTCATCCTCGTATACGTCCAGTCCCACGCCCGCAAACTTGCGGGCCCGCAGCGCGTCAATCAGGGCGCGGGTGTCAATCAGCCCGCCGCGGCTCGTGTTGACCAGCACCGCGCTGTCCCGCATCATTTTGATGGTATCCGCGTTAATCATGTGGTGTGTTTCGGACGTCAGCGGGCAGTGCAGGCTGACCAGATCCGCGGTGCGCAGCAGCTCATCCAGCTCCACATAGCGCACAAGGCCTTCCAACGCCGGATTTTTGTACTGGTCATAAGCCAGCACCGTCATGCCGTAGCCGTGGCAGATGCGGGCCATAGCCGCGCCAATACGCCCCGTGCCCACAATGCCCGCCGTGGAGCCGTACAGGTTCGAGCCCAACAGGCCGTCCAGCGCAAAATTGTTGTTGCGCACCTTGATATAGGCCTTGCAGATGCGGCGATTTGCGGCCTGCGCCAGCGCCATGGCGTGCTCCGCCACCGCCTCCGGGCTGTAGCCCGGCACGCGCAGCACGGTGATACCGTACTGTTTGGCAGCCGCCAAATCCACATTATTGTAGCCCGCGCAGCGCATCAGCAGGCAGCGGATACCGCCCTGCGCCAGCTTTTCCAGCACCGGCGCCGAGCAGTCCGCATTGACAAAGGCGCACACCGCATCTCCGCCATGCGCCAGCGTTGCAGTATCCGCGTCCAGATTGGCCGTCAGGAATTTGATTCCGCACCCATATTCCGGGTCCGCCGCCAGCACATCAAAATAGTAGTGGTCATACTCCCGCGTGCCATAAAAAATAATTTTCATAAAATTTCCCCCCAGTCCCCTTCAGTATCTGTCTTTTACGGTTCCAGTATACCACACTAACCGCCATTTTTCCGTTGTTCGGCCAACAAATCTGCCTGTTCACTTTCTGTTTTCTCCCTGTAGGGGCGGGGCCCCGACGCCCCGCGGCCGGTTTGTTCTATATGCCGTCTCCGGTTTGCCGCGTGTTTCCGTTTGGCAAACTGCTGCACCGCGCGGGGAATCTCCCGCGGGGCCCGGGCTTTTCGATTCCCACACTCCTCTGTTCCAATATTTATTTTTCACAAAGGAAAAAGCCCAGCCTCTTTCAAGGCTGAGCTTTTTGGTGACCCGTGCGTCCATCTCCCGCGGACTAAAAAACAATC
>OJNY01002223.1_pt1 | contig 10522 bp, 8 predicted proteins | sample 1597931 | NCBI WGS metagenome assembly OJNY01 (sample SAMN01915209, study PRJEB22387) | human gut metagenome | isolation source: stool | host: Homo sapiens | place: USA
GCTGTCAATACCACATAGTTCTCCGTTAAATCTAATCATACAATATTGCCGCAAAGCCTGCCGCAAATATTATTGTGAATATCCAATACATCACAGAAAGAGGCTTGTCATGGTTTTTCGGTATTCGGTGGGTTTTGAAAGGTGAAAGGCAAATTATCATATTGTATTGGCACGGCATTAAAATCAACCGATACGCAAAGCGCACTGATATTCAATTTTTGCCCTCAAACACCTTGACAACACCCACGATATGGAATATAATTAAAAGTAACTGTTAATATACCCCATTGTGGGAAGAAATTTGCCTGCGGGCATAAAAGGTGGTTATTATTATGGCAGCAGAAAAAACTATGGACAAGATCGTAGCGCTCTGTAAAGGCAGAGGCTTTGTATATCCCGGAAGTGAAATCTACGGCGGCCTCGCCAACACATGGGACTACGGTCCCCTCGGCGTTGAGCTGAAGAACAATATCAAAAGAGCTTGGCAGAAGAAGTTCGTTCAGGAGTGCCCCTACAACGTAGGTCTTGACTCCGCTATCCTTATGAACCCCCAGACATGGGTGGCTTCCGGTCACATCGGCGGCTTCTCCGACCCTCTCATGGACTGCAAGGAGTGCAAGACCCGTCACCGTGCAGACAAGCTCATCGAGGATTTTGACGGCACAAACGTTGCAGGCTGGACAAATCAGCAGATGCTCGACTACATCAACGAGCATGATATCAAGTGCCCCCAGTGCGGCAAGAAGAATTTCACCGATATCCGTCAGTTCAACCTTATGTTCAAGACCTTCCAGGGCGTAACCGAGGATTCCAAGTCTGAGCTTTACCTCCGTCCAGAAACTGCTCAGGGTATTTTCGTAAACTTCAACAACATTCAGAGAACCACACGTAAAAAGGTTCCTTTCGGCGTTGGTCAGGTAGGTAAGTCTTTCAGAAACGAGATCACTCCCGGCAACTTCATCTTCCGTGTAAGAGAGTTCGAGCAGATGGAGCTTGAGTTCTTCTGCAAGCCCGGCACCGACCTTGAGTGGTTCCAGTACTGGAGAAGCTACTGCCGTGACTTCCTTCTTGGTCTCGGCGTAAACGAGGAGCATCTCAGACTCCGTGACCATTCCCCCGAGGAGCTTTGCTTCTATTCCAAGGCAACTACCGACTTCGAGTACCTCTTCCCCTTCGGCTGGGGCGAGCTTTGGGGCATTGCGGACAGAACCGACTATGACCTTACACAGCACATGAAGACCAGCGGCAAGAGCATGGAATACTTCGACCCCGAGACCAACGAGAAGTACATTCCTTACGTTATCGAGCCTTCTCTCGGTGTTGAGAGACTGTTCCTTGCTATCGTATGCGAGGCATATGACGAGGAAGAGATCGGCGACAGCGAAAAGTCCGACGTAAGAACAGTAATGCACCTCCACCCCGCACTTGCTCCCGTAAAGGCAGCTATCCTTCCTCTTACAAAGAAGCTCAAGGAACCCGCTACCGACCTTTACATGAAGCTTGCAAAGAAGTTCAACGTTGAGTACGACGAGGCAGGTCAGATCGGCAAGAGATACCGCAGACAGGACGAGATCGGTACTCCCTTCTGCATCACATTTGACTTTGATTCTCTCGAGGACAACTGCGTAACAGTCCGTGACAGAGACACCATGGCTCAGGAAAGAGTTAACATGGACGAGCTTGTTGCTTACCTTGAAAAGAAGCTTGAATACTGATATCATATAGCTTGATTATGCTCCGATATCCTTATGGGTATCGGAGCTTTTTTGTGTCTTGAAACCGCTTACCAATAAAGCTATATACAAAAAGTGCCACACACGTTAAATCCGTGTATGGCACTTTTTATTTGACTATTCAATCTTATTCATAAAGGAAGCAGTAGAAAGCCTTGTAAGTCATGTAAACATCGACCTTTGAAACGATCTCAAAGGGAGCGTGCATGCAAAGAACGGGAACGCCAACATCAATGGTGTCAACATTCAGGTTTGCAATGTATGCCGCAACGGTTCCGCCGCCGCCAAGGTCAACCTTGCCAAGCTCGCCTGTCTGCCAGATAACGTTGTTGTCGTCAAGCAGCTTTCTTACTCTGCCCACAAACTCTGCGGAAGCATCGGAGGTGCCCGACTTTCCTCTTGCGCCTGTGAACTTTGTTACGCACACGCCGTAGTTGATGAAAGAGGAGTTTCTCTTCTCCAGAACATCGGGGAATGTGGGGTCAAATGCTGCGTTAACGTCTGCGGAAAGGCACTCGGACTTGCTGAGGACTGCTCTGCCCTCTTCGCCGAAGCACTCTGCCAGGTCGTGGATAAAATACTTGAGATATGCGGATTTAAGACCTGTGTTGCCGTCGGAGCCTGTCTCCTCCTTGTCGGTGAGAACAACAACGGCTGTCTTTTCGGGAACGGTATTGCCGTCCATAAGAGCGGCAAATGCAGTGTATGCGCAAACCTTGTCATCATGACCGTATGCACCGATCATGCTGCGGTCAAAGCCGATATCCTTTGCCTTGAATGCGGGAACTGCTTCCAGCTCTGCGGAAACGAAATCGTCCTCGGTGATGCCGTACTTTTCGTTAAGGATAGCCATAATGTTGAGCTTTACCTTTTCGCTTACATCATCATCTCTGAAAGGACGGGAACCGATGAGAATGTTCAGCTCTTCACCCTTGAGTATCTCGCCGGCACTTCTCTTCATCTGATCCTGAGCAAGGTGGGGGAGAAGGTCGGTAACGCAGAATACAGGGTCGCTTTCGTCCTCGCCGATGTTTACCTTTACGGAGCTGCCGTCAGCACGGATAATTACGCCGTGAAGTGCAAGAGGGATAGTGCCCCACTGATACTTCTTGATTCCGCCGTAGTAATGGGTCTTGAAGTAAGCGGTCTCCTCGTTTTCAAAGAGAGGGTGCTGCTTCATGTCAAGACGGGGAGAGTCAATGTGAGCGGCTGCAATATGAACGCCCTTTTCCACAGGCTCCCTGCCTATGACCGCAAGGATAACTGCCTTGCCTCTGTTGTTGTAATAAACCTTGTCGCCGGGTTCAAGGCGCATATTTCTCTCAAATTCCTTGTAGCCTGCCTTCTTGGCAGCGGAAACTGTGAAATCCGCAACCTCTCTCTCGATCTTTGAGCAGTTCATAAAGTCCTTGTACTTTTCGCAGAAAGCGTCGCAGTCCTTTATCTGCTCCTCGGTCATTCTGAGAACGCCGTTCTTTCTCTGGGAGCAGAGCTTTTCCTGTAAAAGCTTTGCTTCGGATTTTTCGTTTGCCATAATATAAACTTCCTTTCAAAAGTGGATTTGCCTGTCAATACAGATTATTATATGCGTCATACGCCTGCATAACCTTTTTGACATAATGTTTTGTTACCGATGACGGGATATCGTCCAGCACCTGACCGTCCGAGCTGAGGGAGCTGTCCTCCAGCCATTTGTTCACATTGCCTCTGCCCGAATGATAGGCAGCCAGAGCCGTTTCCTCGTCGCCGTATTCGTTGTACAGCAGCATAAGCAGATATGTGCCGTACTGGATATTGTATTCGGGGACATACATGGAGTCGTAATCCAGCTCCCGTCCGTCCCCCATTCGGTAGCCCACCCAGTCGTAAGCGTCCTCCATGAGCTGCATAAGTCCTCTTGCGCCCACTTCCGACTCGGCTGAGGGGTTGAAATTGCTTTCGGTCTTGATGACGGCGAACACGAGATTTTCGTCCACGCCGTATTCTTTCGAGTATTTTTCCACAAGGTCAGCATATTTCCGTGGATAAACACAGTCCTTGCTGAGCTCGGGCAGCTTGTAGCAGCCTATGACCAGCAGAACGATGATGAGCAGCGGCAGAGCGATGTTCTTACGTCTGCGCACCCGCTTCGCCGTATTTTTTGGCATTGTAGTACTCCTTGATCTTGTCTGCCGCTTCCTCCGCCTTGGCGACCAGTATTTCGGGAGTTTTGTTGTTCTTGATAACAAAATCCGAATGGCTTACAAAGAAATGCTCCGAATACTGTGAATTGAAGCGCTTCCTTGCCGCCTCAGGGGAGATATGATCCCGTGCGGTTATTCTCTCTTCTCTAAGCTTTTCATCGGCGGTGACGCTGATGATAAGGTCGCACAGGTCGTCTGCGTTTGATTCAAAAAGGGTGGGAGCGTCAAGGATTATCAGCTTGCTTCCGCTTGCCGAAAGCTCCTCGATGCACCTTATTATCCTGAAAATGATGTATGGATAGCAGATGCCGTCCAGCTGACGCAGCCGCTCGCTGTCAGAAAAGACGATGCTGCCCAGCTTTTTCCTGTCAAGTGAGCCGTCGGGGAGAAGTATGCCGCTGCCGAATGCCTCGGCAAGCTCGTTCAGGCACGGCTCACCCTTTCGGGTGACTTCCCTTGAAATAAGGTCGGCATCGATAACGTCAAACCCCTCTCTGCGGAAAACTCCGCATACCGTGGTTTTTCCTGCGCCGCTCTGCCCTGTCAGACCGATAACATATGCACGTCCGCATGGGTTCACAGCCTGATCACCTCAAATCCCGCAGCCCGCAGCAGACGATTATAGACTGCAAGCCCAACTCCTGTTTTTTCGGGGCATCTTGCATATACCTGCTCCATGCCCATATCGTCAAGGCTTCTCAGCACGCCGAAAAGCTCCCTTGCCTGCTCCTCGGAGGTGTCTCCGTAGGTAACATGTGGATAGGGATATTCTGCGGCATCGGAGCCAAACATCATGGCGCACACCTTGTCACCCTGATGCTCCTTCATAAAGCCGATAAACTGCTCCGCACTGCCCTCCACAATGGTCACATTTGCCTTGGGAGAATAATGCTTGTACTTCATTCCGGGAGAAAGCACCCTTTCGCCGTCGGATATCTTTTCGGTAACGCCCTTGGCGCAGCTTACATTTTCGCTGCCCACAACGCCTGCCAGCTCCTCAAGGGACACAAAGCCCGGGCGGAGAAGCTTCACCTTTCCGTCCTTTTCAAAGGAGATGACCGTGGATTCAACACCCACATGGCACTCGCCGCCGTCAACAATGGCGGATATTCTGCCCCTCATGTCGTCCATAACGTGCTTTGCAGTGGTTGGACTGGGGCTGCCCGACAGGTTTGCGGAGGGAGCCGCAAGAGGACATCCGCTTGCCTTTATTATCGCCCTCGCAACAGGGTGAACCGGGAAGCGTATGCCCACCGTGTCAAGTCCGCCGCTGGTAACAAGGGGTATTATATCTTTCTTTGGAAGCACCATGGTCATAGGGCCGGGCCAGAAAGCCTTTGCAAGCTTCAGTGCGTTTTCGGGAACTTCCGTTACATATTTATATATGTCCTCAAACTCCGCAATATGTACGATAAGCGGATTATCCTGAGGTCTGCCCTTGGCTTTGAATATGTCCGACACGGCAGCGGGGTCAAGAGCATTTGCAGCCAGACCGTAAACAGTCTCGGTGGGAATGCCCACAACCTTGCCCTCCGCCAGCAGCCTGCCTGCAAGCTTTATATCATCGTCGGAAGCCGACAGCATTTTTGTTTCAAACTCCATAAAAACCATCTTTCACAGCAGCGCAGTTATTCGTCACCCTGCGCCGATAATTTTGCCGCCTGATCGGCAGTTGCCAGAGCGTCTATCACCTCGTCGATATTGCCGTTAAGCAGATATTCAAGGCGGTATATAGTAAGCCCTATCCTGTGGTCGGTAAGACGACCCTCGGGGAAATTGTATGTCCTTATGCGCTCGGAGCGGCTGCCTGTGCCTACCTGAGAGCGCCTGTCAGATGCTATTTTGTCGTTTCTCTCCTGCTCCAGCATATCATAAAGGCGGGAACGGAGTATCTTCATTGCCTTGTCCTTGTTTTTGTGCTGGCTGCGCTCGTCCTGACATTCAACCACAAGACCCGTGGGCAGATGAGTTATTCTCACCGCAGATTCGGTCTTGTTGATGTGCTGTCCGCCTGCGCCCGACGCACGGAAAACATCTATTTTAAGCTCTGTGGGATTTATTTCCAGCTCCACATCGTCCGCTTCGGGAAGCACCGCAACGGTAACGGTGGAGGTGTGGATACGTCCCTGGGACTCGGTCTCGGGAACTCGCTGAACACGGTGAACGCCGCTTTCGTATTTGAGACGTGAATATGCACCCTCACCCTCGATGCTGAAAGATATTTCCTTGAAGCCGCCAAGCTCCGTGGGATTGGCGTTCAGCACATCTATCTTCCAGCCCCTTGCCTCAGCGTACATGGAGTACATTCTGAAAAGGGAGTTGGCAAAGAGCGAAGCCTCATCGCCGCCTGCGCCGCCTCTTATCTCAACGATAACGTTCCTGTCGTCGTTGGGGTCCTTGGGGATAAGCAGTATCTTCAGCTCCTCGGAAACGGAAGCGATGTTCTCCCTTGCCTCGTCAAGCTCAGCACGGGCAAGGTCTTTAAGCTCCCTGTCAGCGCCGCTCTCGTCAAGCATTTCCTGAGCTTCCTGCTCCGTTTTCACATAAGAGCAGTACTCACGGTACTTTTCAACAATAGGGGACAAGCTTTTATATTCTTTCATCAGCTTGGCATAAAGCCCGTTGTCGCCAATGACCTCAGGGTCAGTCAGGCGATTGCTGATGTCCTCAAATTTTTCCTCTGTGGCTTTCAGTTTTTCAAACATGAAACAAACTCCGTAACAAAAAGAATGAACGGTTACTGTTCGGGCTCTTCCCGTTTAACCGCCTTGATATTTTTTTCAATTTTACTGCGGGGGACCATAAATTCATGGCCGCAGCCTGAACATCTGAGCTTGAAATCCATACCCGACCGCAGCACTACCATTTCCTTTGAGCCGCAGGGATGAGTTTTTTTCATAGTCAGCACATCGCCCACACGGATATCCACAAGCATCGTCCTTTCGCAGCAATGGAGCCTGCAGCTCCATTTAAAGATTAGTAATTTTATTATACCACACAGAGGAATAAAAGTACAATATTTTTGCGTCACTTTTTTGAAAATACAGTATAGCACATAAAAACTCACGTTATTTTTGGTAATTCTGACCACTTTAAAAGCGAAAAGCGGCAGAAAAAGCTTCCTGCCGCCAAATATTATGCCGCCTCTGCCTCAGGCTTTGCATAAACAATATCGGCAGATGTTACAGCCGTCCAAGAGCCGTTAACATACGCCTTTACCGCAAAGCCGTACTTTATTCCGTTGGCAAGATTTTCAATGTTGATCCCTATGGCATCGGTATAGCACTGAAATGTCCATGTGCCGTTGATGTAGCTATAGACTGCATATCGGTCAGCACCCTCAACCGCAGTCCATTCCAGATAAACACAGCCGTCGCCCGCTTCCGCCTTGGTTATCACGGGCTTGTCGCTTGTGACCGTGCTGCCCGCAGGCTGAGCATACACCATGTCGGCGCTTGTAACTGCCGTCCATGCGCCGTTTACATATGCCTTTACCGCAAAGCCGTACTTTATTCCGTTGGCAAGATCTTCAATGTTGATGCCAATAGCATCGGTATAGCACTGAAATGTCCATGTGCCGTTGATGTAGCTATAGACTGCATATCGGTCAGCACCCTCAACCGCAGTCCATTCCAGATAAACACAGCCGTCGCCCGCTTCCGCCTTGGTTATCACGGGCTTGTCGCTTGTGACCGTGCTGCCCGCAGGCTGAGCATACACCATGTCGGCGCTTGTAACTGCCGTCCATGCGCCGTTTACATATGCCTTTACCGCAAAGCCGTACCTCGAACCGTTTGCCAGACCGCTGACCTCATATGTAAGCTCAGTCGTGTGACCCGCAAAGCTCCACTTGCCGCCGATGTAATAATATACGCCATATCTTTCCGCACTGTCAACGCCGCTCCATGTGAGCTTTACGCTCCTGTCTCCGGCTTCCGCAGATGTGATAACAGGCTTGTCCGCTCCCTTGGGGGATACATACACGATGTCGGAGGAAGCAACGCCTGTCCATGCGCCGTTCACATACGCCTTGACTGCAAATCCGTAGCTTGAACCGTTGGTCAGTCCCGTAACGTTCATTGCGAGATCTGTTGTGTAGCCATAGCAAGTCCACTTGCCGTCAAGCTTGTAATACACCGCATATTTTTCTGCGGTATCAACGCCGTCCCATGTGAGCTTTACGCTCTTGTCTCCCGCTTCCGCAGATGTGATAACGGGCTTGTCCGCTCCCTCGGGGGATACATACACGATGTCGGAGGATGCAACGCCTGTCCATGCACCGTTTACATACGCCTTCACCGCAAAACCGTAGCTTGAACCGTTTGTCAGCCCCGTTACATTCATTGTGAGATCTGTTGTATAGCCATAGCAGGTCCACCTGCCGTCAAGCTTGTAATACACCGCATATTTTTCTGCGGTATCAACGCCGTCCCATGTGAGCTTTACGCTCTTGTCGCCCGCTTCCGCAGATGTGATAACGGGCTTGTCCGCTCCCTCGGGGGAAGCATACACCATATCGGAGGAGGTAACGTCAGTCCATGCGCCGTTTACATACGCCTTCACCGCAAAGCCATATCTTGAGCCGTTGGTCAGCCCCGTAACGTTCATGTAAAGGTTGGAAGTATATCCTGCGCAGGTCCACTTGCCGTTTATGTAATAATACACGCCGTATCTTGAAGCACCGTCAACGGAAGTCCAGTTGACTGTCATCGACCTGTCGCCTGCAATAAGTCCGGTTATCTGCGGCTTCTGAACGATATTTTCAACGTAAGCCACCGCCGACTGCGAAAAGCTTGTAAGCACATTCTGATATGTCACAGGGTCCCACATCTGCGCCCTTACCACAAATCCGTCGGAATTCTGCAGGTCAGCCACAGTGCAGCCCATATATGCCGATGAAAACTCGCTTACCTGAGAATATGCGCCGCTGCGGTATCTGTAAAGGGAATAGCCCTGGCAGCCGTTTATAGCCTCCCAGTTAAGGGTTGCGGAGCCGCTTGCATTCCTCTCAGCGTCAAGGGTGATGAACAGAGGGTTCGAGTGGCTTGCATCGGGAAGAGTGATGTTTGTATATCTGCTCTCCTTGGGGTTGTGGTATCCCGAGCTGTCGAGAGCCATAAAAACTCCGCTGCCCCTGTTGCAGAACGGGTAATAATATCTGCCCGTGACCTCGTACCTGTCCATCCAGGTAACGTCCAGGTCATACCAGCTGCCGCCCAGGTTTATGCTGTTCCAAGCGTGGTTGTTGCCCACTATTCCAACGCAGTCGATACCGATAAGGTGGCTGAAATATGTAACTGTCATGGCATATCCGTTGCAGACGCACCTGCCGTTCAGCAGCGCACCTGCAATGGTCTGGTTGGAGCCTGCGCTTATGGCGCCGTTCTCGTCCTTGTTGTATATAACGCTGTCGCACAGCTTTTTGTAGATGATAGATTCTTTTTCAAGGTCGTCCCTGCCCTGATTTATCTCAGCCAGCCACTGAGAAGTCGCAATATCTATCTGATTTGCCGCAGCCATACGTGCGGCACCGTTTTCATATCCGTCATAGGTGATAAGATAGATATTATCGCTGTTCCAAGCCAGCTGTGAAACGAAGAAATACTGGGGATTGGAGTAGAAAAACGCCGTCGCAACGGCAAGTGCCTCGTCCTGGGTGAACCGACCCGTAAAGGGCACCTTTGCAATAACGTAGTGTGATTTCTTTGTACCGTCCGCACTGGTGGTGCTTACCCTGCCCGTGTAGTTCACGGAGTAATTTGCCGCCTGTTCGCAGGCAGCCGCAAACTGCTGATAATACGCCCTTGCCTCTGCGGAAAGCTGGGAGTAAAAGAAGTCCGACTGGAAATTGTAGGAAGCGTTCCGATACTCGGTGTATGCCGCCTCCTCCGACTCGCATTCCTCCCGTGCAAGCTCAAGGGAGCTGTCGATAAGTCCGTCCTCTTCCTCGGTAACATCGGCCTCCAGCACCTCAACGGAATAAGGGGAGATACGCTCCTCCAGCGCTGCCATATCCTGAGCTGATATAACATCTTCTGCCGAAAGATCGGCAGTTTTATTATCCTCTGCCATAACGGGAACGCCCCCAAGGGCAAGAGTTCCCGCTGTAAGCACGGAAACTATTTTTATAAAGCTTTTTTTCAAAGCAAGTCCTCCTTTTTCGGGAATATTCATATTGTCATATTATAAATAATTATATCCCAACATATCTTTTTAATCAAGTTACAAAATGGACAAAATTGCAAAGGCAGACAATTCTGTGAACGGAAATTATTAAATTTTGTAATTATCAGCCTATAAAAAAAGTCGGCAAATCACCGCTTTGCCGACTGTCTTGGATATTTTTGTTTTACGTCTGTAAGACCAAGGATATAATCAACGCTCACGTCATAAAAATCCGAAAGTTTGATAAGAAACTCCAGAGGTATATCCCGCCTGCCTATTTCATAATGAGAATAGCTCACCTGCGAGCAGTTAAGTACAGCTGCGATCTCCCTTTGAGTAAGGTCATTGTCCTCCCTGAGCGCTCTCAGTCTGTTTCCGGGAATGGAGTTCATTTGCTTCGCCCTTTCTCGTTAAGATTCCTTTATTTTAATATTATATATT
>OJNY01002225.1_pt1 | contig 10511 bp, 8 predicted proteins | sample 1597931 | NCBI WGS metagenome assembly OJNY01 (sample SAMN01915209, study PRJEB22387) | human gut metagenome | isolation source: stool | host: Homo sapiens | place: USA
GGGGTTTGATAGCAGCGCATAGATATGCGACGATTAGTGGGAAAAGGAGAAAACAAGCATGAAGGGTACTAAGAATAATATTTGGAAAGTATTTGCTATTAATTTGGGCAAGTCTATCCTGGGAATTTGCATTTTGATCGCCGTTGGATTTGGCAGTTACAAAATATCCTATCACTTCCTATCGAAAAATGCGACTAACGTGAATACGGATAAGGATAGTATTAAGGAGATCATTAAGGAGGCGAAGACAGAGGATATTTCTAAAAACTTAATCTATGTATGTAATGAAAAAGATCAGATCACACATATGATGGTTGAAATATGTAATACTAAGACGAATAATTTGGATTATGTTACAATACCAACAAAGAACGATTATACAATTCCGACAACAATGTATCGCAAACTATGTACTATAAGTGAGAATATTCCGCAGATCATGCGTATCAGCAAGCTGAAACAGTATTTTGCAGATGAACAGCAAGCGTATGGATACGGTTCGTTGATCGTGGAAAAGATGATCGGAACAAGTTTAAGCTATTATACGGTTTTGGATGAGGAAACATATAACAACCATTATCAGGAAGTCAAAGTAAAGGTTAGTTACAAAAAGACTGTGGATGTAGAACAGACCGCATCACCGGTTGCCTCTGCATCGCCGGAGCCATCCGGAGCCAAGACAAAGATGAAGATTTCTTGTGCCAGCGATGCGTATGTGCAGCAGCTTAAAGATCTGAATGGTGATGAATCGAAGATTGCGGATTTTATCAAATCACAGTATGATCGCGTGACTTCCAATCTGACAGTGACAAACAAGATTGGTTATATTCAAAGTTATGAGCAGATGAATGTGGACTATTTCCATTATTGGGGATGTCCGGGAAGCTACGATGGTAAGGTGTTTGTTGTAGATACAAAGGCTGCCAAGAAGTTTTTCAAAGGTCTGATCAATAACGAAGTGCCATATACAGCGGCTCAGGATCTTACGACAACGCAAAAAGCGACAACGTCGCCTGCAGCAAGCAGTAATACGACGCCAAAGCCAAAGAGCGGTAAGAAAGCAGTAAGTTCCAAAGGACTTAAGATAATTCTGCTCAACGGCAGTAAGATTGCTGGACTGGCCGGTAAGACACAGCAGAAATTACAGAAGAAGGGGTATACTGTACCTCAAGTAGGGGATTATACTAAAGAGACCTTGACACAGACAAAGATTATTGTTAAAGAAGATGGTCAAGGAGAGGATTTGAAGAAATATTTCAAAAATCCACAGGTAACCGTTGGTATGGTGGATCAAGGATATGATATCGAGATTATTCTGGGTACCGCTGATGCAAATCAGTAGCAAGGATGGTATAACGAAACGATGCACGCTTCAGTAAAAGTGCTGGATATTGACATTGATATGATGACGAATGATGTCTTTGTCCAGAAAATGAATGAATATCTTTCGGACGATAAGTTAGATGTGATATTATTTGCGTCGACGGAGCTGTTAGATAAGGCAATGGGGGAGGAGTCGTATCGTGAAGTGATCGAGCAGGCGGATTTGATCCTGCCCGGTGAGGAGGCACTGCTTAGTGCACATCATGTTGAAGTGCTGGAAGCTGGTGGAATGGTAGTCAGCTGTAAAAGCTTTGGCATTATGTTAGAAAATCTTCAGAAAAAAGATCAAAGCGTATATATAATAGGAAAGAGCAGCACGGAAGTAGAACAATTGGAAACATGGTGCAAACGTATGCAGCCGGGGCTTCGATTATCAGGAAGTGTTGTGTATGATCCGGATATGGAGGCCGCAGCGCTGATCAATGAGATCAACAATCATACGCCGGATATTTTGTTGGTAGATTTAGAGACCGGGCCGCAGGAAATTTGGATCATGGAGCATTTGCCATTGCTGCATGCGCGTCTGTGCGTAGCGATCGGCGGTGTGGTGAGCTTGATCTTGGCTGAGGAAAAAGAAGCGCCGGAGTGGGTCAAGAAACTTCATTTGGAACCGCTGTATGAGAAACTGGTTCGCCAGCAATCGGTCAAAAAAGATGTTCAAGCACGTATATTTCGAAAGAAAGTTGTGCAATATAATAATAAATCAGATGAAAAAGATATTTGAAGTAAGAGAGGATAACCAATGATAGGTTATCCTCTTTTTGAATGAATTGGATTGGATGATCGAGGGGATGAGACGCAAGTATGTTTGGAAAACGATTTTGGTGGAGGGAATTACCGGCATTTGTCATTGGAACAGGTATGATGGCATTGGCGGTCAATATGGTATACAGTCCAATGGGGATGGTGCCGGGGGGCTTTTCAGGGCTTGCTATCCTGCTGTCGCATATGCTGTATGAATATGCCGGAATTCCGATGGCTGTTTGGAGCATAAATCTGTTGTTAAATATTCCGGTTTTTGTATGGGGAATTTTTGAAAAAGGGCATCGATTTATCATGAAATCATTCATTGCCAACCTCATATTTTCGGCAATGTTGTATGCGATACCGGAGCAGCCGGTGGCAGAGGGAGATTTTGTGATGGCTGCTATTGTTGGTGGTGTACTGACCGGCGCCGGTATTGGTCTGGTATTTGCAACAGGATATTCTACCGGTGGAACAGATCTGCTGGGGAGCCTGATCTGCACGTATTATCCGCATATCTCTGTGGCAAACGCGTTGTTTGTCATTGATTCAGTGATCATTGTTGCCGGAGCATTTTATTTTGGTGTCGATAAGGCGATTTATGCAACAGCAGCCGTTTTTGTTTCTTCGAAGGTAATGGACGCGATCCTGTCCGGCATGACGCAAAGCAAACAGATCTTAGTTATTTCAAAGAAATGGCAGGATATAGCGGAGGAGATCATGACATCGTTAAATCGCGGAGTGACACAGATCAAAGCAAAGGGAGTGTATAGCGGACAGGAGCGCCCTGTGTTGCTGTGTGTCATAGGCAAAAGACAGACGGGACAGCTTCTGCAGGCGGTGCGAAAACATGACACGTCAGCATTTGTCATAATCACGGAAGCGAGAGAAGTTTTGGGTGAAGGATTTGATTCGACAGCTCTCGGCATGTCAGCAGATGGCAAAAAACTGTTCAAATTGCACAGAAAAACAACAAAAAAGCCGTAGATTTTTTAGCAAAAGCAATGAAAAAATCTCATTCTATACACTTTGCACAAAAAGCGAAAACTTTCTTTGGCAATTCGTGCCATGGTCAAAAAATTCTGTTTGGTGTATTATATTTTACAGGTTATGTGAGAGGAGTTATTCCCTTACAAGATAAATTAATTGACAAACAGGAGGACATATTAATGGCAAGTTTATCTTTGAAAAACATCTGCAAAACATATCCAAACGGATTCGTTGCAGTAAAGAATTTTAATCTGGACATCGCAGATAAGGAGTTCATCATCTTCGTAGGGCCTTCAGGTTGTGGTAAATCTACTACACTTCGTATGATCGCTGGTTTGGAAGAGATCACAGAGGGTGAGCTTTGGATCGGCAACAACTTAGTAAATGATGTAGAGCCTAAGGATCGTGATATCGCAATGGTATTCCAGAACTACGCTCTGTATCCACATATGTCAGTATATGACAACATGGCATTCGGTCTGAAGTTAAGAAAGACTCCTAAGGAGAAGATCGATAAGTTAGTACATGATGCAGCAAGAATCCTTGACATCGAGCATTTGTTAGACCGTAAGCCAAAGGCTTTATCCGGTGGTCAGAGACAGCGTGTTGCCATGGGTCGTGCAATCGTTCGTAACCCTAAGGTATTCTTGATGGATGAGCCACTCTCCAACTTGGATGCAAAACTTCGTGTACAGATGCGTATCGAGATTTCTAAGATCCATCAGAGATTGGAAGCTACGATCATCTACGTAACACATGACCAGACAGAGGCTCTTACATTGGGTACTCGTATCGTTGTTATGAAAGATGGTGTAATGCAGCAGGTTGCTACTCCAATCGATCTTTATACAAAACCATGTAACTTGTTCGTAGCTGGTTTCATTGGTTCACCACAGATGAACTTCATCGACGCTGTAGCAATTCAGGAAGGCGAAGATGTTAAGCTTGCATTTGGTTCTTATGCAATTAAGCTTCCTGAGCAGAAAGCTGCTAGACTTGTTGAAGGTGGATACATTGGTAAAGAAGTCGTACTTGGTATTCGTCCAGAGGATATCAAAGATGAGGAGATCTTTGTTAGCGGTGGAGCTGACAATGTACTTGATGCAACTGTTAAGGTATACGAGATGCTTGGTGCAGAAGTATTCTTATACTTCACTGTCGAGGGATTCGATATCACAGTTCGTGTAAATCCTCGTACAACAGCTCGTCCTGGCGATACGATCAAGATTGCATTGGATCCTGCTAAGATTCATGTATTCGACAAAGAGACAGAGAGAACCATTACAAACTAGTCCTTTATGTTAGAAGATTTGTTAAAATTCTCATAATAAACTATCTAAGACAGGCATTGTATCTACAATGCCTGTTTTATTTACTTTTTACAAATTTCATGCTATAATTTGGTATATGTTATTGGGGATATTAGAAAGGGAAACTTTCTAAAGAACGGGTAAGTTGTTGCGGACAGATAGCACTTACTCGAGAAGCAGCGGAGGTAAATATGATTGCAAATCAGGTGTTGCAGACAAATATCGAAGGAATGAAGAATATTACGCGCGTAGATATTTGTGTAATGGATACGGAGGGGAAAGCGCTTGCCACTACGATAGATAATGTAGAGGAATATGAAGAGGCTGTAATGGCGTTCGTTAATTCGCCTGCAGATAGTCAGGTACTTCAGGGATATCAATTTTTCAAGGTCTTTGATGATCACCAATTAGAATATGTAGTGTTAGCCAAGGGCGACAGCGACGATGTATATATGGTTGGTAAATTGGCGGCTTTTGAAATTCAAAATTTGCTGGTTGCCTACAAAGAGCGCTACGATAAAGATAATTTTATCAAGAACTTATTGTTGGATAATCTGTTGTTGGTTGATATTTACAATCGTGCGAAGAAGTTACATATCGAAGCATCTGTGCGCCGCGTTGTATTTTTGATCGAGACAAAGAATGAGAAGGACACCAACGCATTGGAGACGGTCAAAGGGTTATTTTCCAGCAAATCCAAGGACTTCATCACGCAGGTTGATGAAAAGAACATCATTGTTGTGAAGGAAGTGAAACCGAACGAAGATTATGATGATATGGAGAAAACTGCAAAAGTCATCTTAGATATGTTGAACACGGAAGCCATGACAATGGTGCACGTATCCTATGGTACGATGGTAAATGAGATCAAGGATGTGTCGCGTTCTTATAAAGAAGCTAAAATGGCGTTAGACGTTGGAAAGATTTTTTACAGCGACCGCAATGTTATTGCGTATAGCAGCTTAGGTATTGGCCGTTTGATCTATCAGCTTCCAATGCCGCTTTGCAAAATGTTTATCAAAGAAATATTTGGTGACAAATCGCCAGACGATTTTGACGAGGAGACCATTGCTACGATCAATAAATTCTTTGAGAACAGCTTGAATGTATCAGAGACTTCCAGACAGTTGTATATTCATCGTAATACGTTAGTGTATCGTTTGGATAAGCTGCAGAAGAGCACCGGACTTGATCTGCGTGTATTTGACGATGCGATTACTTTCAAGATTGCGCTGATGGTCGTGAAATATATGAAGTATATGGAAAATTTTGAATATTAATTAGTGAATGCATGTGGAAAGCCCTGGAAATGGTTATCATTTCTAGGGCTTTTTGGTATTTTGATCAAAATGTGTATTATTTACACATTTATATTGAAAAATGTGTATGCAGTGTGTATAATATAATTAAAGGGGGGAAATATGAAACAAAGAGATCTTGTGAAAAAACTCAAAAATGCCGGATTTCACCTTGTCAGACATGGAGGAGACCATGATGTTTATCAAAGAGGGAATGATGAGGAAGTAATACCAAGGCATAAAGAGGTAAATGAGAGAATGGCAAAAGCAATATTGAGAAAATGGGGATTAAAATAATCTCCCAGTCTCAATATAATGCATTTATTATATAAAGATGGAGGTTGAGCATATGAAAGTAGCATATCCGGTTATATTTACAGATGTAGATACAAATATATTGATTGAAGTGCCGGACTTAGGAATTTTGACAGAGTCAAACGAAGAAGGCAAGGCAAAAAGTTCCTTGGCAGATGCTATTATGATGGCAAGAGATGCGATTGGTATAAGTTGTATCGAGGCACAGGACGAGGGAAAAGAAATTTCAAAAGCCTCTAATATGACAGATGTTGATGTTTCCAAAGGTACATTTGGGGGAGAGGGCACAAGTGTTGTATCTTTAGTGGATGTTGATCTTGAAGTTTATCGACGAATGTTGGATAACAAAACAGTGCGTCGTAACGTAACATTACCTAATTGGTTAAATCAAGAAGCAGAGAGATCACATATTAATGTATCAAAGGTCTTACAGGAAGCACTCATGGCAAGGTTGGGAGTATCACGATAAGTATCACCTTGTTCTAAAATAAAAAGGGTCAATCATCAAGGTGTACCTACATCCAATCGTTAGACTTCTAGGTCTAACTTTTGGGGGAGGGTATAATGCTTGGATTTGATTGACTCTTTTTTTACATTTCTTAAAAATCACAAAAAAAGTCACCAAAGTTTTGAACAGAAATTTATGAATGATGCACAAAAGGATAAGTAAAGAAATGGCAGTAAATCATTTTTGTTATGTTTTTTCGGTATATTTTAAGTGCGTATGAAAAATTCTTGTCGTAAATTTTGGAAAAAAATTGTGCATGCCATGTGATATATTTTTACGATATAGAAAAATTATTGCATCCTTACATGAAAACAACGCTGGAAAAAGGAGGTAAAGAGATGAGCAAGAAAGAATGTAGAAAACTGGTATGTGTACTTGCATTATCCTTGCTAATGGCGATGCCAGGCAACGGAATTGCACAAATGGCATCAGCCAGCAACAGTATTACAACTCTGTCGGTAGAAAAAAATGAACAGGATGTTGCGGTTCTCCAAAAAATTATTGCAACGCAGAGCGGCAAGAATACAACGATCAGTGAGAATCTGAATGATAGTAAGCAGTATACATGGGAAAATGGAAGACTGGTGGGAATTAACTGGAGCGATGAGGACAACATATATACTGGTGGCAGAGGGATGACTGGTGCTATATCATTTGCAGGATTATCGGCATTAAAGCAGTTAAATTGTTCCGGTAATAGTATAACGGCGCTGGATGTAAGTGGTAATACAGCATTGGAAACTTTGGAATGTTTTAATACCAGTATCACCGCTTTGGATCTCAGCAATAATGTATTGCTTAAGGATCTGCAGTGTGGTTATGCCAATCTTAAAGAATTGCATGTGGAAAATAATCCGGCATTGGAAAATCTGAGCTGCGAAGGCACATACATTTATAAATTGGATGTAAGCAAAAATAAGGCATTGAAAACTTTGCGTTGCAATAACACAGGACTTACCAGTTTGGATCTCAGTCAGAATGCAGCGTTGGAAAGTCTGATTTGCTATTATACAAAGATTCAAAGTTTGGATGTCAGCCACAATGCCGCTTTGGAAATCTTGTCATGTTTGGATAACTCGCTTACCGGTTTGGATGTGAGCAGTAATTTGAAATTAAAGGAATTGTATTGTTCTAAAACTGATATCAGTAATTTGGATGTCAGTAAGAATACACTGCTCGAAGTTTTGTATTGTGATGATACGAAAATTAGCAGCCTGGATCTTAGCAAGAACAAAAAGATGCGGACATTGCGTTGTGACGACAGTGTGCAGGTAACAGGTTTTCGACCGCAGCCGACACAGACACCAGATGTTGCACCAAGTGCGGCACCGGATAACAAGCCAAGTCAACGTCCTGCAGGAATAAAACCTTTGGATACAGCTATTTATCTGCACCCTACTGCTACGCCGAAAGCAACTGCCAAACCAACAGCAGCAGGAACCAAGTTAAAGAACAAAAATGCTTCTTATCAGGTTGTTTCTGCGAATCCAAAACAGCCGACAGTAACCTATGTGCAAAATCTTAAGAAAACAGCCGCAAGCGTGACGGTGCCAGCGCAGGTGAAGATTGGCAGTGTGACCTATAAAGTCGTTGCTATCGGGTTCAAAGCATTTGCAAACAATAAAAAGTTGAAAACATTGACTATCGGAAAGAATATCACAACCATCGGTAAAAATGCTTTTGCCGGATGCAAGAAGTTGAAGAAGATCACGATCAAGTCAACGAAGTTAAAGAGTGGCACGATTGGCAAAAATGCGTTCAAGGGAACGGCAAAGAACTTGGTTGTTAAGGTGCCTAGGAAGCAATATAGGGCATATAAAAAGTTCTTGAAGAAAAAGGGGAATAAGAAGGTAAAAATTAAGAAATAAAGGGCTAGTAAGGACACTACCCATAAAATGAAGGAGGAAATACATATGAAAACAAGAAGAAAATATTTAGTGGGGCTGCTTGCAGCAACGCTGGTGTTGACGGGAATGCCTGTACAGCACACGCAAGCGGCAAAAGCAGCGAAATTGAGTAGCAAAAAAGTCACACTCAAAGTAGGAAAGAGTAAGACGATCACTCTCAAAAATAACAAAAAGAAAACGACATGGAAAGTCATTTCCGGTAAGAAATGTATCAAGCTGAAAAACAAGAAGAAAAACAAGAAGAAAAACAGTGTCAAATCGGGGCAGTGAAATCAGGGAAGGCAAAGGTACAGGTGAAAGCAGGAAAGAAAAAGGATACCTGCACGGTAACCGTGAAAAGTGCCAAGAAAACCAACACAACGAAGAAACCAACTGTGACGAAGCCAACAAGTTCGGCTAAAAATAAAAATGATGTGTCAGTCATAAAAAGAATTATTCAGGAGCAGAGAAAAAAGGGTGCTACAGTGAGTGAAGATTTGGATGATTGGCAGTATTTGTGGGAAAATGGTAGACTTGTATGGATAAAATGGAATGAAAAAAATCTGCAAGGAAAATTAAATTTTACGGGACTGACAGCATTAATGGAGATTAATTGCGGTGCTAGCAAATTGAGTAGTCTGGATGTAAGTGGAAATAAGGCATTGAAATATTTGTTTTGCAGTGGTAACCAGTTGAGTAGTTTGGATGTAAGTCGTAACACGGCATTGACAGATTTGTATTGCGAAGATAACCAGTTAAGTAGTCTAGATGTAAGCCGTAACACGGCATTAATAGATTTGCATTGCAGTGATAACAAGTTAAGTGGTTTGGATGTGAGCCGAAATATTGTGTTGAAATACTTATATAGTGGTAGTAATCAGCTTAGTAGTTTGGATGTGAGCCGAAATACGGCATTAACAGATTTGTATTGCGAAGGAAATCGGCTGAGAAGTTTGGATATAAGTCATAACACGGCATTAACAACTCTGGAATGCAGTGATAACCAGTTGAGTGGTTTGAATATAAGTCGTAACACGGTACTGAAAAGTTTACTTTGCAATGGTAACCAGTTGAGAAGTTTGGACGTAAGCCATAACGCGGTACTGGACTATTTGGATTGCAGTGATAACCAGTTGAGCAGTTTGGATGTAAGCAATAATACGGCCCTAACAGAGTTGCAGTGCAATAGTAACCAACTGAGAAGCTTGAATGTAAGTAACAACAAGGTATTAGAGGAGTTATGGTGCGATGACAATGTCACCATTATTGGCAAAGCGAACACAAAATTACAGTAATGTCTGACACGACCAATTAATTGTTATATTCTGATTACAGATAGGTCTCATTAGCCTTATGGCTTTGAGCCGGAGATGAATATTAACGAGTGGGAAGCTTAGTCTTCCCACTTTTTTCGACCTAAAACATAAAGTTACAGTCATACTCGTACACCCATCCAATCAATATCAAAAAATAATCCCAAATACCATCCCATATGACATACTTATGGGGTGGTATTTTATTAGAGTCTGTTTCGCATATACGAAAATGAGAGGATACGAGAGTTTTTTTAGAAAAAGTGCAATGCCTGCAGCACAAAGCTCGCAGACACAAAAGGGGATAAAAAATTTATCTGAAAAGAAGTATGAGAAAACATATCGCATTCGTTATGGAAGCGGCTATGACAGTATCTTTATACGCAGTGATACCGTCGACGGGAAGTAGGGCAGAGAAAGTAACGAATATCACCTATATCTTAGGGAGAATGATCCATCTTTTTTGTAGCGCAATACGACAAAATGTTGTATACTGATATTGCTTTTATAAAGTAACTCAAACTTCCCATACTGGAAGTTATTGACAAAACCACCTATTGCTTATTATGTCAGTAAAAAATATGATATTTTGCAGCCGGCAAACTAACTTGTTCTGCCGGCTGCGAACTAAGATAATTGCCGCAGAACGCAGAGTTTTTGTGTGATTTCTTATTTTGTTAAGTCTCTGATGAATACATGCCCGAAGGATTGTCTGAGATGTCCCGGTTTAGCAAGGTATCATCCATTTTTGGACGGGACGCTTT
>OJNY01002228.1_pt1 | contig 10498 bp, 5 predicted proteins | sample 1597931 | NCBI WGS metagenome assembly OJNY01 (sample SAMN01915209, study PRJEB22387) | human gut metagenome | isolation source: stool | host: Homo sapiens | place: USA
TTCGAAAAATAAGTTAATAGAGTAAATTTTAAAGAGAGAATTATGGTAAAAAGAATGTGGTTGTCATGCCTTTTTATATTCATAGGAATAGGCATGATGTATGCTCAGACGACTAAGATTACCGGTACGGTAATGTCGGAAGAAGACGGGTTTCCGGTAGTCGGAGCTTCGGTATTAGTGAAAGGTACCTCGGTTGGTACAGTGACAGACATCGATGGTAATTTTACCATTTCGAATGTACCGGAAAACGCCAAGACACTGGTGGTTTCTTTCATCGGTCTGCAGTCTCAGGAAGTTCCTGTGCAGCCGGTAGTCAAGGTAGTCCTGAAATCAGACGCTCAGGCCTTGGATGAGGTAGTTGTCACTGCAATGGGTATCTCGAAAGAGAAAAAAGCATTGGCTTATGCCGTACAGGATTTGAAAGGAGACCAGCTGACTCAGGCTGCCAGCTCCAGTTTGTCATCAGCACTTCAGGGTAAGGTATCGGGTGTCGACATTACTCCGTCATCAGGTATGCCTGGAGCCTCTTCACAGATTGTCATCCGTGGTGTACGTTCGTTTACCGGTGACAATACTCCGTTGTATGTAATCGACGGTATGCCTATTTCTTCTGCTTCAGATATTGATACAGACAGCCGTAACACCGGTAGTGTGGCTGGTGCCGACTTTGCCAACCGTGCGGTGGATATTGACCCGAACGACATCGAAAGCATCAACATTCTGAAAGGACAGGCTGCTTCGGCACTGTATGGTATGAGAGCTTCGAACGGTGTGATTGTCATTACGACAAAGAGCGGAAAGGGAGCTTCTAAAGGCAAACCGACAGTGACATTGAATACGAACCTGTCATTCGAAAAGGTTTCTACTTTGCCGGATTTCCAGAAAGAATTCGCACAGGGTGTGGACGGTGTGTATTCACCTTACGCTTCTACTGCATGGGGACCGCTGATCTCTGACCTGGCAAACGACCTTACTTATGGTGGTAATACCGACAATGAATATACTCAGAAATACGGTAAGCACGAAGGTATGTATTATGTGCCTCAGCGTGCAGCTGCGGGACTGGACCCATGGGCAGTGCCTCAGGCTTATGACAATGCCAAGGAATTCTTCAATACTGGAGTTTCCTGGAGCAACAACGTGAACGTGGCTCAGGCATTCGACAAAGGTTATTATTCATTCTCTTTGGGTAACAGCAATTCGGAAGGTATCATTCCGAATACCGGTATGGACAGATACAATGCCAAACTGAATGCAACTGCCAACTTGAGCGAGAACTGGAGCACTGGTTTCAGCGGTAACTTCATCACTTCTAAGATCCAGAAACAGAGTGCCGGTAACGAAGGTGTGGTAGCTACTATCTATGGTGCACCTTCAAGCTACGACTTCAACGGTATTCCTTCACACATTGAAGGCGACCCGTATACTCAGAACAACTATCGTTCGTCTACTTTCAACAACGCTTACTGGGCTACTGAGAATAACTCGTTCGAAGAACGCTCACAGCGCTTCTTCGGAAATGCGTATGCACAGTATCATACGAATTTCGGAACAGAAAACCATAACCTTACTGCAAAATATCAGTTGGGTGTGGATGCTTACAACACAATCTATTCAGATAACTACGGATACGGTGACTCAAGCTATCCGACAGGATATTCAAGACAGGATTCGTATACCATCACTGAAATGAACTCTTTGCTGACAGTTACTTACGACTGGCAGGTGAACAGCAACTTTAACTTCAACCTTATCTACGGTAATGAATGGGTAGACAAGGCAACACGTGTGACGACTGCAGAAGGATATAACTTCAACTTCCCGGGATGGAACCATATCGGAAACGCGACTTCTTTCCAGTCTAACCAGAGTACGACTAAAAAGCGTACGGTCGGAAACTTTGCCAACTTGTCTCTGTCATGGAAGAGCATGCTGTACTTCAACGCTACAGTGCGTAATGATATTGTGTCTTCAATGCCGCTCGGCAACCGTTCGTTTACTTATCCGTCAGTATCTTTGGGATGGATCTTTACAGAACTTCCTTTCCTGAAAGACAACTCAGTCCTGACCTTCGGTAAGGTACGTGGTTCGTATGCAGAAGTAGGTATGGCTGGAGAATACATTGAAAACTTCTATGCAGTGCCGGGTTACGGTGGCGGTTTCTCTGCCGGAACTCCTATCCAGTATCCGTTCGGTTCGGTTACTTCATACATTCCTTATTACAGAATTTATGACCCGAACCTGAAACCTCAGAACACTAAATCGTATGAACTTGGTCTGGATCTTGCTTTCTGGCACGGCCTGATCTCATTGAACTATACTTATTCACGTCAGAATGTAAAAGACCAGATTTTCCCTGTGCCATTGTCTCCATCTACCGGTTACAGCGAAATGATCACCAACGGAGGTGCCATCCATACTAACGCACACGAATTGTCACTGACAGTGAAGCCGATTGACAAGAAGAACTTTTACTGGGATTTCGGATTCAACTTCTCTAAGATTGACAACTACGTAGATGAACTGGCTGACGGTGTAAACAGCATCATGTTGGGTGGATTCGTAACTCCTCAGGTACGTGCCAGCATCGGCGACAAGTTCCCGGTTATCTATGGTACAGGATACCTGCGCAATGAAAACGGTGATATCGTCGTAGATGAGAACGGTATGCCGATGGCTGGTGAGCCGCAGGTGATCGGAAAGATTTCTCCGGACTTCCGCTTAGGATTTAATACAAGCATCGAACTGTTCAAGTTCCGTCTGTCGGCAGTGTTCGACTGGAAGCAGGGTGGACAGATGTATTGCGGTACAATGGGTGTACTCGACTACTACGGTGTGACACAGCGCTCAGCTGATTACCGCAAGCAGGAAGAATTCCTGTTCGAACTGCCGGCCGTAAAACAGAATGCAGACGGTTCTTACTCTCCGAACGACATCATGATCAAGGGTGAGAATGCATTCGATTACTTCAATGCTCTGAACTCAATCGATGAAGCTTCTGTATACGACAACTCATTCATCAAGTTGCGTGAAATTGCATTGAGCTATCCGATTGTAGACAAGAAATTCCTGCACATCACAGCCAATGTGTTTGCCCGCAACATCCTGATCTGGTCACAGCTGCCAGGTTTGGATCCGGAAGCTACCCTGGGTAACAACAACATGGCCGGAGCATTTGAAAGATTCTCTATGCCGGGTACATCAAGCTATGGTTTTGGTTTAACATTTAAATTTTAAGCAGATTCATTATGAAATATACATTTAAAAATATCCGTTTTTATTTGTCTATGGCTCTGGTGGCAGGTACAATGATGTCTTGTTCCGAGGATAAAATGGACAAAATAAACACCGACCGTGATAACCCTCATCAGGTGGATGCCAAGTTTATACTGACCGATGCGATTACAGCAACAGCGTTCAGTAACGTGGGAGGAGATTTCAACCATTATTTTTCTTCATACATCGAACAGGAAGTCGGAGTTTTCAACCAGTTGTGGAATGCAGAGACCCGTACCACAGAAGTGTACTCGTCTACTACCTATAATAACGTATGGACCAACTTGTACAGCACGCTTAAGAATGCCCGTATCATTATTGACCGATGCGCAGAAGGCGGTGCACAGTCGGGTAATTACACTACAAAAGGAATGGGAGAAGTGCTGGCTGCCATCAATGCCGCTCTGATTACCGACGCATTCGGTGATGCACCGTTCAGTCAGGCAGCTCTGCCGAACCTGGATAACGGTAAGCCTCAGTCCATGACTCCGGAACTGGACAAGCAGGAAAGCATCTACAATGCAATCATGGACTACCTGAATGCGGCCATCGATGATCTTCCACGTGGAGACGAACACGCTACCAGAGGTCCGGGAGCACAGGATATTCTGTTCGGTGGAGGAAGTACCGCTGCTAACAAATGGCTGAAACTGGCTTATGGACTGAAAGCCCGCTACCTGATGCATACGCTGAACAAAGCAACTGATAAAGAAGCTACCCTGGAAACAATTCTGGACTGTATCAGCAAAGCGGCTCAGTCGACAGACGAACAGGCTGCCTTTACCATCTACGATGGAATGACCAACCGCAACCCGTGCTATGACTTCTTCGACAGCCGCGAATACATGGCTGCCAGCAAGAGTATGTATGATAAACTGGTTGCCCGCAAGGACCCGCGCTTGCAGCGTGTGTATGTCACTGCCCTCGACAACAACAGCAAAGGCACACAGATCAAGGATCTGGACGAATCAAAACAGCTGTTGGCTCCTAACGGTAAACCGGATCAGGACCAGCGTAAGTACGTGACTTCTATCTTCGGATTTGCCAGCGATGCTCCTACTTATCTGCAGAGCTACCATGAACTGCTCTTCCTGAAAGCAGAAGCCCTGGTACGTCTGGAACGTCTGGATGAGGCTAAATCAGTCTTGAAGGATGCGGTAGTAGCCGGATTGATGAATATGGAGAAAAATGTGGCTTCAGGATTGAAGCAGACAAGTTATCCGATTACTGCCAATGACGTAGCTGCACTGACAGAAGAAGAGGCAAAAGAATACTTCGATACAGAAATCGCAGCACTGTTTGATGCTGACCCGTTGAAGGAAACCATGATTCAGAAGTACATTGCAATGTGGGGATCGAATGGTGAAACTACAGAATGCTACAACGATGTACGTCGTCTGATGGCAGAAGGAAAAGACCTGAAGACTTTCTACGGATTCCAGAACGAAAACAAATTCCCGTTGCGTGCCCCATACGGAAGTGACGAAGTCAGTGCAAATCCGAATGTACAGAGTGCATACGGTAACGGACAATACGTGTTCACTGAAAATGTATGGTGGGCCAATGGTACTCGCTAATAAAATCTGATTTTTTGGGAAAACACACGAGTAAGATCTGACAGTATAAATGGTCTGAAAAAGAGACTGCACTTGTTTGAGTGCGGTCTCTTTTGTTTTTATGGAAATGGGAGAATGAGGTATGTTTCGGAGTGATTTCGGGTAGAAAATCGGAGGTCCTCAATGTAGGACAGACTATCTGGAGGCGTGATAGAGGGAGATTTTAAACTTTTCCGTTAAGAATGATAATCATCTGTAAATCAACGGAATTGTTTGTATGAGAAGTTCCGCCAAGACTTTGGTGGTTTCATTCATCGGATTGCAGAGCCAGGAAGTGGCTATCAAACCGGTGGTAAAGATTGCTCTGAAATCTGATTCTGAGCAGCTTGATGAAGTGATGGTTGTAGCATACGGTACAGCTAAAAAATCATCCTTCACAGGTTCGGCTGCCGCAGTCAGTGGTGAAAATATCGCTAAGTTACAAGTCTCTTCTGTTTCCAAAGCGCTTGAAGGTGCTGCCGCAGGTGTACAGGTGATATCTACTAGTGGTCAGCCTGGTGAAAACTCAAAAATCCGTATCCGTGGTATAGGATCTTTCAGTGCTTCTTCTGCTCCTCTTTATATCGTAGATGGTATGCCATATGAAGAAGATGCTGTAAATGCGTTGAACCCATCGGATATTGAAAGCATGTCAATTTTGAAGGATGCGGCTTCTGCTGCCCTTTACGGTTCTCGTGCTGCAAATGGTGTGGTAATGATTACAACTAAAAAAGGTTCGGCCGATAAAAGTCGTGTAAGTGTGGAAGCCCGTTGGGGTGTTAATACACGTGCTATTCCTGAATATGATATTATGAAGGACCAGAGAGCCTATGTGCAGACTGCCTGGGTGGTAGGAAAGAATCAGTTGGGTGATGGTGCAAAGGCCTCGGAAGACTTGATCAATAAGATTGGTTACAACCCGTTTGTAGGGGTAGCCAACAATGCAATGGTAACACCTGATGGTGTGGTTTCAAGTGCTCCCTTGAAACACAATGACGACTGGGCTAAAGAAGCCTTGCACAATGGTACACGTCAGGAATATAATGTCAGTGTACAGGGTGGTAGTTCAAAAAGCACTCATTTCCTCTCTTTAGGATATTTGAAAGACGAAGGTATTTTGCGCAATACAAACTTTGACCGTTTTTCGGCTCGTGCCAATATTACTCATACAGTCAATAAATACATTGATTTAAGCGGAAACCTGTCTTATGCCAGAAGTGAGAAAAACGCAGGACAGGCTGAAGGGGCTTCTCTGAGCAATTTCTCGAATGCATTTATGTTTACTCAGCAGATTGCTCCAATCTATCCGGTATATGCATACGATGCTAACGGTGTGCAAATTTTTGATGAAGCAGGACAACCGATATATGATTTTGGTGACGGTACTTACAGTACACGTTTAGGTGGTTTTGCTAATCAGAATGTGGCCGCAAATTCCGACTTGGATGTACACCGTACATTAAATGATAATTTCTCGGGCCGTGGTTCTGTGAACCTGAATTTGTTCAAAGGCTTTAAACTGAGTGCCAATATTGTTTACGACTTGATTAATCAGGTACGTACAGACCATATGAACCAGCTTTACGGTGATGCCGCTAAAGTAAACGGTCGTACTTATAAGTACAATATTCGTTCTCAGTCGTTTACTGCCAATCAGATTGCCAGCTATGCAAATTCATTGGGCAAGCACTCATTCGACGTAATGGTCGGACATGAATCTTACCTCTATATTACCAGCTATCAGTATACTCATAAATATAATTTCTATACCGTTGGTAATCCGGAGTTCAACAATGCAATTACAATGAGTGATATGGAGTCATATACCCAGGAACACAGTATTGAAAGTTTCTTTGGCCGTCTGAATTATGACTATGATGACAAATATTATTTCTCTGCAAGTTTGCGTACAGACTCTTCTTCAAAATTCCATCCGGATAATCGTAGAGGTACATTCTGGTCTGTTGGTGGTTCATGGAGAATGACACAGGAAGAATGGCTGAAAGATGTGGAGTGGCTGAATGACCTTAAAGTAAAGGCTAGTTTTGGTACTCAGGGTAATGACGGTATTTTGGATGAAGCTAAAAATCCTGTATACCAGCCTTACTTGAAGCAGTATAAAATATCTAATAATAACGGTGATTTCTCTGTAGTAGAAGTTTATCGTGGCAACAAAGACCTGACTTGGGAAAAGAGTAAGAACTTGAACGTTGGTATCGAGTCTGCCTTCTTTGACCATCGCTTGAAGTTTGATATGGAATACTTCTTGAAGAATACTTCTGACATGTTGTACAATATGCCTTATCCGATTTCTTCAGGTATTTCGTATATTCCAATGAATCTGCTGGATATGAAGAATCAGGGTATTGAATTCACTGTGACTGGAACTCCGGTACGGACAGAAGATTTTGAATGGGTGATTTCTTTTAATGGTACTCATTACAGAAATAAAATTATCAGTTTGCCGGAAGAAAAGAGAAAAGATGGTATTATTCATGGTACAGCTTCTTTGTTCCGCTTGACAGAAGGTGGTTCAATTTATGACTTGTATACTTATGAGTATGCCGGGGTAAATCCAGAAACAGGTGCTGCACAATGGTATATGGACGAAAAAGATGAGAAAGGCAATGTGATAGGACGTACGGTAACTGAAGATTATTCAAAGGCTTCCAAGTATGATTTGGGCTCTACTCTTCCAGATTTCCAAGGTGGACTGAGCATGGACTTCTCATATAAGAACTTTGACTTCTCAATCGGTACGAACTTCCAGATTGGCGGACAGTTGTACGACTCAATGTATGCTAACTTTATGCATGCAGGAAGTAACATTGGATCTAACTGGCACAATGACATTCTCAATGCCTGGACTCCTGAAAACAAATATACGGATGTGCCTATTATGGACGGTTCACAAAATGCCAATCAGCAGTCTTCTCGTTTCTTGATAGATGCTTCCTATTTCAATATCCGCAACATCTCATTGGGTTACACATTCCCGAATAAATGGATGAAGGCTATTCAGGCTAATTCTGCTCGTATTTATGTTTCGGCAGATAATGTCGCTATGTTCTCAAAGAGAAAAGGATTGGATCCGCGCCAGTATGAATATGGATATTCTGCAGCGAACTATTCTGCAATCCGTGCTATTTCATTTGGTGTAAATATCAACTTCTAATAAAAACAGGAAATTTATGAAATATTCAAAATATATATTGTGGTTAGCCGCTCCGTTTTTATTTGCGTCATGCGGCGATGATTTCTTGAACAGACTTCCTTCTGAAAATGCTTAGGAAGAGCAAGTTCAGGATGCTATTGAAAGAAATCCGGATGCAATAAAAGGATATATTACTGGTTATTATAAAAACTTGTTCGCTCCGGAAGCTCGGGCTAGTCATGATGACTTTGGTTTGAAGGCATTTGAACTGGCTACCGATATGATGGGAGATGATATGGCTTATATGACTCAGAATTTCTTTGTATACGACTATTTTCTGGATAACAGAGGCTCATCATACCGTCGGCCTACCACTTGCTGGCAGGAACTTTATGCGGTTATCAGTGGTGCCAATGAGGTAATTGCCAAACTTTCTACGTTGGAAGACCAGAGCGCGGAGAATGTGCAGAAGATGTTGGGACAAAGCTATACTGTGAGAGCTTACTGCTATTTCTGGTTGATTAACCTGTACCAGCAGCCTTATCAGTGGAATAAGGAAAAACCGGGTATTCCTATCTATACAGAAGCGTATACTCGTCCTGAACGGGTTCCTGTAGGCGAGGTATATACACAGATTCTCTCGGATATTGACAAGGGATATAATCTTTTGAAAGGGAAAGGTATTTCCAGCAAGAGTGAATTGAATGAATATGCTGCTGCAGCTATTTATGCCAATGTATTGTCTTTTGTAAATGACCATAAAGATCAGTGGGCAGAAGTTGCCAAGTATGCAAAATTGGCCATCGAAGGTGGAAAACTGATGAGCAAAGATGAACTTTTGTCTGGATTCAATGACCTCGGACTGAGCGAGGTTCTCTGGGGAGCAGATATCAATGCGGAAACCAATACTTACTATGCTTCATTTATGAGTCATATGGATCCATTTGCTCCGGGATATGGTGGAGCGTTGAAGAGCTATAAAATGATTGCCAGCGATTTATACGACAAGATTGCCGCCAATGATATCCGTAAAGGATGGTTTGGTATTGAAATCAAGGAAACCAGTGACCCCCATTACAAGGTACAGCAGTATGTCCAGCATAAATTTGTGGATGTAGGCTCTCTGAAGAAAGGATATACCTTCAGTTCTGACTATATTTTTCTGAGAACAGGTGAAATGTATTTCTTGGCTGCGGAGGCTTTGTATAATGACAATAAGCCAGAAGAGGCAAAGGCAATGCTGGAGGAGATTATGAAGACTCGTGTACCTGATTATACATGTACTAAGTCGGGTAATGAACTGTTGGAGGAAATCAAAATTCAGAAGCGTATTGAAATGTGGGGCGAAGGACGAAGACTGCTGGATATGAAGCGCCGTGGAGAAAATCTGGATAGAACTCATGCGGTAAATCATAGTCCGAATGCTCCGAAAACGGTAGAAGCCGGTAGTAAATTGTTTATTTATCAGATTCCGGATAAGGAACTGAATGCCAACGATGCGATTACCGAGCAGAATGACTAAAATAAAAATATTTTTGTCATAAATCAGGCCGGAATTTTAAGATTCCGCAATAAAAAAGCGTGCGTCTCTTTATAAGATGCACGCTTTTTCTGTATATTTGCGATGTTTAGAAATTATGTAGTATACAGACTGAATGAAAGAATTTGTAATATCTGAAGCACAGACCGAAAAGGCTGTTTTGGTGGGATTGATTACTCAGTCTCAGAATGAACGTAAAACCAATGAATATTTGGATGAACTGGCTTTTCTTGCAGAGACTGCCGGAGCGGAGGTGGTAAAGCGTTTTACACAAAAACTGGATACTCCCAGCTCGGTTTCTTATGTGGGAAAGGGAAAATTGCAGGAAATAAAGGAATACTTGGCGCTGCAGAATGAGGAGAAAGAGACAGAAATCGGTATGGTGATATTCGATGATGAACTTTCGGCGAAGCAGATTCGTAACATTGAAAATGAGCTGAAGGTGAAGATTCTTGACCGTACTTCATTGATATTGGATATTTTTGCCATGCGTGCGCAGACCGCAAATGCCAAGACACAGGTGGAACTGGCACAATATAAATACATGTTGCCGCGCCTGCAGCGTCTGTGGACACACTTGGAACGTCAGGGAGGTGGTTCCGGTGCCGGCGGCGGTAAAGGTTCGGTGGGACTTCGTGGACCGGGTGAAACGCAGCTGGAAATGGACCGCCGTATCATCTTGAACCGTATGTCGTTGCTCAAGCAGCGTCTGGCAGAGATTGATACGCAGAAAAGTACGCAGCGCAAGAACCGCGGCCGTCTGATCCGTGTGGCCCTTGTGGGATATACCAACGTCGGAAAATCGACCTTGATGAACCTGATGGCAAAGAGTGATGTCTTTGCAGAAAACAAGTTGTTTGCGACCCTCGATACGACGGTGCGCAAGGTGATTATCGACAACCTGCCTTTCCTGCTGTCGGATACAGTTGGATT
>OJNY01002230.1_pt1 | contig 10490 bp, 9 predicted proteins | sample 1597931 | NCBI WGS metagenome assembly OJNY01 (sample SAMN01915209, study PRJEB22387) | human gut metagenome | isolation source: stool | host: Homo sapiens | place: USA
GTTTTCCCTTTATCTCATCGGATATTTTTATACATCTATTGTCATCTGTACTCCACGCATTTTTTCTGTTTTGTCTTGTCAGCTTAACTTTTGCAAAACTCTTTGTCGAATCATCTAAATATAAAGAAAGCGTCACATCTCTTTTTCTCTCAGACGTACCTGAAAAAACAAGATATCCGCTTTTATCAGAAAAATCTATCTCTTTTGAAAGCATAAATCTGGCATTTTCAATTTCTTCGGTTTTTCCATCAACAAACAAGCCGTCTGTCTTGTTATCTTTCGACAAAGTCACTTTAGAATTGTCTGTACTAAACTCTTTTGAGTCATAAAGCTCCGTAAAATCAACTTTTTCTCCGGTTTTAATATAATTTTCCCCAGCCTTTGCATAATGTGATACGAAAAATACACTTACAACTGCTAACGCCGTCGTAATCCCTCTTGTTAAAATTTTTCTTTTTTTCATAAAAAAACACTCCTTTCAGATACAGATGCTGATTAGGCGGCTATGAAACATAAACAGCCCCTCGTTAAGGATATGTTAGCATAGACACATTTTTGACACAATATATCTGAAAGAAATGTAATTAATTCTTAAGTATTAACTTCCATAATAGCGTTATATATTTTCTATCTGCCAGTCGATTGGCTCTACTCCGTTTTCTTTAAGAAATTCATTTGTCTGACTGAAATGCCTGCATCCGTAAAATCCTCTGTAAGCTGAAAGCGGACTTGGATGCGGTGCTTTTAATATTAGATGTTTCGGATTTGTAAGCATAGGAATCTTACTCTGTGCAGGTCTGCCCCACAAAAGATATACTATAGGTCTGTCCTGCTCATTTACCGCATTTATGACGGCATCGGTAAAATGTTCCCATCCTTTATTCTGGTGTGAATTTGCCTGGTGAGCCCTTACCGTAAGCACCGTGTTTAACATAAGCACCCCCTGATCCGCCCATTTTTTGAGGTAACCGTTGTTTGGTATATAACAGCCGAGATCGTCATGCAATTCCTTGTATATATTTTGAAGCGACGGCGGTATCTCCTTCTGACTCGGCGGCACTGAAAAGCTAAGTCCGTGTGCCTGATTTACATTGTGATACGGGTCCTGTCCCAAAATCACTACTTTCACTTTTGACAATGGGGTAAAATGAAACGCATTGAATATATCATCTGCCGGTGGATATACAACAACTCTGCTGTACTCAGTCTTAACAAACTCGAACAAATCTTTATAATATGTTTTCGCAAACTCCGGCTTTAAAGCCGGAAGCCAGTCATTATCAATCATTCCCATAACTTTCTTCCTCTTTTCTGTAAATATGTTTAGAGTCTTACACTTATACCCTCTTCTCTAAGATACTTTTTCACCTCATTTATCTCAAGTTCTTTGTAGTGGAACAGTGATGCTGCAAGCACTGCATCTGCATTTCCCTCTGTAAACGCTTCTTTAAAATGTTCAAGCTTTCCTGCTCCGCCTGATGCGATTACAGGTATATTTACATTGTCAGAAACAGTTCTTGTAAGTTCAATATCATATCCGTCTTTTGTTCCATCACAATCCATACTTGTGAGCAATATCTCACCGGCACCAAGTTCATACGCTTTCATCGCCCACTCAATAGCATCTATCCCCATATCAACACGACCACCGTTCTTAAAGATGTTCCAGCCTTTGCCATCCTCTCTCCTTTTCGCATCAATGGCAACGACAACACACTGACTTCCAAATTTCATAGCCGCTTCAGATATAAGTTCAGGATTTAATATTGCAGCAGAATTTACGGCAACCTTGTCAGCCCCCTCTCTTAAAACAGCCTTAAAATCATCAACTGTCCTTATACCACCACCGACTGTAAATGGAATAAACACCGTTTCCGCTACTCTCCTTACCATATCTATCTTAGTCGCTCTCGCATCAGAAGATGCCGTTATATCAAGAAATACAAGTTCGTCTGCACCCGCTTTCCCATAAGCAGCACCAACAGTAACCGGGTCACCCGCATCTTTAAGATCAACAAAATTTACACCTTTAACAACTCTGCCGTTATTTACATCCAAACATGGAATTATTCTCTTTGTAAACATATATCTACCAAGCCTTTCCTTTGCTGCCTAATCACACCTGTAGTGCAACAGACCACTTTCTTTTCTGTTTCCAATTTCTGCACGATTTAATTTTTTAAACAAATATTTTTACACAACTAAGTATATAATGCTGCCTTGAATTTTTGCATTTACATTACCGTCTGTTTTAACTATCGCATTACATTTTATAATTCACAAAAATTCTTTAATATCTGCAATCCGACATCACCGCTTTTTTCCGGATGAAACTGGCAGGCAAATATATTGCCATGCTCAACAGATGCATGAATGTGTGTTATGTAATCGGTAGTTGCTGCTACATCGTTTTCATTTTCTGCCTGAAGATAATATGAATGAACAAAGTAAACATATGAATTGTCAGAAACACCTTTGAAAAGTCTGCTCCCATCTTTTATCTTAATTGAATTCCATCCCATGTGAGGAATTTTGTACCCATCTTTTTCTGGAAATTTGACTATCTTTCCCGGAAGAAGCCCAAGACCTTTTACGCCCGGTCCCTCCTCACTGCTCTCAAACATAAGCTGAAGTCCGAGACATATTCCTAAAAACGGTTTATTTTCTTTAACTATCTCATGTATTACCTCAACAAGACCAAATTTATTAAGTTTCTCCATCGCATCACCGAAAGCACCCACTCCCGGCAAGATAACTTTATCCGCTTTAAGAAGTTCATTTCTGTCTCTTGTGACTACACACTCCTCACCGAGATATAACAAAGCTTTCTCAACACTCTTAAGATTTCCTGCATCATAATCAATAATTGCTATCATTTCTGTATATCACCTCTGCTGTCATTATTTTGTATGTTAAAAGTGTACCACATACGGGTGGTGTTGTCGATATGATAATTTCTGTACGATAAAGAAATACTTTTGACTATGTTTTCTGCTTTTTCAAACAAAAAAACTCACCGACTTTTTTATACCGGTGAGTTTTTATTTATTTACTTAGCTGCAATAGCATTAACTTTGCTTGTATATTCACTGCTGCCTAAGCTAAGAATATCATATGCCTGTGACTTTGACAGGCCAAATTCATCTGACAAAATATCAAGTATCTTATCATAAACACTCGCAAGGTCGTTTTCTATCTCAAGGTCATATGCAGTCTTTTTATTTGCATCATATTTCTTAAGTCCCATAAGAAGAGCGTCCAATGCTTCAGGATATTTTTTGACATTTTCATAGTTCTGATAGGAATCAAGAGCATGCTGAACTTTCATAACAGTCACAATCTTTTTATACTGCTCAGGATTTTTTTCCTTCATGTTTGTCCCTACAGCAGATTCATATGCCTGCGAATATCTGTGCATTTCAAAGTAATTTGTAGCTTTCTTCTTATCCAAACCGCTTCCAAAACTGTTTGTACCGATAATTATTCCGGCAAGTATTATAACTCCTAATACAGCTACTATTGAAACTCCAACCTTGTTAAGTTTTCCTACTACTTCATTTGCAGCAGCTTCTCTTTCGGCTTCTTTCTGTGCCTGCTTTTCCGCTTTCTTTGCTGCTTTTTCCTCCGCTTTTTTCGCTTTTGCTGCAGCTTTTGCCTCTGCCTTTTCAGCCTTAAGCTTTTCTTTTTCTTCCTTTTGCTTTGCTTTCTCAGCAGCCTTTTCTTCTTTTACTTTTTCGGCTTCTTCTTTTTTAGCAGCCTCTTCTTCTTCCTGTTTTTTCTCTGCTTCTGCTATCTCATCCGTGACTACATTTCCAAAAACTTTTTTGAAAATGCTCTGTTTTTCACCATCATCTTCCTTTTCTTCATTCTGAGGGAGTATATTGGATATGTCCTCCTCTTCTTGCATAGGTATATCAGGAATCTCTGATATATCAGGAATTTCTTCATTTGAAACGCTGTCAAGGCTTATAACGTCATCAGATGTTGAGTCATCACTAAGCATCCCCAACAAATCAGACAGATCATCCGCTTTCTGTCCATCACCTGCATCTGATCCACTATTCTCCTTCGACTGTTCTTCCGACTCATCACCTATAGAACCATTTGCATCAAAATCGTCCAAAAGACCTCCGAGCATATCATCTATAGAACCTGATTCGTCATCAGCTGTTCCATCTTCTGTAAGTGACATTATGTCATTATCAGGCTGTTCCTCGTCTGCTCCGTCCTCTGAGAGCGACATTATATCTGCATCTAACTGTTCCTCGTCTGCTCCGTCCTCTGAAAGCGACATTATATCTGCATCTGATTGTTCCTCGTCTGCTCCGTCCTCTGAGAGTGACATTATATCTGCGTCTGACTGTTCTTCATCTGCCCCATCTTCTGAGAGCGACATTATATCTGCGTCTGACTGTTCTTCATCTGCTCCGTCCTCTGAGAGTGACATTATATCTGCACCCGACTGTTCAGCTTCTGCATCTGATTGAGTTTCTATCTCAGCATCTTTTTCTGTTGCAATATCTTCTGATACCTGCGGTTCTTCGACAGTACTATCATCCGCCGCATTATTATCGTCATCTTTTATCTCCGGATATGTAGTTTTTATATCTGACCCGTCAGATAATTCCGATGCTATTCCATCGTCTTCTGAAAAATCTATGTCAGGAAGTGGTATATCAATATCGTCTTCTGACTCATCCTGATGTCCGGACTCATCAAAATCAATAGTTGAAGCTACATCCGAAACTCCTGACAGATCGTCCATATTATCCAACTCATCTATCTGTGGTAATCCCTCAAGTGCTGAAAGATCATCATATTCTGCAAAATCTTCATCTCCTGAATTGTCGCCAATATCCGGATTATCTTCCTGTAAACCTTCCTTTTCAATATTATCTTCTTCTCTCAATCCAATTATCTCCTTGCTTGATTTACCTATTTGGTCTATTCATTTCCAACCAATTTGTCAATAGCAGCAACAAGCTGGCCGATTTCCGGTTTGGAAAGCTGTGCATCCGCACCGAGCTGTTCACCTTTTATCTTCATTTCCTGATTTACAAGTGATGAGAATATAACTACAGGTATATGATTCATATCACCATTTTCTTTAACCAGCTTGGTAAGACGATGACCATCCATCTGAGGCATCTCAATATCTGTTATAATACATGCTACTTTTGAATCAAGATCACCACTTGCATTATATTCCTGAAGTTTATCCCAGCACTCCTTACCATTTGCTGTTGTTGTCAGATTTGTATATCCTGCCTGTTCAAGACAGTTTACTATCATCTTGCTAAGTAATTGTGAATCCTCTGCTATAAGTATAGGTGTTTCATTCCTTGTTCTGTGTGGCATTCTCTCAACATCTGACATTCTAAGTCCCGTCTCAGGATTTATATCTGCTACGATTTTTTCAAAATCAAGAATGATTATAAGTTTTCCATCTATTCTGACAATTCCTGTTGCCATGCCCTCTCCGCCTGTATTTACTGTTGAATCCGGCTTAACTATATCTGACCATGACACTCTGTGTATTCCCAAAACACCATTTACATGAAATGCCGTATTTAATTTATTGAAATTTGTAACTATATACATATCTCCTGTCGGTGTTTCAGGCTTTGGCAGATGAAGACACTCTGCAAGATCTATAATTGAGATAATCTCATCTCTCGGCATAAATATACCTTCTATGCGTGGATCAGCATTCGGTACAGGCGTAGGTGTCTGAAAAGAAATAATCTCCCTTATTTTTGCGACATTTATTCCATAGTAATTGTTTGCAACACGAAACTCTAATATTTCCAGTTCATTTGTTCCACTCTCTAATAAGATTCCTGTTTCCATATCCTTACCTCCAATATCTTTTCACATTTGTAAGTTTATTTATTTAATATTTACCTGTGCCATCATATCTTTGTTGGTTACTTCCAAAAGAACATTTTTCAACTTTGTACCAGAAGGAATTTCAAATACAAGTATCGAATTTACACTTTTTCCTCCAGCTACAGTTTTCTTTATAAAATGAATGTCCTCGTTTGCAATAGTTAAAAGCGGAGTGTCCATATCTTTACCATCAACATTCAAAACATATGAACTCTTATTTTTTGTCATATCAATCTTTTTGTTTTGTCCGGAAGTATTTTTAAATTTTATATTGACAACAAACAGCTTTTTACCCTTGTGTGCTGATATATCTGATACCCCCGTGCTGATAGCACTGTCATACTTATAACCGGTTACTTTTGCTTTAAATCCGGATAAATTCATGGCATCACTAAGTGATACCGACTTTTGCTGCGGCTCTGATGACTCCGTTGGATTATCTGAATTTAAAGGTGTGACCGGCTGCATGGTACTACCTATCTCCGGCGAAGCTGTCGGTTTCGGAACTGCTGTCGGCTGTATCTGAGGAGTTGCCGTCGGTTCTTCCTGATAATTATCATTGTCTAACTTCATATTATATGTATAATTTTTATCACTCTTTAACAGACTATCTGCCATATACTCTGCTATCGCATTATTCTGATCTTCTGTCAATGTCTGAACACTCGCACATCCTGTCAGACAAACTGCCGTGGCTGCTGCCACAATGAACATCCCTTTTCTCATATTGTCCCTCCGTGCTTTATACACATTGCAAATGAGTATTCTTACTTACTGTCCACATTTTGCTGTGAACTGTAATGATTTTCCGTCATTACCACCCATTTTTCATCTTTTTATATAATACCACATTTGTGACATTATCGTCAACGAATATGTGCTCCATTATTAATTTTCTATATCAAGCTCAAACCAGAACTCTACTCCATCCTCATGATTGAGTACACCGCACTTTTGATTCATTGATTCCATTATTGCCTTTACGATTGACAAACCTATGCCGCTTCCACCATACTCTCTTGTTCTCGCTTTATCTACTTTATAAAACTTTATCCATATTTTGTCGAGTTCCTCCTCCGGAATACATTTTCCGGTGTTAAAGACGCTGACTCTCACAACTTTATCCGTTTTTTTCAGGCTTACTTTTATTTTTTTCTCGCCATCAACATGATTTATCGCATTGCTGACATAATTCGTAACTACTTCTTCTATCATATATTCATCAGCCCAAACATAAATCTGCGGATAATCATCTATCTCTATCTGTGCCTCTTTTTGTTTTGCAAGAAGAGTTGCTGAATTTATTACCGTCCTTACAACCTGAACAATATCAAAATGTTCAAAATTCACCTGGTTATTTCCAAACTCTATCTGATTTAATGTGAGAAGCTTCTTTACCATCTTATTCATTTTATCAGCCTCGTCCATTATAACTTCGCAATAAAATTCCCTGCTCTCACTGTCATCATTTATATTATCATAAAGACCTTCCGCATATCCCTGTATAAGTGCAATAGGTGTTTTAAGTTCATGTGATACATTTGATAGGAACTCTTTACGCATTTCGTCTATCTGTATCTTCTTTTCAATATCCTTTTGCAATTCATTGTTTGCTGTCTTTAATTCTGAAATCTTTTCTTCTAGATTTTCCGACAATGTATTTATGCTGCTGCCCAGTACACCTATCTCATCATGTTCTTTAACCGGATATCTTACTTCAAAATTAAAATCTGCCATCTTCCGTGCTATCTCTGTCAGTTTTCTGATTGGCTTCGTAAAATTATTTCCTATAAATACCATCAGAATCACACCGGATATTATAACACCAACACCGACATAAAGAAGAAATGAATTAAATATACCTATATTTTCTGCCATGCTCTGATAGTTCGTACTTACATATACAAAGGCTCCCGAATCAAGCTTGCCAAAAAGTTCAATATAATATGAACCTATCCTCTCATCAAGTACCTTATATACACAATACTCATTTTTTATGTCAATAAGATTACGCTTTTTATCCCTGACATAATAACTTTGTGAATCCTCAATACCAACAACATAATCTTTAGTTTTGTCTATAATGTTCTGCCTTTGAAATTCAGTAATAACTTTTTCACTTGGATAATCATATTGATAATATACTTTTCCAAAAAAATTGTTCAGTCTGAATATATACACACTGGATGTGTTATTCGCAGACATTATTTCAAGATTAAGCGTCGAATCGTCCGATAATCCTGTCGACTCTCCACTACTGTAATCCTTATCTTTATTTACTATTGAATTTGCTTCCTCATAGCATTCTTCAAGCATTGATACTTTGCTGTGCTGATAATAAGAGGGCAGAAAAACCCTGTTCATAAACCATATTGCCGCCAATGTAAATCCCAACATTCCTATCATTATCAATATAAGCTTAGTACGTATGGATTTAATCCCATAAAATCTTTTTTGTCTTTTCAGCTCCATACATGACACCTCCATTAAAAGCTATATTGCAAATTCCCTAAGACACTTCAAATTTGTATCCCATTCCCCAGATTGTCTTTATGTATTCCCCTTTTTCGCCAAGCTTACTACGCAATTTTTTTACATGGGTATCTATTGTCCTTGCATCTCCGAAATAATCATAATTCCAGACATTATTTAAAATGCGTTCTCTTGACAGTGCAACGCCTTGGTTTGTCACAAAATATGTAAGCAGTTCAAACTCTTTAAAGCTTAATTCAATTTGCTTTCCATCAATCTTAACCTCATGTGCAGACTGATTTATACAAATACCACCTACCTCTATATCTCCATCATCGAGAGCATTTGTTCTTCTTAGTATTGCCTCAACCCTTGCAACAAGAATCTTAGGACTAAATGGTTTTGAAATATATTCGTCTACGCCAAGTTCAAATCCAAGAAGTTCATCTTTTTCGTCACTTTTTGCCGTAAGCATTATTATAGGTACCTGAGAATATTTCCTTATTTCTCTTACAACTTCCCAGCCATCCATTTTAGGCATCATAACATCGAGCAGTATAAGTGCTATATCTTTATTTTCATAAAACTTATCTACAGCCTCTTCTCCGTCACCTGCTTCTAAAACATCGAAATTACTTTTAACTAAGAAGTCCTTGACAAGCTTTCTCATTCTCGCTTCATCATCAACAACCATAATTTTCAATTTTTCCATAATAACCCTCTTTTCTGCATATGTTTTTGATACCGGTAAAATTTTACCCTTACTTATTTTTCAATCTTTCTTCTTTTTCCTGTATCTCTTTTTCTCTCTTATCTAGTGCTTTTTCTTTATCACTTAAATCCTGCTCCCATTTTTCATACTTGTCGATTAATTCATTTTCCATATTTGATTTATAATCAGTGAAATATGTAAATACAGAATACTTTGACTTCACTGTTATGAATATGACTGCTATAAGCAATATGCATAAAAAAACAATAGCCATATTTTTTATTTTTTTTCCTGCTTTTTCCGCTTCATAAGCATTTTTATATTTCTCCACATTTTTTTCCAGCACATCTTTGTCCGTAATACTTTTCCCTGACATTTTTTCTTTAACTCTCGGCACAACCGGTACATATGCCAGTTGGTTTTCTTTAACTATTCCTGAAGAAAGAAGTCTTTTTCGCATATTTTCTATAAATTCAAGTCCAATAACCGTCTGAAACGACTTTTTTTCCACAGCTTTATTATATATTTTTAAGACTGCTTTCATATCAGACATATTTGAATTTGCGACAAGATATTCTATAGTTTCTTTTTCCTTGCATGCTCTCTCATAGTCTTTTCTTGTTGAAAACACAAATCCGTCAAGTATAAATCTTTTATCATCTCTCATACTTTATCCCCCATGTCTGCACACTATGCTTTTAAACTGTCAAACTTATCATTGTAAACAGTTTTAATTTTTTCCATATAATTATATCATAAATTTGTGTTTATCCGGTGATTATTTTGACAATTTCCTCAACTTTTGAAACAATATAATCGGCACCCGCATCTTCTAACTCACCTGATTTTGCAAAGCCATAATAAACACCAAGAACATCTATTCCACAATTATGTGCTCCTACTACATCATGTTTTCGGTCACCTACCATAAGCACTGATTCCTTTTCAGCATCCGTTATCCCAAGTCTTTTTAAAGTTTCCTCTATAACACTCTGTTTTGTATTTCTGACCGCATCAAATGTGCTTCCTGTTATTTCTTTAAAATATTTCTTCAGCCCGAAATGTTCAATAATCCTTTTTGCTGTCTCCTCTGGCTTAGATGTTGCTACTGCCAGTATATACCCGTTTTCTTTTAATGTCTTTAACATTTTTTCAATTCCATCATACGGCTCATTTTCAAAAAGTCCGGTAACATTATATCTCTCCCTGAACTTTGTCGTTGCCGCTTCTGCTTCTTTTTCTGACATTTTGCTTATTGTCATAAATCCTTCCGTAAGCGGCGGACCTATAAATTCAAGCAGTCTGTCAGTTTCAGGAATTTCCCATCTGGCTGCTTCTAATGCATATTTAACACAATTTGTTATTCCCTTACTTGAATCAGTAATTGTACCGTCAAGGTCGAATAAAATATATTTAT
>OJNY01002238.1_pt1 | contig 10459 bp, 7 predicted proteins | sample 1597931 | NCBI WGS metagenome assembly OJNY01 (sample SAMN01915209, study PRJEB22387) | human gut metagenome | isolation source: stool | host: Homo sapiens | place: USA
GTATGTCAAGAAATTTCTGTGCGGTATGACGGAAAATCAGCAAGCAGATTGCGTGAAAAGCCGTTAGGCGGGCTTTGTGCGGTGTTGCCTTATATTCTTTCAAACAAAAAAGCAATATTGCGCCGGAGTTTTCCGGTTGCAATATTGCTTTTCTTTTTTCTCAAATTTCAGGCGATTATTCTACGTTCTTCAGCGCATCGCTCATGGGAATCTTCTTGACCTTGTGGTTCAGCAGGAAGGTTACCACAGCATAGCAGATCACGCCGGCAGCAATGATTTTCGCATATGTCACCGCCGGAACATAGTAAACGATCCAGCCGGAGTATTCAAAGAATACGATCTTCATGACCTCTGCCATTACCCAGTTGCAAAGCGGTACAGTCAGCAGAATGCAGATCAGTACCACAATGGTGGTGGAGTGCAGGTAGATACGATTGATTTCCCGGTTGCTGTAGCCCAGAATCTTTACCATGGAAATGGACTGTGCATTCTTCTCAATGATGATCTTCGACAGCAGATACAGTATCAGAATGAACATCAGCGAGCCGAATACCAGGAACAGACTCATCATGCTGCCCATAGAGCGAATCAGCTGACGAGATGTCTTTGTCAGATCATCCACAGTGATTTCCGTGGCAATCGCTGCATCATCAATGTCTGTGATCTCCTCATCCGAGAAGTACGCATTGAAGTAGGTATCATCTTTGTCAAACGTCTCATTATAAAGGCTGCGATCCATGAACACGGCAATGGTGGATGGATAATCATAGATACCGCCGACCTTGAACTTGTACTTGTCGCTGCCGTACGGGTCTTTCAGGGTAATGGTATCGCCCTTTTCTACGCCGTACTTTTCAGAATATGCGCTGGAAATTTCCACCTCATCGTCCGAAACATCCAGTTTCACATATTTGCTGTCCGGCTCTACGCCATACAGGGAAACACCCTCACTGCTGCGTTCCTCGCCTAGCGTGTCCAGACTGCTGAGGCAGAACTTTTCTGCGCCATCTTCCGCTGTTTCCACCGGTGCTTTCAGCACATACTGGTAGGTGGACAGCGCATTGTCTGTGACCATATCCTGGAAATGTGTCAGCATCGGATGCAGAATCATACCGAACATGAGAATAAAGTTTGCGAAAAAGATACCGAAAAAGATCATGATATGATTCGGCAGGTTCTGGAAAATCACACGCAGCTGAAAACGGCGCATGATCGGGATACGGGTGTTCAGACGGAACGCCTTTTTCTTCTTCCGCTTTGTCAGATCACGCCGGATGAATTTCAGCGGCGAAATGCGCATTTTTAAGGTCAGCATGACAAAGTTGATGAGGAACAGCAGTACCAGCGGAATCACCGTGGTCAGCAGGAATGCCTCCGGATTCAGCAGCACCTCATACGTCGGCAGGCTGTAGCTGCCCAGATACTGGTCAGCAAATACCTGTTCCAACAGGGTGTATCCCAGAATATTGCCGACGATCGCCGCCACAAGCAGAACCAGCATTGGCATAATAATGTAGTGCCGCACCATTTCTCCACGGGAGTAACCGGAGGCACGCAGCGTACCGATGACATTCGCCTCTTTGGTGATGTTGTTGGAAATCGTGATGGAAAAGACAAACGCCAGAATCACAACAACAATATAGAGGAATGCCATAATCATGGACTTATCGCCGCCCATGTCGTCACCAGTAAAGATGATCGCCTGGTTCAGATATTCCGGCAGGAAGTTAGTCAGCACACCGTTTTGTCCCAGAATCGGCATCAGATCTTCTGCCATATCCTTTGCCTCAGCATCATCTTCCGGCGAATCATCATAGAACCAACTGTAGCTGTAGTGGATGTGATTGTCCCGCAGCGCATCAAAGCCGTCATCGGTCATAACGCCGACACCGAATTTATCGTTGTCAAACATCATATCCGATGTGTTCTGAAACAGCGCAGAATAATCCGAGAGGGCTACGATACCGGTGATATGCAGCGTTGTATCTGCCACACGGAAATCATCGCCGATCTCCAGCTCATGGTTTTTCGCATACAGACGATCGATTGCTACGTCCTGCTCTGCCTCGGGCATATCGCCGTCCAGCAGGCAGACCTTATCGATATCCTTTCGCTCTGCGAATACCCGGAATGTACTTTCGAAATCATCCGTCTTTTCTTCTTTATAAAAGTTCGGGTACACCTTGACGCTGCCGTCTTTCTCGATGTTGGCAAGTGCCTCATCTGTGGCAGACTCCGCAAATTCAAAGTTGCCGTCCTCGATGTTGTACTTATCAAAGCTTTCATGATAGGAAGCGATCAGACTGTTGTCTGCCACCAGAAATCCGGAGACAAGGGAGATGGACATGACAAAAAACAAAAAGATAACCAGATATTTTCCCAGCTCGCCTTTCAGTTCCCGGGGCAGACGCTTGTTCAGTGGATTCTTTGTTCTCTTCGCCATGGCTTACCACTCCAATTCTGCTGCCGGAATCTTTGTCTCGTTGACAAAATTCTTTCGGATCTTTCCGTCACGCAGCTTTACCACACGGTCTGCCATATTCTGCAAAGCGTCATTATGGGTTACCATCACAACGGTATTTCCATACTTGCGGCTGACATCCTCGATCAGTTTCAGAATATCCTTGGACGTGTTATAGTCCAGCGCACCGGTCGGCTCGTCGCAAAGCAGGATGTCCGGGTTCTTGACGATGGCTCTGCCGATAGCAGTTCTCTGCTGCTGACCGCCGGAAAGCTGGTTCGGCAGCTTATGCCGGTGTTCGTACAGCCCCAGGGTTTTCAGAAGATCGTCCACATCCAGCGGTGTATCGCTGAGGTATGCGCCGACCTCGATGTTTTCCTTAATATTCAGGTTCGGGATCAGATTGTACATCTGGAAAATATAGCCCAGATGTTTCCGCCGATACAGCGTCAGACTCTTCTCATTCATGTCCCCGATGGTCTCGCCGTGAATGGTAATGCTGCCGCTGTCGGGCGTTTCAATGCCGCCGATGATGTTCAGCAGCGTGGATTTACCGGAACCGGACGGACCAAGCAGAACGCAGATCTCGCCTTTCTCGATCCCGATGTCGATTCCCTTCAGCACCTCCACACGGCTTTCTCCCTCGCCGAAGTGTTTTTTGATTTGTTGAATCTCTAAAAACATATCACACCGTCCTCATTATGTAAATCTAACGTGAAAAAAGTTAGAAAGTCCTAACCCTAGTTAGTATACCATAACTGGGACAAGTTGTCAAGGAAGATGATTGGAAATACAGAAAAATTGCAAACAATTTTCGGAAACATTCCGCACGAAAAGTTGTGCAAAAATGCAAATGCTCTCCCGTGCCAGATTCCACGGGAGAGCATTCTGTGATAAATGATTAAGCGTACTGACAGGTGATGTGACTGCCGTTTTCGCCCTTCTGGACTTGCAGCTGTGCATCGAACCGCTCTGTCAGCTCTGAAACGTGAGAGATAATGCCGATCAGACGCTGGTGGTCGGAAAGCTGCTGCAATACCTGTACCGCATTGTCCAGGGCAGTGCTGTCCAGCGAGCCGAAGCCCTCATCAATGAACATAGCATCCATCCGGATGCTACCGCTCTGCTGCTGCACGGTGTCTGAAAGTCCAAGTGCCAGCGCAAGCGATGCCAGGAATGTTTCGCCGCCGGAAAGCGTTTCTACAAAACGAGTCTTTCCGGTGTACTGATCCAGCACGTCCAGATTCAGACCAGATGCGATTCTGCCGTCTGTTTCCTCCTGCCGCCGCCGGAACTGGTATCTGCCGCCGGAAAGCTGGTACAATATCAGATTGGCGTTTTGCAGCACCCGACTGAAATAATACGCCTGCACATAGCGCTCAAAGGAGATCTTTTCCCGTTTCCCCTGCTGACCGCCCAGCATTTTGTCCAGCTGTTCCATCATCAGACACTGTTCTGAGTCTTTTTGCAGCGTGCTATGCGCTTTCCGCACTGCCTTTGCCGTCTGGCTGCACTGCTGTTGCTGCTGTTGTTCCAGCTGAAACGCCTTTTCCGTCTGCGCCTTTTCACTGCGCATGGCTGCCAGCCGCTGTTCTGCTGCGGCAACGTCATAGCCGGGAACATCCTGCGCCGTTTCCTGCAAATGCTGCACGATCTTTTGCTGGGACGCCACGGTTTCTTTCTGCTTTTGCAGGGCATCCGCTGCGGTCTGATATGCCGTTTCCAGACGGGCAATGTTGTTTTGCAGCAACTTCCACTGCTTTTCCGCCTCAGACAGCGACGCATACAGCAAACCGCTCTGGCACTGTTTCCGCTCCGCTGCACAACCGGCGTATTCCTGTTCCAGCTGTTCCAGTGCAGCACGGCTGTTTTCGTATGCCGTCTGCAATCCGGGCAGACGTTCCTGCTGCTGTTTCAGCACAGCCCTTTTCCGCTTTTCCTCGTTCAGCCGATTTTCCAGCGCAGCCAGTTTCTGCTGATTTTCCCGAATCGACATTTGCAGCTGTTCCAGCAGCTGACGGACTTCTTCTGCATCCGCCGTCGCTGCCATGCCGCACTGTTCCAGCTGCTTTTGCCGCTGGGATTCCAGCATCCGGCAGTGTTCCTCCCGGCGTGCCGTTTCGTGTTTCTGAGTTTCCAGGTTTTGCAGCGCATGCTGCTGGGATTCCCTCGCCTTTTGGAACTGCTCTTCCGTGACGGTATCTTCTGTGCAGGCTGCCGGATGGGGATGCTCCAATGCGCCGCACACCGGACAGGGCTTTTGTGGTTCCAGACGGCGTGCCAGATTGCCTGCCATGCTCTGAAAGAACTGCCGTTCTATCTGGTCGTACGCCGGCTTTTCCCGGGTGAAATAGCGTTCTTCCGCCTGCTGTGCCTGCTGTTTCTGCTTGTCCCGAACCGCCTGTGCCGCCGCATACTCCGCAAACATCTGCTGTAAGGTCAGCACTGCGTTCTGCCGATTGGTATCATTTTCGATCTGATGGGTCAGTCTGGTATGGTCTACCGCTGTGTCGGCATAGGTTTCCAGTTCCAGAGAAAGGTGCTTGCAGCTGGTGTCGGTCTGTTCCCATTCCAGCTTTGCTTTTGCGCAGAGCTGCTTTTGCAGGGCTGTCTTTTTTTGCAGGGCAGATTCCTGTGCGGAAAGCTGTGCCGCCTTTTCATATGCTGGGAGACTATGCTGGAGCAGTGTCGCTTTTTCCTGCAATTCCGGCAGCTTTTCTGCGTTTTGCGCCGCCGTACGAGCCGCTGTGTCGCACATTTTTAAGCGTGCCTGCTCCTGCGCCAAAAGCTGCACTGCCTGCTGCAAATGCTGCAAAACGGCATTGTGCTGTTTTCCCTGTTCCAGTTCCAAAAGCAGCTGTTCCAATGCCTTTTGCTGCACCTGGAGCTGTTTCTCTCTGGCATCCGCACGCTCCCGAAGTTCTGCCGCAGCCGTTTCCAGCATTTCGCAGAGATTTTCCGCAGCGCCTGCGCCGGAGCGTTCCAGACGCTCTGCATACAGCGACTGCTGAAACGCATCCGCCGGCTTTGCCTGGTGCAGCAGCGTGAGAATCCGTGTCTCCTGCTCTGTCACACGCTGTTTCTGCGCCGCAAGCCGGAGTTTCAGAATTTTTTGGATTTTTTCGCAGTTCTGTGTATGGAACAGCTGGCGCAGAATCTCCCCTTTTTTCTTGGAATCCTCCAGCAGGAACTTCTGAAACTCGCCCTGTGCGATCATGACGATCTGGCGGAACTGGTCGCCGTCAATCCCGGTCAGTGAGATGATCTCCCGGTTGACCCGTTCTGCACCCTCACAGACCAGCACATTGTCCTGCGCCTCACCGGGACACAGCCACAGAAAGGCGCTCTCGTTGTCCAGGTTCTTTTTCATTTCGCCGTTGCTTTTGTAACCCTGCTGTCTCGGCGTACGCTGCACCAGATATGTCTTTTCGCCGCAGGAAAACCGCAGCTGTACCGCAGTCTGCTGAGTGGGTTTGGCATATTCGCTGCGGAACATTCCCGGCTTTCGCTTTTCACCGCTGGCAGTTCCGTAGAGGGCAAAACATATCGCATCGAAAATGGTTGTCTTTCCGGCGCCAGTTTCTCCTGTGATAAGGAAAATCCCCGACTTTTCAAAAGGTTCGAAATCAATCCTGCACATTCCGGCAAATGTGCCGAACGCCTGCATGGTCAGTTCTAAAGGTTTCATTCTGTCTGTTCCGCCTCCTTACAGATTGACTGCATCAGCGCCTGCGCTGTCTCATGCTCTGAAAGCTCATACTGATAGACACTGCTGCAAAAACTATCCACCAGTTCCAGCAGGGACTTCTCCGGCACTGCCTCTGCCTCTGTGATGCCGGCAGCGATGCGCTCCGACTGCGAAAGAAATTCCAGTTCCAGCACGTTGGGATACACAGCACGCAGCCGCTCCATGGCATAGGGCACCAGAGTTTCATCCGTCAGTTCTGCCCGAATCCAGTCGGCGCTGGGCTGTGCATATGTCAGAAGATCTTCCAGCTTGCCACGAATGATACGCATATCCGTTTCCGGACAGAGCGGAATGGCGGTTACTGTCAGGTTATCCTTTTCCTTCCAGTCCAGCAGGGTCAGCGACTTCTTTTGCAGTGTTTCGGAAAAGGAATACTTCATCAGCGAACCACTGTAGCGCATTTTCCCCGAACGCACCCACTGGGGCTTATGGATATGCCCCAGTGCCACGTAATCAAACGCATCAAATACAGATGCGTCCACCAGCTGTGTGCCGCCCAGCTGCAATTCGGAGTCGGATTCCTCCGGCGGTGTGCCGTCATGCAGCACAAAGCCGTGGTACATCAGCAGATTCCGGTCCTTTTCCGAAAGCGCCGTCTGCCCGATCACATGGGCAATGCCGTCGGACAGGCTGCGGAAATTCTCTTTCGGATACAGCGACGACAGCGCCGCCTGTTTCACAAAGGGCAGCAGGCAGAGATGCACTTTTCCGTATTCATCTTCCAGATCGTAACTCTGCATCTCACCGGAAAACGTCCCGGCGATATACACGCCCTGGTGTTCCAGCAGCTGGCTGGCGAATTGCAGCCGCTCTGCGGAATCGTGGTTGCCGCTGATGAGAAATACTGCGATCTTTTTCTCAGACAGCGCCGTCAGAAAGCTGTCCAGCACGGTCACTGCCTCTGCCGCAGGGACGTTTTTGTCATAGACATCCCCGGCGATCAGAACCGCCTGCACAGACTGTTCCACTGCGATTTTTACAACTTGTTCCAGCATTTTCTCCTGCTGCGGAAGAAACGAATGGTGATAGAGCCGCCGTCCCAGATGCAGGTCGCTGAGATGCAGTATTTTCATGTTTTTGACCCCTTTCCGTTTTTGCTGTAGCGTATTATACCACACCAGTTTTTCAGATTCAGCAGAACTAGACTGCATTTACAATTTCTTTACATTAGTGCTTGTTTGAAAAATTCGTACATTTTTCAAACAACCCCTAGTTGCTGCAAAAGTCGGTCGATCTCTTCCCGTTTCGCCAGTCCCTCCGAGAACGTTGTCGCTCCGCCGGCAGCCGTCCCCAGTTTCAGCGCATATGCCGCATCGCCCTGCTCCAGTCCGGCAAGGAATCCGGCAAGCATGGAATCCCCTGCGCCCACGGAGTTTTTCACTGTGCCGCTGCACACGCCGCAGTTGTGGCAGTTTCCGTTTTCCTCCAGCAGCAGTGCGCCGTCCTCTGCCATAGAGACCAGCACGTTCCGTGCGCCCATCTCCTGCAATTTTCCGGCATACGCCGCAATCTCCTCCCGGCTGTGCAGTGTGATGCCGAACAATTCTCCCAGTTCAAAGTTGTTGGGTTTAATCAGAAACGGCTTGTATTTCAGCACATTCTTCAGCAGATCATTGGTAGCATCCACTACCGTCCGAATCTGTCTGCCGTCCAGATATGCCAGAATCTTTTCATAGATATCGGACGGCATGGTATTGGGAATACTGCCTGCCAGAATGATCGTATCCCCGTCCTGCAAATCGTCCAGTTTCCGGAACAGTGCCTTTACCGCCGCATCGTCAATCACCGGTCCCTGTCCGTTCAGTTCTGTTTCTTCCCCGGATTTGATCTTCACATTGATTCGGGAAAATCCGCTTTCCAGATGCACAAAATCTGTGGCAATTCCCATCTCCTGTACGCCTTTTTCTATGGCTGCCCCGGTAAAGCCTGCCACAAAGCCAAGCGCACGGGACGGAATTCCCAGTTCTTTCAGAATCACGGAAACATTGATGCCCTTTCCGCCGTAATAGATCTCTTCTCCGTGAGAACGGTTCACCATTCCCACCTGCATGGCATCGGTATGAACGACATAGTCGATCGCCGGGTTAAATGTCACTGTATAAATCATAATTTTTATCTCCTCTCGTCTGTGAAATTTTGCTGCTTTTCTATTGTACCACGTCTTTTTTCAATTTGCAAGAAAAGTTTTTGGGCAATACGACAGAAAGCATGGTAGCATCTTTTTTGGATTCACAATTGATTCAAATTGTCTTGCGGAAATCTTTTCAAACCGTACTTGACAGCATTTCAAAAGCGTGCTATACTATTTTTGTCGTTTGTTAGATAATACTAACTGCCAGAAAAAGGCGCTCCGATGCGGCGCTCTCTTCGGAAAGGTTCTATTGCTGATGAAAAAAGGGTATCTTTTAGCTGCCGGACTCGCCGGGCTGTTTTGTCTGACCGGATGTACGAGCAGTGTCTCTACAGAACAATCTTCGAGTGCTGCTGCGCCGGAAAGTGCAGCGGCAGAAAACAGCGCATCGGATGCCGTCTATGAGGATACCCAGGAATTCATGGGGACTTACATCATGGTTCGTGCCTACGGAGAACACGCCCAGGACGGCGTGGAGGCGGCGTTTGCCCGTGCCAAGGAACTGGAACAGGTGTTTTCCAACACCATTGCAGATTCCGAGGTCAACCAGGTGAACACTGCGGCAAAGGCGGCAGTCGGCACGGATATTCTCATCTCTGCGGATATGGCAAACGTATTGCGTGCTGCGCTGGAGTACGGCGAAAAAAGCGGCGGTATGCTGGACTGCACCATAGGCGACCTGATCGACCTGTGGGGCATCGGCACCGACCATGCTGCCATTCCGGCGGAGGACAAGATCCATGCACTGCTGCGGCAGGACGGCTGGAAGGATGTCAGCTATCATGCGGACAACCAATCCCTTTCCTTTGCCAACGACGCAGTTACGCTGAACTTCGGCGCTGTGGCAAAGGGGTATATTTCCGATGAGATGAAAAAGACGCTGGAAGAAGAGGGCGTCACTTCTGCGCTGATGAGCCTGGGCGGAAACGTAATGACCATCGGCGCAAAGCCGGACGGCAGCCAGTGGACGGTGGCGATCACGGATCCGTTTTCGCCGGAAAGCATTACGGCATCTGTCACTGTTACAGACAAAGCGGTCATCACCTCCGGCAACTATGAGAAATACTTCGAAGAAAACGGAAAGCGCTATCATCACATTCTCGACCCGTATACCGGCGCTCCGTCGGAATCGGATGTAGTCAGCACGACCATCATTGCCGACAGCGGTACGGACTGCGACGCCCTTTCAACGGCAACATTTCTCCTGGGCGCAGAGGACGGCATGGCGCTTATCAATTCTCTGGACGGCGTGGAGGCTGTCTTTATCCAGTCAGATGGGACAATGGTCTCCTCCGACCACATAGATTCCTATAATCTACAGGTAATTGGTTCATGAAAAAAACACTGATTTTTGTTTGCATCGCTGTACTGCTTTTAGGCGGCGGCATTTTCGGCAGCTGGTATGTGCTGACACACAAGCAGTCCGAAAGAATCGCCCGCATCTATCAGCAAGACAAGCTTTTATATGAGATCGACCTTTCTACGGTGCAGAAGGCATACACCATTACGATCGACGGCGAAAACGGTGCGGAAAACGTAGTCCTGGTAGAACCGGGACAGATTTCCATGCAGTCCGCAAGCTGCCCCGATCATCTGTGCGTCAAGCAAGGGACGATCTCTGACGGCATCCTGCCCATCGTCTGCCTGCCGAATCACATCCGCATTTCCATTGCATCTGACGAGGAGGGTTCTTTCGATGTCCAAGTCCGTTAAGCATCTGGTCATGCTTGCCATGTTTACTACCATGGCGCTGACGATCTTCGTGGTTGAGGCACAGATTCCCATTCCCGTCCCCATTTACGGCGTTAAGCTGGGACTTGCCAATGTCATCACGCTGATCGTTCTGGTGGTCTACCGCCCGAGGGATGCGTTCGCCGTACTGGTCATGCGCATTCTGCTGGGGTCGCTGTTCACCGGAACACTGGTTTCCATGATCTATTCCCTCAGCGGCGGTATCCTCTGCTTTCTGGGAATGGCACTGCTGTGCAGGCTGCTGCACCGGAAACATCTCTGGTTCATCAGCATGATCGGCGCTGTGCTGCACAATGTGGGACAGATTGCTGCGGCAATTGTAGTGATGCAGTCGGTGCAGGTCATTGTCTATTTCCCGTTTCTGCTG
>OJNY01002240.1_pt1 | contig 10457 bp, 8 predicted proteins | sample 1597931 | NCBI WGS metagenome assembly OJNY01 (sample SAMN01915209, study PRJEB22387) | human gut metagenome | isolation source: stool | host: Homo sapiens | place: USA
AGCCGGCCGCGTTGAAAAGTTCCGCGCCAATTTCGCCCCCAAGCACCAGGCCATGCACGCCGCCGCCGAAGCCGCCAAGGCCGCCAAGTAATATTGCCGGTTCAGGCCCGTGCGGCCCGTCCGCACGTCGCTTCCAGAAAGGGCAGTCTCCGATTCGTCGGACTGCCCTTTTCATTTGCCCCGAAAAAACGGACAATGTCCGCAATGTCTGAAACGTCAACTTAGGAGCCCTCCGTGCTCAGCCAGCGATCCACTCCCGTCAAAATGTCCCAGGAAGCCGCCCGCAAGCTCCCTCGCTGGAGCCTTCTCGCGCTTCTGACCATCTTCGCCTTCAGCGGTTTCTGGGCGACAGGGCTCTGGACGCTTCGCGACGCACTGAGCTTCGGCACGGCCTCCGCCATGCTTGACGGCGGCGCATCCGCCTGGCTCATGCCCATGATGGCCGACTCTCCGATCACGGAGGCGGGTCCGCTCGCGGGCTGGCTCACCGCCGTCATCATCGCCTTCGGCCGCCTCACGGGACTCATGGGCGACATCGCCGCGGTGCGCTTCGCCGCGTGCCTTCTCTTCGCGCTCACCACGGCCGCCCTTTGGTACGGCACCTGGCACCTCGCCCGACGCCCTGAGGCGCAGCCCATCGCCTTCGCCTTCGGCGGCGAAGCGAGTCCTCGCGACTACAGCCGCGTCGTCGCCGACGTCGCCGTACTGCTCTTCGTCGCAACCTTCGGCATCCTCACCCGCCAACACGAGGCGCTTCCCGACACGACGCTCCTCACGATGGCCGCGCTGAGCTTCTACGGCCTCACGCTCGGCATCAGGCGCCCCGTTCCCGGCGCCTTCACCGCAGGTCTCGCAGCAGGTCTGGCCGTCGTCTCCTCGACGCTCTTCGCGAGCTGCTGGCTCCTCGTACTCGCCCTCATCACGATCCAGTGCCTCAAGGCCTTCTCGCACCATCGCCCGAAGCGCCTTCTCATCACGATCGCCGGCGCGCTCGCGGGCTTCCTGCCCTGGCCCCTGCTCGCCTTCGCCGTCGACCCCGCGCAGGCCACGGTCTGGTTCGGCGAATGGCTGCCCGCCCAGCTCGCGCACTTCTCGCTGGCGGGCTCCGACACCTATCTCTGGTTCGCCCGCAACGCCCTCTGGTACCTCTGCCCCATCTGGCCCTTCGCCATCTGGGGACTCTACGTCTGGCGCCATCAGATCCGCCAGACGCACATCCTGCTGCCTGCGGCCGCGCTCATGGCAGGCATCCCCGCCGTGGTCTTCTCCTCCTTTCAGGCCTACGACACGGTCTTCCTCGCCTTCCTGCCAATGCTCTCCGTCACTGCGGCCTTCGGTCTCGTAACCGTCCGCCGCGGCTACGAGAACGTGCTCGACTGGTTCTCGCTCACGATCTTCACGCTCGGCCTGCTCGTGCTCTGGGCCTACTGGTTCGCCTGGCTCACGAGCTTCGCACCGAAGATGGCCGAGTCCCTGCAGATGCTCGCCCCCGGCAGCGCCCCCGTCTTCGACTCGGGCCTGGTGCTCGCCTGCCTCGTCTCCCTCGTCTGGTTCGTCTTCGTCGGCTGGCGCCTCACGCACCGCCCCGTCGTTGCATGGCGCGGTCCGTGGCTCGCCGCCGCAGGCATCACCGCCTTCTCCGCCTCGCTCGTGGGCCTCTACCACACGGCGCTCGACGTCAACCGCTCCTACGAGCCCGTCGTCAAGGCGGTCGCCCGCAACCTTGAGGCCAAGGGCATGCAGCCCGGCGACGTCGTATGCGGCACGGGCATGAACCACGGCCTGCAGGCGGTCTTCAAACACTACGCAGACCTCGACGTCCTCGTGCGCGCCCGCCCCGACGAGTGCCGCTTCACGATTGACAGGTCCAGAAGCGGCGCCCTCCTGCCCGACAGCTTCCGTCGTCCTCACACCGATGAAGCCTTCACCGTCATCCAAAACCGCTGAACTTAGCCCCTCATGACGACACTGACGCCTCCCAAGACATCGTTCGCAGCGCTCATGCGCCTTGCGGGCCCCATTTTCGTCGCCAACATCGCCATCGTCGGCAGCGGCACGATCGACACGATCATGGCCGGCCAGCTCGGCAAGAACCACCTTGCCGCCATCGCCGTCTCCATCGCCGCCACAATCTCCGTGGTGATGGGCCTTGCAGGCATCCTCCAGAGCCTCTCCCCGATTGCGGGCCACCACTACGGCGCCCGCAACTACAGGGCCGTGGGCGAGGAACTCGAGCAGAACTTCTGGCTCGGCGGCTTCCTCTGCCTCTTCGGCGTTCCGCTCCTCATGTACACGGACCTCTGGATCTCGCTCGGCAAGGTCGCGGGAGAGGACGCGCGTATGGCCGCCGAATTCCTCTTCTTCACCGCGCTCGCGCTGCCCGCCTGCCTCTTCGCCCGAACCTTCATCTCGGTCAACGCGGCCCTCTCGCGCCCGCGCATCACGATGTGGGTCTCGCTTGCCATGCTCGCCCTCAAGGTGCCTCTCAACGGCATCTTCATGTACGGCTGGCTCGGCTTCCCCGCCATGGGCGGCTCGGGCGCAGGCGTCTCGTTCTGCATCCTCAACTACCTCGCCTTCCTCTGCTACCTCGCCATCTGGAAGCGCGACGCCTTCTACCGCACGATGCACGCCGAACGCATCTTCGGCCCGAGGTGGGCGCTGATGAAAGAGCAGCTCCACGTCGGCATTCCGATCGGCCTAAGCACCTTCTTCGAGGTCTCGAGCTTCACGCTGATGGCAATCTTCGTCGCACGCTTCGGCTCCGAGGCCGTTTCCGCCCACCAAATCGTGGCCAACATCACGAGCCTCTGCTACATGCTGCCCCTCTCGATCGGCATCGCCTCGTCCGTACTCATCTCCCAGTGCCTCGGTGCACGTTGGCCGGCCGTGGCCTACACGGTGCTCACGCGCACGCTCAAAGTCTCGGTGGCGAGCGCGACCTGCATCGTCACCATCCTCTTCTTCGCGCGCCACTGGCTCGTGACGCTCTACTCGTCCGACACGGGCGTGTGCGCGATGGCGGCCTCGCTCCTCATCTTCGGCTGCCTCTACCACGTCTTCGACGCCATGCAGTCCGTGAGCTCGTTCGCCCTTCGAGGCTACCGCGTCACGCGCCTGCCGATGATCATCTACGGCGTCATGCTCTGGGGTGTGGGCCTCGGCGGCGGCTACATGCTCGCCTTCGGCAACCCGATCACGGGCGAGCCGATGGGCGCCTACGGCTTCTGGAGCGCCACGGCCGCAGGCCTCTGGCTCACGGGCATCTCGCTCGCCTGCATGGCCATCTGGGTGGGCCGGCAGTTCGCCCGCGACGACAACCACACGCCCGAGGAGATCGAGGAGGCCGTCAAGGTCTCCAGAGCCTGACGACGGACTTCGGGTACACGGCACTGACAAAGGCGCGGGAGGCGGCTCCCGCGCCTTTTTTCCTGCCCGCAGGCCTTGCGCTATGATTGACGATCAGGTCCCCCCGTCAGGAGTTCGGCATGTCAACCATCCTCTTTCCCAGCCCGATTTTCGGTCCCGTGCACAGCCGCCGTCTAGGCGTTTCGCTCGGCGTCAACCTGCTGCCCGCCGACGGCAAGCTCTGCAGCTTCGACTGCATCTACTGCGAATGCGGCCTCAACGGCCAGCACCGTCCCGAGTTGAGGATGCCCACGCGTGAAGCCGTGCGCGAAGCCCTTCGCGCCAAGCTCGAGAGCATGAAGGCCGAAGGCGTCCTGCCCGACACGATCACCTTCTCGGGCAACGGCGAGCCCACCTCGCACCCCGACTTTGAGGGCATCATCGACGACACGCTCGCGCTTCGCGACGAGTACGCGCCTAAAAGCCAGGTGAGCGTCCTCACCAACGCCACCCACATCGTCAGGAACGGCGTCTTCCGCGCGCTCCTCAGGGTCGACAACGCGCTCCTCAAGCTCGACACCGTCGACGAGGACTACATTCACCTCGTCGACCGCCCCACGAGCCGCTACGACCTGCCGAAGCTCATCGAGCGCATGAAAGCCTTCGAAGGCCGCTGCATCATCCAGACGATGTTCATGAAGGGCGAATGGGAGGGCCGAAGCGTCGACAACACGGGGGACGAGTACGTCGGCCCCTGGCTCGACGCCCTCAGGGAGATCGGCCCCAGACTCGTGACGATCTACACGCTCGACAGGGAGACGCCTGGCAAGAACCTCCTCAAGGCGCCCCGCGAGCGTCTCGACGAGATCGCCGCACGCGTGAACGCGCTCGGCATCCCGACCACCGTGAGCGGCTGAGTCCACAAAGCGCGAACAAAAAAACTCCGCCAGACCAGAAGTCGGCAGAGTTTTTTTTCATTGCTCGAGGAGCCGTCGCGGAGGACGGCCCTCAGAAGCTGCATCAGTAGCGGCGGCTTTCAAGCGCAGCGATGCGGTCCTCAATGGACGGATGGGTCGCGAAGAGCGAGCCGATGCCGCCCGAGATGCCGAAGCCCTTGACGGCGCCCGGAAGCTCGTTCTGGGCCTCCATGCCGCCAAGGCGGCGCAGGGCGTTGATCATGGGCTGGTTGGACTGCATGATCTCGGCGGCGCCGGCGTCGGCGTGGTATTCACGCCAGCGGGAGAAGTAGGCGACGACCATGCCGGCAAGGAAGCCGAGGCAGATGTCGAGAACAAGGCTCGTCACGTAGTAGCCGACACCCGGAGCATCGTCTTCGTTGCGGAGGATCTGACGGTCGACCACCCAGCCGATGATGCGGGAGAAGAACACGACGAAGGTGTTCATCACACCCTGAAGCAGGGTCTGCGTGACCATGTCGCCGTTCTTGACGTGGGAGATCTCGTGGGCGAGCACGGCCTCGACTTCGTCGCGGTTCATGATGTTGAGAAGCCCCGTGGAGACGGCCACCATGGCGCTCGAGGCGGAGGCGCCGGTCGCGAAGGCGTTGGGCTCGCCTTCGTAGATGCCGACTTCAGGCATCGGGATGCCGGCCCTTTCGGCTTCGTGGCGCACGACGCCGACGAGGTAGGCTTCAAGACCGGGCTGGGGATTGTTCGTGTCGATCATCTGCACGCCCATGCTCATCTTGGCCATCTGCTTGCTCATGAGCAGCGAGATGATCGAGCCGCTGAAGCCGACGACCATCGAGAAGATGAAGAGGGCGGAAAGGTTGAGGGACGAGCCCGCCATGGTGCCGAAGTTGACGCCGAACACCATCTGCACGACCGTGAGGATCACGCTGAGCATGATGAAGACGGCGAGGTTGGCGAGCACCAACAGACCAATGCGCTTAAACATACTGTTCCAATTTCCTTTTTTTTCTGCGTGGACAGAATGAGCGATGCATGTTCAGGGAACGGCGGACGTTCCATCGCTCATGCAGCCGCCGTTCATTCATTGCTTAATTGTATGAAGACGCGACGTTCAATATGTTTGGCGTCATCACGACAATTGTAACAAAGGTCTCAAAATCACTTGGAGAAAGGCCTTGATGACCGATTCCCGTGCAGGATGCATGCCTCGCGCACGCACGAGGACTACTTGACGTCCTCGATGCGGCGCGGCGGGAAGCTGTCCCAGGCGCCGCAGCCGAGGCAGTGCCAGGAGAAGGACGAGGCAAGGAAGCCGCAGTTCGAGCACTGGTACTTCGTGAAGCGGCGGCCGTGGCGCTGCAGGAGCGTGGCGAGGAGCTTCGTCTCCTCGTCGTCGGGGCGCTCCTTCTGACGAAGCGTCATCATGGTCGAAAAGGCGGAGAGGCTAGGACGCCTGGCGAGCATCTCGACGACGCTCTCGCCCGCCTTTTCAAGGCCCTCCCAGGCGGCGAGGCGCTTGACGGCCTCCTCCATCACGTCGGCGCCGCCGTTGTCGGCGAGCGCCTTGTGCAGAAGCACGACGGCCTCATCCCTGCGGCCGAGCGCGTCGAGCGCATCGGCGACGCGGCCGACGACGAGCGGCAGGTAGGCGGGCGTGCGCTTCATGACGCCGTTCCAGCAGCGCAGGGCACGTTCGGCGTTGCCGAGCGAGAGCGCGACGGCGCCAGCGGCAATGCCCGCACGCGGAGACTCGGGGCACTTTTCAAGCGCATGACGAACGTGGTCGTTGGCAAGCTCGAAGTCCTTGCGGCGGACGGCCTCCTCGGCGAGCTCGCAGTAGTAGTGGGCGATCTCGGAAGCGAGATTTTCACCCGCCTGCACCTCGAGCTGGCGCGAGACGTCGATGGCGGAGGTCCACTCGTGCTCGATGCAGTAGATCTCAAGGAGCGCGCGCAGCGCGTCCAGATGTTCGGTGGGGTTGCGCAGGAGCCTGCGGTAGGTCTCCTCGGCGCGGTCGAAGAGGCCAGCGGTCATGTAGTCCTCGCCAAGAGCCTGGAGCGCCTTGACGCGGTCCTCCTCGGGGATATCCTCGCGGTTGACAAGGTGGTTGTGGAGCTTGATCGCGCGCTCGAACTCGCCGCGGCGGCGGAAGAGCGTGCCGAGCACGTGGTGGAGCTCGATGAGCTCGGGGTCGAGCCTGACGACTTCGATGAAGGGATCGATGGCCTTGTCGGGACGGTCGCTCATGAGCATGGCCACCCCGCGCGAATACGCCTCGGGGAGCCGCCTGGAATTCCGCTCGCGCTCGCCTGCGTCGAGCCCACGGGCCCACCAGCCTGCGGCGAAGAGCACGGGAATGAGGACCAGATACCAAAGTTCGGATTCCATAAAAGGCCTTTTCTTGTCGTTAGTCAGGATTCGGTGACATTGTGGCACGCGATGCGGGCTCGGGACAAATCCCGCGCTGTCATGACGAAAAAAGGCTGCCGGCATTTTCATGCCGCAGCCTTTTTTGTGTTCCTCTGGGGACCGTCGGACCGGAGCCCTTCGATCCCCGCGGATCAGCTTCGTTCAGAATTACCTCTGTTCGAGCTTGGCCTTGAGGAGAGCGCCGAGGTTGGTCGTGCCGGAGGCAGCCGTGGCATCGGCGTTGAGACGATCGAGAGCGTCACGGGCTTCAGCAGCGTCCTTCGCACGGATGGAGAGCTGGATGGAGCGGTTCTTGCGGTCGATGTTCGTGATGAGAGCTTCGACTTCGTCGCCGGCGGCGAGACGCGTCGTGGCGTCTTCAACGCGGTCGGCGGAGATTTCAGCAGCGCGGAGGTAGCCTTCGACGTCGTTGCCGAGGTCGATGACGGCGCCCTTGGCGTCAACGGACTTCACCGTACCCTTGACGAGCGTGTTCTTGTCGTGGGTGGAAGCGAAGTTGGAGAACGGATCGCCGCCCATCTGCTTGATGCCGAGGGAGATGCGTTCACGTTCCGTGTCGATCGCGAGAACGACGGCTTCGAGTTCGTCGCCCTTCTTGTACTTGCGAACGGCTTCTTCACCGGACTCATTCCAGGAAAGGTCGGAGAGGTGGACGAGACCGTCAATGCCGCCCGGGAGACCGATGAACACACCGAAGTCGGTGATGGACTTGATCTGGCCGGAGACCTTGTCGCCCTTCTTGTGGGACTGGGCAAAGTCTTCCCACGGATTCGGCTTGCACTGCTTCATGCCGAGGGAGATGCGGCGGCGTTCTTCGTCGATGTCGAGAACCATGACTTCGACTTCATCGCCGAGCGTGACGACCTTACGCGGATCAACGTTCTTGTTCGTCCAATCCATTTCGGAGACGTGGACGAGACCTTCGATGCCGGCTTCGACTTCAACGAAGGCACCGTAGTCGGTGATGTTCGTGACCTTGCCGAAGAGGCGGGTGCCCTGCGGGTAGCGGCGGGCGATGCCGACCCACGGGTCTTCGCCGAGCTGCTTGAGGCCGAGGGAGACGCGGTTCTTGTCCTGGTCGAACTTGAGAACCTTGGCTTCGAGTTCCTGACCAACCTGAACGACTTCGCTCGGGTGGCGGACGCGACGCCAGGCGAGGTCCGTGATGTGGAGGAGACCGTCGATGCCACCGAGGTCGACGAAGGCGCCGTAGTCGGTGATGTTCTTGACGATGCCCTTGACGATGGCGCCTTCCTTGAGCGTTTCGAGGAGCTTGGCGCGTTCTTCGCCCATGTTGGCTTCAACGACGGCACGGCGGGAAACCACGACGTTGTTGCGCTTGCGGTCGAGCTTGATAACCTTGAATTCGAAGGTCTTGCCTTCGTACGGCGTCGTGTCCTTGACCGGACGGGTGTCCACGAGGGAGCCCGGGAGGAAGGCGCGGATGCCGTTGGTCATGACGGTGAGACCGCCCTTGACCTTGCCCGTGACCGTACCGGTGACGAGTTCACCGGATTCGAGAGCCTGTTCGAGGTTCATCCAGGCGGCGAGGCGCTTGGCCTTGTCGCGGCTGAGGATCGTGTCGCCGTAGCCGTTTTCGACGGATTCGATGGCGACGGAGATGAAGTCGCCCGGCTGGACGGTCACTTCACCACGGTCATCCTTGAACTCTTCGATGGGCACATAGGCTTCGCTCTTGAGGCCGGCGTTGACGACGACGAAGTTGTAGTCGACGCGGACGACTTCAGCGGTGATGACTTCACCCTGACGCATTTCCTGGTGAGCGAGGCTTTCGGCAAAAAGCTCAGCGAAGGATTCGGGCTTGTTGGTTTCGTTGGTCATTGTTTGAAATAAAGATACACACCCGCAGCAGAAGGCCTTGGGCGGAGTTGATGAAAATGCAAGACGCCCCTTCGGGCGACCTGCGGAAAAAATGAACGCTTATTCTACGACAACTTTTTGGTCTCGTCCCACCACTCGAGGACTTTTTTTACGACTTCCTCGATGCCCATGTAGGACGTGTCGAGAAGGCGTGCGTCCTCGGCGGGCTTCAGAGGCGCCGTGGCCCTCTGGCTGTCGCGACGGTCGCGCTCCTCAAGATCGGCAGTAAGCGCCTCGAGGTCGGCCGTTTCGCCACGTTCGAGCAGCTGGCAGTACCTGCGCTCGGCGCGGACCCTGGCCGTTGCGGTCATGAAGACCTTGAGCGGAGCCTCGGGGAAGACCACCGTGCCCATGTCCCTGCCGTCGGCGACGAGACCGGGCAGGCGGGCGGCGTTCTTCTGCAGCGCAAAGAGCGCGGCTCGAACGCCGGGCACCACGGCCACGCGGCTCGTGGCGGAGCTCACTTCCTCGGCACGGATGGCCGTCGTCACGTCGCGACCGTCGAGAAGGATGCGGCCGCCCTCGAACACGGGGGAGAGCCCTTGGGCCGCCGCCGTGAGCGCCTGCGCGTCGTCAAGGTCGATCCCCTTCGAAAGGGCGTCGAGGGTCGCGATGCGGTAGAGCGCGCCGCTGTCGAGGTAGTGGAAGCCAAGCGCGTCGGCGACTCGGGACGCGATCGTGCCCTTGCCGCTCGCGGCGGGGCCGTCAAGCGTAATAACCGGAATGCAGTCTGTCATGAAATCTCTCGTCTGTTGGCTCGCCCAGCGGATCTCTTCGCGCTGGCGAGGCCATCAGTCTACAACAGGGTAAGATCCGAGAAGGCGCCAGTGCTCGGTCCTCGCCTCCATGGCCGCAAGCGCTTCGCGAACGCCGGGGGTCTCGACCGAGCCCTCGACGTCGATGAAGAAGTTGTAGTCCCAGAAGCCGTTGCGGGCGGGACGGCTCTCGATGCGGACCATCTGCACGCCGTTCTCGGCCATCGGCGTCATCATGTCGTAGAGCGAGCCCGGCACGTTGGGCACCGAGAAGACGATGCTCGTCTTGAAGGCCTTCGGAGTTTCGAGGATCATCTCGGGCTCGCGCGCCATCACGAGGAAGCGCGTGCGGTTGCCCTCGCCGTCCTGAATGCTCTTGGCTGCGGCGCGCAGGCCGTAGATGTCGGCCGCCACGATCGCGGCAATCCCCGCCGCGCCCCGCTCGATCGAGGCCCTGCGGGCCCCTTCGGCATTGGACGAGACGGCGATGCGCTCGGCGTCGGGCATGTGACGCGAGAGCCACCCCCTGCACTGCGCGAGCGCCTGCGCATGCGCGTAGACACGCCTGACGTCCTCGAGACGCTTCTCGAGCGTGAGCAGATTGTGGACGACGGGCACGGACACCTCGCCCACGATGCAGAGGCGGCGCTCGAGCAACAAGTCGAGCGCGTGCGTGACCGTGCCGTTCGTGTTGTTTTCAATCGCAATGACGCCGAAACGCGCCTCACCGCTCTCGACCGCATCGAGAATGGCGTCGAAGTCGGGTTCGGCGATCGCCTTCGCCTCACGTCCGAAGACGGCCCTGACGGCCTGCTCGGAGAAGGTCCCCGCAGGCCCGAGAAAGGCGACGACGCCGTCAGTGACGCTCGACATGGCGCCCCGCGAAGTCGCGCATGAAGGCGGTGAGCCTCTCGACGCCCTCCATGGGCATCACGTTGTAGAGCGACGCGCGCAGGCCGCCCACGGAGCGGTGGCCGGCGAGATTCGTCAGGCCCTGCGCCTCGGCCTCCTTCACGAAGACGGGCAGGAGCGTCTCGTCGGCGAGCGTGAAGACGACGTTCATGCGGCTGCGGGCTTCGGGCGCGATGCGGCTCACGTAGAAGTCGCCCAT
>OJNY01002260.1_pt1 | contig 10399 bp, 15 predicted proteins | sample 1597931 | NCBI WGS metagenome assembly OJNY01 (sample SAMN01915209, study PRJEB22387) | human gut metagenome | isolation source: stool | host: Homo sapiens | place: USA
GTATATGGATTATGCGATGATTTTTTGTCTATAGTTTTATTGGTGATTAGTATCAAACCATACACCCTATACACCAACCCTACACCGAATATCAAAAGGAGTGATAAATTTTGACCGAGCAGGAGCTTAAAAGACTGAAACGTCAGGCATATGACGGCAGCATAAATCTTGATAATCTTCCCGCTCCCGAATACCGATATTTTGACCGTATCCGCAGACTTTACAAAAGATACAAGTTTGACAAAAATATGCCCAAGGATTTTGCCGAACGCATGAAGCGGATAGCGTACTCGGAATATATGCAGGACATTGAAGAGCACAAGAGGTACACTTCGATGTATGCACAGTATCAGTACAACATTAAGCAGGCGGGCACTCTCAGGAGCGAGCTTGAAAAGTCCGACGATATTTACGATATCGCCGACAAGGCAGTAATGATAGTGGGACTGCTCACGGGAGATCTGGGACTGAGGAAGAGAATGAATACAAAATTAAAAGGAGCAACAAGCAATGAGGACATACATACCAAAATATCTTGACAAAGAGGTTTACAAGCGTGTGCTTTCCGTGGCACGCAGCTATGAGGATAACAAGCGCCGAATAAAGTCCATCGAATTTGACAGGATATACAGCACGCCTGACTGCACTGTGCATGGCAGCGGTATATCCAAGCCCGTTCAGTCGGTAACGGAGCAGATTGAAAAGCATACCGCTCTGCTGCGAAAGAGAATTGCTGCTGTTGACAGAGCGCTTGCGGTATTTCCGGATCACGAGCAGCGCTTTATTATGCAGAATGTCTGCGGAAGCACTCCTATGATATATTGTGATACACTGAACTGCGAACGCACAGGTCAGACAATACGCCACGATTTTCTGATAACTCTTGCATCCGAGCTTGGAGAAATTCTTTAAATCTGTGCGGGTACGGGGCAATTTTCTGATGTATTATTATATCATGCAAAGAATGCAAAATCGCCTGCTCGGCACCTCACGGCCGTCAGGCGATATTCTTTGCTGATTTTTCTCCATTTTTAGCATTTTTTAAATTAGTTTCCAAATTTTGTTGACATATTTGTTTTTTTGTGATATTATGTAGAAAATATTTTACGTGAGGTGTAACATATATGACCAAAAACAAAAAAATATATTTTTATAAAATTACTATAAATGATAAAAATGGAGATTCAACAAATGTTTTGACTTTAATACAAAGCACTCCTGAATATAACAAAAGCGAAAGTTTCTCATGCAAATTGATTGAAGATAGTGACAAAACCTTAGTAGAATTTCTTCAAATAACCAATGAATATATATTTGGAAGAATTGGCAAAGAAGATGATCTTAATTATTTACATTTCAGATCAATGTCTTCTATAAATAAAAGTGAAAATATACTGGTTCCGCAAAACTCATACACGGAAAAATTCACATATTTTTATTTCAACCTAACAACTAACATTATGTGCTATCTTTCTATACACGGAGCCCCACCATTTAGTAAATTTAAGCGTTTCATCAATCAGCTGTGTTTAAATAAATTTGATTCATCTATTATACCAGTAGCCAATAAAGATATTGTTAAGATACTAAAGAAAAAAGATAGAATATCAGGATTTATTATAAAAACAACTGTTCCAGTTGACGAATTTTTGGGTTGTGACAACTTAAATATTGATCGCAATTATTTTACTCAACTGGAAAATGCTAAGGAAGTTACTATTGAACTTACTCTAAATGCAAAACGTAATAAAAACATATCAAAAACTTACGGAGAAAACAACCCTATTTTTAATATAGTAAATAATGTGCTAAATAAAAATGACAAGGCAAAAGCAAAAATTAAGGCTAATAATACAAATGAAGCTACACGTATATATGACTTAGATGAAGATATTTACACATACAACATGAATCTGCCAGAAATAAGGAACGAAGTTCAATTTACAAAGGAAATGTTAAATTCTCTTATTCAGGCATATAATAATTCTATTGAAGATATACTTATTCTGTCTAGATAAGTTAAATAAGGAGGCTATATGAAATAGAATGAAAAGCACTAAAATGAAAATTTTTTTGATTCTAATCATTTTGACTACTGTTATTTTTATAATACATTTCGTATTCGTATCAAGTAATATAGAATATTTTCGCTCTATTTATAATAATGATGATTTTCAATATAACCTTATGTCTTTTAATGCCGTAATTGCTGGTTTTTTATTTTCCGGAATAGGAATCCTTCTAAGTTTGATATCACATTCAAGTATCAAGCGATTATGGGACAATGGATATTTGGATAATTTTTATTATTCTGGAGAAATAGGCATAATATTTAATATAATCTCTCTTGCAATGGCTTTTGTAACAACACTTAAAATTGAAAATATTTTTGATAATAATAAATATAATATCACGATCAAGACATATAATATTTTCATATGTATTTGGACGATAATCGAGATTATCTCAGCAATTAGCGGTCTTATATTTTTTGTATATTGCGTCAAGGAACTTATGTATTGCATAAAATTGATACGAAACTCCTCCAAATAAACTTTAATATGCACCCCAAAAGCCACCCGCTTTTGAAGGTGCATTTTTTATTCCAAATTTCGGCAGGTGGTGACCCGTGAATGAAAAAAATTTAATACCGCAGTCTCACGAGCTAACAGTCGAGGAACAGTCGAACGGCGGCAAGGCATCGGGTGAGGCAAGGCGGCGCAAGAAGGATATGAAGCAGAAGATGAAGGCTCTGCTTGAACTTCCCGCTGCTGCCAATGACAGGGAGCAGCTTGAAGCTCTCGGCATTTCTCCCGATGATATGGACAACGAGATGGTACTTGTTATGTCTATGTTTCTCAGTGCTGCTCAGGGCGATACAAAGGCGTTTGACAGGGTAATACAGATACTCGGCAAGGATATTGCGCACGAGGAGCTTGCCCTTAAAAAGCGTGAGCTTAAGCTTAAGGAAGAATTTCCCGGGGATAACGGCTTTTACAGCGGATATATGGACAGGTGGCAGGACATTTACGAGGGTCGCCCCAAATGGCGTGAGGTGAAGCGTGCGGGGCTGAACAGGGGCACTGTGCGGCAGATGAATATGCTGAACACGGCAAAGATTTTATGCGATGAATTTTCACACAAGTGCTTTGCGGAGCAGGTGGACATATCCTGCGGGTCAAAGGAATATGACGACTTTATCCTTGATTTCCTCTGTCGTGAGGGCTTCTGGAAGAACATTCCACGGCTTCTCTCTTCGGCGTTTGCTCAGGGCGGCTGTGTTCTGAGGGAATACATAGAACGGGGCAGGGTGCGGCTCTCGTTTGTTGAGGGGCGGCAGTTCTACCCATTGAAATGGGACAACAGGGACATTACCGAGGGCATTTTCGGCACGGTATCAGCCAAGGGCAAATATTATTACACGTTATTCGAGAAGCATTCCGTCAAGGATGATGATATCCTTGTGGAGTGCTTTTTGTTTCGTTCTTCTGACCCCAATGCTCCGGGTGACAGAGTGCCGCTGTCGGTGCTTTATCCCGATATGGCAGACACGTTCACATATGCTATGGACACTCCCCTGTTTCAGTATTTCAAGACCGATTTTCCAAGCAACATTCCCACGGCGCTGCCTCTCGGCATAAGCTGCTTTGCAAACTGCGAGGACACGCTCAAAGCCCTTGATGTAGCGTTTGACAGCTTTGCCCGTGAGTTTGTTCTCGGAAAGAAGAGGATAATCGTGCCAAGCTCCTGCATTCGTACTGTGGTCAATCCCGAAACGGGTAAGACAGAGCGGTATTTTGATGCTGATGACGAGGTATATCAGGCGCTCAAATGCGATGAGGACAAGGACCTGAAAATCACCGACAATACTGTGGAGCTGAGAATTTCAGAGCACGTTGACGGCATAAATGCGCTGCTGAATATTCTGTGCTTTCAAGTGGGGCTTTCTCCCGGCTCGCTGTCATTCGACAAGGCGGGCGGAGTTAAGACCGCAACCGAGGTGGTTTCCGAGGAAAACAAGACGGCTGTTACGATACGCTGTCAGAAAAATCTCCTCGTTGAGTTCATTGAGGAAATGTGCAGGGCTGTGCTCAGGCTTGCGATGATCACGGGTGAAGTTCCGAACGGTGATCTTGAGGTCACTGTGGCGTTTAAGGACAGCGTTGTTATTGATGACAACACGCTTATCGCAAACAACATCAGTCTTGTAACGGCGGGGCTAAAGTCAAAGATTTCTGCCATTATGGAGGTTATGAAATGCGATGAAGAGGCGGCAAAGCGGGAGCTTGAGAGGATAAACGCCGAGAGCGCTGTTCTTGGAGTTTCGGACGGTGACGGCTTTGTAACTTCGGGCGGTGATGTAGGTGACAAGGGAACAGTATGACGAGCTTTCGGCGCCTCTGGTGCGGGTGCTGCTGGATATGGAGGACGATATCCTGCGGGAAATTGCGGCGCAGCTTTCACGGGACGGAGATATTTCCGACACGTCCAAATGGCGGATAAGGCAGCTTGCAAGGGCAGGACGCTTCGACAAGCGGGCGGCGGCTATCATTGCGGGATATTCTGAGGTCGAGGGCGGTCAGGCTATGGACGCTGTTCTGACGGCGGCTGAGACTGAGATAGGATATCTTGACAATGCGGTGCAGGCGGCGAATGCTGCGGGGCTGTCGGAATATTTCTCGGACATTCCTGCGGAAACCTCAGCCATGAATGCGGCCAAGGCGTTTCAGCGGCAGGCGGCGAGCGACCTTAACCTTGTGAACACGGTCATGCAGTACAAGGCAGGTTCGGCGTATGTGAACGCTGTGAACGCTATTTACCGTGACACTTCCGAGGGCAGACAGGGCGCTCTTGACATTATGGGCAAGGGTGCGGCAAAGGCTGTATCGGGGCAGATGTCATTACAGGAAGCAACAAGGAAAACCATACGGGAGCTTGCTCAAAAGGGCATTCCCGCTTTCGTTGACAAGCGTGGGCGTGAATGGTCTCCCGAGGCTTACGTTATGATGGATATGCGGTCAACTCTCGGAAACACTGCGAGGGCGGCGCAGGACGCACGATGCGACCAGTACGGGATAAATCTTATCGAGGTCTCCTCACATATGGGCGCACGTCCCTTGTGTGCGGCCTATCAGGGCAGGATATTCAGCCGTGACGGTTCAAAGGGTGTGACCACAGACGGAGCAGGCGGCAAGATATATTACACTCCCCTTTCGGAAACGAGCTACGGTCAGCCTGCGGGACTTTTCGGCATAAACTGCGGGCACGTTCAATATCCGTTTGTTCCGGGCATCAATTTTCAGCGATATTTTCCCTATCCAAAAGAGGAAAATGACAGGCGGTATATGCAGTTTCAGCAGCAGAGAGCTATGGAACGGGGCATAAGAGCCGCCAAGCGTGAATGTATGATGTTACAGGAGGTGGGCGACACTGAGGGCTTGCAGAAGGCTTCTTTACGGCTTCGCAATCAGAGGGAGAAATACAGGGCTTACTGCAAGGAGACGGGGCTTAAACAGCACAATGACCGCACTCAGGTTTATGGGTATGACAGGAGCAAGTCGAGCAAGACGGTTTGGGCGGAGAGGAAAGCGAAGTCGGAGCTTGACAATGGCAGCAGAAGTGGTATAATAAATAATGCAAAGACATTCAATATATTCAACGATCATGATGTTCCGTCAAACGCACCAATTACAACTCAGCATATCGTTGATGAACTGACCTCCACCAATATTGGTCGTCAAACACTTAAATATATTGAAAATCTTCCTGAGCAAATCAAACTGACATATACCGCTAAAGGTGACAACATCCGTGGTGAGCAGATAGGCGATGAAATAACCGTTTTCTTAGGAAATTGTAAAAACACAAAATGGGCAGCCCGAACAGTTATTCACGAGGTCACGCATCACAAGTACGGCATAGGTCAAAGCCAATGGGCGGAATGTGTTTGCGTTGCTCAAGAATTGAAACACGCAAGAAACCGTGATTACTTGACTACAAGTGAATTAAGGACTATAATTTCGGCGGTAAAAGAAGCTTATCCCGAATATAATTGGAGAAAAGGCGGTGTTATAAATGGAAGAAAAAAATCTCATTGACAGACTTATAAAAGGTGAAAAAATCGAGTGTAAGGCTTGCAATAACGGATACTATGTTCCGTTTAACACTTCTGCTGATAAAGCCCATTCGTTCTGCTGCTCAAATCCCAAATGCAATTTTACCATACGTAGAGACCCAGTTATTGAGATTGAATAATTATACTAATCGCCTTACTTAGTAGGGCGATTTTTTGTTGGAGGAGTGAGAATGTGGAATATATTTCCGAAAGAATAACCAATATTTCAGAGCTTGAAAAAACACTTGAACTTCTGAATATAAAATCACAGCTCTTAAAACAAAGCACCTGCATTTCCGACATACAGGCGCTTGCTTCCGATATAGCTTCTCTTTCTGAAAAAGCTGCTGGGTTTGAGTTCAGGATCGAGAAGAGAAAGGTCATTCTATCCGAGTGATTTTTTGAGTATTGATTTCTTCGGGAAAATCTTTCAGCAACGGACATTGCAGATATTCAAGGCATCTGAGCAGTTTATACTCTGTCTCCTGCTTATGCAAGGGAAGCTTGCTGTTCTCAACAATCGGGCAGGAAGCAGATTTGAATTTTCCCGTACTTGAATCCATATCATCGGATAAATAATATTTTCCAAGCAAACAAATATCAATTCCCCATTTAGGACAATGTACCGGCTTTGGGATTTCGATATAGCGAACCATTAAACACACCTCCTTCCTTATGCTGATTATATCACGATTGGAATGAGAGGTCAATTGACCGCCCGTAACAAGGCGGTTTTCTTATACCCACACAAGCACTTTGCAGTTGACTGCAAGGCGCTATTTTTATGCCAATCACGTTTTGTTGGCTCCACCAAAACATAACCCCCTCGATTTCGAGGGGGGTTAAACAGTAAATCGGCAGCTTTACGGCTGCTTTTTTTATGCCCTAAACGTACTTACGGCGTTAAACTGAGGACGGAAAAAACAAGCCGACAGGCTATAAACGGAGGTAATCATAATGGCAGAAACAAACACAACCGTAACCGAAACCAACAAGGCTGAAAATGGCTCCACGGGAGCCTACGGAGGTGATCCCACACAGGCTGTAAAGGGCGGAGCAAATCTCCCTGAAAAGGCTGTATCTACGTCTGAGCCTGAGCAGACGGCAAAAACATTTACCCAGGCAGAGGCTCTGCGAAAAAAACTCTGTAAAAACAATCAACTGCAGAAAAATGACTTTGTGGTAAGAGCGGCTGATCGGTCGCTCTTTTTCCTTTTTCAGTATAAATTGAATACTGCCGTTTGTCAAGCTCCCGATGCAAAATATCCTGATTTCACTGCGCTGCGCTCCGCTGCATCAGGATATTTTGCGGCGGCATCAGTTCAGCCTATCCGGATACATTATCTCAAGCTCACCGAGCACTTTGCCCCAGTCCCGAAGCGACATCGCCCATTTTTTGGATATCTCCGTTGTTGCCAGATACAAAGCCTTTAAAAGTGCTGTATCGCTCGGAAATACGCTTCTCTGCTTGTTCAGACGGTGCCTGATATATGGTCTTAAGGTCATTGGCAAATTCCTTCTTGTTTTTTTCTCCAACATATTTCAGTGTATTTCTCACCTGATGAACAATGCAGCGCTGCAATTCTGTCTGCGGATATGCAGCTGCTACAGCTTCTTCCATTCCGGAAAGACCGTCTGCACAGATCACAAGAATATCCTTTACACCACGATTTTTCAGCTCATTCAGCACTCCCAGCCAATACTTTGCCGATATGTATCGATAATACTTCCTTATGACCTGTAAGACTTACTGCCAAGATAACATAAGCCGCAAGCTTTTTTATCTGACCATTGTCACGGACAGAAAAATGAACTGCATCTATTAACACGACAGGATATACTTCATCAAGGGGGCGATTCTGCCATTCTTCTATCTGTGGGAGCAGCCTGTCGGTAATATCCGACACCATTCCGTCACTTACTTCAAAGTCGTAAATATCCTCAATATCCTTCGCTGTCTTGATATCATACTCCTGCAGCAGTCCTGCTATGATGTTCCTCTTGCCCTCGCTCATTGGCTCTCGTTTTCTTCTTCCCATATATTTTCGTCCTCCTGTGTTATTTATATTTTACCACAGTTCTTCGTTTTTTTACAGACTTTTTTTCATAGGGTCGTTTCTGCATTGGTTAAATAGGAGGTACAACGAATGAATACATACAATGAAATCTACCAGAAAATAATTGACTGCCGCTGGCAGCTGTCCGACAGTGCTAGTCCTATCGTCGACTGGAAAATAGCCAAGTGCTATGAATATGCGTTGATGGGGCTGCCTGCACCGTATGACATGACCGAATTAAACGCCAAGCGGCAGGCGGTAAGAGACGAAATTAACGATCTGGAAGAGAAATTGAAAAAATTTGATATTCCTGTGGTTAGGAAATCTGAGGAGGAATGAAAATGTCAATGAACATCAAAACATATGTATGCGCCATCATCGGCGCAATCGGCGGGGCTGTTTCGGCAGCCCTGGGCGGCTGGGACAATGCTATTATTACGCTGATTATTTTTATGGCGGCTGATTTTATATTGGGGCTGGCAAACGCCATGTGGTGGCACAAATCCGACAAATCGGAAAACGGGGCGCTGTCGTCCCGTGCCTGCTGGCAGGGAATAGTTAAGAAGTTTGGTACGCTGTTAATCGTCGTATGCGCCAACTACGCAGACAGGCTGCTCAATGTGGATTATCTTCGGGACGCTGTGATTATAGCGTTCTGCGCATCAGAGTTGATTTCCATTTGTGAGACGGCGGGTTTGATGGGCATACTGCCTTCGGGTGTGCAGAAAATTTTGTCAAAGATAATTGACCTGCTAAATGATAACATTGATGGAGGTGGACGTAATGGCAATTCTGGCAGCCGATAAAATCATTAAAATGAATGGCGTAAACGTGCATCAGTATTTTCTGACAACGCACAATCCAAACCGCATTGATATGCCCGGGAAGCGTACTGCCAAAAACATTGGAGTTACCCTGCACAACACTGACCGCATCAGCACAGCAGCCAACACAACGCCCGCTGAGCAGTACACACGTGCCACAGTTAACGGAAACATGGGCACTGTACGTGTGCATTTTTATGTTGACGATGTGGGGGCATGGCAGAATCTGCCCATTGACTACACGTCCTGGCACGCAGGGCAAAAGGGAAATGCAGACGCATACGGCAGTGCTGCCGGAAATATGCAAACTATATCCATTGAATGTATTATGAACGGCAGCGGCGATAAAAAAGACTGCCAGGCACGTGACAATGCCGCACGTTTGACAGCATATCTGCTGGATACATACGGCGGAGATCTGTACACCCACAACTACTGGTGCAATGTCCGCAACGGAAAAAAAGGCAGCATTGAAGCCTTAAACAAGTTGGACGATGGATATAAAAACTGCCCCGTGTATATCCGCCCCAAGTGGGACAGCTTCACGGAACTGGTTAAGTCATACCGCAAGAACAACACAAAACTGTTCTATGTGCAGGTCGGGGCTTTTAGTTCCAGGGAAAATGCTGAGACATATTTGGCAAAGGTCAAGAAAGATTATCCAAGTGCGTTTATTAAGGTGATGTAAAAACTTTCTCCCGCTCTCGTTTGAGGGTGGGAGATTTCTTGTTTAGGGAAAAGTAAAAGCGCCGAGAAGTTATTCCCGACGCTTTATTCATACGGAGAGCAGAGATGATAGAATGACTATTCCGTATTGGCTTATTACAACATTTTTTATGTTGTAGAATTTGAATGGCAGGGGCAGAAGGATTCGAACTCCGCATTTCGTTTCCTGTATCTTTTGCACATTACCGCAAATGCCTATAATACGTACTTTTTTGAGTATATGCTTCCGGCAGTTTAGCATATTTATGAGTATGTTTTTATAACTTTAACGGACAGGATCTATGACACTTCTGCTTTTCAGCCGTATTTCTCACTGAGGTAACTACGGCTGTTTTCATATTTATTATATTACTGTTTATATTACTGTTGAAATCAGATTAATAGCGCAAATTATTGTTAGGTTTGAGTAATATTATTGTATTTGGGGAATAATTTGATATAATATATTTAAATGATTATTTCAAAAACAAATGTCACTACGAGTGCTAAAAGTGTAGGCAATAAATAGACTAACAATGGAAATGTAATATGATATCCATAAGTATTTAGCAAAGCTCTCAGAATGGTTCTGAGAGCTTTATTCCTTACTCTAAGAAAATGCACAATGCATATACATAAACTTAGTATAAATATCACGAAATAACACTAAACCTCTTGAAATTTTCAAACCGATATAG
>OJNY01002265.1_pt1 | contig 10368 bp, 9 predicted proteins | sample 1597931 | NCBI WGS metagenome assembly OJNY01 (sample SAMN01915209, study PRJEB22387) | human gut metagenome | isolation source: stool | host: Homo sapiens | place: USA
TTAAATTTCGATGGTTTTTCAGATAATCTCTGCGAAGAAAACCATACTTGCCAAGATGCTCCATCTGCTCACCCGATTTATAGGTGAGGTTCGGAATCAGGTATCCATTTACATTTGTATAAGTCAGTTTCATATTCATATGACCTCTCTTTCGTTTAAACTTTTATCTGTAACAGAACCAGATGTTCATGTTACGTCATTGCTACAAATCTTTCTTTCCATATCATTTTGAATCCAACCCGGGCAGATTTTCTTCAAAATCATGGTGAAAGTGCTTCGTTTCTGTGTTGGGAAAATGAACGGAAACACTTGATTTTACTGACTTTCTTCAATGTAACCTTATTATAACGTCCTCCCCCCACCCCACCTCCACATTCGGATATTCCTCATATCCGCCCACACTCTGTGCGCCTTTCCTCAGATACGCCTTCACCTTTTCCCCATAAAGAAACGGATCATTTCCTTTCACGATCCCCCATTCCATAAGCAGAGCTGCGCTTCCGCTGACAAAGGGTGCCGCAAAGGAGGTTCCGGTGACAGTGGCGTAGCCTCCGCCGGGAACCGGGGCGGAGATGGATACACCGGGAGCTGCGAGGTCAGGCTTCCGGATCGGCAGGAACTGACTTCCCCTTCCGGAAAAATCTGCGTAGGCGTTCTGTCTGGAATCATAAGCTCCAACAGAAATAACTTTTCCGGCAGTGGAAGGAATCGTCAAAGTTCCCACAGCCCGCGGAGAATAAAACCCGGTTCCGCGATTCAGTACATTTCCACCCGGCAGCCAGAGGAAATACTGTCCGGAGCGCACACGTTTTCCACTTAAAAGAACTTTCCAGACACCGCTGTCCACATAATTACCCTCAGGAATGAAATCTATGTAGATTTCCTGGGACAGCTGATAGGGACCGGGTTTTCCATAATAGATCAGAAGCTCTGTATTTTCCAGCAGATGCCGCTGTGGACCCAGCCTTTCATATAATGGACCGATCCGTTCTCCGGACGGACTTTCCAGATAAATTTCCATTTCATCTTCATAATCCTTCCATAACTGTACATTTAATGTGGGCTCAAAAGCTCCCACCGCCAACTGGATTTCTTCTGTTTTCCCCTGCTGCAGGATTCCTCCTGCATGCCAGGGCTGGCTGCCGTTATTTCCGGTTCCTGTAACGATCACAGTCCGCCCCATGGCCGCAACTGTATCAATATAGTTTTCCAGAAGAGAATCCCCTCTGTGAGAACCATAATTATTCCCAAAGCTGATGTTTATGACGATCGGTTTTCTCATCTTCACTGCCTGCCGTATCAGGTAATCAATCCCCTCCATCAGCTCCGTTGTCCGCGGAAATGAATTTTCCCGTGGATTTCCCATTTTTACCACCAGAAGATCACTTCTATACGCAACCCCTCGATTCACTCCATCCGATGCTCTCCCATTTCCTGCTGCTATTCCAAGAACTGCTGTTCCATGTCCGCTGAAATCTCCAGACGGAACAAGGCGCCTGCCTTCGGTTTCCCCAAGTGCAAGCGCCTCATCAATTTCTTCCTTCGTATATTCAGTTCCTGATACATAGTTTTCCGGTGGATTTCCAGCTACACTCTGATCCCACAGTCGCAGGATCCGGGTACTGCCATCCTCGTTTCTGAAATCCGGATGGAAATAGTCCACTCCGGAATCCACAATACCCACCAAAATCCCCTTTCCGGTTAAGCCATCGGTTCCATTCTGCACCGGCAAAATGCAGCTTGCTTCCCGCCCTTCAAAGGTCTCAAAGTAGAGTCTCTTGGGCTTTTCTATAAACTCGATCTGCTCTCTGACTGAGTATGCAGCAATTTCCACTTCCGGCAATGTCACTACTGCATAACCACCAAGCAGCGGGACCACCTGGATCCTCTCACCACCAAGTCCGCTTTCCGGGCCACTGTACTTCACGATCACATCCCACAGCCTGGTGGTGGGATCATATCCCACATTCAGATTTCCCGATTTCGCCCGCTCATGCGGCAGGGCATTCATGGCAAGATTAAGAAGATTCTCTAATTTCTGATCTGGCATAAGGCTTTCATTTCCATTGATACATTTTTTTTATTATATGCAAAACCTTCGTTTAAAGCACCAACCATCTGTTCCAGCATTTCTCTTTTAATTCCGGGAACGAAGCTTAACAACTGACGAAGCGGCATTCCTTCCATCATCGCAGCCATCATTTCCTGATTATTAAAAAAAACACTCGGTTTTTCTGTCAGCGCATTTATTTTGCGCTACAAGCTGGAGGAAGGTAAAGAATTGCTGCAATATACAAACAAATCCATCCGTACGATCAGCACCTTTTTATGCTTCTCCAGCCAGAGCCACTTTCAGACTGCTTTCAAAAAGCAATTCGGAATGACTCCCAATGAATGCAGGCGCATGGGGTCATAAATCGTCTTTAGATATCTCAAAATTCCATGGATGTAAAAAGGCATGAGCCTTTTATATGACTCATGCCTCTTCAGCTAAACAGATATCCGTGATCTTATCCGATAATGTTATGCCGTTGCTTTTTTATCATCTGTCTTCTCAAGCAGTTTCTTCACGCCCTGGATCGCTACCAATACACCAAGGATCAGCAGTAATACTGCAAATACAAGCTGTAAGGTGTTTCCAAGATCCAGCCCTGTTGTTACCAGTGCCTTTGAAAGCTTTGTGATGGTCATGCCAAGTGCTGTGAAGGTAACTGCCATCATGAATACCATCGGGATCCAGAGCATGCAGCCCTGACGTTTTGTTTTCTTTAAGAATACCGCGCAGGCTACAAGGGCAAGTACAGATAACAGCTGGTTTGCGGAACCGAACAGCGGCCAGATCTCCGCATAGCCTACTTTTGTAAGCATGTAGGCAAGTACCAGTGTGATAACTGTTGCAAAATATTTATTTGTTACGACTTTCAGGAATGGGCTCATGTTTTCCTCATCTGTATCAGAATCAAGGAAAAATTCCTGGAATGACAGACGTCCGACTCTGGCTACAGAGTCAAGGGATGTCAGTGCAAATGCAGATACTGCAAGGTTGATCAGTGTAAATACCAGAGAATGTGGGAGGCCAACTACAGAAAGGAAGTTTGCAATGGCTCCCGCAAAAATCTGCGGCTGTGTTGTAAGTCCCTGTGCTGCTGCCTCGCCATCTGCAAAAGATGCAACTGCGATCAGCGCGATGATGGCAAGCATACTTTCCATCAGCATTGCTCCAAAGGAAACAGGAAGCATATTTTTCTCATTTTTGATCTGCTTGGATGCAGTACCGGAGGATACCAGTGAATGGAAACCGGAAACAGCACCGCAGGCGATGGTTACAAACAGGATCGGAAACATGTACTGTCCGTCCACATTAAAGCTTGTAAAAGCTTTCAGGTTACAGGACGGATTGGCTACAAATACACCAATAACTGCGCCAACGATCATAAAGATCAGCAGATAACTGTTCAGATAGTCACGTGGCTGAAGCAGTGCCCATACAGGAGCAACGCTGGCGATCAGGATATATGCAAAGATGATGATATGCCAGGTTCCAAGGCTTACATACATCGGGAAATTAAGTCCCAGTGCAATTGCGGCTACCAGTAATATAATTGCTACTGCAGTGTTGATCCATTTATTGAACTTTGTATATTTAAGGAAAAATCCAAGTGCAACAGCCTCAAATATAAATAACATGGAAGTGGTTGCAACAGCTCCGTTTGCCGCTACCTTTGTAACAGCTCCTGCATCATTTGCGACAAATCCGTTAAAGGTTCCTGCTACAACATCTGCAAATGCGGCAACAACCAGAATACAGAACAGCCAGCAGAATAAAAGAAACAATTTTTTTCCAAGCTTTCCGATATACGCTTCGATGATATATCCGATAGTACGTCCTTTATTCTTTACAGATGCGTACATGGATGCAAAATCCTGCACAGCTCCAAAGAATACACCTCCGATGAGGATCCAGAGCAGAACCGGCAGCCAGCCGAAAATTGCGGCCTGGATAGGTCCGTTGATCGGGCCCGCACCTGCTATGGATGCAAACTGATGGCCAAATACTACATTTGTATCGGCCGGTACATAATCAACTCCGTCCTCCAGCTCATAAGCAGGAGTTTTTGCTTTTGGATCAATACCCCATTTGTTCTGGAGATAACGGCCATACAGAAGATATGCGCCTCCGAGAACTACAATGGCTATGATCATCATTGTTATTCCGTTCATAATATCAACTCTCTTTCCTTTGTGTTTTTTATACATGATACAATGACCGTAAAACAGTTATTGCATCAAAAAACGCCCTTGCTATCCTTTCGGATAACAAAGGCGGAATGTTCCGTGGTACCACTTTGTATTATCGTATTTATTGCTAAACGCGACCACTTATTACTGTCATATCAAACAGCCTCTTCTGTAACGTGAAGACTACGTCCCGGCTTACTTAACCTTTCTATTCAGCGGGATGCTCCCAGGTGATATCACAAAATACCTTCTGCCGCTTCTCATCAGCCTGCGGCTCTCTGTAATCCGGCATACTTTTTGTGGTCTGTCCTGTTCCATGCATTTCTCTTTTTTATTTATCTAATGTTTTACTCCTTTTTTTATAAAATTTCAACAAATAATTTATACATATTTTATAAATTTGCATACGTTTTTTTGTGCACATTTCAATTTCAAAAATAAAAGGCATCTATTTCTCGCAGAATTTTTCTCTTTACTTTTCCTGAAAAAATCTGCTATAATAATCCTCGCGCAAATTGAATATGGATTTTTCTGACACTAAATATCGCTTTGGCTGATGTCTGATGGCCGGGGCATATTTGGTGTCTTTTTTTGTGCTGAAATCCTATACAAAGATCCCGGTTGATCCCGATTCCCCTTTTACCAAAGCTCTCCGGTATCACTGCCTCATCCAGGTTCAGCCGCACCAGATTTACATTCTTATTCTCCCGCACCATTTTTTCAAATGGAAAACGGATAATGGATGGGGTGTTAAAACCAACTCCAAGCTCCTTGCTTTAGGTCAAGGATTTTTTTGCCCGATCACGAAAAAGCAATAAAAATGCGGCATATATGTAAAACAGATCCATACTCCACTTTATGATCCGTTTTCCGTCACATACGCCGCATTACCCATTATTCAGAAAATGTATATCTTACCATGTATCCTTTTCCATCACCGGTCACGATCACAACCCCGCCGTCGGGATTCTCAATCTTATCAATGATTGGAAATCTTCCTTTTTCTTTGACATAAGCTTCCGGGCTCTCAATCTTTGCTTCAACGATCTCTTGCTGAGAATGGCGATCACCACCACAGGGATTAATAGTTTCAATAATGATCTCGTATTCCTTCATACCCTTCACCTCTTTCATAATGCAGTTTTTCGGTTCCTATACTTATATTTTATCGCAAAAATCCCGGCTCTGCAAAATGTATTCTGCACAAAATATCAGAAGATTTATTGGTGTCTTTCACTATATTCAGGCTTCTTCCGCATCCATCTCTTTTTGAATCTCATCTTCGCTTTCTGCCATAGCCTGAAGTGTCATAGTAAGAAGTTTCGCAAGATCCCAGCCCAGCTGATCTGCGCCTCGCTGGATCACTTCTCTGGAACAGCCTGCCGCGAAACCTTTGCTTTTATATTTCTTTTTCAGGGATTTCAGCTCCATATCCTTGGTACTCTTGGACGGACGCATCAGCGCCGCTGCCCAGATCAAACCGGTGAGCTCATCCGCTGCAAAAAGGACTTTTTCCATCTCATGCTCCGGCGCAGTCTCAATGGTAGCTCCACAGCCAACAGTAATTCCATATCCATGAGAAACCACCGCATGAATGATATCTTCTCCCACACCTGCCTCACGGAGAAGTTCCGGTGCTTTCAGGCAGTGTTCTTCCGGGTAAAGTTCAAAATCAATATCATGGAGCAGACCTACAATGCCCCAGTATTCTGCGTCATCGCCATAGCCCAGCTCTTTTGCATACCATTTCATCACTGCCTCCACAGTCAGTGCATGCTGGATGTGAAAAGGATCTTTATTGTATTTTTTTAATAATGCAAATGCTTCGTCTCTTGCTATATGTTCCATTTTTCTGTCCTCAATTCTGTTCTACTATCTATCACATCTGTCTTGCTGTACCAGAAAACCATATGTTCTGCCATTCTTCATTGTATTCTGACACAGCCCGATGCATACATTATTCTACAAAGTGGATCCTGCTCTCGTCAAAACGATCCTGCTGCTTCCTGCTCTCTGCCGGATATCCCAGGGCAAAGAGGGAAAAAACTTCCACATTCTCCGGAAGTTTCAGAATATCATGGACCAGATCCATGCGATCCTGCATCGGCGCGATTCCGATCCAAACGCCGCCAAGTCCCAGCGCATCCGTTTCCAGCCAGATATTTTCCTGGGCGATAGACATGTCGATCTGCGCCATGTCCTGCACAACCAGTCCCTCTTTCCGATATACCGGAACGATCACAACCGGCGCACCTGCCGCACATCCGGAATAAGGAGTCGCTTTGGAAAGTTCCCTGATCTTCTCCTTATCTGTCACAACATAAAACTCCCACGGCTGCTGATTACATGCACTTGGCGCCTGCATACCGGCTTTCAGGATCTGAAGGATTTTCTCTTTCTCCACGGGTTTATCTTCATATTTACGGATACTTACTCTGTGAAAAATATTCTCCATGATATTTCCTCCTCGTCTTTATGATCTACATTACTTTTCTGGTTTTATTTTGTCAGTGGGACTTCCACATTCTGTCTCTTTAATCATATCCTTCTCTGACAAAATCCTCTTTGCTCATTTTAGCACAGTTTTTTGCAGACGGACAGACCACATTCCTGAAAACGTTTACACGGTATCCTATACCCATTTTTTCTTTCTCAGATACAACATACATCCCAGGCACAGCACCAGCTGCAGGATCGAAGAAAACGGTGTTGCCAGCCCGATATCAAACAGCGTCGCACCGGCTCTGCGGCTCATAAACCATGACACCGGAACTCTCACACAGAAAGCACCTATGATTCTGACCATTGCATCGGAGGAAAAAATTCCCGCCAGCACATTTCCATGGAAAAATGACAGGAAAAACATTCCAACACCAATGGCAAAAGAAACCGCCCCACCATTTTCCGGAGAGTCCGGCCGTGGACCCCGATATCCGTTTTATGCATTTCAAAAGGCAGCTCTTTTTTGCGGATAACTCCAAAGGAAACGATCACACTGATGATCTGTGCAAATACAGTTGCAAAAGCAGCTCCTGACGTTCCCATCTTAAATCCCGCACAGAGGATCAGATCCCCTGCAATATTGAATACACATGCAACGGCAACCGTAAACAGCGGCGTTCTGGAATCTCCGATCCCCCTGAAAATACAGCCGATCAGATTGTACGCCACGATCACCAGCATACCGCCGCCACAGATCCGCACATAAACAACTGTTTTGTCAAAAGCTTCCTCCGGCGCATTCATAATGCTGCTTACCTGTGGTGCAAAAATCACAAGCACCGCAGTCATGACCAGTGCGATCACCGTAAACATCACAATAGCCGTTCCTACTGTCCGTCCTCCCTGTTTCCGCTCTCCACAGCCAATCTGCTGTCCCAGGAGCACTGTCGTTCCCATGGCAAAACTGCTCACAAGATTGGTAAGCGTCATCATGATCTGTGATCCTGTGGAAACCGCAGAAACATCCGCAGTATACTATATGCGATTTTTTACGTCAACCTTGATCTTACGCAATTCAGTTTCAAAAATATAATCTCTTTTGTCTGCAGCTGCACATTACGTATCTCATTTATTTTTATATACACCCAGCACATTTTCAATATAATCTGCCATTTCCTGCGCCATCTCAAACTGCTCCGGAATACGGGGATGCCCCGGCGTAGCCACACCGTTTCTGCTGAACAGAAAATGTGAGATCTTCTCATCTTTCACAGAATTTACAACCCGGTCAATAGCATCATCCCAGCTCTTATCATGCTGCAAAACAGTCGTACAGCAGACGATCCACGCCTCCGGATAAACACCACGGAGCTTTTTCAGAAAATCCCCATAGTGACTCCGCCACCTGTCAGCCATCTCACAACAATATGAATAACTCTTCTCCACCTGCGTCACCTGCTCCTGATCCGGTTCCTGTTCGTGAACACAGACACCCTGTGCTTTCTTCTCAGCCTCCACTTTCATATAATCCACCGGATAATTATCATTCTGGCCCAGAGCCACGATCACCACCTGGGGAACAAATTTCGAAAAATCCCACTCCGTCATCTCCCCAAGCATGGTGTTATAATGAATCTTATCCCACGCAGTCTCCATTCCAGTCTGCTCTGGCCTGTGAAACCACCCATGACCATCCATCAGCGCGATCCCGCCCTGAGCAATATCATGAAGTCGCGCCCCAAGCATCCTCGCCGTCATCCAAGGAAAAGAAAACCAGCAATTAGAAAAACCCCCTTCATGCTCCATATCCGTTTTACCAATAAAATCAATCGCCTCCACCGACTCCCCGGCAGAAACCGAATCCCCATAAACCTCAATCCTACGCTCCGAAACCGGAGGCAGCTCAATCAATCTCTCACCATCCCCAATCTCAAACCCCAGAATCTTCAGCTCATGACACCCATCCTGCCTCTTAAAAAACAACACATGATGCACCCCAGACTCATTCTCCGGCACCCTAACCTCAATAACCGTCTCACCGGACTTTTTCAAATAAAACGCCGACTGCACCTGATCCAGAATACACCCCAGATAATTCTGCCAGTACTCATTAAAATTCTCCACATGAATCCTCAGCATCTCCCCTGAAAACCAAAACTCCGCCGAAGACCCCGGAAACACCCAGACCGGCTCCGCCTCCACCCTACAGTCAATCCTCCCTGTATATCGAATCCTCTCATCATTGGCACAAATCCACATAAAATATCCCCTTAACTTTTTGTTTATAGCTCACACATCACTTATTACAGATTATACTCACCATACAGCTTCTGACGCCATTTTACATCCGTCACCACACGCTGCACTTCATCCGACCGCCCCTCCAGAAACAATCGATTGATCAGTGCACTCAATCTTGCTTCACCCTCTGCTTTTCCTTCCGCTTTTCCAATCGCCATTCCTTCCTCGCGAAGCCTCTCAGATTCCAACTGCAAAACTTTTCCACCCATAACCTCGCCAACTCCTTTCCGAACTTTTTCTTTATTCCTGAAAACATAATCCGATATTCTGATAATCAGCCTGTTCAGATCTGTATACAACTCTGACCTCCCGGAAATCGAAATTTCCTTCCCCAGTTTATTACGTATATCTTCATATTCACTTAATAATCTCTGAAGTTTTTCCGAATCTTTCTCTATTATATCCGCAGACTTCTCATATCTCATAATATAAAATGGAAGCAGCATCAGAAGCTTTTTCTCAAAAATACTATCTTTTGTATAATGCTCCACTTTCACAGTTGGAACCCGATATACACACATCTGAGAATCCGGAAGGATTAACTCTACCTCCAGAAAATCCGGTGTCCTTTTTCCGCTTCTCAAATATAGTACGCAAGATCTGGGAAATTCTACGCAATATCTCCCATCAACTTTTTTTCTGTGTTCCAATGCAATCGCAAAGTCATACTCAACCATCCTGACCGCCATTGTTTCATCATCCAGGCTCTGGCATTCAATATGATACAACATATCGCCAATCCTCAGACAGGAGTCGGTAATAATCTCCCCATCTTCCAACTGATGTTCATTACGAAGCTGAACAATCTTAACATCCTCCGGATATACGGTATGGAACACCTCATTAATAAGCGGAACCACCAGATAAGTCATCTTCTCCACCATTGTCCGGAAAACATCATCGAATATAGTATTGTTGGTCATTAACACTCCTACTGGTATATAAAATTATACCACATCACCCAAACATAAAAACCCCATAAAACGGATTTTCACAAACTCTACAGTAACTCCAAATGGAAAACGCTCCAGAACATGAAGCTCCAAGAATGTCCATACAGACAAAGATCTTATAAGATATAATAACCATACCACGCATCACCCCAAAAATCATCCAAAACTATTCCAAAAATTATCCCATAATCCGACATCCACTCCCGCCAAACCACAAGGAAACTCAGCCTTTCCACCCAGGCATCCAGCGCAGCGCTGATGCCTCATCCAACCCCCGAGCAGCCACTCTAAATCTCCCAACCTGAACACCCAACCGCGAAAGCCACCCAACCCTCCCGCCCTGAATAACCAGCCGTGGAGTGTGCATCGGTTCTGGCTGACTCTGCAGGAGGGGAGCTGATTCTTGGCTGGCGGAAATCTGCGTTGTTTTACA
>OJNY01002266.1_pt1 | contig 10365 bp, 5 predicted proteins | sample 1597931 | NCBI WGS metagenome assembly OJNY01 (sample SAMN01915209, study PRJEB22387) | human gut metagenome | isolation source: stool | host: Homo sapiens | place: USA
CCAGATCGACAGTAGCTTCTCCTGCAGCAAACGATTCTTCCAGTGCCGCCACAATCAATGCCGCAGCCTCGTTCCATCCCATATACTCCAGCATCATCACCGATGAAAGCAGCAGCGAGCAGGGGTTGGCCATATTCTTTCCGGCAATGTCAGGAGCCGTACCGTGCGTAGCCTCAAAAATGGCATGCCCGGTATGATAATTGATGTTGGCCCCCGGTGCAATACCGATACCGCCTACCATGGCTGCCAGCTGGTCGGACACATAATCGCCGTTCAGATTGAGCGTAGCAATCACCGAATAGTCCTCCGGATTCAACAATGTGTTCTGCAGGAAGGCATCGGCAATGCAGTCTTTCACAATCAGTTTGCCTTTGTTGGAAGCCTCTGCCAGAGCCGCCTTTGCCGACTCCTCACCCAGTTCCTTCTTCAACTGCTGGTAATAATTCATGGTAAAGGTCTGTTCTGCAAACTCTTTCTCTGCCACCTCATATCCCCAGCGTTTGAAACCACCTTCCGTATATTTCATGATATTCCCTTTATGCACCAGAGTCACTGACGGAAGGTGATGCTGCAAGGCATATTCAATGGCCGCACGCACCAGACGCTGTGTACCTTCTACCGAAACCGACTTGACACCGAAAGAAGAGGTCTCGGGGAAGCGCACCTTCTTCACTCCCATCTCATCCCTCAGAAACGCGTAAAACTTCTGTGCTTCCGGCGTTCCCTGTTCCCATTCGATTCCGGCATAAATGTCTTCTGTATTCTCACGGAAGATGTGCATGTCGACCTTCTGCGGATCTTTCAACGGAGAAACCACTCCCTTGAACCAGCGTACCGGACGCAGACAGACATACAGGTCGAGTGTCTGGCGCAAAGCCACATTCAGCGAACGGATTCCCCCGCCTACCGGAGTCGTCAGCGGTCCCTTGATACCTATCAGGTATTCGCGGAAAGCCTCCATCGTAGCTTCAGGAAGCCATTCTCCCGTCTGCTTGTAAGCTTTCTCTCCTGCCAAGACCTCCATCCACTCAATGGAACGCTCGCCTTTATAAGCCAGTTTCACAGCCTCGTTCACAATCTTCTGACAAGCCGGTGTCAGTTCCGCACCGACCCCGTCGCCTTCAATAAATGGAATGGTAACACATGAGGGCACTACCAGTTTTCCCTCTTTCATGTATGCTTTACTCATTATTCTTTCCTCCAAAATTTTAGTTATATTATCCTATTGAAAACTTGCGATTCAAACAATCCACGATGATTACGACAGCGATTTGCGGCTCAAGGTATTCAGTGCAGAACCTGCACGGAACCATCCAATCTGCATTTCATTATAGGTATGCTGTACCTCAATGCAGTCTTCCGATCCGTCCGAATGTTTCAGCAAGACCTTCAGCCGACTTTCGGGAGCGAACGTATCCAGTCCAAGCACCGAAATCAGGTCGTGTTCCTGTACCTTGTCATAATCGTCCTTGCAGGCAAATGTCAATGCCAGCATTCCCTGCTTCTTCAAGTTGGTCTCGTGAATACGGGCAAAACTCTTTGCCAGTACCACCCGCACATTCAGGAAACGGGGTTCCATGGCCGCATGTTCGCGACTGGAGCCTTCTCCGTAATTTTCCTCTGCCACTACCACCGAATACAGACCGGCCCGCTTATACGCCTTGGCCGTACCCGACACCGTCTCATAACGGCCATCCTGGGCATTCCACACACAGTTGGTTTCTCCGTTGAAGGCATTCACCGCTCCCATCAGCATGTTCTCCGAGATATTTTCCAGATGTCCGCGGAAACGCAGCCACGGTCCAGCCATGGAAATATGGTCGGTAGTGCACTTGCCCTTCGTCTTGATCAGCAGCGGCATATCGATAAGGTTCTTACCGTCCCAGGGTGCGAAAGGCTCCAGTTTCTGCAAACGTTCCGACTGTGGATCGATGACCACTTCCACCTCTTCTCCACTGGCCGGAGGAGCCAGATAACCGTTATCGCCTACCGTAAATCCCTTCGGAGGAAGCTTGTCGCCCACAGGAGGATCCAGTCTGACCTCCTCACCCCGCTCGTTTCTCAGCGTATCGGTCATCGGATTGAAACACAGGTCGCCGGCAATGGCCAGGGCTGTCGCTATTTCCGGTGAAGCCACAAAGGCATGCGTATTGGGATTTCCGTCGGCCCGTTTGGCAAAATTCCGGTTGAAGGAAGTCACGATGGAGTTAGGCCGGAGCGGATCATCCGTCTCCCGTTTCCACTGACCGATGCACGGTCCGCAGGCATTGGCCATTATGGTTGCTCCCGCTGCCTTGAAATCGGCTATCATTCCGTCACGGACGGCAGTGCAGTACACCTGTTCCGACCCCGGATTCACCAACAGAGGAGAAGCCATCTTCAGTCCCTTATCCTTCAACTGACGGACCAGCGAAGCCGCACGACTCAAATCCTGATAAGACGAGTTGGTGCAAGAACCGATGAGTCCGACCTCCATGCGACGGGGATACCCGTTCGCCTTTACTTTTGCCGCAAATTCCGACAATGGGCAGGCCGCATCAGGTGTGAAAGGACCGTTCAGATAAGGTTCCAAAGCCGAGAGGTCAATCTCAATCACCCGGTCGTAATATTGTTCGGGCTGCGCATACACCTCCGGATCCGCCTTCAGGTCGGCAGCCACCTCAGAGGCCAATGCAGCCACTTTCTCCCTGCCGGTCGCACACAGATAAGCCGCCATTTCCTCGTCATAAGGGAACAATGACGTAGTCGCTCCTACCTCCGCACCCATATTGCAGATTGTAGCCTTTCCCGTAGCCGAAAGAGAAGCTGCCCCTTCACCAAAGTACTCGATGATGGCATTCGTTCCCCCTTTTACGGTCAGCAGTCCGGCCAGTTTCAGTATCACATCCTTCGGAGCAGCCCATCCGTTCAGTCTTCCTTTTAGATGTACCCCAATCAGGCGGGGCATCTTCAATTCCCATTCCATTCCGGTCATGACATCCACCGCATCGGCTCCACCGACTCCGATGGCAATCATGCCCAGACCGCCTGCATTCGGAGTATGAGAATCCGTACCCACCATCATACCTCCCGGGAAAGCGTAATTTTCCAATACCACCTGATGGATGATACCCGCTCCCGGTTGCCAGAATCCCAGTCCGTAATGGGAAGCCACGCTTTTCAGAAAATCATATACCTCCTTATTTGTCTTGCAGGCTACGGGCAAATCGGTCTCCGCTCCCTTGAAAGCCTGAATCAGGTGGTCACAATGTATCGTAACCGGTACTGCCGAGGTTTTCTTTCCGGCATTCATAAACTGCAGCAGGGCCATCTGTGCCGTAGCATCCTGCATGGCTACCCGGTCGGGACGGAAGTCGACATAATCCTCCCCTCTCCGGAATGCTTTCACGGAAGAAGGCTCATAAAGGTGGCTGTAGAGTATTTTCTCCGCCAGCGTGAGCGGTCTCCCCAGGCAGCGGCGGACAGCTCCTGTTTTACCGGCATAGGCCGCATAAAACTGCTGCAACATATTCATATCATATACCATAGTCTGTTCAATTTTACATTTATCACAAATATAACGAATATCATGCTAATACAACCACAATATAACAATATTTATACTCATTTTGATAGTTTAATTCGATTTTTTACATAAATATCACACTTTAAAACATTTTTATCCATTCACTGTCAGCAGGAAGTTGCCAACTGTAAACCTTGTTTTAATCAAGATTTTTCCTATATTTGTGGGATACAGGACAGGACTGGATATGACTCTTTCCGAAAGCCCCGTTTTTCGGAAAGGGATTGCTTTTCCCGTCCTTAATGTCCGGGACCAGACACATCTAATCTAAATCTTAAATATATGGAAACACATCTCTTCTGGCTGGTTCCTGCCGCCTCTCTTCTGGCACTAATCCTGGCAGGATACTTCTACAAGCAAATGATGCGCGAAAGCGAAGGCACCGACACCATGAAACGAATTGCGTCGCATGTGCGAAAAGGGGCCATGTCGTACCTTAAGCAGCAATATAAGGTAGTGACAATGGTATTTATCGGACTGGTGATTCTGTTTTCGGTCATGGCATACGGATTCAATCTGCAGAACCCCTGGGTACCGGTAGCCTTCCTGACGGGCGGATTCTTCTCCGGTTTATCCGGTTTTCTGGGCATGAAAACAGCCACATATGCTTCGGCACGCACGGCGAACGCGGCACGCACCTCGCTCAACAAAGGACTTAAGGTAGCCTTCCGGAGTGGAGCCGTCATGGGACTGGTAGTGGTAGGTCTGGGATTGCTGGATATCTCTTTCTGGTATTTGCTGCTGGACTACTGTATACCGGCCGATGCCATGAATCCGACTGCCAAACTGTGCATCATCACTACCACCATGCTGACATTTGGCATGGGAGCATCTACTCAGGCACTCTTCGCCCGTGTGGGAGGAGGTATCTATACCAAAGCGGCTGACGTAGGTGCCGACCTGGTAGGAAAGGTGGAAGCAGGTATCCCGGAAGACGACCCGAGAAATCCGGCAACCATAGCCGATAACGTAGGAGACAACGTAGGAGACGTAGCCGGAATGGGTGCCGACCTGTACGAATCGTACTGTGGTTCTATCCTGGCCACCGCTGCTCTGGGAGCTGCAGCCTTCATCGGTACGGGCAACACAGAGATGCAGTTCAAGGCAGTCATTGCCCCCATGCTGATTGCCGCAGTGGGCATTGTACTCTCCATCATCGGTATTTTTACGGTCCGCACCAAAGAAAGTGCAGGCATGAAAGAATTGCTGCAGGCACTTGCCAGAGGTACCAACCTGAGTTCGGTGCTCATCGTCATTGCCACTTTCTTCATCCTGTGGCTGCTGCAGCTGACCAACTGGGTCAACATTGCGTTTGCCGTGGTCGTAGGACTGGCCGTAGGCATCATCATCGGACAATCGACCGAATATTATACTTCACAGTCGTACCGCCCCACACAGAAACTTTCGGAAAGCGGTAAAACCGGTCCTGCCACTGTCATCATCTCGGGTATCGGACTGGGAATGATTTCAACCACTATTCCGGTGATAGCCGTGGTAGCCGGCATTATCCTTTCTTACTGGCTGGCTTCCGGTTTCGATTTCAGCAACATAGGCATAGGTCTGTACGGTATCGGCATTGCCGCGGTAGGTATGCTTTCCACGCTGGGAATCACACTGGCCACTGACGCCTATGGACCGATTGCCGACAATGCGGGTGGAAATGCAGAAATGAGCGGACTGGGTGCGGAAGTGCGTAAGCGTACCGATGCCCTCGATTCACTGGGAAATACTACAGCTGCTACCGGAAAAGGCTTTGCCATCGGTTCGGCAGCCCTGACAGGACTGGCCCTGCTGGCTTCTTATATCGAAGAAATCCGTATCGGACTGGAGCGGTTGGGAAATACCGTACTGGAACTGCCCAACGGCATCAGCGTAGCCATCCACGAAGCCAGTTTTACCGATTTCATGATGTTCTATGACGTTACCTTGATGAACCCCAAAGTACTTTCGGGTATGTTTGTCGGCAGTATGATGGCCTTCCTGTTCTGCGGACTGACCATGAATGCAGTGGGCCGTGCCGCCGGAAGCATGGTAGAAGAAGTGCGCCGACAGTTCCGTGAAATCAAAGGAATCCTCGAAGGAAAAGCAGAACCCGACTATGCACGCTGCGTGCAAATCTCCACACAGGGAGCACAGCGTGAAATGGTATTCCCTTCGCTGCTCGCTATTATAGCACCGATTGTAACCGGTCTGCTTTTCGGAGTTCCGGGAGTTATCGGACTGCTCATCGGTGGTCTGTCATCGGGATTCGTACTGGCTATCTTCATGGCCAATGCAGGAGGTGCCTGGGACAATGCAAAGAAATACGTAGAAGAAGGTAATTTCGGCGGAAAAGGCAGTGAAGTACACCGTGCAGCCGTCGTAGGAGATACCGTAGGCGACCCGTTCAAGGACACCTCCGGCCCGAGCCTGAACATCCTGATTAAACTCATGAGTATGGTAGCCATCGTAATGGCCGGACTCACCGTTTCATGGAGCTTGTTCTGATTGTATAAAAAACAAGGCTGTCCCACAAAAAAATGTGACAGCCTTACTTATAATTATACTGCTGATTATACCTTAATTTCGAAACCATCCCTGTCTTCCAGTACCGGAAAACGACGCCGGAAATTCAGCAGCGGTTCCAGTTCCAGCACCACTTCCGCTCCACACACTGCTCCCTCCTCACAGGCAGCCACCGTCTTCCCATAGGCGTTCAGGATGATACTTCCTCCGTTGTAAGTCGCCACCGGATCCGTTCCTACCCGGTTGACCCCTAACACATAACACTGATTCTCGATGGCCCTTGCCTGAAGCAGGACATCCCACACAGCCCGCCTACCTACAGGCCAGTTGGCCACAAACAGCATCATATCATAATCATTGCGGTTGCGCATCCAGACCGGAAAACGCAGGTCGTAGCAAACCTGCAACAGGATCCGAAAACCCTTATATGTCACAATTACCCGGCGGTCGCCCGGAGTATACTCCAGGTGTTCACCCCCGAACGCAAACAGATGCCGCTTATCATAATACTCCACATTCCCGTCCGGGAACACAAAATAAAACCGGTTCCGGAACGTATCCGAAGCGGTCCGTACAGCCACACTGCCCGCTACGGCACAATTCCCTTCCTGTGCCATCCGCCTCATCCACTCCAGCGTCGGTCCTCCCACCTCAGGCTCAGCCACCTGCTGCGGAGGAAATCCAAAGCCGGTAGCAAACATTTCAGGCAGGACGAACAGGTCCACTCCCTCGTACGACCCGATCAGTTCCGTCAGGTTCCGGCGGTTCGCTTCCGCATCCCCCCAGACAATATCCGTCTGCAAAATAACAGTTCTCATTCCACCTCCCTTTCATAAAAAATCCACACATAAATCGTCAGACAAAGATAATAAAAGTAGCCTAAGTAAGAGGAAGTTTGCAAAATCTTTCCTATTTTTGTAGCGAAATTGAGTTAATGTATCAACAAATGAACGTATTAGAACTAAGTGAACAGGAAATAATCAGACGCAACAGTCTGAATGAAATGAGAGCAATGGGCATTGATCCCTACCCTGCTGCCGAGTATGTAACCAATGCCTTTTCGACAGACATCAAGGCAGAATTCAAAGACGACGAGGCAGAACCACGCAAAGTTTCGGTTGCAGGACGTATCATGTCACGTCGTGTAATGGGTAAAGCTTCTTTCGTTGAGTTACAGGACTCAAAAGGACGTATTCAGGTATACATTACACGCGATGATATCTGTCCGGATGACAACAAAGACTTGTACAACGTAGTCTTCAAGCGCCTGCTTGACCTGGGTGACTTTATCGGTATCGAAGGTTTTGTATTCCGCACTCAAATGGGCGAAATTTCTATCCATGCAAAGAAGTTGACCGTCCTTTCAAAGTCTATCAAGCCGCTGCCTATCGTAAAATACAAGGACGGTGTGGCTTATGACAAGTTCGAAGATCCAGAATTGCGCTACCGTCAGCGTTACGTCGACCTGGTAGTGAACGACGGTGTGAAGGATATCTTCCTAAAGCGCAACAAAGTATACAACTCCATGCGTGAGTATTTCAACTCAAAAGGATACATCGAAGTGGAAACTCCTATCCTCCAGTCAATCGCCGGAGGTGCGGCAGCCCGTCCGTTCATCACGCACCACAACGCACTGGATATACCTCTCTACATGCGTATCGCCAGCGAGCTGTACCTGAAACGACTGATTGTAGGTGGTTTCGAAGGTGTATACGAAATCGGAAAGAACTTCCGTAACGAAGGTATGGACCGTACCCACAATCCGGAGTTCACCTGCATGGAAATCTACGTAGCCTACAAGGACTACAACTGGATGATGAAGTTTACAGAAAACATGATTGAAAAAATCTGTATGGACGTAAACGGTACGACTGAAGTACAGGTAGGAGACCACCTGATCAACTTCAAGGCTCCGTTCAAACGCGTAACCATGCTCGACTCCATCAAGGAATTCACCGGTTACGACCTGACAGGAATGAACGAAGACCAGATCCGTGAAGTCTGCCTGAAACTGAACATGGAAATCGACGAGACCATGGGTAAGGGCAAGCTGATCGACGAAATCTTCGGCGAATTCTGCGAAGGCAACTACATCCAGCCGACCTTCATCACCGACTATCCGATTGAAATGTCACCGCTGACCAAGCGTCACCGCAACAACCCGGAACTGACAGAACGTTTCGAGCTGATGGTCAACGGAAAAGAATTATGTAACGCTTACTCTGAGCTGAACGACCCGATCGACCAGCTGGAACGCTTTGAAGAACAGATGCGTCTGAGCGAAAAGGGAGACGATGAAGCCATGATCATCGACAAGGACTTCGTACGTGCCCTCGAATACGGTATGCCTCCTACTTCAGGTATGGGTATCGGTATGGACCGTCTGGTCATGCTGATGACAGGTCAGAGCACCATCCAGGAAGTATTGTTCTTCCCGCAGATGCGCCCCGAAAAGGTCACTCCGAAAGACGCGCCTGCCAAATTCATGGAACTGGGTATCCCCGAAGAATGGGTGGCAGTCATCCAGAAGGCCGGCTACAACCTGGTTAGCGACATGAAGGATGTAAACCCGCAAAAGCTTCACATGGACATTTGCGGCATCAACAAGAAATATAAATTAGAACTGACCAATCCGTCGGTAAACGACGTAACTGAGTGGATACAGAAAATTTAATAAGTTCTTCATCCAAATCCATACAAATGAAATTACCCGGCAAGATAGCGATAATGGGCGGAGGAAGTTGGGCTACAGCCATCGCAAAGATGTGTCTGGCCCAGGAAGACTCTATTAATTGGTATATGCGGCGAGACGACCGCATTGCCGATTTTAAACGATTAGGGCACAATCCGGCTTATCTGACTAGCGTACGCTTCAACATGGAGTGTATCAACTTTTCATCGGACATCAACAAGGTGGTCCGGGAATCAGATACCCTGATTTTCGTCACCCCTTCGCCCTATCTGAAAAGTCACCTCAAAAAGCTAAAGACAAAGCTGAAGGATAAGTTTATCATAACAGCAATCAAAGGCATTGTTCCTGATGAAAATTTGATCGTATCCGATTATTTCCACAAAGTCTACGATGTACCCGAAGAAAACATTGCCGTACTGGCCGGTCCCTGCCACGCAGAGGAAGTGGCATTGGAGCGTCTGTCGTATCTGACCGTCGGCTGCAAGGACATTGAGAAAGCCAAGATGTTCGCACGCCAGCTCTCCGGACACTATATCAAGACTTCTGTCACCACCGATGTGGCAGGTATTGAATACGCTTCGGTACTGAAGAACGTATATGCCATTGCTGCCGGAATATGCAGCGGCCTGAAATACGGAGACAACTTCCAGGCCGTACTGGTATCCAATGCCCTGAAAGAGATGAACCGCTTCCTGGAAACCGTTCACCCGCTGAACCGGTGTACCAACGATTCAGCCTATCTGGGCGACCTGCTGGTTACTTCCTATTCCAACTTCAGCCGCAACCGTGTATTCGGCACCATGATCGGCAAAGGATATTCGGTAAAAAGCGCCCAAGTGGAGATGGAAATGATTGCAGAAGGATATTACGGCACCAAGTGCATCAAGGAGCTCAACCGCCATTTGCATGTCAACATGCCTATCGTAGATGCGGTATACAACATTCTGTACGAACGCATCTCACCGATGATAGAAATTAAATTATTAACTGATTCATTCAGATAAACCCAAAATGTCATGGAAAATATTGCACTGAACATTGAAAAAACCCTGGATTTCATTTCCAAGGAACAAGTGAACGCTTATGAAAGCAAGGTAAAAGCCTGCATGGAAACACTGGAAAAAGGTACCGGAGCCGGTAACGACTTCCTGGGATGGCTGCATCTTCCTTCTTCCATTACTCAGGCACATCTTGATGACCTGAAAGCTACTGCACAGGTTATGCGCGACAATTGCGATGTAGTAATCGTTGCCGGTATCGGCGGAAGCTACCTCGGCGCACGGGCAGTTATCGAGGCTTTATCAAACAGTTTCACCTGGTTACAGGAAAAGAAAACTGCGCCTGTCATGATCTATGCAGGACACAATATCAGCGAAGATTATCTGTACGAACTGACTGAATATCTGAAAGACAAGAAATTCGGTGTCATCAATATCTCTAAATCAGGAACTACTACTGAAACAGCTCTTGCTTTCCGTTTGCTGAAGAAGCAATGTGAAGATCAGCGCGGCAAAGAAACTGCAAAGAAAGTAATCGTTGCCGTGACGGATGCCAAGAAAGGTGCCGCCCGTGTTACAGCCGACAAAGAAGGATACAAAACATT
>OJNY01002269.1_pt1 | contig 10352 bp, 10 predicted proteins | sample 1597931 | NCBI WGS metagenome assembly OJNY01 (sample SAMN01915209, study PRJEB22387) | human gut metagenome | isolation source: stool | host: Homo sapiens | place: USA
ACCACAAGGAATAAATGTTGTTGTCATAATTGTCATACGACGATCTTTGTCATTCTCGATAGTACGAGTTGCCATGATACCAGGAACACCACATCCTGAACCGATAAGGAATGGAATGAAACTCTTTCCTGAAAGACCAAACTTACGGAAAATTCTATCCATGATAAATGCAACTCTTGCCATGTATCCGCAATCCTCAAGAATTGAGAGGAAGAAGAATACGATAGCCATCTGAGGTGCAAATCCGATAGGAGCACCAAGACCTCCGATAATACCATCAACTACAAGTGAGTTAAGCCAGTCTGCTGCACCGACATTTTTCAAAAATCCACCGACTGCCGGCTGAATCCACTCAGCTACAAGTGTATCATTTGTCCAGTCTGTAACAATTCCACCGAGTGATGATACTGCTATGTAATAAACTACAAACATAATAGCTGCGAAAATAGGAAGTGCAAGAATTCTGTTTGTAACAATCTTATCAATCTTATCTGATGTTGTAAGTTTTCCTGCCGATTTCTTCTTAATGCAGTCTTTGATGATAGATGTGATAAATGTATATCTCTCATTTGTGATGATACTCTCTGTATCATCATCAAGCTCATCCTCAACTGCCTTGTTTATCTCAGAGATTTCCTTAAGAACACCTGATGAAAGATTTAATTTCTCTGCAACTTTCTCATCATTTTCAAAAAGTTTGATGGCAAACCAGCGTTTCTGTGACTCATCCACAGACTGAAGTGCAATGCTCTCGATATCCTCAAGTGCACGCTCAACTTTTGCGTCAAATGAATGTTTCGGAGCTGCTTTCTTTGTACCTGCAAGTTTAACAGCCTCGTTTGCTGCCTCAACGATTCCCTCACTCTTGAGAGCTGAAATCTCAACAACCTTGCAGCCTGTTTCTTCTGCAAGTCTCTTAATGTTTATCTGATCACCATTCTTGCGAACAATATCCATCATATTTACAGCTATAAGAACAGGAATTCCAAGCTCAGTAAGCTGTGTTGTAAGATAAAGGTTTCTCTCAAGGTTTGTTCCATCGATAATATTTAAGATTACCTGTGGTTTCTCATCAATAAGGTAATTTCTTGAAACAACTTCCTCAAGTGTATATGGGGATAATGAATAAATACCCGGAAGGTCAACTACTGTTACATCCTTATGTCCCTTTAATTTTCCTTCTTTCTTTTCCACTGTAACACCAGGCCAGTTACCAACATACTGGTTTGAACCTGTCAGTGCATTAAACAATGTTGTTTTACCGCAGTTAGGATTACCTGCTAATGCAATTTTAATTGACATTTTTTCTCTCCAATCCGCACATATGTGCAATAATTATTTGCAACTACATTTAGTTCTAAAACCCTACGCTAAATTTGTCTTTGCTTGCTAAGATTAGTATTTACTAACCCATAGTCAAAAAAAATTTGAGTTTAAAAAAACTACTCAACTTCAATCATTTCTGCATCTGCTTTTCTGAGTGAAAGCTCATAACCTCTTACTGAGACTTCGATAGGATCACCAAGTGGTGCGACTTTTCTCACAAGTACATCAGTACCTTTTGTGATTCCCATATCCATGATGCGTCTCTTTACTGCTCCTACTCCTGTAAGTTTCTTAACTTTTACAGTTTCGCCACATGCAACTTCTTTTAATGTCTTCATCAATTTCCCCTTTCTAGACCATGATCTTATTTGCCATATCTTTACCGATGGCAACTCTTGCATCTTTGACATTCACTATCATATTTCCACCTATCTGTGAAATAACAGTAACCGTTCCACCCACAACAAAGCCCAGATTTTCTAAAAATCTGCGTGTTTCTTCTTTGCCGCCTATTTTCTTAATTACGCTAGGCTGTCCTTCAGCTATCATTGATAATGGCATCATATCATCCTCTTTCTTAATCTCTTTTGTCTGTGTTATCATTTATCCATGCGTTAGTATAATCTAATCGAGAATAGTTGTCAATAACTTTATTGAGAAAAAATTATCAATAAGCAACAGTTCAGCCATAAAAAGCCACATTCTAATAAAATGCTGTTCAGAATGTGACTTTTGTGACTTTCATCGTGTTAAGCAGAGTCCTCTCGTTTATAAACTCTCCAGTATCCTGCCGTCACATGAAATCGTGACAACCTGCCACGGTATCATCTTTCCACTGTTTTTCAATGCATTAACGACAGCATTTTGCAAACCGCCGCAGCATGGCACTTCCATACGGACAATCTTCACACTCTTTATGTCGTTATTTTTGATTATCTCAGTAAGTTTTTCACTGTAATCAATATCATCAAGTTTAGGACAACCTACTAATGTAATGTGGTTTTTGATAAAATCCTCATGGAAATTTGCATATGCATATGCAGTACAATCTGCTGCCACCAAAAGATTTGCCCCATCAAAATATGGAGCTGTCGGCGGTACAAGCTTCATCTGCACCGGCCACTGATTTAGCCTGCTCACAGGTTTAAATCCGTTATTAGAAGCTGCCTGACTGTTATCGTTTGAAGAACATGGCGTTTTCTCATCTTCCCTATGCTGTAAACTTCTCGCCATACTTCCCAGACACACATGAACAGGACTACCGTTCTTTTTCGTATTCTCAGCTATCTTCTTAGCTGCAATCCTAGCTTTAACAGCCGCCTCATCATAATCGTTTGCTTCACGCTCAATTATCTTAATGGCATCCATAGGACAGGCAGGAAGACAATCCCCAAGACCATCACAGTAATCATCTTTGATAAGTCTTGCTTTACCATCAACCATTGCGATTGCATCCTCATGGCACGCATTGGCACACGCACCACAACCATTACACTTTTCCTCGTCTATATGAACTATCTTGCGTATCATATTAATCCTCATTTCTGCACACATTTTTTTGCATATCAAGTTTGTGTCAAGTGTGCGCAGACACAAATCTTGTGTGTGAAAAATCTTGCATATATGAATTTTTCACACTTTTTTCCTTTCTTAAAACACAACAACTAAAAGCATCTTAAATCTCTCCTTACCCTTTACCGCATGAGGGTGTTTTGCCGGCATAACGATTGACTGTCCCTCAGTAAGTTCGTAGTCAACACCGTCAACCGTAATAAGACCGACACCGTCAAGACAGATAACAAAAGCATCTCCGCCTGACTCATGCGTGCTTATCTCCTCGCCTTTTTCAAATGCGAACAATGTCTCGCTTACCGCATCATTCTGAACAAGTGTCTTGCTTACAACCTGTCCGTCTGCATAAGAAATCTCATCCTTAAGTGTAAGTACCTTTGATTTTTTAATGTTTTTCATAAGCTCTGCCATATTTTTATTCCTCCACTTTATTATTAAAAATATTTGCTTTTTTTAGGACATCTTTTATATGTTAAGATAAGTCAGACAGATATTTGCAATCCACTCATAACACCTCAGGTGTCAACAGTAACATATAATCTACAGATATTCTTCAAGTTTGTCCTGGGACACGATGGTTATCTTTCTGCCATCAAGCTTTATTATGCCCTCTTTCTCCATATTACCAAGTTCTCTTGAAAGGGAAGGTCTGGTCACATTAAGATAATCGGAAAGTTCTTCTCTCGATGGATTTTTTGTTATCTGTCCTGATGCTGTCTGATTTTCAATAAGATAAAGAGCAATCTTTTCTCTTATACTGCCACAACCGAGTAATCTTACCTTTCCGCTAAGATTATACGCCTTCATCGCAAATATGCTCATAAGATTTTTTCTTATCTTTGCCGACACACCAGCCTTTATATTATGCGATATATTTTCAAAAAAATCACATGAAACACTTAACACTACAGACTCTTCTACCGCCTGTGCCGACATATCATATTTGCCCTTTCCCATAAACATATAAACTTCCGCAAACATATCTCCGGGATTTTCAATCGTGGTTATCAAAATCTTTTTTCCGGAAAATGTCATCTTTGAAACTTCCACATAGCCTTCTATCAGCACATATAGTTTGTCCGGTGTGTCATCCTCCTCAAAGATAAAACTTCCTTTTTCATATCTTTTTATATCAGTATCTTTTTCTTCTATTAAAGATAATATTTCATCCTGCGTAAATTCCCTGCAAAGACCTGAATGTTCCAATGCCTGTACGATGTTGTCATTTTCTTCTTTACTCATATATCATATGCCTTTCTTAGTCCATGTTAAGAAATTTTTTCAAATCTCCCTCCGGTGTACCTGTAGGTGAAATCCCAAAATTCTCTACAAGGAAATCAAGTATATTCGGTGACACAAATGCCGGAAGTGTCGGCCCTAAATGTATATTATTTATTCCGAGATGTAGAAGTGTAAGCAATATACATACCGCTTTCTGCTCATACCATGAAAGCACGATGGATAACGGAAGTTCATTTACCGAACAGTCAAATGCTCCGGCAAGTGCCACGGCAACTTTTATCGCACTGAACGCATCATTACACTGCCCCATATCCATGATTCTTGGAAGCCCTGCGACCTCTCCAAGTTCAAGGTCATTAAATCTGTATTTTCCACACGCCAATGTAAGTATAACAGAATTTTTTGGAGTCTGCTTAACAAATTCAGTGTAATAATTTCTTCCGGGTCTTGCACCGTCACATCCTCCGACAAGGAAGAAATGCTTTATATCACCATTCTTAACGGCTTCAACAACCTTATCGGCAACCGACAGCACAGTTCCATGTGCAAATCCAGTCACAACCTCATGCCCGCCGTTTATTCCCGTAAAATGCTTATCCTCATCATAACCGCCAAGCTCAAGTGCCTTTTCAATAACAGGAGTAAAATCTTTATCCTCACCAATATGAACCATCTCAGGATATGAAACCACTTCTGTTGTAAACACCCTGTCAGCATAACTTTCTTTTACTGGCATAAGACAGTTTGTCGTAAATAACACAGGTGCAGGAATATTATCAAATTCTTTTTGCTGATTCTGCCATGCCGTTCCAAAATTTCCCTTAAGATGTGTGTACTTCTTAAGTTCCGGATATGCATGAGCCGGAAGCATCTCACCATGCGTATAGATATTTATCCCCTTATCTTTTGTCTGCTCCAAAAGCTGTTTAAGGTCGTAAAGGTCATGCCCCGTAATAACGATGAACGGTCCTTTTTCAACAGTGAGCGGCACTTTTACCGGTGTCGGTGTTCCATATGTCTCAGTATTTGCCTTATCGAGAAGTTCCATACATCTAAGATTTACCTCTCCCACCTCCATTGTAATAGGAAGAAGAGCCTCCTTACCCATATCATAACCGAGCACACACAATGCTTTTATAAAAAAGTTATTAACTGTGTCATCCCTGTAACCAAGCACATTTGCATGATACGCATATGCCGCCATTCCCCTTATTCCAAAAAGAATAAGCGATTTAAGTGAACGAATATCTTCATCGGCATCCCATATCTTTTTAACATCGTAGTCATCGGTATTGCCGCACTTTGCCGTACAAATGCTGCAATTCGGAACAACTTCGTATTTCTTTTTTCTTACTTTTTCAGTAATCTCTTTAATCGTCTCGTCATTAAAATTAACATTTGTTATAGTCGTAAATAATCCTTCTATCAAAACATCAGTAACACTCTCATCATGCGGATTATTTTCACAGGCTCTTGCAAGACCTATCAATGCACCCGTAAGTTCATCCTGAAGATTGGCAGTATCCGCCGTCTTTCCACATACACCCGCACTTCCAGTACAGCCTGAACACCCAGCCGTCTGTTCACACTGAAAACAAAACATTTTATTATCCATAATTTATCCTTTCTTAGGTTGATTTCTAATTGTCTCCCTCTGACATTCACTATAATACATTAAAGCCACAAAAAAATCCGTAACATTTGTTACAGATTTTAATATTTTTTTCACACATCCATATCCCACACATTTATTATCTCCTGCGGAATATATTTTTCAGTCATCAAAAGTTTTTCAAATCTTTCCCATATTTCTTTTCCAAAAAAATCTGAAAATATGTGACCTATATTTCTATTCTGCTTTTCCTTTGTAACAGGAAGTTTATCAAATCCAATCTTTTCAGCTTTCTCATACATTCTGACATACGCTTCCTTAAACGGTTCTAACTGTGTTTCTTCCTTAAATATATGCTCTTTTCTTTTTTCCTTAAAAACCTCCGCCAAATTTTCATAAATACCTATCCCCTCATAATCCATATCTCCAAAATAGAAAAATCTGTTTTTACTGTCCGCAAGATATTTTTCAGCAGTAAATTCAAAATCACGGAATGATGAAACCACCTTTTTTCCTGATCCAAATATCACTGTCCCAAATCTTTTACCAAGTATCTCGTTCTTTCCCGTTTCCTGCATATATTTCCTGACAGTATAAAATGTGTCTTTGTTTTCAATAATAAGCACATTTTGAGGTGCAGTCCTGTCATATATATAACTCACAAACGGCTCAGGTGTCTCATAGACATTTAAGTCCGACAATTCAATGCCAATATTTTTAAGTATTCTCTTTCCTTGTCCTCTTCCCTCGTTCTTATTTTTTCCTCTGTTCCCATTTCCACCTTTTATAAATTTTTCATCTCCCCATATTTCAAAGCTGCGTTCATTTACAGACTCGGCTTTTTTAAGTTTTTGCTTTTCGCTCTCATTTTTATAAAAATCACTTAATTGAAGTATGGCATCCCTGTCTTTTCTATACTGTTCAATATGTTTTTTATAATACTCCATATTAAGTCTGGTTGATAATTTAAAATTTATTTCGCCATCAAACTCACCATTATATTTTTCTTCTTCAATCTGCCAATATACATTATAAAGCGGCGGATTCTTGCCATTTAAACCGCTGTTTTTTATAGGAACAAACTCACCCGTTTTTGATTTTTCAGCTATGTAATCACACAAAATCTTATATGAATCAACCCCTGCCGTAAATTTTTCAAGTATTGATTTTTCTTTGCTTTTTAATATAATATTTTCTATTTTTTCTAAACTTATTTTGTGCTTCATACCTGTGTTTCCTTTCTCTATATCACAAGCACCAAATGATATTTTAATTCATTTGGTGCTTTCTGTAATTTCAAAAATATATTTCACTCTACTTAGTCTGTTCTAAAACTTCCTTAAGTGTTTTCGCTGAGTCCTTGAGTTTTTCCACCTCATCACTGCTCATGCTTATCGGAACTAAAGTTTCAACACCGTCTTTTCCAACTATCGCAGGCATACTTAAAACAACATCATCAATTCCATAAATGCCATGTATCATACTTGAAACCGGAAGTATTGATTTTTCATCCCTCACTATCGCTTCACATATTCTCTTTACTGCCATTCCTATGCCATAATAAGTAGCTTTTTTCTTTTCGATTATCTCATAGGCACTATTTTTAACCTGTTCCGCTATGGCACGCATATTTTTATCGTGATTTATATGCCCTCTCATCTCGCAGAAATCATCAACTGCAATTCCAGATACATTTGCACTGCTCCATACCGCAATCTCGCTATCTCCATGCTCACCAACGATAAATGCATGAACACTTCTGCTGTCAACTGAGAGATGCTCTCCGAGACGATATTTAAGTCTTGCACTGTCAAGCACTGTTCCTGAACCGATGACTCTGTTCTCTGGAAAACCACTTGCCTTAAGTGCCACATTTGTAAGAACATCAACCGGATTTGATACAATAAGCAGAATACCCTGACAATTCTGTTTCTTTATCTCACAAATTATAGATTTCATAATGGCACTGTTCTTCTTTACAAGGTCAAGTCTTGTCTCTCCCGGCTTCTGTGCCGCACCTGCCGTAATCACAATAATCGCCGCATCTGCAATATCGCTGTAATCACCTGCATATATATTCATTGGTTTTGCAAACGGAAGTCCGTGCTTTATATCAAGAGCTTCTCCCTCTGCCCTAGCCTTATCTGCATCTATAAGAACCATCTCCGAAAAAAGACTGCTCTGCATCAATGTATATGCAGATGTTGAACCTACAAAACCACATCCTACTACTGCCACTTTTCTGATATTAACTTCTTTTGCCATGATAATCCTCCATTTCTACACTATGCACTCTCAGCATCTTCTGAACGAAGAATTCCGAGAGTACATCACTGTCTGCCGGTGTACTATGTTGTTTTTCATTCTCATAAATTCGTGCAAATTTTTTACACAATTTAATGATAGTATGTTCATTTTGCTTAAACTAAATACATCATAGCCTTTCATCCCCTGCACAATAGTAATACCACATTTTTCCTTTAATTTCCGTAACAAATGTTACTAATGAGAAAAAACAACCATTTGACTCGCAAAATATACCATTTTTATAAGGTAACTGACAAAAATATTTCCATCTTTATATCATTTAATTCTTTTTTTACATATGTCTTCCAATACACATCTCTCACAATGAGGTGTTGTCCTCGCCGTACAGACTTCTCTTCCGTGCCATACAAGTCTGTGGCAGAAATCACTTCCCTCTTCTCCCAGTATTATCTTCCACAATTCCATCTCAACTTTTTTAGGATCTTTTATTCCATCAACAAGCCCCATCCTGTTTACAAGGCGTATGCAATGAGTATCTGTCACTATCGCAGGCTTTTTAAACACATCACCCATTATAAGATTTGCACTTTTTCTTCCCACTCCCGGAAGTTTTAACAACTCATTAAAATCATCAGGAACTTTGCAATCATAATCATCACGAAGCATTTTCATACAGGCACTAATGTCCCTCGCCTTGCTTTTTCCAAGACCACATGGTCTTACTATGTCCTCTATATCCGAAACCTCAGCATCAGCAAGCGCTTCTACACTAGGATATTTTTCAAAAAGTCCTTTAACCACCACATTTACCCTTGCATCAGTACACTGTGCCGCAAGTCTTACACTTACAAGCAGTTTCCACGCTTCATTGTAATCAAGTGTGCAGTCTGCATCAGGGTATTCTTTCTTTAATCTTTCTATTATCTCTAAAGCACGCTGTTTTTTTGTCATTTATGTTTCCTCCTATGTTTTTAGCTAAAAAAATCAAACTCATCCACTACAAATCTTTTTTTATCATAGCATAAAAGTATGAGCAACACAATTTAACACTAAATATGTAACAGTTCAGCCATAAAAAGATAATTGGCAATACAATGAGCTTGTTCATTGTATTGTTAAGTAGCTTTTTATGTAAGAAATGCAAGGCTGAACTGTTACCTAAATATCTTCAGAAATCTCACGACTTCTTGTAATAGGTAATAACACATGATAGTATATAGATAAATTTGAATTTTTCAAAGGACGATTATATGATTAGAAAATTACAAAAAGCAGATATAAACAGAGTTGCTGACATATGGTTAGATACAAATTTAAAAAGTCATTCCTTTATTCCTGCCAAATACTGGAAAGATAATTTTGAACTGGTAAAAGGAATGCTGTCACAGGCAGAAGTATATATATATATGAGAATAATCAAAAAATACAGGGTTTTATAGGACTAAATGACGAATACATTGAGGGTATTTTTGTTTCTGATGAAATGCAATCGCAAGGCATAGGTAAAATTCTGATAAATTATGTAAAAAATAAAAGAAAAAAATTGTTTCTAAATGTGTATCAAAAAAACACACGGGCAATATCTTTTTATCAAAGAGAGGATTTTAAAATCCGGTGTAGCGGCATTGATGATGCAACCGGTGAAAAAGATTATTTAATGACATGGCAGCAAAAATAACTCTTTATCCGTTGGTACACTGATAGATTAGAACTTTAATGTTTCTAAATTACTGATTAAATTTAGTGCATTTGCACGGAAATGAGGTTTTTATTATGACAAAAGATATGACAGAAGGAAATATATGGAAACATCTTTTCAGCTTTGCGATACCGCTGCTTCTTGGAAACCTTTTCCAGCAGACTTACAATATGATTGATACCGCTATCGTTGGGCAGTATCTCGGCGAAGAAAAACTTGCGAGTGTCGGTGCTTCATCGAGTGTGCAGTTTCTTGTGCTCGGTTTTTGCATGGGAATATGCTGCGGTTTTGCTATTCCCGTCTCACAGCACTTCGGAGCTAAAAACACACTGAAAATGAAAGAAGCCATCTTCCATGCAGGTTTTCTCTCAATACTTTTTGCCGCTGTTATAACAACAGCCTGTGCCATTCTCTGCCCAAACATATTACATATACTCTCAACTCCTGAAAATATTTTTGATGACGCATATTCATACCTTTTTATTATATTTTTAGGAATACCTTTTACAATTTTATACAACTTTTTGTCAGGACTGCTTAGAGCCGTCGGTGACAGCAAGACACCGTTTTTGTTTCTCGTCTTTTCAAGTATTTTAAATATAATACTCGACCTGACATTTATTATTGTTTTCA
>OJNY01002271.1_pt1 | contig 10346 bp, 7 predicted proteins | sample 1597931 | NCBI WGS metagenome assembly OJNY01 (sample SAMN01915209, study PRJEB22387) | human gut metagenome | isolation source: stool | host: Homo sapiens | place: USA
TATTAACGATAATATAAAAAAGCACTGATCTTCAAATGTGATTGAAAATCAGTGCTTTGCAGATGGAGCGGTAAACGGGGCTCGAACCCGCGACCCTTAGCTTGGGAAGCTAATGCTCTACCAACTGAGCTACTACCGCGATTATTTTCGATGCAAAGTTAGTAATTAATTCGGAAGAGGCGTAACCGAGCAGGCATATTTTTCAGCATAATATTCGGCTCCATTTAAGCGCACATCTTTGTGGATAAAAACAGACGAGGCGCACTGTCAATTGACAATGCGCCTCGTTGTTAATTAAGTAGGGAATTACATCATTCCACCCATTCCGCCCATACCTCCGGCAGGCATTGCGGGAGCAGGATTCTCTTCCTTCTTCTCGGCAATTACACATTCGGTGGTGAGGAACATTCCGGCGATTGATGCAGCGTTTTCAAGAGCTACACGAGTTACCTTTGCAGGATCGATTACACCGGTTGCAAAGAGGTGCTCGTACTCGCCTGTACGTGCATTGTAACCGTAGTCGCCTGTACCTTCCTTAACCTTCTGTATAACAACGGCACCTTCTACTCCGGCATTGGCTACGATCTGGCGCATAGGCTCTTCGATAGCACGCTTGATGATTGCGATACCGGTGTTTTCGTCATCGTTGTCGCCCTTGAGGTTTTCAAGGCTTGCGATGCTGCGGATGTAAGCTACGCCTCCACCGGGAACGATTCCTTCGGCGATGGCTGCACGGGTTGCGCTCAAAGCATCGTCGACACGGTCCTTCTTCTCCTTCATCTCAACTTCGGAGGGAGCACCGATGTGAAGCACTGCCACACCGCCGGCAAGCTTGGCAAGACGCTCGTGGAGCTTCTCCTTGTCGTAGTCGCTTGTGGTGGTTTCAATCTGAGCCTTTATCTGAGCCACACGCTGTGCAATGGCTTCCTTAGAACCCGAGCCGTTTACAATGGTGGTATTTTCCTTGTTTACAGTAATCTTTTCGGCCTGACCGAGCATGTCGATGGTCGAAGTTTCAAGGTTCATGCCCTTTTCCTGCGAAATAACTGTTCCGCCGGTGAGCACTGCGATGTCCTCAAGCATCTCCTTACGACGGTCGCCGAATCCGGGAGCCTTGACTGCACAAATCTTAAGTGAGCCACGCAGACGGTTTACAACAAGTGTTGCAAGTGCTTCCTGGTCGACATCCTCGGCGATGATGAGGAGCGGACGACCGCTCTGAGCAGTAGCCTCGAGGATGGGGAGCATCTCCTTGAGCGATGAAATTTTCTTGTCGTAGATGAGTATATAGGGGTGATCCATCTCACACTCCATCTTCTCAGTGTTGGTAACGAAGTAGGGTGAGATGTAGCCGCGGTCAAACTGCATACCCTCGACGATGTCGACGGTGGTTTCGGTTCCCTTGGCTTCATCAACTGTGATTACGCCCTCTTTCTTTACCTTGCGCATAGCCTCGGCGATGAGCTTACCGATTTCGGCGTCGTTATTGGCCGATACACGGGCAACATCCTCGATCTTCTTCAAGTCGTCGCCTACTTCCTCGGCCTGACCCTTGATGTTCTCAACAACAGCAGCTACGGCCTTGTCGATACCGCGCTTGATGTCCATGGGGTTGGCACCGGCGGCTACGTTCTTCAAGCCTACGTTGATGATTGACTGTGCAAGAACGGTTGCAGTGGTTGTACCGTCACCTGCATCGTCACCGGTCTTTGATGCAACTTCCTTAACGAGCTGTGCGCCCATGTTCTGGAAGGGGTCTTCGAGTTCTACTTCGCGAGCTACCGACACACCGTCCTTTGTGATGTGGGGAGCACCGAATTTCTTGTCGATTATAACGTTGCGGCCTTTAGGACCAAGAGTTACTTTAACTGCATCGGCGAGAGCGTCAACGCCTTTCTTGAGCTCTTCGCGAGCCTTGATATCAAATTTAATTTCTTTTGCCATGATTTCTGTTCTCCTTTTTAGTCTTTAATGATTGCCAAAATGTCAGATTGACGCATGATGAGAAGCTTTTCACCGTCGAGCTCAATCTCGGTGCCGGCGTACTTGCCAAACATTACAACATCATTTTCCTTAACCACCATTTCTTCATCCTTAGTGCCTTTTCCTGCAGCGAGTACAGTGCCGCGCAGGGGCTTCTCTTTTGCTGAATCGGGAATGATGATACCTGACAAGGTCTTCTCCTCGGCGGGAGTGGGCTTTATCAATACTCTGTCAGCCAATGGTTGGATATTCATAGCTTTTTATTTTTAATTTGTTAGATATATGTTTTTTTGTGATTATTCAGTTTCACTCAGTTTTCATGTACTCTATTAGCATATATTGTGCCAATGTCAATACGTGACAAAAGAGGTTGACAAATTGTCACCTCCCCCGCGCCACATACATATATAACAATAGAAGCCGTCATGTGTTTATGACGGCCTCCGTAAAAATTGGGAATATTCCTTAATTACATGTGCAGATTGTGGCCCATGCGCTCTTTTTTGGTGCGCATGTAACGGATGTTGTATTCGTTGGGCGCAACTTCGATAGGCACGTTCTCGGTTATTTCAAGTCCATAGGCTTCGAGTCCGACGCGCTTTACCGGATTGTTGCTCATTAAGCGCATTTTACGCACTCCGATTTCGCGCAGTATCTGCGCTCCCACGCCGTAGTCACGCTCGTCGGCGAGGTGTCCGAGGCATATATTGGCGTCTACTGTGTCCATTCCGCCTTCCTGAAGCTTGTAGGCTTTCATCTTCTCCATGAGTCCTATGCCGCGGCCTTCCTGATTGAGGTACACGACAGCTCCGCGACCCTCTTTTTCGATCATTTCAAGTGCGCGGTGGAGCTGGTCGCCGCAGTCGCAACGTTTCGATCCGAAGATGTCGCCTGTCATGCATGATGAGTGTACGCGCACAAGTGCGGGAGAGTCGTCGCCGGCGAGGTCGCCTTTTATTATCGCTACGTGTTCAAGTCCGTTGCTCTTCTGGCGGAAAGGAATCAGCCTGAAGTGTCCCCATTGTGTGGGCATGTCCACCTCTACGCCTTTTTCGACAAGCGACTCCTGGTTCAATCGATAGGCAATCAGGTCTTTTATCGAGATGAGTTTCAGCCCCCATTCATCGGCGCGGCGGCGCAGTTCGGGCAGACGAGCCATGCTTCCGTCCTCGCTCATGATTTCCATGAGAGCGGCAACGGGCTGCAAACCCGATAGGCGGGCAAGGTCGACGGCGGCTTCGGTGTGTCCGGCACGGCGCAACACTCCTTTATCCTGTGCGTAAAGGGGATTTATGTGTCCGGGACGGCCGAATGTTTCGGGGCGCGAAGCGGGGTCGGCAAGGGCGCGAATTGTAGCAGTGCGGTCGTTGATGCTGACGCCCGTGGTGCATCCCTCAAGCTTGTCGACTGTTATTGTGAACGGTGTGCCAAGCATTGAAGTGTTGTTGCTCACCTGATGGTTCAGCTCGAGCTCCTCGCAGCGTGACATGGTCATGGGCACGCACAGCACGCCTCGGGCGTTCTTGAGCATGAAGTTGACTTGTTCGGGTGTTATTTTTTCGGCGGCAACTATGAGGTCGCCTTCATTCTCACGGTCCTCATCGTCAACCACTATTACAAATTTGCCTTCGCGGAAATCCTTCAAGGCTTCGTCTATTTTGTCCAGCTTTATGTCGTCCATATTGCTAAAATTTAGTTATCGGTGTCTTCTGTATCAACCGTTAACAGCGAAGCAAGTTCACTGCATGTAGTGATTATGTGATGTATTTCCTCTTTCAACTTGTCCTGAGTGCGTGTTCCGACGATATATAAAGGAATACCGATGGGGAACATTGCGGCACACAGCCATCCGAGCCACTTGTAGTTGGTGGGGTGGTAGAACCACAGGCTCTTCATGACAGGAAGCTCCATGAGCTTTAGTATGATGATGCGGTTGCGGCTGTTGGATATGTAGTCGACTGTGTGCTCCAGGTCGGCGCTTATTGTATGAAGTTCGCGTCTGTTGTAGCCCTGAGTCCAGTAGTCGATGTAGCTTTGCCGCCCCTTGTAGCGATTCATAAACTCGTTGCACTTTGCAATCAGGCCGTCGATCATTGACAGGGCTTCGGGTATTTCGACCTCGTTCATCACCACTTCCTTTACCTCGAGCTTGCGGGTTTCGCTGCGGCCTATGAGCTTGCGGAAGAAGTTGGTATAGGCGTCACGGTTGAATAGCGCCGAGTCGTTTACCGCCTTGTAGGTGAAGAATATGCCAAGCGGTAGCAGCACGAATGTCGACAGCCACATTCCTTCCCACACTTCGATGCGGCCGTCACGCGCCATCTTGTTGCCGGTATTGTCGATGATGAAGTAGAAAATGAACAGGAATACCGAGATTACGAGCGGCATTCCGAGTCCTCCTTTTCGTATAATGGCTCCTAACGGTGCGCCGATGAAGAAGAACACAAGGCACGCCACCGAGAGCGTGAATTTCTTCATAAGCTCGATATGGTGACGGCGTATCGTGCGGCGGTCGTCGTTCATCGTGTAGGAGCGGAACTCGTAGTCCTGGCGTATGCGCTTGGCCTTGGACAATGCTTGGGTCAGATAGGACTTTGCAAATGACGGGTTGGAGCCTCGGAACAGTGAATCGATGTCGAGCGGCTTGGTCATTGTGACCTCTTTCTGCTTTATGCTCAACACTCCTTCGGGCGATGACTGATAGGTGTAGTAGGGCAGTCCGAAATAGCCCATCTCCTTGATTGACTTTCCATATTCGGCGCCGATGCTGTCGACACGCTTGTTGACCGAGTCGATGGTCTGTTGCAGCTCGGCCATGTTCTTGCCCACAAACTGATTACGCATTCCGCTCTCGTCCATACGGTTGAAGTTGGCGTCGAATGCAATCATAACTTCCTTGTTGTCAAATGACTCGCGACGATAGGGGACATTGTTGGCCGACACACCCTGCTCACGGAGATTTTCAAATTGCTCTCCCTGCCAAAGTTTCAGGATGAGGTGGCTCTTGTCGTCGGTTATGCTCATTTTTCCGGAGTCGGAATATATGATGGTGGCGTTGTCGGAACCTTTGCTTACATTGTAAATAAGCACATCGTACAACATTCCGGTGTCACGGTTCTTTTCGCGGACATAGAGGTTGAATCCTTGAATCTGGTCGTAGAAAACTCCTTCGGGAATCTCCAACTCGGGCGATTTCTGCCTCATCGAGTAGAGCAGCGTGAACATTTTGGTCTGCGATATTGGCAGCACGTTGTTCTGGAAGAAGAATGCGCCTATTGCAACGAGTACCATGAATATGATAAGCGGTCGCATGGCTTTGATAAGCGACACGCCTGACGCTTTCATGGCCGTAAGTTCAAATCGCTCGCCAAGATTGCCGAATGTCATCAGCGACGCAAGCAGTACCGCGAGGGGCAGGGCCATGGGCGCCATTGATAGTGCCGCATAGAAGAAAAGCTCGCCGATTACGCTGATTTCAAGGCCTTTTCCCACAAGATCGTCGATGTTTTTCCACAGAAATTGCATCAACACGATAAAGAGACATATCAGGAATGTCATTAGAAACAGAGGCAGAAAGCTCTGTAGCATAAATAGATATAGTCGCTTTATTCGTAGCATTCGGGCTTATTATTTTAGAGGGGCAAAGTTACAATAAATCCACAACTTGAGCAAGAAGTCGTATAGGTGAAAATGTCACTATGTGTCATTTAGTGTTGAGTGACGACATTGTTTGGGGTGACGAGCGGAATGCTCGCGGCGACTGGCCCGTGAGGTGCTTGAAATATTTGCCGAAAAACGACTGGTTGGTGAAGTTGAGCTTTGTGCTTACCTCCTGAATTGTAAGGCCGGTGTTGCGTAACAGTGTCTTCGCTTCCAGAATCACGTAGGAGTCGATCCATTCGCTTGCGGTGCGTCCGCTTGCCTCCTTTATTGTAGCCGATAGGTGTTTGGGGCTTATGCACAGTTTGTCGGCATAAAACGATACTGATCGTTCGGTGCGGAAATTCTCTTCAACGATGCATATAAAGCTGTAGAAAAGTGCGTCACGTCGCTTCATCTCCTTGGTGTTGTCGACCGATGACCAGTGTGACAAGTAAAGTCCGAGTGTTTCATAAAATAACGCTTCGAGGAGGGTGCGCACGACTTCGCCCTGATACTGATGACCTTGAGAGTAGGTTTTCCGACGCAGAATGTCACGCAGTTCGGTCTGGCTTGCCACTTCATCATCGGTAAGTGCTATTACGGGATTGTCGCGGAAATGAGTAAAGCACGGCAATGTCTTGGCCAACGGCGGCAGCATGTCGCCGAGCAGGCTTGAACTTAAGCTAATGAAGTGCCCTTTGAAGTCGGGCGATGTGACATAGCGGTGTAATATGTGTCCCGGACGCAGCACCATCATGTTATGTTGGGTCATCTTCTGGCACGATGAATCATAGTATAATGTCAGCGAGCCCCGTTCACATAGAATAAGCAACATCAAGTCAACTTTGGCCGGAAGCACGAGTTCTTTTATCTCATTAAGATTGTCGCATATTGCGATTGTGTCGATGCTTGCTGCAAGACGCGATGATGAAGGGATATGGTCGATTGTGGCTATGTCCATTGTCGTTGGTTTTATGCGGTTTTAACAGCCGGTATTTAATTGGTAATTGCCGGCAACAGGATTATTGGTGCCCATGATAGGGGGGTGACATCACCGGCCAAGTGCCCTTTTGCCATATATAATGATATATTTTTGATGGATATGAACGCAAAGGTGATGCGGGTCAATTCCGATAATAGTCTGTATGATTTGTTTATAGTGGATTTTATTATCATTGAGCATGCAAGATTGCGATGTTGTGCAAAGTAAAGAAATTAATTTGTATTGAACAATATTTTAAATGATTTTATATCATGATGTTGGTGCCTTATTGCGAGATTATTACTATTTTTACGGAATAAAAAATTGAAGCAATGAACAGTGACTTCAAATACTGGTGGTTTAGGATTGTCGTAAGTGTCATTTTGCTTATGGCTGGTGTGATGCCGGTATATTGCGCAATGGTAGGGAAGCAGGAGGTGCAGGGAGCATTGGACATTCTTGACATGGAATTGCTGCACAGCGACCTTTATATGCAACGCCGTGCATCGAAGATTGATTCGGTGTCGGCTGAGATGAGGAAGTGCGCACCCTATTCGTCGGAGCAATTGAGGCTTATTATGGAGCTTGGCGACTGTTACTCGGGTTATCTCACTGATTCGGCTCTTGTGAGCTATTGGCACGGAATGCAGATTGCCGACTCGATTGGCGAGCGTGACATGGCTATGCGACTTGAGCTTAAGCTTATCTCCAATTTGCCGGTTGTGGGGTTTATCGATGAAGCGGTAAGCCGATTTGAACGTATGAATATAGATTCGTTGCCGCCTGAACTTATGGTTCTTGCGTTTGAGTCGGGTAGGCAGATGTACAGTTATGTCGCTTCTTTTTACGGAAATTATCCCGATGCCTATCGTAAATGGAATGACAAGGCTGTTGACATGCAAAAGCGTCTTCTTGAGGTGATACCTAAGGATACACCCCAATATCTGTTGAACCAAGGTGAATACTATTATCTAACGGGGAAATATTCCGAGGGCGAGGCCACTTTGTCGGAGTTGCTGTACTCGGTTGGCGACGATTCCAATACAGGAGCACGTGCGGCTCATATCATAAGTCAGATAGCCGCGTTGAAAAACAAGGATGACGAGCATGTGTATTATCTTGCAAAATCGGCCATTGCCGATGTAAAGTCGGCTACCCGTGAGGTCATGTCGCTTCAGGAACTTGGAGTGAAGCTATATGAACTTGGCGATATAGATCGAGCCTATTCCTATCTGTCGATTGCGTTGGGTAATGCCGTGGAGTGTAATGCGTCGATGAGAATGTTGCAGACATCGCTTGCGTTACCGGTGATCGGTGCCGCGCACAGGACTGAACTTGAACGCGGGCGTCACCGACTTTACATGGTGCTCGGAGGAATGGCCGTTATGATGATTGTGCTGGGAATACTGCTGTTGGTTCTGCGCCGGGAGATGAGGCGCATGAAGTTGCTTCAGCAGCATCTTGAGGGTGCCAATAGCATCAAGGAGATGTATATGAGTCAGTTCCTGAATCTTTGTACTATATACATGGATAAACTTAACCAGTTTTGTAAAATAGCCGAGCGGAAAATTTCGACCGGTCACACCGATGACTTGTACAGGATGACAAAGTCGGGCAAGTTTGTCGAAGAGCAAAGCCGTGAGTTTTATGACACTTTTGACAAGGCCTTCCTTCACATCTACCCTGATTTCGTGGAACAGGTTAACGCATTGCTAAAGCCTGATGAGCGCATAGAGCTGCGTGACGGAGAGTTGCTGAACACCGATCTGCGTATTCTTGCCTTCATGCGTCTTGGCGTTGATGAAAGTACACGCATCGCCCAGGTGCTGAATTATTCGGTGAATACAATATACTCTTATCGTAATCGATTGAGGAATAGGGCCATCAATCGTGAAAATTTTGAAAATGATGTCATGAAAATAGGCGCAATCTCCTAAACTTTGCTAAAAATGTTGCATTATATATAAATGATATTTAACTTTGAATGTCAAGTGACAGGATTGTTAACAGGAATTTTGCTATTGTAAAAGAAAATCGATAATACCATTGCAACATAATCGTATAAAAATCATATTACTTGTAATAGCTCTTTTCGCAGGGACGGCTCGTGCTTCCGATATTCCGATAATAGTGTCGTCGGAGAATATCGAGAATGTACTTGAACAGCTCGATGAAGTCCTTGAAAATCGAAATGTGTATATAACTTCGCGTCTTAACAGAATCGACAGTATAAAGTCATTGCCTGTTGGGATTGGGCGTGAGGCTTATAGAATGTTGGAAATAGGCAAGGAGTATGAGTCGTTTAACAATGACTCGGCATTTGCTTATTTTCGCAACGGCTATTATATGGCTCGTTTGACCGATAATCTGTCGCTAAGGCTTGAACTCAAGCTGAGATTGATAAAGGCGCACGTTCGCAATGGGTTTGTCAAGGAGGGTTATGACATGTTTCTTGCCATTCCCGATGACTCCATCCCCGATTCCATGCGAGCGATATATTACGGCAATGCCGCTGAAGTGTTTTTCCAGGTGGGAATGGTCTATTACTCGGCGACACCTCCCTATAATGACTTGTGTAATAAATACCGTCGTGAATACATGAAGTATATCATACCCGGGTCGATTGAGTGGGAGCTGCTTGATGCCGAAAACTTCATATATATGGAGAATTACGGTGCGGCGATAGCCACTGCCGTTGAAGTCATGGAGCGCGCCCCCGACTATAGCCCCGAGTATGCCAGAGCCTCTTATCTCGCCTATTATTGCTATGAACAGCAGGTGAATAAGCTTAACGAACAGCTCTATTTCATGTCGCAGACCGCTATCTCGGAGGTCATGGGGGGATGTCGTGAAGGATTGGCATTGCACTCTATGGGACAGCTGCTTTACGATTACGGCAACATAAACCGAGCACACCGCTATCTGTCGGCTGCCATTGACATGTCGTCGATGAGTGACGCCAACCGTAGGGCCGCGCCTGCGGTGGAGTCGCTCGTGCTGATGGAACGAAGCTTCAAGGACAGAGGTGAATATAACGCGACTCTTGTGTGGCTGCTCGTTTTAACGCTGGTTATCTGGCTGGTGATAATTGTAGGAGCATTGATATATTATCGCCGTGACATGGCTCGCCTGCGCAAGGCGCATGCCCGCATAGCTCAGGCCAATAACGCCAAGGAAACCTATCTGAAGAATTTTCTTGACATGTGTGCTCTTTCGACCAAGCGTCTTGGCAACCTTTGCAAGACCGTAAACCGAAAACTTGCTTCGGGGCAGGTTGAGGACTTGTACGGCATCACGCGGTCGGGGCGTATAATGGATGAGCAGCGCAAGGAGTTCTACATGATATTCGACAATGCCTTTCTGCACATATATCCGTCATTTTTTGAGGAGCTTAATTCATTGTTGCGTGAAGAGGAGCGTTATGTCGCTCCAACTGACGGCAAGCTGCCTACTGAGTTGCGTATATATGCTCTTGTTCGTCTTGGCGTTGACGACGGAAGTCGTATTGCGGAATTCCTTGGATATTCAATCAATACCGTATATGCCTATCGTGCCAAGGTTAAGGCCAAGGCTATAAATCGTGACACATTTGATGCCGACTTGATGCGCATCGCTGTCATAGAGTGACATTGTCAGTTCTCAAATATTCGGTTTTGTCGTGACATTAAATTAATCGGAGTGTTGTACAATACTTCGGTTATTTTTTGAGAATTTGTTAACGGCTCCGAGGAGCCAAGTG
>OJNY01002283.1_pt1 | contig 10306 bp, 10 predicted proteins | sample 1597931 | NCBI WGS metagenome assembly OJNY01 (sample SAMN01915209, study PRJEB22387) | human gut metagenome | isolation source: stool | host: Homo sapiens | place: USA
CATATTGTCACTTCCTTGCTTACATATATTTATAGCTATTATATCGGATAAGTTCTTGCAATATCTATCTGGAATGTTGTGAAATGACCTTTTTTTGTTGTGAAAAGGGGCTGTCGCTTTAACGATTGAAAATCGTTGAGGCGACAGCCCCTCCAATTACTTTTAACTTTCCAGCTTCGTATTCATCTTCCAAAGCTTTCCATGCCACTCTGTTTCCTTCCACATAGCGGTTTTCTGACTGATTTACCTCAACCCATGGCTGTGGCGAATGAATGATCATCATGACCAGATAATCCAGACCCATTTTTTCCAAAGTCTCATCAATACTCTTGGCTGCCGACTCATAGGTCTTATGCTCCGCAGCGACCTTCGATACGACAAAAAGCTGCTCTCTCGGCACACCACAGGTTCTGACACCTTCACCGACACCGCGCTCATTACCGTAAGCCTGCGCTGTATCAATATGACGGTAGCCCGTTGCAACAGCAGCCCTAACTGCATCTGCCGCGTCCGCATCATCAATAAACCATGTTCCAAGTCCAAGCTTTGGTATCTCCACACCGTTGTTCAATGTATAATTTTTGCTCAAAACACTCATCAGTTCTTACCTAAACCTTTCAATTAATCTTCTTTCCATACTTCCTTAGCCATTGTAATCCTCCATTCCTGCCATATAAGACATTATCCTAATCTGTTATATTCTTCATCAGTTACAGGCTCACACCATTCATTACTTGTATTCTCGCCCGGAATCTCTGCAGCAATATGTGAAAACCAGCTGTCCTTCTTAGCTCCATGCCAGTGCTTAACTTCTGGTGGAATTGCGATTACAGTTCCCGGCACAAGGCTTACAGGCTCCTTGCCCTCTTCCTGATACCAGCCCTCTCCAGCTGTACATATAAGCATCTGTCCTCCGCCCTTTGTTGCATGATGGATATGCCAGTTATTACGGCATCCCGGCTCAAAAGTCACATTTGCAAGAAAAAGCCCGCACTTAGGATCAGTCAGCGGATTCAGGAAAGAATCACCAATAAAATACTCAGCATATGCTGTATTTTCCTGACCTGTTCCGAAAACATTCTGCTTTTCAAAATCATCCTTATCCATAAACTTCATGATAATAACACCTCTTCTTTCATAAAAATGTAAATTATTTGATACCTGTATGATACGACTTGAAGTCAGCTTTAGGGCAAGAGGTTTATGAGATTTTATATAATTTTTTACACAAATGTGATATCTGGTCATGTGATGTCTGGTCTTACGCTCTTGTGCGCCGACTTGCGTTTTGGACTTTCTCGTGCCTCCTCTCCACTTCAAAGTCCAATCCTCCGCTATTTCTCACTCCTTTTGGACTTTCTCCTGCCTCCCCTCTGCCTCAAGGTCCAATCCTCCGCTATTTTGCACTAGTCAACAAAAAGTAGACACCACTTTATATTTTTATACATCATTTAATGAGCATAATATTCCCTATACTGTTTTGGAGTCAGATAATTCAGAGAGTATGCCGGACGTTCTTCATTGAAGAATCTGATGTATTTCTCCACCTCATATGTTATATTTTCATTACTTGTAAGATGGAAATCATTAAATATCTCTGCTTTGATCCAACCGTTGATTGCTTCCATGGCTGCGTTATCTGTTGGAGTACCAGCTCGAGACATTGAATGAACTATGTTATATAGTGGCAATAATTCATTGAAACTTTTTGAAGAATATACAGATCCTTGATCAGTATGTAACACCATTTCAAGATCTGGATTTTTCTTCTTAAGTTCAATTAATCCTTCTAACCCGTGAATATATGTCATACGATCACCTTTTCGTGATGAAAGTGAATATGAAAGTATTTCATTGTTCCATAAATCCATAAAAAGTGTTAGTTCATAATAACTTCCCTTTAAATGAAATGCGGTCATATCACTTACAACACACTGTAAAGGTCCTGTTATATCTAATCCTGTCAGTAGAAGATTTGGATAAATGCGATAAGGATCTCCTGGCTTTTTGTATCGATAATGCTTGGAAACACTTACTATGCCCGCTGTTTTACATAGCTTATGAGCATACTGATCTGATACCATAAGTCCTGTATCCAGACGAATTTTTGCATTTAACCATCTATATCCATGTGATGGATATTTACTATGATATTCCTTAAATAATATAAGATTGGATACTAAAGTTTTTAATTTGTCAGAAGGTTTTTCTAAACGTTTTTTCCATTTATAAAATCCACTTCTGTTAATATCCAGAACATCACATAGATGCTTAACAGGAAATAGAGATGACATTTCCATTATTATTTCGTATTCTTGTTGTTTAAAATAATGTACTCCTTGTTTGCACCAGCTCCTTTCACTTCGTATCCTTTTTTTGCCCTTAATTCATTCGCTTTAGCTATAATAAGTTCATTTATTAATTCTTCTTTGGACATAGCCATATATGTATCAATGTCAGGTGAAGACAATGATTTTAAGACTGATGAATTTTTCATCTTAGGCACTGTATTAGCAAGAGGAATTCCTTGTGCCTTCTTATAATCTGTCATGTATTTATGTGCACAGGATTCACTAAGACCATAAATCTCCATAGCCTCTTTATATGTAATCTCGTGTAAATACATACGTCGTCCTATATCCATTCTTTCTTCTAAACTGTGCTTCATGTGACACCTCCATGATTCCATTATTGTATAAGTGACTACCTTATAAAAAATGGTACTCTTATATATAAATAATGTCTACAATAATTGGGTTGGTGTCTACTTTTAGATTACCACTTCATTTCTCGCTCCTTTTGGACTTCCTCCTGCCTCTCCTCTGCCTCAAGGTCTAATCCTCCGATATTTCTCGCTCCTTTTGGACTTCCTCGTGCCTCCCCTCCGCCTCAAAGTCCAATCCACAGCCCTTTCTCGCTCCTTTTGGACTTCCTCGTGCCTCTCCTCCGCTTCAAGGTCCAATCCTCCTCTCCTTCTCGCTCTTTTTGGACTTTCTCCTGCCTCTCCTCTGCCTCAAGGTCCAATCCTCAGCTCTTTCTCGCTCCTTTTGGACTTCCTCCTGCCTCCTCTCCACTTCAAAGTCCAATCCGCCACGCTCCCGCTCTCCACCACGCAAAAAAGGCGGATTGCAAAGCAATCCGCCAGTCGCAATCCGGCAATTCTAATCCGCCAGTCTCAATCAACCAGTCCAATCCTCCATCAGCCAATTCCACCAAGTAAAGCACCTGCAATAAGTGCAACAAGTGAAAGTGGAACAAGAACATATTTGCCAAGTGGTACAAACCACTTTCCAATAGGCTTATCTGCACCTGCATTAACACCATCAACAGCAAACTTCTTTCCTGCAACCCAGAAGAACATAATTGCTGCGAGCATTGCGCCAAGTGGGCAGATGTAGATAGATACTGCGTCCATCCAGCCTGATACAATACCCTGTATTACAAGTGACACAACACAGCCAGCCACTGCGATAATTCCAACAGATGCAACACGGTTAAACTTAAGCTTCTCCTGAATAGTTGCAACCGGAGCTTCATACAGATTAACAAGTGAGCTCATACCGGCAAACAGAACACATACATAGAATACAATTCCTACAATCTTGCCACCCGGCATACCATTAAATACATTTACAAGATAGATAAACATCAGTCCGGGACCACCTGAAGATAACTCGGCACCGCCTGCTGCCATACCCGGAATAATAACAAATGCAGCTAATAAAGCAGCAATAGTATCAAATACTGCAACATTTCTTGCAGAAGAAACAACATTTTCCTTATCACTAAGATATGAACCATAGATAACAGTTCCGTTACCTGCGATAGACAGTGAGAAGAATGCCTGACCAAATGCATATATCCAGAGCTTTATATCAAGAAGTCCCTTAGGGTTAAGTGTAAATATGTATTTATAACCTGCACTTGAACCTGGAAGTGTGAAAATGTATATTCCAAGACCTACAAACATGATGAAAAGCAAAGGCATCATGACCTTGTTTGCTTTCTCAATTCCACCTGCAATACCAAGTGCCATAATAACAGCAGTTACAACCATTGCGATTATAAGCCACATATTATTGCCAAATGTGCTTGCTGTACTTCCAAACATACCACCAATAGCTGACATATCATTGCCCATTGCTGAAAGCTTTCCAGAAAATGCAAGATAAGTATATTTGAATATCCAGCCAACAACTACAGTATAGCCCATTGCCAGAGCCAGTGAGCCAAGCACAGGAATAAAACCAATTGCCTCACCTGCTTTTCTCTTTCCTGTACGCATCTGCATACAGTCGCCAAATGCTTTAATAGGTCCGCCCTTAGTTGCACGGCCAAGTGCCATCTCCTCGATAACACCTGTTGAACCTATCAATATTACAAATAATACATAAGGTATTAAAAATGTCATACCACCCCATGCAGATACCATATATGGAAAACGCCATATATTTCCCATTCCTACTGCCGAACCGATACAGGCAAGAATAAAACCTGTACGGCTCTTAAAGCCATCTCTTTCCAATTCAATTCCGTTATTTCCCATAGCTTTAGTTCCTTTCTTCCTCATATTATGAATAGCCGTATTCGCTATACATTTTCCTGCAAAGATATCTTATACGCAAAAAAGGCAAAGAAACCATTACCCCTTCCGGGTCATGGCTCCTTTGCCTTTGATGTCTGTATAATATACCATTGTGTTATTCCTGTAAAATACATGTTGGTTATAAAACCATAACCAGAAATAATAGTTAAACTACATAATCCACATCTGTGCCAGATACATCACAACTGGCATTGTAATAATTGAAAACAGCGTTGACAGGCAGACCATACATACTGCCCGCTCATAATCCTGCCCGAATTTCTGTGCAAATATTGCCGTACTCGTTCCAACCGGTGTTGCCGCAGCAATCAGTGTAATCATTCCAATCTGACCGTGTCCCGCCGGTATAATATAAAGCACAAGCAGTGTAAGCAGCGGAATTATTATAAGCCTGACAAACGATGCCAGATACAGGGACGGATTAAGCAGTAAGTCACGGATCCTGACACATGACAGATAATATCCCAGTACTATCATGGCTGCAGGTGTATTAAGTGCCGCAACTCCAGCCATCGTGCTGTTTATTACACCTGGCAGTTTAATTCCCGTAATAAAAAGAAACAGTCCTATAACAAGTGATATTGTCACAGGATTGACGAATACCTTTTTTATATTTATCATATCCTTGCGGCGGGTTATTATCACAATTCCATATGTCCACTGCAACAGATTAAGAATACTTGCAAATGATGCAACATAGAATGCTGCTTCATTTCCAAATACCGCAGTTACAAGTGGAATTCCGATAAATCCTGCGTTACAGAAAGCAGTTCCAAAGTTGTCTATCGGCTTTCGCATGCCGTATATTATATATGATACAGCTATCGCCACTGCAAATGCAGCTACAGCCAGTACCGCCGACATAAGAAGTCCATACAGCTTCTCCATCGTGAAATCTGTTATATAGCTTCTTATAATTACACACGGAATAACCGCATACAGCAGAATATTGGCCATATCCTTACTGCCATGTTCTGTAAGCAGACCTGTTTTAGACAGAATCAGTCCCAGAATCATAAGAATAAACATTATAAATGTCTGCGTTAATAATATTTGTGTTATCATAATCGTAAATATCCTGATTTCTATATTATGTTAATTGTAATTTTTATAAAATACTACATACAAGAGAGGTGCGAACATGGAATTATATCAGCTCAGGCAGTTTCAGTCTGCCGCCAGACACAAGAATATGACCCGTGCTGCCAGTGAACTGTGCATAGCACAGCCGGCATTAAGCAAGACAATCCATAAGCTTGAAGAAGAATTTGGCGCACAGCTTTTTATCCGTAATAAAAAAGGGCTCGAATGTACCCGTCAGGGAGAAATTCTGCTTGAATATGCAGACAGAATACTGGCTCTTTCAGAAGATGCTGCGCGTGCTGTCAGTGAAAGTCTTGGCGATGCAGGCGAAATAAGGCTCTGTCTCCGCTCAAGTGCAGTTCTTGTCAGCAATGTACTTAAAGATTTTATCCATGAGCACCCTCATGTCAGCTTTTCAATATCTTCTGAACCAAAAGGGTGTGACCTGCTGATTGACTCTGTCTCATCAGCTTATGATATTCCAGACAATGCACATCTTCTTATGACAGAAGAAATCTGCCTTGCCGTTTCATCATCACATCCACTTGCCCATACCGGACACATATCAGTAGAACAGATGATGGACGAGAAATTCATTGACCTTGCAGATACTCCATCTTATGCCGGAGTGTTCAATTCAATATTCAGTAAATGTAAGAAAACTCCTCAGATAGCCTACTCATGCAATGATTACATATTACAGGGCAAACTCATAAGTCTCGGTCTTGGAGTATCATTTGTTGCCTCTGTAACATGGACAAGCAGCAGCCTTCCTGAAAACATAAGTCTGCTGCATATAGATGACTGTCCACATTTCAGAAGCATTTATTATCAGCCGCTTGGCTCATTCTGCTCAGAAAATCAGCGAATCTTCGAGCACCAGCTTGAAGAATATTTCAAAAATTTGAATAATTAATGCACCTCTAATGGTGTGTCTTCACCGGCTGCAAACTGCACAACACTCTTAACTGAAGACTCAACCATATCAGACACAGCCTGATCTGTGAAAAATGCAACATGAGGTGTGACAATAGTATTCTGGAAAGACTTAAGTATGATGTAATCGTGATTAACAACAAGGTCATCATACTTACGGTCTGTACGGATAAATTCATCCTCACCCTCACAGCAGTCAGTTCCAACTGAACCAATCTTGCCACTCTCAACAGCCTCAATCAGATCCTTTGTATCAACAAGCGCGCCCCTTGCCGCATTTATAAGGATAACGCCATCCTTCATCTTTTCAATTGAATCTTTATTAATCATATGATATGTCTCATCACTTAAGAAAGTATGAAGCGAGATAATATCTGCTCTGGCATACAATTCATCAAGAGTTACATACTCAACATTTTCAAGGCCTTTTGCAGGATATGGGTCATACGCAATAATCTTACATCCAAATCCTGAAAGATTCTTAATTACTGCCTTTCCAATTCTTCCTGTTCCGATAATACCTACTGTCATATTCTGCATTTCACGTCCACATATAGGACCAAGTGAATAATCTGCTGTGTGTGAACGCATCATTACATACAAAGCCTTACGGATACACATAAGCATAAGCATTACTGTATAATTGGCAACTGAATATGGCGAATATCCGCTGTGTGCAACACGGATTCCAAGGCGCTTTGCTGCCTCAAGGTCAACACTGTTATATCCGATTGTCCTGAAACCGATGTACTTTACACCCTCTGCTGCAAGCTTTTCAAGAACAGGTGCTGACAAGTCACACATGCCATCGCACACCGACATAGCCTCACAGCCTTTGACACTTTCTATATCATCTGCTGTAAATCCGCTCCTATTAATCTGTAATTCCACCTTGTATACATTTGCAAATGTATCAAAATACTGTTTTTCATCTTGACGAACGCTGAATGCTGCTATCTTCATAACTTTTCACTCCTCCTACTTAATCCACTCATATGTAAGTTTTCCTAGAATTTCGATTCCCTTAACAATCTGCTCATCAGAAGGTGTCGAATAATTAAGTCTGAATCCATTAGACTTCTGGCTCTCATCTGCTAAGAACGCTGCTCCCGGAACTGAGAGAACACCTCTGTTAATAGCCTCCCTTACAAATGGTGCAGAATCCATTCCCTCTGGCAGGAATGCCATTACGAAAAGTCCGCCCTCAGGGTGACCGAAGGTTACTGAAGGATGGAATTCCTTCTTCATGCACTCCATCATGAGATTACATTTGTGCTCATACACCTTTCTTGAATCCTCAAGATGTTTGTCGAAATCATAGTTATTAATATATTCATTACAAATGTACTGGAAAAGGACAGTTGAATGTACATCTGTGCATTGCTTTGCAACTGTAAGCGGTCCTGTAAGCGACTTGTTAAATACAAGAAAACCAAGACGGAATGCAGGTGCCATTACCTTTGAGAAGCTTCCTGCATATATAACCCTGCCCTCTGTATCCATCGACTTGATAGTTGGCACATTTTCACCTGCAAATCTTAATTTGCCGTAAGGATTATCCTCTAATATTGCGATATCATATTTGCAGCAAAGCTCATATACTTTTTTTCTCTTCTCAAGAGAAGTTGTAATTCCTGTAGGATTCTGGAAAGATGGAATTGTGTATAAAAGCTTTGCATCAGGATTAGCCTTTAAAGCCTCCTCAAGCGCATTTATATTCATTCCGTCCTGCTCCATTGGGATTCCTACAAGCTTCGCACCGTAAGAACGGAATGTATTAAGGCAGCCTACAAATGCAGGCTCTTCAGTAAGCACAACGTCTCCTTCATTAACAAGTGCCTTAGTTGTAAGGTCCGCACACTGCTGTCCGCCTGACACTATGAAAAGCTCATTATTCTCGAAATCAAAGCCTTCCTTCTTCTCAAGATATTTCTTCATAGTATCACGCAGAGGTGTATAACCTTCACTCAGTCCATACTGTAATAAAGAAACCGGATTCTCACCAAGTCCCTTTGCTGCTATCTCTTCTATTTCCCTGCATGGGAATGTCTCTGCTGACGGATTGCCACCACCAAAAGATATAATATCCTTGCTTGCTCCTAACTTAAAAAGTTCTCGTATCATCGAACCATGAACACCTGATAAACGATTAGAAATCTCGTATTCCATATATATTTCCTCCTTAAAATACTTGCTAATGCAAAAAAAGAGCCAGAATCCCCTAAAGATTTCCGGCTCCTTTGCCCTTGATAAATGTATCATAACACCATGTGTCATTTCTGTAAAATACATGTTGGTTATAAAATCATAAATCGTAGCAATAGTTATTATTCGTATTCTTTGTATACTTGTTTATTATATATTGTTATGATATAATTCTTAGTGCTACCCCTCCTACACATGGTAGAGAAAGGAGGTGGATTGCTTGGATGCACTAGTGTCCTTAATTATCTCTATCTTGGCAAATATAGCTTCTTACTATATCTGCAAATGGCTGGACAAAGATAACAGACGGTAGCCAGCCTGAGGACTAAGCCACCCTGCCAGAACGGAATAGAAAACCCCACGAGCCCTAACTCGTGGGGTTTTCGTAGATTGCTTGAATGCACTACTTGTATCCAATGTCATTCTATCACATGCCATCAGACATTACAAGTATATTCTTTTTCTTTTCAAATATTATAAAATTATCAGACAACTTTTCACTTATCCCCACACAGTCTCACCATTAATATAATCAGTCATAAAATATACAATCTTGTTCCAAAGCTCATACTCTACAATATGCCTTGTTTCTTTAATTATCCTGAGACATTTTTTAATTACATCGGATACATCATCTTCTGTAAGTTCTAACAACTTTTTATATGTCTTATACCCCTCATTTTTTTCTTTCTCTGTCCATCTCACTTCTTCGGTATCCTCTATTTTATTAAGAAAAATATACATAAATACCGGCATGTCTTTTTCCTGTCTCCATTCCATACATTTATCCTCCATAAAATATGTCATCCTTCCACTGCCATCATAATAAGTATCAATCCAAAAAAAGTAATGCAAAAATACATTAGCACTACATACATATGATCACCTCTTTGTTAAAAACACTATCATATTCACTTTAAACCAACTTTAAATTGTATTTTAAGTCTCTCTGTGCTACTATTTAAGCATAAGAGTTAAACCTAACTTTAGGTCAACCCAATAATAGTGAACATTTTGTGAATTTTATTATCACATTTGTAAAAAACTAATATCAGGTAAGCAAGGCTTACAGAAAGCAGGTGTGTTATGTACACAATAGGACAGGTTTCAGAAATGTTTAATCTTCCCGTTTCAACATTAAGATATTATGATAAAGAAGGATTATTCCCTTTTATGCAGCGTGCCTCTGGAATAAGACAGTTCTCTGACACAGAAATTGCTGCTCTTAAGCTTATTGAATGTCTCAAAAAATCAGGTCTTGAAATCCGCGACATCAAGCAGTTTATGGAATGGTGTCAGGAAGGCAGCAGAACTTACGAACTCAGAAAACAGCTTTTTGAGAGACAGAAATCCGCTGTTGAAAAAGAGATGGAAAAAATGCAGGAAACTCTTGATATGCTTACTTTCAAGTGTTTCTATTACGAGCAGGCAATCAAGGACGGCAACGAGGACGGAATACATTCAATGCTTCCAGAC
>OJNY01002288.1_pt1 | contig 10290 bp, 9 predicted proteins | sample 1597931 | NCBI WGS metagenome assembly OJNY01 (sample SAMN01915209, study PRJEB22387) | human gut metagenome | isolation source: stool | host: Homo sapiens | place: USA
TTTTGCCGACACTGGAGGATTCAGATTTCCGGTTTCTGGAGGAAGAGCCCTTGCCAAAGGGCTATCGGCCGGGGGATATTGTCCTGTAAGGCGTGCGCTCAAGACGACGGACAAAATCCATTCTATTGATAATGCGCTAAATCCGCCTGGGCAGCAGGCTTCCCGGAGTTTTCTGCCGAAAACAGCGAAAAATTTCCGTCAAACGCAAAAAAGTGCTTGACAAACGCCCTTGCTGATGATATAATTTGTACCTGTCAGCAAGGGTGTTTCCTTCGCTGGCAGTCTGGAAGGAAAGAATCAGGCTTCTGATTTTGCGGCTCTGCGCCTGTAGCTCAGTTGGATAGAGCAACGGCCTTCTAAGCCGTGGGTCGGGGGTTCGAGACCCTCCAGGCGCGCATATGGAGGATATAGTTCAGTTGGTAGAGCGCCAGATTGTGGCTCTGGATGTCGTGGGTTCGAGTCCCACTATTCTCCCTTTCTTCCCTACTCAAGGTTGCTGCGGATGCGGCGAAAGCCTGCTGCGATGGGGTGTAGCCAAGTGGTAAGGCACGGGACTTTGACTCCCGCATTCGCAGGTTCGAGCCCTGCCACCCCAGCTTTTTGACCCATTAGCTCAGTTGGCAGAGCACTTGACTTTTAATCAAGGTGTCTGGAGTTCGAATCTCCAATGGGTCATTCCCATCTGCCTTCTGATTTCGCCTCTCGTGCGGGCGTGGCGGAATGGCAGACGCGCCAGACTTAGGATCTGGTGCCTATGGCGTAAGAGTTCGAGTCTCTTCGCCCGCACAAATCTTCTTCGCACCATGCAGTCGCGTGGTTATGCGGTAGTAGCTCAGTTGGTAGAGCGCCACCTTGCCAAGGTGGAGGTCGCGAGTCCGAGCCTCGTCTACCGCTCCACATGCGGGTGTAGCTCAATGGTAGAGCTCCAGCCTTCCAAGCTGGTCACGTGGGTTCGATTCCCATCACCCGCTCCAGCACAGAGGGTGCTCTTCATGGGTTCACCTCAAGAAACCGTCCGAAAGGGCGGTTTTTGTTTTATCTGACTTGTCCACTTGTTGGGAAGCCTCTCCATAGTCAGTGTGCATAGCACATTATACGGATGATATTTCTATTACAGAGGGTTTTGCCTCTGCGGAGACGACCCAAAGGCTTTCCGTTCGCCCTTGGGGAATCCTCGGTGCCTTTCGTCCTCCCAAACACCTGCCCAATTGCAGCTTGATTTCCTCTGAAATAGCAAAAAAGCCCCGTCGGCACTCCGATTGCTCGGAAACACCGACGGGGTTTTTCGTGTGCTATTGCACCGCTGATTGATTGCTCCCGGAGGAGCCGTCAATTAATAGCGGGAAGCGCGCTGAGCGTCGAAGCACTCACGGCAGAGCACGGGACGGTCGCCACGGGGCTGGAAGGGCACCTGGGTGGCCTTGCCGCAGTTCGCGCACACCACGTCATACATCTGACGGGGAGCGGAAGAACCGTTGCCGTTCTGGGCGCGACGAGCCGCGCGGCACTTCGGGCAGCGAGAGGGCTTGTTCATGAAGCCCTTCTCGGCGAAGAAAGCCTGCTCGGACGCGGAGAACACGAATTCCTGGCCGCAGTCGCGGCAGACAAGCGTTTCATCTTCGTACATGGTTGGGAAACCTCCTTCAAATTGTCACCCATACCGTTGCCTTGAGGTCATCTGCTTCCATGGTTTTGCTCCAGTTTCCCGGCGCAGGTCATGTGACAACCAAAGGGAGATTAGAACCTTGGATTCCTGGTTGGGCTGCAGGGAATATTATAACACGGTTTGCGGAAAATGTACAGACCTTCTGGAAAATTATTTTCGTCCCGTTTTTAAGGGGAATCATGGTCGAAAAAAGATTCTTGTAGTGTCCATTATTTCGTGTAATCTGTACCAAAAGAATCATAATATTGCTTATCGTCTCTTCTTCGATTTTCTTTCATCCATTATAATAAATAAAACCCGAACAATTGGGGCAATAAGAAAGAAGGAATATGAACATGACCGTAAATTATCAGGATTTGGGGCTTCGAGTGCGCGATGCCCGCAAAGCGAAGCATCTAACGCAGGAGCAGCTGGCGGAGAAGGTCGGCATTTCCTCGTCTTTCATGGGGCACATCGAGCGCGGCACGCGCATTGCCAGCATCGATACGCTGGTTTCCATCTGCAATGTGCTGTCAGTGTCGCCATGTCTGCTGCTGGGCGCGAGCTTGTCCGAGAACGCGGTGGATTTCCCCTATACCAACGATAACCGCGAGCGTTCGTTCATGCTGGACTTCGTAAGTTTGGCGCAGCGCACGGTCCGCCGCTGGGATGAGACGGAAAGCGCGCCGGAGGAAGCGCCGAAAACGGAAGAATAATCGCTGAAATCAAAAAGGATGTCAGGATGATTTCACTCCTTGACATCCTTTTGTTATGCCGTCTTGTTTTCCGTCAGGTTCCGCAGCAGACCCTCGCAGCCGCGCAGAATATCGCGGTATGCCCGGTCAAAGTCATCCGTATACCACGGATCTTCAATGTCGCCCTGCCGCTCGGCAAAGTCCAGCAACAGATGCAGCTTCGCCTGCTGCTCCTTCGGACACAGAGCACGCAGCTTCTTCAAGTGCCCCCACTCCATGCCGATAATCAGATCCGCCGTTTCAAAATCCTCCGGCGTAATCTGCCGCGCACGATGCTCTGTGCAGGGCACCCCGTGCTTGACCAGAATTCGGCGCGCGGGCGGATAAATCCCATTGCCAATTTCCTCGCTGCTCAGTGCGGCGGAATCCACTTCAAACTCGCCAGACACATGCCGCTGCTGTGCCAAGTACCGGAACACCATTGCTGCCATAGGGCTGCGGCAAATATTGCCGTGACACACAAATAGGATTTTCACCCGCATTCGCCTCCCTGCTATCAGTATAGCACACTTGTGCAGGAAATTCAACTATTATTTCCCAGTTTTCGCTTGTGATTCTGTGAATTGTTTGTAAAATTCGCAGAGAAATCACCACACAGGCGGTGTCCAGAGGGTGATTTCGCCCGTCGCAAGCGTTTTCGGCACGTCAATCAGCCGCTGATTGCTGCTGCCGCGGTAGAGCAGCGACAGCGACTTCTGCTCCTGCACGAAGCGTCCATCCACCAGCACGTCGATGCCGTGCAGCAGCGCCATGCGCGCCGGGTCGTTCTCCTTCAGCAGCGCATCAAGCGTGAAGCCCGTGTAGCACCAAACGTTAAGGTGCTTTGCGTGCGCCGCGTCCGCAATCGTGCGGCAGGCTTCGGGCTGGCACATGGGTTCGCCGCCGGAAAGCGTCACGCCGTCCAGCAGCGGATTCTCGCCGATTTTGCAGATGATGCCGTCGGTGTCCATCAGCGTGCCGCCGGCGAAGTCATGCGACGCGGGATTATGGCAGCCGGGGCAGTGATGCGGGCAGCCCTGCACGAACACAGTATAGCGGACGCCCGGCCCATCGACGATGCTGTCGTCTGCCAAACCAAAGATGCGGATTTCCATGGTAATTGACCCTCTTTCGCGGTGGATGAATGAATGACGGAAACGCCCTCCCCCGAAGGAGAAGGCGTTTTATGGGGAGGGACGCTGGGGCGTTGCCCCAGACCCTACCAGAGGCGCTGCCTCTGGACTCCGCAAGGGGCAATTGCCCCTTGACCCTTTTTGGGCTGCCCGGCTTGGTCACACTACCAAACGCTCTGGATAAAGGGGGGCGTTTAGTCCACCTTGATGCGCTTGATGCGTTCCGTCACGCGGGTGGTTTCCCCACGGTGGCAGCACGGGCAAGTATCGTCGATAATGCCATTATAGCCGCACAGCGGGTCACGGTCAACCGGGTGGTTAATCGAACCGTAGCCGATGCCGATGTCGTGCATATAGCGCACAATCTTCTCGAACGCATCCAGGTTCTTCAGCGGGTCGCCGTCCATCTCCACATAGGAGATATGGCCGCCGTTGGTCAGCGCATGATACGGCGCTTCCACGCTCAGCTTATGGAACGCCGTGCAGTGGTAGTAAACCGGCACATGGAAGGAGTTCGTGTAGTATTCGCGGTCGGTCACGCCGGGGATGATGCCGAAGCGCTGCTTGTCGAGGCGAACGAAGCGGCCGGACAGACCTTCCGCAGGCGTGGCAATGACGGAGTAGTTCAGCCCCGTCTCCGCGGACACCTTGTCGGTGTATTCGCGCATCGTGCGGATGATTTTCAAGCCCAGCTTCTGGCTTTCCTCGTCCTCGCCGTGATGCTTGCCGCGCAAGGCAACCAGCGCTTCCGCCAAGCCGATGAATCCGATGGTCATCGTGCCGTGCTTGAGCACTTCGCCTACCTTGTCGTTCCAGCTCAGCTTTTCGGAGTCAATCCACACGCCCTCGCCCATCAGGAACGGGAAGTTCTTCACGCGCTTGTTGCTGATGATGCGGAAGCGTTCGTTCAGCTGGTCAATCACCAGTTCCATGCGCTCCTGCAGCACCTTGAAGAACACATCGACGTTGCCGTTTGCCTCAATGGCAATGCGCGGCAGGTTGATGGACGTGAAGGACAGATTGCCGCGGCGCGGGGCGATTTCGCGATCGGGGTCGTAGACGTTGCCCATCACGCGGGTGCGGCAGCCCATGTAGGCGATTTCGGTTTCCGGATGACCGGGCTTGTAGTACTGGAGGTTGAACGGCGCGTCCACGAAGGAGAAGTTCGGGAACAGGCGCTTTGCGCTCGTGCGGATGGCGAGGCGGTAGATGTCGTAGTTCGGGTCGCCGGGGTTGAAGTTGACGCCTTCCTTGACGCGGAAAATCTGAATCGGGAAAATCGGCGTTTCGCCGCCGCCCAGACCTGCTTCCGTCGCCAGCAGCACATTCTTCATCACCAAACGGCCTTCAGGCGACACGTCCATGCCGTAGTTGATGGACGAGAACGGCACCTGCGCGCCCGCGCGGCTGTTCATGGTGTTCAGGTTGTGGATGAGCGCCTCCATTGCCTGATAGGTCGCCTTGTCTGTCTCCTGCTCGGAGCGGCGCTGCGTGAAGTCGAGAATGCGGGCAATCATCTGCTCGTCCGCCACATACTTCGTCAGCAGTTCCGCCATGCGTGCGCGGTGGTCAGCGTTCTCTTCCAGCGTGGGTTCGAGGTTCTCCGCCTTCGTCTGCGCCACCAGTTCATTGGCGTGCGCTTCGCACTCCGCGTCATTCAGCAGCAGCTCCAGCGCACGGGAGAGGTTCATGCGGTAACGCTTGATGAACGTCTTTTTCACGCCGGGCGCCATGCCGTAGTCGAAGTCCACAATCGCCTGTCCGCCGTGCTGATCGTTCTGGTTTGCCTGAATGGCAATGCACGCCAGCGCCGCGTAGGACGTGATGTCCTGCGGTTCGCGCAAATAGCCGTGCCCCGTGGAGAAGCCGCCCTTGAACAGGCTCTTCAGCTCAATCTGGCAGCACGTCGTCGTCAGCGTGTAGAAGTCCATGTCATGAATGTGGATATCGCCGTCCATGTGCGCCTGACCAAATCGCGGATCCATGACGTACTTCTCGTAATACTGCTTTGCGCCTTCGCTGCCGAATTTGAGCATTGCGCCCATGGCAGTATCGCCATTGATGTTGGCGTTCTCGCGCTTGATGTCGGATTCGCTGGCATCTTTGAACACAATGTCCCCAAACGTGCGCATCAGGCGGGAGTTCATCTCGCGGACGCGGCTGCGCTCGGCGCGGTAGAGGATGTAGGACTTCGCCGTGCGGGTGAAGCCGTTGCGCATCAGCACCTGCTCCACCGTGTCCTGCACCTGCTCCACGCTGGGGATGGCGCTGATGTTCTCGTTGTTCTCCAGCAGGCGGACAACTTCCTCCGTCAGCTTGCGGCTCGTCTCATGCCCGCGCGCACTGCCCGACGCCTGAAAAGACGCGAAAATGGCCTGCTCAATCTTGTCCTGATCAAAAGGAACTTCGCGTCCGTCGCGTTTGCGAATCATATCAATGCCCATGGTCGGTGCCTCCATCATTCTCTATTCTATCCGTATTATTTCCCATTTGAGAGCCAATTGATAACCAGCCGTTCATTCGGCATAAGTTGTGGATGTTTTCTCCTGCCCATGCTACATATAGTGTCTGCAAAGTAGGAACGAAAGCCATCATACACCACTGGAGCGGCTCTTGTCAATGCTGAATCTGGTCGAAATGGACAGCCGAAAACCGCCCGAAGCGCCGCAAGCCCGGTAAACAGAACAGCTTCCACTGGCGGCGAAAATCGTGCGAAAAAACGTTTTTTCTGCGTTCCCGAACTTTCCCCGCTTGATACGGCAGATTTGTCCGTATTATGCGCTTGTCTGCGGGGAGTGCGCATATGAATTTGAAAATCGAATTACTCCTCCAGCAGCCGCCGCCGACCCCGGAAGCAGCATAATCCCCTTGATGAGCCGAGACGCAATCGTCTGCATGATTTTTCCTTAGAGCAAGAATGTGAACAGCTGTTTTTCCACCGGCAGCGCCCGGAACTCAAACCAGTCCGGATGTTCCTTCACAATGCCTGTCCAGAGCGCCTCTTCCGTCTCCGGAATTGTCCCTGCCGTCAGCAATGCCCGTAATTGCTCCCCAATGGCGCTCATCAGCGGCTTTATCTGCTTGTCCGGCACAACGACCATGGACAGGTCGAGGCGGTTTCTGACGCTTGCCAGCACGATTTTCTCGCCGCACAGCCGCTTCCACGGCAGCGCCATGCCGGTATAGAGCGGATAGCGCACACAGTCCGGCGCCATCCAGATATAGTGCGTGCTGGACAGCACCCGGTCGCGCGCCGCGCTGAGCATCGCCGCGCGGCTGAACAGCGGCGGTTTGCCCGTCGGCATCGGCAGAGCATAGCGCGGCTTGTATTCCAGCACGTTCGGGTGGAACTCCGCCACTTCGCGCAGCTTCAGCCCCTCGGCATAGCACAGCAGCGCCAAATCCTGCATTTGCGTCAGCTGGCGCAGCCAGTGCATCCCCTCTTCGTCCAGCGAGGCCGGGCAGACCGTCACGCACAGCGGCATCGGGTCGGTGCGCTTCCTGCGCCACCGCTGCACCGCCGACTTAATGCGCATCAGCGGCGTCACCGCCAGCGTCATGTCGAGGCTGTTTGACTTCAAGCCTCGCTTCGCCGCCGCGGACAGCGTGCCCGCCGCGAAATCAACGCCGTATTCTTCCTTCAGCTGCGCCAAGCCATCCTCCTGCGGGTCTATCCGCACAGGCGGCACGGGCAAATCGTGCGTCAGGGTAATGACGGGCTGATTCAGCGTGCAGCACTGCCAGCCCTGCACCATCGCGCGCAGAAACGCTGTACCGCTCCCCTGCGCCATCGCCCGGATGAAGCCCGCGCGCGCAAAGAAGAAGTCCGGATGCAGAAATGCGCCCGGCATCGGGTGCGCCGCGAGCGTCAGGGGCATTCCGTGCGCAAAGCACAGCGTGTCGTCCGGGTCAATGCGCTCCGCCGCAACCGGACAGACCGCGCCAATCGGATCATCCTGCGCCGGCAGATAGCCCGTCAGCACCGCCTGAGCGTTTTCCACCGGGCAGTCGTTCAGTGCGCGCAGGAGCTTCTTCTCCCAGTCGCGCTCAAAGCGCATCGCCGGATGCGCCAGCAGCGCATAGCGTTCGCCGTGCCAGAGCGTTTCCATCGCAGCAAAGGTCATTTCCGGGCTGACAAGGTATCGCAGCGCCCCGAACGCCGCCATATTGCATTCTTCGGGGGATGTCGGGGCTTCCGGCAGCACCAGCGCGTACGACAGCGCGTTGCGGTGCAGGGCGTTCTCCCGCGCAGAGGTCATTGCCTCGGTCGCTTCCGCCCAGTTCGCCGCCTGCATCAGTATCAGGATTCGCTCCATATCGTTCCTCCGTTATACTATTTTTAGATGAACATGTGCCAAGATGGCGCAGGTGAATCTGAAAATAGTATCATTTTCTCAGCGTCCGAATGCCCAGCGAGATGGCGTAGCACACCGCCGCGAACAGCACAATTGCCGCACCCACCGTCGTATCCAGATAATACGCGCAAATCAGCCCTGCCACGCCGCACACCAGCGCAATCACCACGCTGTACACCGCGTGCTGACGGCTTGACCGCGCCAGATTGCGCCCCGCCGCCGCGGGCAGAATCAGCAATGCGTTAATCAGCATCACGCCAACCCAGCGAATCGCCAGCATAACCGCGACCGCCACCAGCACCACGAATGCGCACTCCACCAGCCGATTATGGATGCCTCGGCTGCGCGCCAAGGACGGGCTGATGCCCGACAGCAACAGCGAATTGTACATCACCGCCCACAGCGCAATGCCCGCCACAAGCGCAATCAACAGATAGAGCAAATCGCTGTCCTGTACTGCCAGCACGTCGCCGACCAGCAGGGACGAATACTTCGCGAATCCGCCGCCCATGGACAGCACCAGCACGCCTGCCGCCACTGACGTGGACGAAAAGACGCTGATGATTGTATCGGTAGATGCCGCCCCGGTCTGCTTGATTCGGCAAATCAGCAGCGCCCAGACGATGCCGAACACCAGCATCGCCAGCAAATCACTCGACACGCCGAGCAAAATGCCCAGACCGATGCCCGTCAGCGCGCTGTGCCCTAGGGCGTCGGAGAAGAACGCCATCTGCTGGTTGACCGCCATCGTGCCGAGCAGCCCCAGCAGCGGCGTCAGCAGCAGAATCGCCAGAAGCGCATTGACCATGAAGTCAAATTGCAGGAATTCAAAGGGCAGCAGCGTTTGCACGAACGCGCGAATCGCATCCATCACGCCTGACCTCCTTTCGTCCCATCATCCACCACGGAGGCGGCGCGGGCGATTTCCTCCTCGGGCGTTTCCGCCTTGCGCCCCATCCAGCGTTCCGCGCCATGCAGCCGCTGGGCATTGAGCGTCTTTGCGCCCAGCCCGAACACCTTCTGGAATTCCGGCGATGCGAACACGTCATCCGGCTTGCCCTGCTTCAGCACCGTCTTGTCCAGCAGCACCACATGGTCAGCATACTGGCGGACGACATTCAGGTCGTGGCTGACGAGCAGAATCGCCATATGGTGATGCTCCTTCAGGCGCACAACGGTATCCAGAAACATCTGCAAGCCGTTCTGGTCAACGCCGGAGACGGGCTCGTCCAGCACAAGCAGGTCAGGTGCGGGATGCAGCGCCAGCGCGAGCAGCACGCGCTGCAGTTCACCGCCGGAGCAGCGGCCGAGCGGACGGTGCAGCAGCTTTTCGCCCTCCACCATTTTCAGCGCCTCCATCACCTGCGCGCGGGTCTTTTTGCCGACCCCCGTCCACACCGGGCGGCGCGTCAGGCTGGCGGCGAGGAAATCCTCCACCGTCACAGGCATCTCCTTGTCGAATTCCAGATGCTGCGGCACATAGCCCGTGCGCATGTGCGCCACGTCGCGCCCTTCGCCGTCCACATGGCGAATCGTACCGCCGTGAGCGTATTCCCCCAGCAGGGCGCGGATGAGCGTCGTTTTGCCCGCGCCGTTCTGGCCGATCAGCACCGTCAGCTGACCGCAGTGGATGTGCATCGACACATCCTGCAAAAGCGTCTGTCCGCCGCGCACCACGGAGACATTCTCCAGCGCAATGCGGCACAGTTTGCAATTATCTGCCATTTTATTTCCCTCCTTGGGACATTCGTGCGATTCTTGCACCATGTTAGTATACCATGCTTTCCGCGCGGATTCTACCCTTTTCTTTTTCCATCGGCAGGAGTTTCGCATTTTTTCGCGTATTATCATAAAGAAGAGCGAATCGTCTGCATGGGCGGTTTCGGAGGATAAAGGAGGATTTTCTCATGATTGCTTTGGCTTGCGACCACACCGGCATTGAACTCAAAAAGGAAATGATGAAGCTGCTGGATTCGATGGGGCTGGAATGGAAGGATTTCGGCACGGACACGGCGGTCTCCTGCGATTATCCCGTATATGGCTACCGCGCTGCGAAGGCGGTTGCGTCCGGCGAGTGCGACCGCGGCATCCTGATTTGCGGCACGGGCATCGGCATTGGCATTGCGGCGAGCAAGGTGAAGGGCACGCGCGTCTGCACCTGTTCGGACGTGTACAGTGCCGAATTGAGCAAGCGCCACAACAACAGCAACATCCTGACGATGGGTGCGCGCGTCGTCGGCGTTGACTTAGCGAAGATGATTGCGACCCACTGGCTGACCGCCGAGTTCGAGGGCGGCCGTCACCAGCGCCGCATCGACATGATTACGGCAATTGAGAACGGCGCGGAGTTGTGAGAGGCGCCAGAGGCAGGGGCGCTGCCCCTGCACCCCGCAAGGGAGTTCCTCCCTTGACCCTTTTTCGCG
>OJNY01002289.1_pt1 | contig 10290 bp, 6 predicted proteins | sample 1597931 | NCBI WGS metagenome assembly OJNY01 (sample SAMN01915209, study PRJEB22387) | human gut metagenome | isolation source: stool | host: Homo sapiens | place: USA
ATTTTAAATTCATTAATTGTAACAGTTCAGCCATAACATAAGCCCTCTACGATCAGCTCACCCATTTCTTAATCTGAAATCCGAGATAAACCACCGAAGTTATTATCATAAGTACAAATGAATATTTTAGTATGGAGTCAAATGTAACATGCCATACATTGAGAAGCACAAGCGAAGCAATCAGAAGCACCACCAGCCAATAGCCAAAAGATGCCGCTGTCACAAACACCCACGCAGCCACGCTCTTACTCACATCTATTATCTGTCGTTTCAACTTTGCATCAATTTTCTTTGCCATCTGCCTTTCCTCCGTTGCTTCTATTTATAATACTTTACTCCCCAAAGGCTCTTATTCTTACCTACCGCTGAGAATGTCATACACTTTGTGCCTGCCTCATCTTTCATATCACAGAACACGCCCTTAAACTCTTCGTCGTCATACTTTATCGTAACATAGTATGTACCATCCTTAACAGTCCATATCCCTTTTATGTCTTTTCCAAACACACTGCCCTTATCAGTAAAGATAAGTTTAAACGGCTTTGCTATCTCACCGTCTACCGTTGTGTCCTGGTCTACAACATAATAATCTCCGATAATCTTTTCATTATCATAACCTTTTTCAGAAACCGTCTCGCCGTCTGTCGCATAAGGCAGCATACATGGCCAGCCGTCTTCATTAAGAAGATACTGATGCACTCTCGGCTCATGAGCCTCTGTTCCATCATCAAATCTCGTATGGTTTACGATATATCTCTTTCCGTCACTATCTATAAGTGCTGAGTTATGACCCGTTGCCTTATATGCCTTTTCAAGACTAGGGAGCATATAGTTTCCTGAAAGTTTAAGACCAAAAAATGATTCATCACCTGAGTCCGGCTTTGGTGTATTTCCTTTCATATCCACATAAGGTCCGTCAACTTTCTTTGAGCGGAAAGCTCTTATCTGATAACCGCCGTCACTTGTAAGTGAACCATACGATACAAACAGATAATAATAACCGGCTTCTTTATCATACTCAATCCACGGTCCCTCTATCGCTACATGACCGCCGCCGATAAGTCTCTTTCCAAAATATGCGTCAACATCATTTTTCTCATCAGCTTTAGGATGAATGACTTTTCCCGTGTTCTCATCAATCTCAAGTAAGAAGATACCGCCTGACCATGAGCCGTAGACCATCCACATCTTTCCGTCCTCATCATAAAATGTAGTAGGGTCGATGGCATTAGGACACTCATTATAATTGTATTCCTCAAAGTCGCCACCGTTACTTGTTATGTAATGTTTCTTTGCATAATCTTCAGTAACATAATCACAGACATCCGTATCCTTAAGAGTATCCGAAGTAAATCCCGAATAGATAAGAGCACCTTTCCACTCAAACGGTCCCTCCGGAGAATCAGAAGTTCCATAGCACAGATTTGATGCATTCCATGTTGATGATGTGCAATAATACATGAAATATTTCTTTAACTTCTTATTATATACAACATCAGGTGCCCATACATGAGTTCCATTGTCATCAGTAGGAATAGCACTGAACGCTCCACCTGAATACTTAAACGCTTTCTCATTTGCCAACAGGTTTTTATATACCGGATTATCCATTGTGTATCCGTCACCGATACTTGTCCAGTTTCTAAGATCAGTTGACTTTGCAGTAGACATATGCGAGCCATAAATATAATATGTATCATCAACCTTTAATATAGAAGGATCATGGACACTTACACCTGCATCTATGGATGCCTTTTTTATGCCGTCATATTTCACCGTATAATCAGGCTTTAATTCTTTTTCCTCTTTTTCAAGTGCTTTCATATCAATCTTTCCTCCGTTTGATGTCGATGAATTTTTTGAACTGCTGCAGCCACCTGCCAATATTGCGGTACTGCATATAGCTATGCAAGTACCTAAGCTCACAAGCTTTTTACTTAATTTTCTCATACTTACCTCCGATAAAAAATCTCCAAAATCGTGTACCTTTTCTGCATATTTTAATTTTTCATCTTTTTCTTTTCCACTTCTGTACTGTCATCCATGGATAGTTGTTATATTTGACAAAAACTTAAAATAATTTACACTTTTATATAGTTAAATATAACAAACATCTGACTGAAAAGCAAGTGAAAAATATAAATAAACACAACAAAATGTAACCTTCAAGCCTTCCATTTATTACATTCATAAACCTGCCGGTAAACTGTAAGCCGCTGCTGTACAGCAGACTTATCACTCCTCTTTCATTTTTTCAATAGTGATAACATCGTCAAGAACATAGCTAAAAGACGGTGACGATGAATTTGCATTTTCTTTATACGGAGTATTAAGATTTATCTTATCATTCCGGTCAAATACACTTACACCGGTAAAAGGACCTGAAAACACTTCCAGTTTTCCCTTTTCAATTTTTTCTATAGTGTCCTCCACCATCTCCTTTGTTCCTTTTGGCACTATTGCTTCGTTTATATCAAGTATCCTTACCCAGCCTTTATCAATCCCTGCCATGGCATCCTGCTTATAGGTACGGCCGTCAATACATTCTTCTATCTTTTTATCATGCAATAAAGCATATACCGACTGCTCAAAATAGCTTGAATAATCCACGCAGCAGCTTACAAGCGATCTTGTCGGTGCAATATCTGTCATACTCTGATTGTACCCTACATGATATACCGGTATATCCCTCTGAGCATTTTCACATATAGCTGCCGGTCCGACCGTATCTGAATGTTGTGATATAACAACACAATCCTCATCAACCAGCTCTTTTGCCGCCTGTTTTTCCGTAGAATAGCTCGACCAGGTATTTGTGTACTTCACTGTCATGACAGCTTCCGGTACTACTGACCTGACACCGAGATAAAATGATGTATATCCCGATATTACTTCCGGCAGCGGAAATGCCGCCACATAACCGACTTTTGCCTGCTCCTTTGTAATAATATTTTCATCTATCATCTGCTTTATCTTCATTCCGGCTACTTTTCCACACACATATCTGCCCTGATATATCTCTCCAAAACAGTTATGATAATTTGACAAAACCGGCTTTTCATTTGCATTATCTCCTGTAGGTACGCAGAATTGTATATTCGGATATTTTTTTGCCACTGCCTTGACATCCGGTCCATAACCATAGCTCGCCGCAATTATATAATCACACCCACCGTCAATAAGCTCCTGCAAAGGTTTTTCAATCTGTCCTTCTGTCACATTGTATGTCGTAACACATTCTATCCGGTCACCATACACCTCCTTGATATGATTTCTTGCCTTTATAAAATTGTTTGTATAAGGTGTAATCTCATCACCTACAAAAATAAAACCAACCTTAATATGTTTTTCTTCCGTTTTTGTAAGATTATGTATTCCAAACAAACATAAAGTCATGACAATACAGGTTATCAGGCATAATGCGTATCTTTTTTTCATTCTTCCGTTTCTCCTTTTGATCTTGCGTATAAACTTTCCACATCAATGATACCTTCATCCATAAGGGACAACATTATCTTAACCAGTTTCGGGTCAAACTGTGTACCACTGCAGCGTTTTAATTCGTTTGTCACATAATCAATGTCAAGCTGCTTTCGATATACACGGTTTGCCGTCATCGCATCAAACGCATCCGCAATACCGATAATGCGTGCTTCAATAGGAATATCCTCACCTTTTAGTCCGTAACAGTAACCTGTCCCGTCATACTTTTCATGATGATACAATGCTCCTATATTTACATTATCTATCAGCGTGAAATCCTTTAATATATCAGCACCCAGCGTTACATGAGTTTTCATTATCTTATATTCTTCATCTGTGAGTTTCGCCGGCTTATTTAATATCGCATCAGGTATTCCAATCTTTCCTATATCATGAAGTAACGCCATCTTGCGGAGATTTTCACATTTTTCATCAGAAAAACCAAGTCTTTTTGCTATCGCAACCGAATACTCCGATACCCTGTATGAATGTTGACTTGTATTGGAGTCTTTTGCATCAACGGTGCGTGCGATTGAGAGAATCGTTTCATTGCTCATCTTAATCTGTTTCTTTGCATATTCGAGTTCGAGCTTCTGTTTAAGCATTGTCCTCTGCATACAGGTTCTCGTAATAAACCATGTAAGCCATATAAGCACAAGCCCTGCTATGATACAGATATAAAGCCTGAACCACCAATATTGATACATTTCATTCTCTTTATCAATAATATAACTTCCTGATTCTATAACATTTCCATCATAGCCGTCTAAAATTGATATTTTAAACACATATCTTCCGGTTTTTAAATCAGTATATGTTATCTTATTAAACTCACTTAACAGACAGGTCCGCCTCTTTGTGTCGTGTCCTTCTAACTTAACACTTATATACGGATCTTTCACAGAATAATTTAATATCTCCGGTGCAAATGTAATCTGTCTTGAATCTGCCGACATCTTTAATGTATCTATACGGTCTATTGCCACCTTTTCGCCATCAATCTCAACATAATTCATAATCATACGGTATGAATCATCACCCTTACTGCCGTCTGACATATTTACCTTTACCACACCTGTATCACAGCAAAGATACAAAGCACCACTTTCCCTGCATGGCCATGAATTTGCAACCAGTGACGCTCTAAGACCATGTTTTGAATTTATCAGCAGATAATCGCTTCTCACATTTTTAATCAGTTCCTTTATCTTTGCCTCATAGATTCCCGCACTGCCAAGCACCCAGCAGATTCCATTCTTATTGCATACTATATCATAATTATTGCTGTACGGAAATTTATCAAGACTCTTGACCTTACCGTCTTTAGACATATAACAAAGACCATTGCTTGTAACAATAAACATTCCGCCATAGACTGTCTCACTAACCATACGCAAAACTACATCCGATGACAATCCGTCTTTTTTTGTTATCTGCGTCACTTTGCCGTTTTTGTCAATTTTAGTTATTCCGCCACCATCCGAACCGACATAACACGCGTCTTTATGCTCCAGCAGACATAAAGACTTTTCATTGAGCATACCATCCTTTGAGTCAAGAACATTTACAACTCTGTCCCCCGACATAATTGCAACACCGTAATCTCCTGCAATCATAATCCTGCCATCACTACATTCGATTATATTTCTGAACCGCATCCCCGGTATTCCCTGCTTATCAGTGAAATTTTTAATGTCATACCCGCCATTTTTATTTATTGTAACTTTATATATTCCCATTTCTGTTGTGGCTATCCACAATGTATTTTTGCTGTCTGCTTTCAAACATCTTATCCTGACATTTTGAAGCCTTTTTGTAAGCGGATTGCTTACTTTTTTTCTTCCCTTAACAGCGACCAGACCGTCATCTGTACCGCAAAAAAGTATGCCGTCCCACTTTTCCGTAGAATTGACAACCGCCGTCATACCAATATTTTGAAATATCTCCTCAAATGAGGACTTACACATTTCAAGAAGTCCTAGTCTTGACGAACCAAACCATAAATTTCCCTGATAATCAACAAGCATACTGTCAATCGAACTATTAAAATTGTTTGTATTTATCTTGTTATAACTGCCGTTTTTACCCAGAATTGCCACACCTGTATCTGAGCACACAAACATCTTATCATTATCCGTCTGATAAAAACAATTTATAGATTCAAAGCCACTTATCCTGATTTTATGTTTAAGCTTTTTTGATTCCATATCAAATATGTATATCAAATTTCCGGTCGTACCAATATATAACTGACCGGCTTTTGAAAAACAAACTTCATTGCAATCCTTAAATTTGCTGACAGCTTTCGGAGTATTTATAAGTTTGCCATCACTTATCCAAAACATTTCTCCCCTCTCAGTTACACCGGCAACATTTCCATTATCATCAGCAGTCATTGACACCACATTTTTTATGTTTTTAAATGTTTTTGTCACCTTGACTCCTCCGCTAAGAGATACTACCGATAATGCCTCTGAAGTTCCAATATAATAATTTCCATGTGAATCACATACTATCTTCTTTACTGAATTTGAAAGAAGTCCGTTTTGGTCATCCACCACATTAACAGCATCCTCATTGATAAAAATAGTGACACCGTTATCATTGGTTCCAACCCACAATCTTCCCTCTTCATCAACATACAGACAATTTACACTTTTGACCGAACTAATATCCTGAAAACAGACAAATTTCACTCCATCATACTTAAACAGCCCCGCATAAGTACCTATCCAAAGCTTTCCATCCTTTGTCTGGGCTATATCATTAGCCTCACCTGATAAAAGACCTTCATCCTTTGAATACTGCTTCTGTATATAGGAATACAATTCCGAATTATTATTTTCTGAATTTGCTTTTGATGCTTTACCTGCTTTTGTCTCTGATGTATATCCTGCTTTTGAAGTCTGCACTGACTTATTGTGTGCCGCCACTGTCTTTTCTGTTTTTCCGCGGCAAACTCCTGCCATGACTACAGCTAAAATGATTATTTGTGTTATTGTTTTAAATCTTTTGTTGAGTTTTTTTCTGATATAATGAGCAATTTTGAGCAATAAATACATTATCTCTACAGTCAGTATCTTATCCATAAATTCCACACAAAACTGACCGGCTATATAAGAAATAAATTTGGGCAGTCCCTTGTCAACACACAGCAACATAACCTGATTCCCCCATATATTACTTATATTGCCACTATATAACAATGCGTTTACCATAACTGCCATAACAGTCGAAAACAATGCAAGCCCCATACCTAAAGTCATCGTCGTAAACTGTTTATCAAAGACTCTCTTTTTTGAATAAATCCCCACAATAATGCCAAGCATACTTCCGACAATACAATATATCAATTCCTGTTCAACAAATATTCCATAAATAATATTGTTGGTAAATCCAACAAAAGCACCACAGACGGGACCGTATAAATATGCGACCAAAAAAGTTCCTATCGAGTCAGTCCACACCGGCAATACAAACTTTACGGCAAATTCCCTGCCTAAAATATCCATCAGCAATGCCGCTACAGTTACAAAAATTATCATGTATTCTTTTTTATTTTTCATTTACAATTCTCCTCAGATTAAATCACTGTTCCCCGTCGTTTCCCGCAAAAGAGATAACCTTTTTTTCTCTGCTTCTCTCGTAAGTTTTTCTTTCCATTGATACTCCCAGTCCTAATAATGATAATATATATGCAGAAAAGTTTCAAGTTTTTGACATATTTCGAGCCTTTGTTTTATAACAGTTAAACCTGCCATTTATTACATTTATAACCCTGCCGGTAAACTGTCAGCCGCTGCTACGCAGCTTACGTTTACCTCATGTAATAATATCTGAATGTGCGTTTGACATTATATATTTTTCTATATACCAAAAATCGCTGCAGAATATCTGATAATACTATGATATTCCACAGCGATTTTTTACTTTGCATGAAACAGCTTATTTTTATCTAAGCTTATGAAAACGATATCACGGATTGCCCCATTGCCTGACAATTCACACAATCCCGCAAGCACCTCATATCATTTCATTACTGAAGAAGTGAAAGTACACCCTGGTTAGACTGATTAGCCTGTGCAAGCATAGACTGACCTGCCTGTAAAAGAATGTTATTCTTGCTGTATGCAACCATTTCTTCAGCCATATCTGTATCACGGATACGAGATTCAGATGTCTGAGTATTCTCAGAAGCTGTATCAAGGTTTGCTATTGTATGCTCAAGACGGTTCTGAACAGCACCGAGTTTACTTCTCTGTGCAGATACTTTCTTGATAGCTGCATCAATAGTTGTAGTAGCCTTCTGAGCACCATCCTGAGTAGCAAGGTCAACCTTGTTTCCGTCAACACCAAGTGATTTAGCACTCATGTCATCAATAGAAAAGCTCATTGTCTGACCTTCATTTGCACCAATCTGGAGTGTCATGCCCTTACCTGCTGTACTTGAAGATGCACTTGGTTTAAGGTCAACTGTTGTTGTTTCATTTGCGTCTATTTCAGCATTGATACCGGTTTTAGCAGAAATCAAACTTGCCATAGCATTTGCAGCATCATCATCCACTGTATCCGCCTTAACAAAATTAACATCACTATAGTCAGTTTTGCTCTTAAGTGCAGCAACACCATCAGCAGTAGCATACATAAAACGCTCACCGTTTACTGTAAAGATATAATCGTCAATGTTTGTTGTAGCTCCCCCATCATATGTTCCTACATCTGCTTTTATACTCTGGTATGCATCTGCCGGTGCCTTAGTGTCAGCTGCCTTTGTAGCTGTAGCCTGGGTAAATACTCCTGCTTTTATATTGCTCTCAGATGTAGAAAGAATGCGAGAAGTCTCAGTTCCTGCTGTCTTTGCAGTAAATTCAATTTTTCCATCAGCAGCAGTTCCTACCATAGTAAAATCATCTGCTAATGAAGTCTGCTTTAATTCCGCAAGAAATGCCTTTGTTTTATCTTCTACTGTTGCTTTGCCAGCAGCTACAGTATATTCCCTAGAACCATCCTCGCTTACAAGTGTCGTAGCATCCTTGTACTTAAGATTTACAGTAATAGAATCCTGCTCACCTTTTTCATTTAAGAAATTGACTGTCAGACTTGTTGTATCTCCTGCACTCAAATCATCTGCGGTACTTACAGCTCCGGCACTTGTATATTTGCCATTAGTAGCTGCAGTAGTTTTTAATGCACCTGCCTGCAAAGCTTTATTGCTTACTGAAGCATCCACCTTAATACCTGTAGCAGAACTTCCGCCACCTAACGAACCATCAAGAAGTTTCATTGTATTAAACTCTGTTGTGCTTGAAATTCTTGTAAGCTCGTCCTGAAGCTGGCTGATTTCCTTCTGTACTGCCTCGCGGTCATCATCTGTCTCTGTACCGTTTGATGCCTGTACTGAAAGTTCTCTCATTCTCTGGAGGATTGAGTGAGACTCATTTAATGCACCTTCTGCTGTCTGTATAAGTGAGATACCATCCTGTGCATTGTCAGATGCTTTGTTTAAGCCACGAATCTGGCTTCTCATTTTCTCGGAAATAGAAAGTCCTGCCGCATCATCTGCTGCACGGTTAATCTTATAACCTGAAGAAAGTTTTTCTGTTGATTTTGCAAGTGAACTGTTTGTTATTCCTAACATTCTGTTAGCGTTCATTGCTGACATATTGTGCTGTACTATCATTGCCATAATAATTACCTCCGTGTTTTTCCTACGCTCCAAATCCGTTTGTGAGCGTATTGTGAAATTTGTTTTGTATTTTTATTTATAATAAAATCAATGCACGATGCCGCTGTATCATTTTCGATTAATAAAACTCTGAAAAATCCACACTGTCTTATCTGAAAAATATGATTTTCAGAGTCAAGCCGCAGATAGCAATTTGTATGTAAGCATACATCTCTGTCTGCTTTTGACTATTACATCAAAATATAAGACATTATCATCTGTTCACCGATTTATTACCAAAGCCATGCGGATATACGCAATCCGCTTTGCTGCTTGTCCATAAATACAGTCGCTTTGCGGACTGTCGATGCAAAAACAGCTTCTAAATTTTTATTTTCTACGATATTTTTCAGGATGCTCTTTTTCTTCATAGTAAGAAGGAAACTCACACTCTATCCCATTTTCTTTCATATGTTTTTTAAGAGCTTTGCTTCTGACTATATTCACATCCTTCGGTGCATCTATCATTATCCTGTGATGATTTCCTGAACCACCGAGAAAAATAATCTTTACATTATCTCCAACCATGAGATACTCTTTGTTTTCAACTGAAAGCCTTAACATTTGCATTACCTCCCTGTATTTTATTTACGGCAGTTTTTTTAGCTGCTATTTCATATCACATTTTTATTTCTCAGCCTGTCTTTTATTGATTTATACCAGTACGACAAAAAGTAAATCTTTAATATATTGAGCTTGAATGTACTTTTGAGAGTGCGTGCTTATTCAATGCATCAATTTTTTGTTGTCCTGACACTACATATGTAGTTTTTAGCAATAATTTTTAGCAAACTGAATTAAAATAAATATTTAATGAAATACTATTTATAACCGAAAACTGCTATATCCTTGCCTTGTAATCGAAAATGTAACAAAATGAGAAAAAGGACAACTACATAATGTAATTGTCCTTTTTCTGATATATCAAAGTATGTAAGAAAAGTTGCCAGTGGCAAGTTTTCAGTATAAGGGGATTTTATGAGACGCAGAAGTAATCTGGATTTTGAAAAAAGAAGAAGATCCCGGAAAACCGGTTATCGCAGACGCAAAGCAAAGAAAAAAGGTTTCGGAAATCTTCCAAA
>OJNY01002301.1_pt1 | contig 10222 bp, 9 predicted proteins | sample 1597931 | NCBI WGS metagenome assembly OJNY01 (sample SAMN01915209, study PRJEB22387) | human gut metagenome | isolation source: stool | host: Homo sapiens | place: USA
CAGACATCATTGCTAATCCTGAAAAAGGAACCGAAGTAGAATTCAGACCGGCAGAGGTTTCATTTATCAACAAACACGATGGACGTACCAATGGCGGCTACGGTGTAAAAAATAATTTCAAACTGGACGAAAATGGTCAGTATCAATACACCGAACCGGCAGAAAAGAACTAGGAAGGGGGAGTCGGAATGAGAAAGTTACATAAGAAACCACTTATCATGGCAGCAGCAACACTTGCTCTTACCGGAACCCTGGCAGTTGGAAGCGCGATGGCGTATTTTACAACCTATTCGACAGCCGGTGGCGGTGTGAAAATGAATATGGGATTTACAGAAACCATCCCAAATGAAACAGTAGATCAAAACGGGAAGCATGTCACGATCAGCAATATCGGTGATTATGACTGCTTCGTAAGAGTAACGGCATTCGCTCCGGTAACACTTACATACAACACTCCGGACGGCGGATGGACCGAAATGGTCGACGAGAATGACAAGAATGTCTCCTACTGGTGTTACGACGATGTCCTTCCGGCAGGCAAGACAACCGAACAGGAACTCAATATCACTTATAAGTTCCCGGAAGGAAATGACAAACCGGAAGAATTCAACATCGTAGTCATCCAGGAATGCACCCCGGTTCTCTACGACGAGGACGGCAATCCATACGCCGACTGGAATCACGTAATCAAAGACGACAGCACACAGACGACAGAGTAGGAGGTAATGAGAATGAAAAAGAAAAAGAAATCATTTCCAAAGAAACCTGCCCTGGTCCTGACAGCCGCAGCACTCCTGCTGGTTGGAAGCACTGTCGGCAGTACACGCGCCGCACTCACTTACTACAGTGAGAATTATTCCGCACAGATGAATATGCAGAGTATCGGCGTATCTCTTCTGGAAAATGACAAAGTAGTCAGCAGCCGGGATTATGTATCGAACAATGAATGGAAGGGAACCTCAGAAGGTACACTTCTCACAGACCTTCTTGGAAAGGATGAGACATTTACACCCGGCAAGAAATATAACGAAGCAATCAGCGTCAAGAACAGCGGTACGATCGACACCTTTGTACGTGTGATCATCACAAAAAGCTGGCAGGACGAAAAAGGCAATAAGAACACGAACCTTTCACCGGATCTGATCGAGCTGAACTTCCTCACAGACAACGGATGGCAGGTTGCAAAAGCACAGTCCACGAGAGAGCGTACCGTTCTTTATTATACCAAAGCCCTCAAAGCGGGTAAACCGACACCGGCATTATCGGATACACTCCGAATCAATCCTTCGATTGCATCGGATGTAACAAAGCCTGTACCCGAATCTGAAAAAGGTAAAACCATCACTTATACTTACAAGTACAATGGATACACCTTCCACATTGACGCAGAGGTGGATGCAGTTCAGACACACAACGCAAAGGACGCGATCAAGAGTGCCTGGGGCGTGGACGTGAATGTATCAGACGACGAAACAACAATGAGCTTACAGTAGGGAGGTACAGAGTATGAAAAAGAAAATTTTGTGCCTCGCCATGACAGTGATAATGGCAGCAGGGGTACACACAACTGCATTTGCAAAGGATTATCAGGGAGCCGACGGATGGCAGGTTAATTTCACCGGCGGCAAGATGGAAAGTAATTTTAAAAGCTCCGATGTGACTGACGAGCTGGCAAATATCCAGCCGGGTGACAGCATCGAGCTCAAGGTTCAGCTTAAGAACTCCGACAGTACGGATACCGATTGGTACATGACCAACGAAGTGATCCAGACGCTGGAGGATGCACAGTCTTCCGCAGAGGGTGGTGCTTACGAATACAAGCTGACCTATGTTGGAAGTGACAATGCCGAAAAGGTACTCTATGACAGCTCAACTGTCGGAGGGGAAGGTTCTTCCAAAGCCGGAGAAGGTCTGAAGCAGATTGATAGCTCAACCGAAGAATATTTCTACCTCGGAAGACTTGCTTCCAATAATACCGGAACGGTACACCTTACCGTCGGTGTTGAAGGTGAGACACAGGGCAACGGTTATCAGCTCACACTCGCAAAGCTCCGCATGAACTTTGCAGTAGAAAAGGTTTCAGCCGGCAAAACCATCACCAAGAATAAGATTGTTAAGACAACCAACACCGTTAAGACCGGTGATACCGCAAGAGTTCTTCTCTTCTGTGTGCTTGCACTCATCAGTGGACTGATCCTTCTTGCATACGGTATCTACACACTCAATAAGAACACAAAAAGACGCAGACAGAAAGGAGAGTAAGCAGATGAAAAAATGGAAAAGATTACTGGTTTCTCTTCTGACTGTATCCATGACACTCGGTGCATCCACAATGAGCGTTATGGCAGATGATACTACACCGTATACCTACAAGGTAACATTATCCGCAGGTAACAAAGGAACCATCAATGGTCAGAGCAAAATTGAAAAATCTGACATTTCTTATGGATCTAAATTTTCTTTTGACAATACTGCTTTGTACAATATTCAGGTAACAGACGATAGATATTATGTCAAAGGAATCCGCCTCAGCGGTCGTGATAATGCAAGTTCAAAACGACTTGATGCTCCTGCTTTTATCGTCACAGGTGATGCCGACTATGTAGTCGCTTATGGAATCAAAGGCAACATGGTTGCCTATACCGTAAATTATCAGGATGCATCCGGTAAATCACTGGCAGAGAGCCAGACCTTCTACGGAAACGTCGGCGACAAGCCGGTCGTTGCTTACCGTTACGTTGAAAATTATATTCCGGATGCTCTTGCACTTACGAAGACTTTGAGTGATAATGAATCTGAGAATGTATTTACGTTTACCTACAAACCGGGTGCTACAGACCGTGTTGTTACAACAACAACCACCATCACAACGACTGTTCCTGGTACAGCAACTCCTGGCACAGGTACCGGTAATGCCGGTACAACAGGTGGCACGACAGGCGGCACAACCGGTGGAACTGCCGGAACTACCGGTGGAACTACAACCGGAACTACCAGTGGCACTACAACCGGAACTACCGGTGGCACAACAGACGGAACCACAACCGGTACAACCGATGGTACAACGACAGATAACAATTCTCAGGATACGACAGCTAAAGATAAAGATACTGCAACATCTGAGGATGAACAGACACCAAAGTCTCTGGTAGATCTGGATGATGAAGACACTCCAAAAGGAAATATCGATGCGAAAGACAAGACGAGCAAAACTCCGATCGCAGCAGGGATCGGCATTATCGTTGTTGCGGTAGCAGCTCTCGCAGGACTGATCGTATTCTTGAAAAAACGTGCAAAATAAAAAAAGCGCGGCACTAAAGGAGAAGTCTTTTTTGAAGAGAACGAAGAAAAAGAAAAGCCCGGTGGCTGCATTTTGCAGTGCACTGGGCACTGTTTTACTGACAGTACTGATTCTTGCCTGTATTCCGCTGACGCTTCCGAAAGCTTTTGGTTTTCAGATGTACACCGTGATCAGTGGGAGCATGGAACCGGCGATCCCGACGGGAAGCCTGGTCTATGTCCGGTATGAAGAACCAGACACGATCGTCAAAGATGATGTCATTGCTTTTTACAGCAACAATGCAGACGGCTCGATCATTACCCACCGTGTAGTATCCAACAGCCCGGCGATGGGACAGTTTATCACCAAAGGGGATGCCAATGAGGAAAAAGATATGAATCCGATCCCTTACAACAACTACATCGGAAAAGTAAAGCTTTCTGTTCCGGTTGTCGGCGGTATCGCACAGGCTGCAACCGGCACTGCCGGAAAGATTGCCGCTGCATCTATGATCGGTCTTGCTGTAATTCTTGAAATCGTTGCTGCCATGCTTGACAGACGCGATGACGAAGACGAATAAGAGAGAACGTTTTTCATTTTAGCTTGCTAAAGTGTGAAACATTTGCTAAAATAATATCAGATTGTATTGTCAGAAGAAGATGGGGGAATTTCACAATTCTCCCATTTGTCATATATTGAAAAGAATGGAGAGGTGAATGGATTGTTATCCAACCAGATTTTACAGAGAACAATCAATGAAATAGGGGATATCATCGAGTGTAACTGTTCCATCTGGAACACAGATGGAGTGATGCTTGCAGCTGTAGGTAAGGAGAAGCCTGCAGTAAAAAAAGCTGTCTGCTCATTTTTAAAAGAGCTGGAGGTTACCGGCGTATCGGAGGAGCACCTGGATGAATGCTATGGTCTGTTTCCGGTTTATGATGATGATGAACTGACTTATATTTTCGTGATCGAGCACAATAATGAGATTGATGTGCATACCAGCGGACGCTTAAGTGTCTGCCAGCTGGAGAGCCTTTTAAGATCCGGAAGCGAACGTCTTGACCGTAACCGTTTTATCCAGAACCTGCTCCTGGATAACCTGCTTCTCGTAGATATCTACAATCAGGCGAAAAAGCTTGGTATTACAATTGAGCAGCGCAGAGTCGTCTATCTGATCGAACCGAAGAATCCGGATGACACGATCGTCCTGGATATGATCCGTGGGATTTATTCCTCGGGAACCGGTGATTTTGTTACTGCCGTAGATGAGGGACATATTATTCTGATCAAGTCCCTTGACAGTACGGATGATTATGATACGATCCGTTCGACTGCCGATATGCTGGTGAATGCGATCAACACCGAAGCTATGGTCAATGTCCGGCTTTCCTTCGGAACCATCATTCCCGAACTCAAAGAGGTCTCACAGTCTTACAAAGAAGCTGGCATGGCTCTGGATGTGGGACGTATCTTCTATCCGGAACGCAATATTTTATCCTACCGCGAACTCGGTATCGGACGGCTGATCCACCAGCTTCCCGTTTCCTTATGCGAGATGTTCCTGGAAGAAGTATTTGCCGGAAATACCGTTGATCAGTTTGACGAAGAAACCTTATCCACAGTTGATAAATTTTTTGAAAACAGCCTGAATATTTCGGAGACAGCGAGACAGCTTTTCGTCCACCGGAATACGCTCGTCTACCGGCTGGAGAAGATCCAGAAGCAGACCGGGCTGGATGTCAGAGTCTTTGAGGACGCCCTGACATTTAAGATTGCTCTGATGGTCGCAGACCACATGAAATTCATAGAAAACAGAAAATAGGAGGACATGATATGGTGAAATTATACGAAGGCGGTGCCTATCTTTTACACGGTACTGAGGTAATTGCAGATGCACCCGATGCACTTGCTGCCGTAAAAAGCAAGACAGGTATTGAGACAACAAAAGAAGCTGCTGCAAAAGAGACAATGGCTTATGGGATCTTAAGTGCGCATAATACTTCCGGTAATATGCAGCAGCTTCAGATCAAATTTGACAAGCTGACTTCGCACGACATTACCTTTGTCGGAATCATCCAGACTGCAAGAGCATCCGGACTGGAGAAATTCCCGATCCCTTATGTTCTGACCAACTGCCATAACTCTCTGTGTGCAGTCGGCGGTACGATCAATGAAGATGACCACATGTTTGGACTGACCTGTGCGAAGAAGTACGGCGGAGTGTATGTTCCGCCTCATCAGGCCGTTATCCACCAGTTTGCCCGTGAAATGCTCGCAGGCGGCGGCAAGATGATCCTTGGTTCTGACAGCCACACCCGTTATGGTGCACTCGGTACCATGGCAATGGGAGAGGGCGGACCGGAACTTGTAAAACAGCTTCTGAACAAGACTTATGATATCAAGATGCCGGGCGTTGTCGGAATCTATCTGGACGGCGAACCGGTGAAAGGTGTCGGACCGCAGGACGTTGCCCTTGCGATCATCGGCGCAACCTTCGGCAATGGCTATGTCAATAACAAGGTCATGGAATTTGTCGGACCTGGCGTTGGCAAATTAAGTGCAGACTTCCGTATCGGAATCGATGTTATGACGACAGAGACAACCTGCCTTTCTTCTATCTGGAGAACCGATGACAAGATCAAAGAGTTCTACGATATCCACGGAAGAAGTGATGACTTCAGGGAACTGGAGCCTGGCGCAGTCGCTTACTATGACGGTCTTGTATACGTCAATTTGAGCGAGATCAAGCCTATGATCGCCATGCCGTTCCATCCGTCTAATGTCTACACCATCGAGGATGTCAATGCCAACCTTGCAGATGTTCTCCACGATGTAGAGCAGCGCGCGCTGGTAAGCCTGGACGGTGCTGTGGATTACTCTCTTCAGGACAAGATCGTAAATGGTAAACTTTATGTCGATCAGGGTATCATCGCAGGCTGTGCCGGTGGCGGTTTTGAAAATATCTGTGCTGCCGCAGACATCATCCGTGGCAAATACATCGGATCAGATGAATTTACCTTCAGTGTTTACCCGGCAAGTACACCGATCTACATGGAGCTTGTGAAAAATGGTGCGGTTGCTGACCTGATGGAAGCCGGTACGATCGTGAAGACTGCCTTCTGCGGACCGTGCTTCGGTGCTGGGGATACTCCGGCAAACAATGCATTTTCCATCCGTCACTCTACCCGTAACTTCCCGAACCGTGAAGGAAGCAAGTTGCAGAGTGGACAGATCGCATCTGTTGCCCTTATGGATGCACGTTCCATTGCCGCAACTGCTGCGAACAAAGGTTTCCTTACTCCGGCAACAGATTTTGATATTGAATACAAGAACCCGACTTACCACTTTGATTCCAGAATTTACGCCAACCGTGTATTTGACAGCCACGGCGTTGCTGATCCTTCGGTTGAGATCAAATTCGGACCGAACATCAAAGACTGGCCGCCAATGAGCGCTCTTCCTGAGAATCTGATCCTGAAGGTCGTATCTGAGATCCACGATCCGGTTACAACGACAGACGAACTGATCCCGTCCGGCGAGACTTCTTCTTATCGTTCCAACCCGCTTGGACTTGCTGAATTTGCACTTTCCAGAAAGGATCCTGCCTATGTAGGACGCGCGAAAGAGGTCCAGAAAGCCCAGAAAGCGATTGAAGCAGGTACTTGTCCACTGGATGTACTGGATGAATTAAAACCGGTGATGGCAGCAATCCAGAAGTCTTATCCGGAAGTCGGCAAAGGAAATATCGGTGTCGGAAGTACCATTTTCGCGGTCAAACCTGGTGATGGTTCTGCCCGTGAGCAGGCTGCTTCCTGCCAGAAGGTTCTCGGCGGCTGGGCGAATATCGCGAATGAGTACGCAACCAAACGTTACCGCTCGAACCTGATCAACTGGGGCATGCTTCCGTTTATTACCGAAGAGGAACACACAAAGCTTTCTTTCAGGAACGGTGACTATCTCTTCGTGCCGGATATCCGCAAAGCAGTAGAAGATAAAGCTTCCACGATCAAGGCTTATGTCGTAGGCGATGATCTGAAGGAGATCGATCTGAAGCTCGGTGATCTGACGGATGCAGAACGTGAGATCATCCTCAAAGGATGTCTGATCAATTATTACAGAGGTTAATTTTTCTCAGACAATGATATGATTTAAAAGGGACGGAAATTTTTCTGTCCCTTTTTGCAACACTTCCGACTTTTTTATACTCTTATATACAAAGAACCTGTTATGAGAGGAGGGACCTTATGATCGATGCAATTGCATTTAAAGAATTATATAAGACGGTTTATCAGGATCTATATCGTTTTGCGCTCTGCATGATGCATCATCCGCAGGATGCAGAAGACGCCGTCAGTGAAGCCGTTCTTTCCGCCTATGAGAACATACATAAATTACGCAAAGAAGAAGCATTCCGTTCCTGGATCTTTCAGATTCTGGCAAATGTGTGCCGCCGGAAGTTAAAGAGCCGTGAACGGACCGAGACCGAGCTGAAAGAAGATCATGCTTCTGCCACATACTGTGACGGACTCCGCACAGATGTGGAACGTGCTTTTCTTATTCTCGATGAAGACGATCAGCTGATCATCGGCTTATCCGTCTATGGCGGTTACAACAGTAAAGAGATCGGAAAAATGCTAAGGCTGAACCCGAATACAGTCCGCTCCCGCAGAAAGCGTGCCCTCGAAAAGATGAGCTGGCTTCTGAAAGAGTAGGATAAAAGAGTAATAGGAGGTGTTTCATATGACAGATCACGAAAAAGAAATACTGGATAAAATAAAACAATCTACGGAAAAAACTCCTGTTCCGGAAAGCCTTGCACCGGATCAGATTATGAAAATGCTGGAAGAGCATAACAGCACTCAGGCTTCCGGACATATCCTGAAAAAGCATGGATTTTTCCGCGGCCACCGGATGCGCGGAGGACTTATTGCTGCCGCACTGGTACTGGTTGTCGGCATTGGTGCCCACATCCGCCAGCAGAATCTTTCTTCAGACTCAGCCACTTTTTCCACAAAAGGCAGTTCTTCAATCGGTACATCCTCCGGTAAGCTTGCCTCTTCCGATACTTTAGAGACTGCAACCGATTATGATGAAGTCTACACATACCTGCAATCTTATCAGGATGAGTTGGATTCTTCATCTGTTACCGGTTCAACCGACAGCGGAATTGTCATGTATTCAACTGAAACAGCCGACAGTGGTGCACGCACCGATAGTTCCAGTTCCTCTTCGGATTCGGCAAAAGCCTCTGCACGTGCTGTGGATACTTCATTTTCCGATACCAACGTCCGCACAGAGGGTGTCGGTGAAGCAGACATTGTAAAAACGGATGGAAGTTATCTTTATACATTGAAAGCAAACTCACAGGAAATTTCCATTGTAGATATCCGGTCTGATCAGATGAAGGTTGTTTCCGTTATTTCGCTGAATGAGAATTTTCAGGCATCCGAATTTTACCTGAGTGACCAGAAGCTTTTTGTCCTTGGCAACATGCAGAACACGCAGGTTGATTCTGACAGTAAAACCTTGTACCGCGGCAGCTGTACCCGTATCCAGACTTATGATCTGACAGATATCAATAATCCAAAATCCATCGGAACCGTGGATCAGAGTGGTTACTACCGCACTTCACGTTTTAAAGACGGATATCTGTATGTATTCAGCGACTATTATATTTATGATACGATCACCAAAAAAGATTATCCTTCCTATGTTCCGCTTGTTGGTGACAATCTTCTGAAGCAGTCGGATATCTATCTCCCGACGAACCATGCAGCAGACCAGTACCTTGTTGTCAGCTCCGTTTCCGCTTCCAGTCCGGATAAGGCAGCAGACCAGAAAGCAGTCATGTCTGAGAATGGCGAAGTCTATGTGAGTGAGAACAACATTTATATTTACGAGTATGCGAACAGCAGTATCCTCGCAGATAATCTTGCGGCAAAGAATCAGACGATCCTCCGCAAGCTGTCTTACAATAAAGGAAAACTTTCCGGCTCTGCCCAGGGCAAAGTAAAAGGATATCTGAACGATTCCTTCAGCATTGATGAGTATGACAATACGTTGCGGCTGGTGACAACGGTTACGCATAATGTCGGAAACTCTTCACAGTCCAATTCAGTCTATGTGCTGGATGCAGATTTGAAAACAATCGGTAAGATCGACGATCTTGCCAAAAATGAACAGATCTATTCCGCAAGATTTTTGGGCGATACCGGTTACTTTGTAACTTATGAACAGACAGATCCTTTATTCTCCGTAGACTTTTCCGATCCGGAGAATCCGAAGATCCTTGGCAAGCTGAAAATTCCCGGCTTTTCGGAATACCTGCATTTTTACAGTGATAACCTGCTTCTTGGCATCGGTATGGATACCGATGAAAATGGCATTACAAACGGGGTAAAAATCTCCATGTTTGATATCAGTGATCCTTCGGATGTGAAGGAAGTCAGCAAGTACACACTGGATCAGTACTATTACTCGGATGTTTTTTCTGACTACCGTGCAGCACTGGTTGATCCGGAAAAGAATCTGATCGGCTTTCCGCTTTCCGGATCTGCCAACCAGTATGTGATCCTTTCTTACGATAAAGATCAGGGTTTCCAGGTACAGATGCAGGAGGAAGTCAACGGTAATTCTTATCTTGGAACCCGCGGTGTGTATGCAAACGAAAAGTTCTATGTGATCAATGGAAATGCAATTGAAGCATACCGGATGGGAGACTATGTGAAGATAGATGATCTGCTGCTATAGTGCAGCTTTGCAGAAGGAGCTGCCGCTCCGCATACTTTGTACACCATTCCACATCATTGTATACACCAAAATCGTATATAATCGAGTAGGCTGACTCCTACTCGATTCTTATACTTTGTACATCATCTCGCTTAACAGCTCGATGATGTACATTCGCCAAATGCAGATCCTTGTGCAAGCACAAATCTG
>OJNY01002303.1_pt1 | contig 10219 bp, 9 predicted proteins | sample 1597931 | NCBI WGS metagenome assembly OJNY01 (sample SAMN01915209, study PRJEB22387) | human gut metagenome | isolation source: stool | host: Homo sapiens | place: USA
CTAAAAAATATTGCTTTTTTTGATAAAGTTTGTTATAATAAACAACTCACTATTTAGGGGAGGGGCTATGGCAAGTAAATATTATGCGGTAAGAAAGGGAAAGACACCCGGAATATACAACTCATGGAGTGAATGTAAATTGCAAGTTGATGGATTTTCAGGGGCAGAATATAAAAGCTTTAAATCAGAAGAGGAAGCTCGAGAATATATCGAAGATAATAATAGTGAGCAGAAAAATATGAATAATTCTGTTCAAAATGGCAACAATTTAGTTATTGAAGCTTACGTTGATGGTAGTTATAATTCTAGAACGAATGAATTTTCATATGGTATGATTGTTCTTCAAAATGGGGAAGAATTAAAGTTTGCTGAGAAATATAATGATAAAGAACTGGCTTCTATGCATAATGTGGCTGGTGAAATAAAAGGCGCAGAAGCTGCAATGAGATATGCAGTTGAGAATTCTTTGGAAAGAATAATCATTTATCATGACTATGAAGGTATTTCAAAATGGTGTTTAGGTGAATGGAAAGCGAATAAAGAAGCTACAAGAGCGTATAAGGAATATTATGATAATGTAAAGAAACTAGTAGATATTTCATTTGTTAAAGTAGCAGGGCACTCAAATAATAAATATAATGATATAGCAGATGAATTGGCAAAGCAGGCACTTGGAATTATAGAAGCAAAGTATAATATTGAAATGCCAAAAGAGAAAGGAAATTTGGAGATGGGTAAGGCAAAGAGCTTGTATATTACTAGAGATATCGATAAATTAGTACAATTGTTAGATGATACTGCAAAAAGTATTTGGCCAAACGTAGTTGGAAAGGGGATTAAAGAAGTAGGTCAACAGAAAAGATATACTTTTGAAGTGGACGGGATTCTCTCTCTTTTAGATATATATCAAAGAGGAGACGGACAAACAACATTGAGACCAACGGGTTCCAATACTGAAAATGCGATTAAATTAAAAGAAGCAGTTGAATTAAGAGGATATAAAGCCACAGCAGAACAAAAACAGTATACAATGTTTGTTGGAGAAGAATGGATTGAAAAAACAGTACAGTATTTATCTGACTTGTGCGAAGGGAATGTTGAAACATATAAGGAAGAAGGACATGATAGATATGTGTTTGTAAGTGATATTGGAGATAAATTAACATTACATACGTATTCTAATCATAGAATTATGGTTCAAGGAAAGCCTTTGTATTTGTATAATGAGTTTTTATCTTATGTGTCATATTCGCCCAAAGTAGAAGTAAATGATATTATTAAAGCAACTAATGAATTTATTGATACGAATACTGATGTAGATGAAGCACGTAATAAAATGTCAGAAATGATGCCGATGGCATATGCTGGTAATGTTGATCCTGTAATATGGAAATTGTTTTCTCCTTCGGTAACATTAGATGATGTTGAAAAAGAGTTTGAAGATTATTCATGTTTTACATTTCCGGCTTTGCGAGCCTTAGAAGGGTACTTGAAATATCTTCTTTCTGAAAAGAATATTGTGATTGATGAAACACATAATTTTGGAACTGTATTTAACAAGGATTCTAACGATAAAGCAATTGTTATTCCTAAATATGTAACAGCCATTGCAAATAATGATTACGTTGAAGCTCTAGAAGAGATATACAATTATTTTAAAGCAAATCGTCATGTGATATTTCATGTTGATCAAATATTGATTACTACAAAAATAATTGAAGATAAGCAAGAGGCTATATCAATTATCAATGATGTTGCTGCTTTAATAGAACGTACATATAAAAAGATTATAAAATAAAATAGTCATATATCATGAAAGGTGGTGGTAGTATGAAGAACTTTGAAGTAATTAAGCTCAATAACAGTGAATATGACTACATGGTAATTGCTACCACGTGTATTAGTCCGATATCAACATTGACTGATATACAAAACGAACTCGAAGATAAATCAGGAAGGATTATTTTTGATTTAACATTGATTAATGGAACTAGCAGTAACAGATATATAACAGCAGCATTTGAGAATGGAGCTGTTAATAGGAGATCATTTGAAGTGGTGAAAGTAATTGAATCAAAGGTTGAATATATTAGCTTGGATTTTTTTGCTCATCATGCGGATTTAGTAAAAAATGGAACAATTCCAAATGCGTTGAAGTCTTTATTGATTGAAGGTATTAGAGTGTAGATAAAGAAGCATCAGGTATAGAAATATATCTGGTGCTTTTAACAATTAAAAAGTAGGGAGAAAGAAATATGTCGCATATTAATTTTGATTTTTTAACAGATAGTATATTATTTGGAAGCAATTTAGAGGATGACTTTGAAGCATTAAATGAAGGTATTTTGCGGGAAGAATTGGCAAGATATCGAGAATACGTTTTAGAAAATTTCAATGAGATTAAAAAAGAAGTAATCATGGATAACAGAAAAATAACAGTTACAATTGAATCTTTCGGAAAACGTCCGGACAACAATATATTAAAGCAGTTAGCACTGTATATTGATTGTGTATTAATTGCAGATCCTTTATTTAGTTTTACAGAAGAAAAAATGAAATAAATGATGCGTGGACAGAATATTTAGGAATAAAAAATGATGGTTTAATAGACAGAAAAAAATTGTCAGAGGCATTGAAATATATGAAGAGCATAACGAATCTAATTGTTTGTGATTATGTAAAGTTTGTGCCGATTTCGATTTTACACGAGGCTCCCAAAGAAGTTCCTATTAGATTTGATGAATATAATTTTTCTGAAGTGCTCCCAAAGGGGGTTATGGACTTTTTAAGAAAAAATATTGAAGTGCATAATATAAAAAGAACGAAAGGAGGGGTAAGAGTATATTTGGATGAGCCATTAAAAAAAGGAACAGGATTATATATGTCATTTCCGGGATGCCCAGAACGTATGGGTGAAATTGTTCAATATACAAATATGCAATATATTTCTGAAGATTCAACGGGGCGCATGTTAGTGAAAATAGGGACTCCGGATACAATAACAGATGAGGAATTTAGAATATGGCTTAATCAGTCAATAAATACTGCTTCTCAAAAATTATATGCGGAAACGTACCAAGAGTTATATTTTTCTCAGATGCTACATTCAATGTATATGACAAGATCCCAATTAAAAGCTGATTTGTTAGCAATGGATATAAAAAATGACTCTATGTATAGTTCAATTGCAAATCTAGCTCTTAAACTAGAGGTTCCGGTATTTTGTAATGTTGATTTAAAAGATATAATTGAAATAAGACAAAATTATGGTCAGAGCTTTAGAAATTTTAGAAGTAAACTGGGCGAAAAATTGATAAAGTTGAATGGACTGAAGGATGATGAAATGTTAAAGAGGGAATTAGATGCTGTATCATATGAAATAACGGAAACATATATAAATGATATTACTAAAGAAATTTCATCTCTAAAAAGATCTATTGGAATGGATGGAATAATTTTAACTGGAACATTATTGACAAGTTATGCAACTGGTGGATTATCATTACTTGGGTCGGTTGCGGCAACTATTTCCGCAATGAAAGATTCTACAAAACTATTTGGAGATGTACGAGAAAATCCAGGATATTTTTTATGGAAGATTGATAAGAAAAATAGAAGAAAATGGTAATAAGAAAGAGAGCGTTGGTAAGGTATGTGTTGGAGTGAACCAAGAATAAAATTTTGTGACAATGACATAACATCCTCCCCACTGATTTTGTGACAACAATATAACGTCCTCCGTCCAAAAACAACGGTTTTATGGGAAAAATCGAAGGAAAAAAAGGTCAAAAAGTTTGTAGCAATGACTTGACATCCTCGGGACGGTTGTGTCTGGCAGAGAGTATCCCATACGGCATATCCTGAACATATAGAAACGGACAGGATTTTCAGATACGAGCCTTATGATCCTGCCATTGATGTGGAGATGAGTTCAGTTACTGTCAGAGGTGCTAGTGCAAATATTGAAGCATTCACGCATAATGTAGATAAACAAAACACAACTATAAAAAGAAGGAGGATAGGGTATGGGTTTATTTGATAAGAAGATCTGTGATATCTGCGGAGAGAAAATAGGTTTATTGGGAAACAGAAAACTGGATGACGGAAATCTGTGTAAGGATTGTGCAAAAAAATTATCACCATGGTTTGAAGACCGGCGGCACAGTACGGTAGAGGATATCAAACGTCAACTGGAATATCGTGAAAAAAACAAAAAAGCCGTAATGGATTTTTGTATAACCCGTCAGATCAATACCAGAAATTATAATGTTTTTATTGATGATAATAAGGGGAATTTTACTGTTGCACGGAAGCTGGATGTCAATGAAAATCCGGACATAGTTCCTTTATCCGCTGTTGTGCAGTGCAGAGTTGATGTAGAGCGACAGCAGAACGAGGAAACATATACAACAAAGGATGGAGAAACCGTAAGCTATCAGCCACCGGTATATAAGTATGAATTTGATTATACTATGCGTATTAAAGTAAAAACTCCATGGTTTGATGATATGGATTTTCGTCTGAATACTTTTTCCATAAGCAGCGATAACAGAGGCGAATTGATGGAAGTGGAGCAGACAGGTCATCAGATCATAGCCGCCTTGACACCAAATGCGGCTGGAATGCAGCAGCCCGGAATGCAGATGAATAACGGAATGCAGCAGTCCGGGATGTACATGAACGATGGAATGCAGCAGTCCGGAATGAACATGAACAGTGGAATGCAGCAGCCTGGTATGAATATGAACAGCGGAATACAGCAGCCTGGAATGCATATAAACAATGGAATGCAGGAGTCCGGGATGAACATGAACAGCGGAATGCAGCAATCTGGAATGCAGATGAACAACGGAATGCAGCAGCCTGGGATGCAGATGAACAATGGAATACAGCAACCCGGAATGCAGCAGCCCGGCGGTTTGTGGAAATGTCAGTGCGGTGCAGAGAATACCGGAAGGTTCTGCGAATACTGTGGCCAGCCAAGACCATTTTGAGTGATGATAGACAGAGTGGACAGAATTGTTCACTCTGTTTGTGACAACAGGGTTGAGAATGGATGATTTCTCTGAAAACTATATAATAAAATAGAGTTTTATAGTATACTTGTCACAGGGATGTATTAATGAGAGAGGAATTTTCATGACATACAATAAAAAAAGGGCACTGTCGTATGGAGGAATCCTGATAAGTGTATTGCTGGCGTATTTCTGCAGGCTGGTAAGACCGGAAAATGTTTTTATGAGAAATCTGGCAGATCAGTGTCGTAACTGTATTTATCTGGGAATGTATTGTGCCTGGGTGATCTATCTGGAAAAGCATGTAGTGCATAGAAAAACGCGCAGATGCCTGACTGCAATTGGCTGTCTGATGGTATTCTGGTTCTTTGTGCGGACGGTAAAATTTCATATTCTTCATGATCCGCTTGGAGAACATATCTGCTGGTATCTGTATTATATCCCGATGATCCTGATACCGGTCCTTGGACTGGCAGCAGCGATGTTTCTTGGTGAAAAGGACGGCGAGAAAACGGGCAGAAAAATTATTGTTTTGCTGTTTTTTGCGGTGATTATGATCGTCTGTGTTTTTACAAATGACCTGCATCAGCTGGTGTTTCGGTTTTCCGGGCGGCCTCCGTTTTCGGACAGAGATTACAGCTATGGTATTCTTTTTATAGTGATCCAGGGATGGATCATATTTTGCCTGATATGGATGGAAATTATGCTGATCAGAAAAAGCAGGATTCCGGGAAGGAAGCAATTTTGGCTGCCTGTCATTCCGGGAATATTGCTGCTGGGATGGAATATCGGGAATTTACTCCGTCTGCCCCTGATCAAAACAATTGCCGGGGATATGACAGCAGTATGCTGCCTTTTAATGGCGGCAATTTATCAGGGGTGTATATTATGCGGCCTGATACAGACAAATAATCGATATTTTGAATTATTCCAGACCTCCGGAGGACTGGATGCAGAGATTACGGATGATTCTTTTCAGCGTTATTATCATTCCGGTGATTTTCCGGAGCTGTCACCGGAACTGCGTAAAATTGTAATAAACAGATCAGCTGTACAGGAACAGGGAATCCGGATCAACCATATTCCTATAAGAGGAGGACATTTGTTCTGGTCAGAAGATATTTCGGTGCTTCTGGATCAGTATCAGGATATCAGGGAACAGCAGGAGGAGCTGACTGCCAGAAATCGTCTGCTGCAGAAAACCTATCAGAAAGAGGCTGAGCGGAGAAAAACAGAAGAACAGAACCGGCTGCTGAACATGATACAGAATCAGACAGCCGGGCAGCTGGAATTGCTGTCACAGCTGATGGATGAGCTGGAAAGAACGGAGTCAAGGGAACACTATGACCGGATCCTGGGAAAGATCGTGGTTGTTGGTACATATTTAAAGAGAAGAAAAAATCTGGTATTGACACAATATGCATCAGATGGAAATCTGCTTACGATGGAGGATCTCAGACAAAGTCTGGCGGAATCCTGTGACAGCTTAAAATTATGTAAGATCCGGGCGGCTTATTATGTCGAAAATGGTGAAGTGCAGCTGAATGCAGATGATATACTGAAATGCTATGATACCTTTGAATGGCTTGTGGAACGATTGTTTGATACAATGCAGTCTGTTTTTTATCGTGTGTCGCAGATCGATGATGCTCTGCGTATTTCAGTTCATATTGTAGCAGAAGAAGATCTGCGGGGATTAATGTCAGAAAGACCGGAATTAGATGTGCAGCAGGAAGATGAAAACGAATGGTTTATCGGATGTATCGTATTCAGAAAGAGAGGCGGAAGATGACTGATTTTGCGGAATGCAGTATGGCAATGCAGGATTTTCTGATGATCCTTCTTGAAATCTGCCTGATTCTGGAATTGATTCTTCTGTTGATAAGGATAACCTGTTTTTACGGGAAAAAGAAAATTATAACAGCAGTGACTGTTTTTGCAGTTTCTTTTATGCTTATGGGATCTCTGATGAATGATCACAGATATTGTCATGGGGAAAGCGCATATCAGCCAATGCTCCGGATGTGTCCGGTCAGCGTTTTGATGGCAGCGATGGTGGTATTGGTGTTTTATCTTTTCAGAGCAATCTGGAGAGAGAGACGCAGATATCATCATTCTCTGTCTTACTGGTCTGTGAATGAAGCTGTTGATGATGTTCCCTGCGGGGTGTGTTTTTCGGATCCGCTTGGAAGGATCGTTTTGTGCAATACCAAGATGCAGGAGCTGAGCAGGATAATGACAGGCTCCTATCTGCAGGATTATGAGGTATTGCGGAAAGTAATAGATGGAGGATCCGAAGCAAAGAGACTTCGCAGATTAAGCAGCGACAGTAATGTATTTTATTTTCCGGATGCTTCCGTCTGGATGTTTCAGGAATATCGTCTGCAGGAGCCGGATTGTGCAGGATATCTGCAGACAGTGGCAGTTAATGTATCAGAAATTTATTACAATAGTGAAAAGATCAGAGCAAATAATGAAAAGCTGGAAATCCTGAATCATAAGCTGGAGGAAATGTATGAAAAAATAGGAGATAAAATAAGAGAGCAGGAGACACTTGCCATGAAAATGCAGGTTCATGACAATTTTGGCCGAAGCCTTCTGTCAATACGCAGGATATTGGAAAGAAAAGAAAAGCAGGATAAAATGGATAAACAGTTATCTGCATTAAAGCATCTGGTCTATATTCTTACAGATTCTTCTGTTGAGAATATGGAAGAATTATGCGCGGATACGATCAGGCATGCAGAAGAGCTTGGAATTTATGTTCAGATCAGCGGAAATTTACCTCAGCATCCCTCCTACAGGCTGCTGACAGACAGAGCGATCCGTGAATGTGTGACAAATTGTGCCAGACACGCCCATGGCAATACGGTTCTGGTGAAGATAGACAAAGGTGCAAATGAATACAGCATCCGGATAACGAATGATGGAGATGCACCTGAAAAAAATGCAGAAGAAGGCGGTGGTCTGTCAGCACTGAGAAAAGCAGCGGAGTCAGAGAAATGTATTATGCAGGTTTCTTTTTCACCGGAGTTTTGTCTGGCGTTAAAAATGCCGCTGGCAGAAAGGATGGGAGTTTATGGTACGGATACTGATAGTAGAAGATCAGAGGATCATGCAGAAGTATTTTGAAAGTATTATTATGCGGGAACCGGAATTCCGACATGTTCAGACAGTTTCGGATGCCTGTGAAGCTGTAAAGATCTGCTCTTACTCGGCAATTGATCTTGTGCTTATGGATGTGCAGACATTTCATAATCATGATGGGCTGAGTGCCGGAAAGATCATCAGGGAAAAATATCCATATACAAAGGTATTGGTTGTTACTTCGCTGATCGATCCCAAGGTGCTGGAAAGGGCAAAGAGCGGATGCGCAGACAGTCTCTGGTATAAGGATCACGGTGAAGAGGAAATACGGAGTGTGATCTACAGAACGTTAAATGGGGAGCATGTATTTCCGGATGTGTCACCGAGGGTGGAACTTAACTGGATCACAAGCGGTGATATCAGTCCCAGACAGCTGGAGATGCTGCGCCTGTATATTCACGGGATGTCATATTCCGAGATCGCAAGGAAGATGGACTGCTCTGCTTCAGGGGTAAGATGGAATTTTCAGGAAATGATCGCCAAGGCGGGATACAGCTGTAAAGAGGATCTGATAGCAGCTGCACTGGAAAGTAAACTGATCGTAACCACACTGAAATAGGAGATCCACAGAATGCAGAAACATATTCGGACAGAGGGAGTTTGGCGTGAGCTGACGGAGCATTCACAAATATATCATAAGATTTTGAATAATAGGAAAGAGGAAACAGACATGAGCGATTTTTTGACAGAAAAAAATAAAAAAACAGGAATACTGGGGAAACTGAAATGGGTTCTTTGTGGCTTTTTTATACTTTTTTCCCTGGGAGCTATTGGCGCATCGGAGAAGTATATTGGTGAAGGGCGCTGGGGAATGGCAGCAACAGAGATCATACTTGGATTGCTGTTTCTGTATCCAACCTTCCGGGAAATTCAAAAAGCATTAAAGAAGAAAAAAGCCGGAGAAATTGCCTGCTGGTTTGAATCCTATGCCCAGAATACCGTCTCATTTGAAAAGCTTGAGCAGGAACTGGGAAAAGGTGCAGTGAAAAAGCTGGAAAAATTTATTGCCGGGGGATATATCCGGAATATCCAGATAGACAGAGAAGGAAATTATATTATGATCACTGCACCGAACAGACGCGTAAATGAGAAGATCTATATTACAGTTACCTGCCCCAGCTGCGGTGCAAAGAATCAGGTAATAAAAGGTCGTCTGAGCACCTGTGAATATTGCGGACAGCGTCTTACTCCATGATAAAAGACACCTTTCGGATCTGTCCTGTTAAAGGTAAGATCCTTGTGCAATATGCTCAATGCATAAAAAGGATATTTTATAAACAAAATTATATAAGTTGCATATAACTAACGCATGTAACATAACAGAAGTTGTACAAATATCTGTACATCCATAGATAATTGGGATGAAATCATAGAATAAATTTATAAAAATAGCTAATAAAACTGGATAATATGTTCAAATTATGGTACATTTATTGTAGCAGTCAGAGGAAATATTGCGGCCTTTTTTAGGAATCGGGATTTTCGAAGGGCTGAACAAATAACAAAGAACTTATTTATTTGGTTTTATTGTTTCTTTCCTGGGAGTGCAGAGAAGGAGGGAACGGATAAGAGCAGATAATCATAAGGATATAATCTTTATAAGGAAGGTGAGCAATTGGAAAACTATACTAAGTACAAGCTGAAAAGCAGTGATGAGCTTGCATCAGTGCTGAACGGCAGGGACAATCTGTTTGTAATCGCCTGTAACAAGTGTTTCAAGGAATTTGAGACCGTTGACGAACCGGATTGCAAAGAATTCCTGAAATTTGCTGCGGAGCAGGGAAAAACCGTCACAGGCAGTGCGAAATTCGATTTTCTGTGTAACAAGATGCACACAGAAAGAAAATTACAGGATCTGCTTCCGGAAGGTACAGAGAATGTAGTTGTGATCTCCTGTGGTCTTGGTATCCAGACAGTTGCGGATCTGGCAGGCAAGCCGGTGATTGCAGCAAGTAATACCCTTAACTACAGAGGACATCACGGCATGGCACTTACCAAGAAGAGCTGCGATGCATGTGCACAGTGCTATCTGAACATTACCGGAGGCGTCTGTCCTA
>OJNY01002316.1_pt1 | contig 10167 bp, 10 predicted proteins | sample 1597931 | NCBI WGS metagenome assembly OJNY01 (sample SAMN01915209, study PRJEB22387) | human gut metagenome | isolation source: stool | host: Homo sapiens | place: USA
AGAAAAATGCTCCGAGAAACGGAAGTTTCTCGGAGCACTTTGTCTACGGTCTGAGACCTCCCATAACATGGGAGGTCTTTCTTTTTCTTTGGATTTGAATAAATTTCTTTCTTTTTCACACAATAATGAAAAAAGGAGGACAATAGGAATGGGTCTGATGATCAAAATTATTGAAATTCATGGAAGGGAAATTCTGGATTCAAGAGGAAATCCTACGGTTGAGGTGGAAGTGACCGCGCAGACAGAGACAACGGGAAAGAAGACTACGGGCAGGGAATCTGTGCCATCCGGAGCCAGTACCGGAAGATTTGAGGCGATTGAGCTGCGGGATGGACAGGAACGTTATTTTGGGCTTGGCGTACAGCGCGTTGTGGATCACATCAACACAAAGATCCGCAGGGAGCTGTTGGGAATGAATGTGCTGGAACAGGTACAGATTGACCGCAAACTTGTGGAACTGGATGGGACAGACAACAAAGGAAATCTGGGGGCCAATGCTTTACTTGGTGTTTCTTTAGCCTGTGCGCGCTGCGCAGCGGCAGCACTGGATATGCCGTTGTACCGTTATCTGGGAGGACCGAATGCAAAAAAATGGCCGATGCCGATGATGAATGTCATAAATGGCGGAGCGCACGCAAAGAATTACCTGGATTTTCAGGAATTTATGATTGTACCGGTCGGAGCCGAGTCGTTTCCGGATGCACTCCGGATGGGTGCGGAAATTTATCATTTTCTGAAAAAAATTTTGCAGAAAGAAGGCAAACTGACGGCAGTGGGGGATGAAGGCGGATTTGCACCGGATTTTTCCAGTGCGGGAGAAGTGTTTGCATGTCTGCAGCGTGCCGTGGAGGAAGCCGGATATAAGGTGGGCAGCGATGTGGCATTTGCCATGGATGCAGCAGCATCCGAGCTGTACAGTGAGAAAGACGGAATGTATCATTTTCCGGGAGAAGCGCAGATACATGAAGAGGTGGATGTCAATCTGCGGCGTCCGGACACGCAGGGAGGTGCTTATACATCTGACGCACATGTGAAAACGCAGGAAACCACCGAAAAAAAAGAAGTCCTGCGCAGTGCACAGGAAATGATTTCGCTGTATGAAGAACTTACCACGGAATATCCGCTGATTTCTATTGAGGACGGTCTGGATGAAGACGACTGGGAAGGCTGGCAGGAATTTACGAAACGCATGAAGGAACAGGTGATGCTGGTGGGAGATGATCTGTTTGTCACGAATGTGAAACGAATCCGGTGCGGAATGGATCTTAAGGTGGCAAATGCTGTGCTGATTAAGGTCAATCAGATCGGAACGCTTACGGAAGCCATGGATGCGATTGAACTGGCACAGAAGAACGGCTATAAGGCAATTATTTCACATCGTTCCGGAGAAACGGAAGATTCTTTTATTGCAGATCTCGCGGTGGCAGTAAATGCCGGCTGGATCAAGACAGGCGCTCCGTGCAGAGGAGAGCGCACTGCCAAGTATAACCAGCTTCTGCGGATCAGTGAAACATTATAAGAGATTCAGACGTTTGGACATGATCTCCGGATTGACCGCTTCCGAGATGGCGGTGTGTTTGTCGATTCGTCCGTCTTTATAAAGCTGTAAGATGCTGCTGTCCATGGCGATCATATTTTCTGCGGCAGAAGTGTAGATAATACCGTTGATCTGGCGCAATGCAGCACGAAGTGCCGTCAGATAGCTTGCGGTATCGGTATTGATCTCCCGCTGGGAAACAATGCTTTCCATTTCGCCGGTCCGGGAACCGATTACAATCCAGCTGGCGTACATCTGGGAAAAGATGCCGGACAGCAGCAGTGCTTTGTCGAATGATTCCCCGTGGCGGATATTCTCGTGACATTTGTCGATAAGTGCCTTCATATGCGGATTATTGACAAGTTCGCGTGCCGGGGTAAGACCGATATTACTGTCGAGTCCGCTGGAGAGAACCAGATACAGGCAGTTTGGAACGCGTCCTGAGGCAACCGTCATGGCAAGTTTCTGTCCGAGGAACAATACGCGCCCGAGATCGGTGTGATATAAAATCATACAGATGATAAGCAATACCAGAAAGGCAATGATAAACCCAAGCATATAATGATTGAGAATGGTACTGATGTGCAGAAGCGTCCGTGTGGTATGTGTAATGATATAATTATATACACTGCTGATGATGTCCAGATCGCTGGAAGCACCGTCTGCAAGTTCTTCGGCCTTGGCCACAGGGAGGAAATCGGCGGTGAAGTTCACGTACTGGTTCGGATACAGATAAGGCTTCAGCGGATCTGTAAGTGTGACAGAAAATGTCTCGGAGAGCAGCGTTGTGTAACGGTCATCGGAAACATTTTCGTAGACACCGACCTGATAGGTTCCATCTCCGGAAGTAAGGGGAAAGGTACTATAATCTTTGTAAAGACTGTATGTATATGTGATGCCGTCTGTCCCGGTCAGCTGCAGTTTGGGTTTTGCATTGGAACCGGTGTATTTTGCCATAATATATCCTTCTTGCGTGTGGGAGATATCAATAACTGCAGTATCTGTTGTAAAAGTTTTGGTGCCGTCTGCCTGCGGGGTAAGTACCTGTGGGGGGGATCCGTATGGGAGGCAGCTTCTGTGGCCGGGGTCTGGTTGTGCGTGGCAGAGGGCTGATCCTTGTTTTGGGAACATCCGCCAGTGAACAGACAGACACACAGTAACATAATCGGAATAAATCTGTACATTTGACAGGATTTCATGGTATACTCCTAATGATACAGTAAGTTCTATATTATCTGTGTTATATTATCAAGTGGAAATGAAAAGGAAAATTGTGAAATATAAAAAAATGTTGAAAAGACTTTTCTTTTATGATATAATTAGTTAGTCGTGAGTTTAGAATTAGGAGGTGGAAATCGTGACCGTTTTAAATACGATTTTAACTATTGTATTTATTATACTGAGTATTGTAATTACAGTGATTATCTTAATGCAGGAGGGTAAATCTGCAGGTCTTGGCGCGATCGCCGGAGCAGCAGATACTTACTGGGGCAAAAATAAGGGACGTTCCATGGAAGGAATGCTTGTAAAGCTTACAAGAATTTTTGTGATTCTGTTCCTTGTCATTGCAATGGTTCTGAATTTGGGAATCTGGTAGAAACCAGAAGCTGTCGATTACATCGGCAGCTTTTTTTGTTTCATTATATAAGGAGAAGATCTGGGTATGGACGCAAAGTATGAACAGCGGAAAAAAATGATATATGACTTTATGTGCGATGATATGTATGTCCCGATGAAAATCAAGGAACTGGCGATCGTCCTCGGAGTGAAGAAGGATCAGCGCCCACAGCTGGAACAGATATTAAATGAACTGATGACAGAAGGGCGTATTGTCTGTTCAAAGAGAGGAAAGTTCAGCAAATCCGAAGAGAAAAAGATCACAGGCACGTTTCAGGCACATCTGAAAGGATTTGGATTTGTCAGTGTGGAGGGGGAAAAGGAAGATATTTTTATTCCGGAATCCGAGACCAATGGTGCGATGCATATGGATACGGTAGAGATTTCCGTATCACCTGCAGTGACCGGACGCCGCAGGGAGGGAAAGGTGCTGCATGTGCTTGAGAGGGGCATGAAGCAGGTGGTATGCACGTATCAGCTGAATAAAAATTTTGGCTTTGCAGTGCCGGATAATCCAAAGTTTGGTTCGGATATTTTTATTCCGCTGGAGCGTTCGAAAGGAGCTGTAAACGGTCATAAAGTCGTTGTTGAAATCACACAGTACGGGAAAAAGGGAAAGAATCCGGAAGGAAAAGTGGTGGAGATTCTCGGGCATATCAATGATCCGGGGGTGGATATCCTTTCTATTGTGCGCGCTTACGGTCTTCCGGTGGAATTTGATCCGAAGGTCATGACGCAGGTAGAGCATGTGGCAAAGCCGGTATCGGAAGCGGATATGGCAGGACGCATGGATCTGCGCGACTGGCAGATGGTGACCATCGATGGCGAAGATGCCAAGGATCTGGATGATGCGGTGTCACTTACCATGGATCATGAAAATTATATTCTGGGTGTGCATATTGCGGATGTGTCCAATTATGTGCAGGAGCACAGTGCTCTTGACACGGAAGCGTTGAAGAGAGGAACTTCTGTATATCTGGTGGACCGGGTGATTCCGATGCTGCCGCATGCCCTGTCAAACGGAATCTGTTCCCTCAACCAGGGGGAAGAGAGGCTGGCACTCAGCTGCATCATGACGGTCAATCCTAAGGGCGAAATTATCGATCACACAATCACAGAGTCCGTTATCTGCGTGGACCGGCGTATGACGTATACCAATGTGAAAAAAATTCTGGCAGACCATGATCCGGAGGTGATGGCGGAATATGAGCCACTGGTTCCGATGTTTGAAAAGATGGCAGAACTGGCAGCAATTCTTCGCAAAAAGCGTATGAAACGTGGTTCCATCGACTTTGATTTTCCGGAAACAAAGGTAATACTGGATAAGAATGGAAATCCGGTAGATATCCGTCCGTATGACCGCAATGTGGCAACGAAACTGATCGAGGATTTTATGCTTGCTGCAAACGAGACGGTGGCAGCCGAATATTACTGGAGAGAACTTCCGTTTGTCTATCGTACGCATGAGCAGCCAGATTCGGAAAAAATACAGAAACTATCCACGTTTATCAATAATTTCGGGTACTCTCTCCACATAGGAAGTGATGAGGTGCATCCGAAAGAACTGCAGAAGCTGCTGGAAAAAATCGACGGAACTTCGGAGGAGCCGCTGATCAGCCGTCTGACCCTTCGCTCGATGAAGCAGGCACGCTATACGGTGGAAAATACCGGGCATTTTGGTCTGGCAGCGGATTGTTACTGCCATTTTACTTCACCGATCCGCCGGTATCCGGATCTGCAGATCCACCGGATTATCAAGGACAGTCTGCGGGGACGTCTGGGCGAAAAGCGCATTGGCCACTATACGCAGATACTGCCGGAGGTTGCAAAGCATGCCAGTGAGATGGAACGGCGTGCAGATGAGGCCGAGCGGGAGACAATTAAGCTGAAAAAAGTGCAGTATATGGAAAACCATATCGGAGAAACCTTTGCCGGTGTTATTTCCGGAGTCGCAGAGTACGGATTTTTCGTGGAGCTGGAAAATACTGTGGAGGGTCTGGTACGTGTGACTTCCCTCACCGATGATTTTTATCAGTATTATGAAGAAACTTATGAACTGGTGGGAGAAGCAACGAACCGCAGGTTTAAACTGGGGCAGCAGGTGCGTGTGACGGTGGATAACTGTGACCGGATCATGCGGACGATTGATTTTACACTTGCAGATTCTGACGAAAATTGATGGAATTCTTAAAATTTTCAAAATAAAAGCAGCAGTTTATTGCATTTTGCAGGAAAATCATATACACTGAGTTTACAGAACAAAAAGGAGGGAGCCGGGATGGCGAAACAACCGAAGAAGTTAATAGCCAACAATAAAAAAGTCTATCACGATTATTTTCTCGAAGAGACTTTTGAAGCCGGTATCGCTCTTGCTGGAACCGAAGTAAAGTCCATGCGCATGGGCAAGTGCAGCATCAAGGAATCCTTTATCCATATTGAAAATGGGGAGGTGATCCTCTATGGTATGCATATCAGCCCATATGAGAAGGGAAATATTTTCAACAAAGATCCGCTCCGGCCGCGCAAGCTTCTGATGCACAAGAAAGAGATTCGGAAGATGGTCGGTAAGATCGCGCAGAAAGGATACACGATTGTTCCAGTGGAAGTATATTTCAAAGGAAGTCTTGTAAAAGTGCAGGTTGCTCTGGCAAAAGGAAAGAAGCTTTACGATAAGCGTCAGGACATTGCCAAAAAAGACCAGCGGCGGGAAGCCGAACGGGATTTCAAAGTGCGGAATCTTGGATAGGTGTTTCGCAAAAAAGGCGGGAGGCAAGAGTTATATTTTTGCTCCCCGAGGAAAGAGGAGCGCAGTCAAGCTTTCGCTACGCAAAATCTTGATGCGAGGCAATATTTTTTGCTTCGCAAAAACATTGCAAGGGCTAGTAATGGTTTCGACAGGGATCATGCAGCTGGAGAAGCGAGTCGTACGGGATACGTTAAATTCCACAATTAAAATTAAACGCTGAAGATAATTTAGCATACGCTGCCTAATGGCAGCAGTCTGACCTAGGGCACTCACACTTTAGGATCCAGGCTTCGACTCTGTGAGAAACGACGCAGGCTAAGCTTTGCACCTGTGGGCGTATCATGAAGCTACTAAAACCGCAAGGATGTTTGTTTTCGTGTGGCGGAGGGAATGTCAAAGAATAAACTACACTCGTAGAAGGACAGGGAATTGGTTTTTGGACACGGGTTCGACTCCCGTCTAGTCCACTAAAAAGGTGCTTAAATAAGCACCTTTTTATTTTAACAATTACGTGATATTGATTACAAGATTATCATAAATACATACCTGTATATCATCATCAAAACGGTATTGATCTGACTTTTCTGGTGAATCCGGTTTGGCGGTGCCAAATGAAATTATAGCATAATATCGTGAGTGTTATTTTAGTGGAAAAATTACGAAAAAAGTGATAGCATGATAGCATAGAAAATAACCAAAGATGAAGGAGAAGAAATGTTTCGACTGGTGGCAGATATTACAGAATTAAATATTGATCAGGTAAAGCTTCCGAAGATTCCGGGACTGGGTATGCTTATGAAGCTTCCAAATAAACAAAAAATTTCCATGATTGTCAGTGTTTTAAATGCGCAGAAAGGTCAGTTCCTTCCAAAATGGCAGGAGGCAGTGAATCAGAAGTGGGGGCAGTTGCAACTTTTGGATTATCAGGTGGAACAGCCGGGGGACGGAAGCTGTCTGGCGCGCATCCGGATTGATGTGGGAAATGCGGATTACGATAAAGCGATTGATTCGGTCATTCCGCATGTGTTTCAGGAAAAGGATGCCCATACGGTGCTCGGTGGGGATTATGCCGGATCTGGAAACCTGCAGGAAGTGATGCAGTTTATGCACAATGCACCGACGGCGGCAAAGAAGGAATTTTACATTGTAAAAACATTAAGCGTGGAAAAGGAAACAATTGCAAGAAACTTTGAAAACAGTGCGGCTTCCCAGGGAGCGGTACTTCGAATTGGGAGTCTGCGTTTTTTCCTGAAACAATCCTAAAAAGGCAAAGGAACAAAAGATGTTAGGAAATACAAAAGGTAAAATGATTAATCAGTATGTGCCGGATTATGTACTCTATGATCTTGAGACAACCGGTACTTCGAGTAAATATGACGAGGTTATTGAAATTTCGGCTGTCAAAGTAAAAAACGGCGTGGTTACAGAAGAGTTCAGTCAGCTTGTGAATCCGGGCAGACCGATTCCCAGCGCGGCAAGTGCAGTAAATCATATCACGGATGATATGGTGGCATTTGCACCAATGTTTGATTCCGTATTGCAGCAATTTCTTGCTTTTATCGGAGATGATGTGCTGGCAGGACATAATATCAATCGTTTTGATATGAAATTTTTGTATCGTGATTGTGAACGGTATTTCGGTCAGACACTAACCAACGATTACATTGACACACTGAAACTGGCACGGCTCTGTCTGCCGGAACTTTCGCATCATCGTCTGGGGGATCTGGCACAATATTACGGGATTTCCACAGCCGGGGCTCACCGTGCATTAAACGACTGCCGAATGAACCAGCAGATTTTTGAAAAGCTGGCAAAGGAGCTGGATGGTACTATCGGGCGGAATATTGAAATAAAAAATTGTCCGGTGTGTGGGCAGCCACTGAAAAAAAGGAACGGAAGGTTCGGAGAGTTTTGGGGATGTATGGGATTTCCGACATGCAGATATACAGAAAATATATGATATATGACGGAAAAACCGTAAGGAGGAGTGTATGAAAACAAGGGAAGAGGCGCTGGCATATGCATTGTCTTTTCCGAAAACCTATCAGGAGGCACCGTTTCATGATAATAACTGGCAGCTTGTGAGGGTAGAAGGAAGCAAAAAGGCGTTTTTATGGACCTATGAGAGGGAAGGATACATTAATTTAAATGTGAAAGCGGATCCGCAGTGGCGTGATTTCTGGAGAAGTACCTATGCATCTGTCATTCCGGGATGGCATCAGAATAAAGATCATTGGAATACCATTATTCTGGATGGTACCGTTCCGGAGCAGGAAATCCAGCGTATGATTGCGGAAAGCTATGATCTGGTTACGGACAGTCCGACCAGACGGATTTATGAAGCGGTTAAAAAAATTCCGCGCGGAAAAGTGGCAACATATGGACAGGTTGCGGAGATGGCCGGAAATAAAAAGATGGCACGCGCCGTGGGAAATGCATTGCATAAAAATCCGGATCCGGAGAAGATTCCCTGTTATCGTGTGGTGAACGCAAAGGGAGAATTAGCTGGAGAATTTGCGTTTGGTGGAGAAGGTGCGCAGGAAAGGCTATTGCAGGCGGATGGAATTGCAGTTGTCGATGGACGTGTTGATTTAAAAATCTATGGTATATAAGTCGTTGTTTTGCTGCGTGTTCCGTTCCTCTTGCAAAAATCAAAAGCCTCAGACCATGCCGTGAATCACCAATTTAGAAAAAATTAAGAAAATTGTTAGCAGACATGCTTGACGAGTGCTAAAAACAATGCTATAACAAAACTGAAGCAAAGATATAAGTACGTCTTAGTGGAAAATGCTCTGACTGAGATGGAATGACAGGAAGTGCATTTTAGAAAGCAGTTCCTGTTTTTGTGATTGGTGAGGTGATAATTATGGCAGCAAAAAGAGATTTTTACGAAGTTTTGGGAATAGATAAAAATGCAGACGAAGCAACGATTAAAAAGGCATATCGAAAACTTGCCAAAAAATATCATCCGGATATGAATAAAGGAAATCCAAATGCGGAAAAGATTTTTCAGGAAGTAACGGAAGCTTACGAAGTGTTGGGAGATCCGAAGAAGCGGAAATTGTATGATGAGTACGGTCCGATTTCGCTGGAGGCAGGTTTTGATCCGGAGAAGATGAAACAGGCACAGTACGGGAATCCATTTGGAAATGGAGGATTTTATCAGTCGTATTCTTCCGGAGAACCGGGCAGCGGATATCAGGAGTTCCATTTTGATGGTTCTTCCGATATGGATGATATTCTTGACAAATTGTTTGGAAAAAAAGGTGGATTCCACGGAACCGGAGGTTTTGGCGGAAGAAGCGGATTTGGAAGTACCGGAGAATTTGGCAGTGGTTTTGGCGGAGTACATGAGGAAAGAGGGCAAAATATCGAGACGGAAGTACCGATCAGCTTTGAAGAAGCGGTATTTGGCTGTGATAAAAGGTTTACGCTTTCTTCTAGTGACGGAAAGAGCCAGAACTTTGAAGTGCATATTCCGGCAGGCATTGCAAACGGGCAGTCTGTGCGTCTGAAAGGGAAAGGACAGAAAGGGTACAATGGAAAGGACGGAGATCTGCTGATCAAAGTCAAAGTCGGAGAAAAATCTGGTTACGAGCGAAAAGGCCAGGATGTTTATACGACGGTGAAAATTCCGTATACAACAGCTGTGCTCGGAGGAGAGATAAAGATCCATACGTTGTATGGAGATGTTGTCTGTAAGATTAAACCGGGTACACAGTCTGGGGCAAAAATCCGATTGAAAGGAAAGGGCGTAGCAGCCATGAATAATCCGGCAGTTCACGGAGATGAATATGCCCAGGTGCAGATAGAGGTTCCGACACATTTGTCGCAGACTGCAAAAGAAAAATTACAGGAATATGCACGGGCATGCAGCTGAATGCGAAGTTACTGTTCGCAGGGTAACCTGTGAACAGTAACATGTGAGTGAATAGTAACGATGAAATAACAGAAGATCCCTTGACAAGAGGAACTTTCCATGCTTAAATAAATTTAGTTATATGACTGACGGATAAGTGGAAGAACCACGTGGAGTATAACAAGAGATATAAAGGTGACAGATCCAAAGATTGCACCGCAGATAGGGCGATACATCACAGATGTACCGCAGATAAGGCGATGCTTCAGAGAAGCACCGCAGGGGCCGACCGTCTGGGCACCGCACATTGCAGGGAAATACATGAAATATGTATTTGATTGAAATGTGGGTTCCCGGATGTGTCGGTTTTTATTTATTTTAGGCGTATTTGCGAAAGGAGAAACA
>OJNY01002326.1_pt1 | contig 10135 bp, 10 predicted proteins | sample 1597931 | NCBI WGS metagenome assembly OJNY01 (sample SAMN01915209, study PRJEB22387) | human gut metagenome | isolation source: stool | host: Homo sapiens | place: USA
TTTTTTTGTATACCCTCGATTGAAATTGGTACAAAATCAACAATAAGGAAAGGCTAAAAGAATATGGCGATAACTCTTTATCAAAAGACGGTTGTTATATATCAATAGGACAAAACAGTTTCAAATAGGATTGCGTATATGTCTTGTGAAAAAAACGCTTCCGTGATATGCCTTTTTGATATTCAACTAAATACGATAATACGCCCACGAACGAATCGGCAACTATGAAAGTCTCGAAATAAGTCAACAGCGAGTTGTTCCCGTTTTTTCGTCTAAGCGGTTGAAAATCCCTCCGAACTATGCTATAATAATAAGTAAAGCATTTATCCCCACAAAAAGGAGCGTGACCGAAATGCCGACACTCGACTGGATAGGCAAGGATAAAGTCATCAATCACCACATGGACGTGCCGTACCGTGTGCTTGATCCGCAGTATGAATACGGCGATGCCGACGGCAACATGATAATTCACGGTGATAACCTCTCTGCGCTGAAATCTCTTTTGCCGCAGTATGAGGGCAAGATCCGCTGTATCTACATAGATCCGCCCTACAACACGGGCAACGAAGGCTGGGTTTACAACGATAACGTCAATGATCCCCGTATCAGGAAATGGCTCGGTGAGGTAGTCGGCAGCGAGGGCGAGGACTTGTCCCGTCACGATAAATGGCTGTGTATGATGTATCCTCGGTTGAAGCTCCTGCATAAGCTGCTTGCAGAGGACGGGGTTATCTTTATATCCATTGATGATAATGAGCTATTTAATCTGAAAATAATCTGTGATGAGATTTTTGGTGCCAATTGCTTTGTCGCAAGACTAACATGGCAGAACAATTACACTATAAGAAACGACTCAAAAGGCATTCCGTATGATACCGATAACATCTTGGTTTATTCAAAGTTACCCAAATGGAATCCAAACCGTCTTGAACGTACAGCTGAAATGGATGCTCGTTATGTAAATTATGATAACGATATTCTACCATATAAGGTTACACCTATTCATGCACCAAGTGCGAGTACGCATAGAGGAATGGTCTATGCGATACAGCACCCCATTACCGGGGATTTAATGTACCCTCCAAAAGGTCGCTGTTGGAAAGACGGGCAAGATAAATTATTAGCTACACTTTGTGAATGGGCACCTTATGAATTGAAAGTCATAGATGATGCTTCCATTCGTGAGGATATTTGTGGAGGCGAAGTATCGAACGACATTCCAGCTATTATGCTGGCGTGTGACTTAGATACTGCTCGAAAAATAGCGACAGAAAGATATAACACAACGCCATGGCCTAAATATTTCTTTTTATCTAAGGGTAAAGGAAGCATTCAATCTAAAACATATCTTGACCAGAACAAAGGAAAAGTGGTATCCACACTCTGGAAATACGATGAAGTTGGCACAAATGTAGAAGCTACAAATGAACAAAAAATCCTTCTTTCTGGTACCGGAGGTTTTGATACCCCTAAACCTACAAGGCTGATTGAAAGAGTAATTAAAATTGCAACTGACAAGGATTCCATTGTCCTCGACAGCTTTGCAGGCTCCGGCACAACCGCCCACGCTGTCCTCAACATGAACAAGCAGGACGGAGGCAACCGCAAGTTTATTCTGATCGAGATGATGGACTATGCTGATAGCATTACCGCAGAACGTGTAAAGCGTGTAATTGACGGCTACGGTGATGGCAAAAAGGCAGTCGAGGGAACGGGCGGCGGCTTTACGTTTTATGAGCTGGGCGAAATGCTCCTTGACGGTGAGTACCTCAACGAGAATGTTCCGCTTGATAAGATACGCAGCTATGTCTATTTCACCGAAACAAAACAGGCTGTCACCGACAAGGCGGACGAGCCGTATTTCCTCGGCGAATACTTTGACACGGCATACTATTTTTATTATGATAAAAACGAAGTCACGACACTTGACAGGGAGTTCCTGCACACGGTAAAGACAACGGCTCAAAGCTATGTGATCTATGCCGATAGGTGCATTTTGAGTGACGAGGAGCTTGAAAAGTTCCATATCACTTTCAAGAAGATCCCCCGTGACATTACAAGAATGTGAGGTGCAGACTATGGAATTGAACAGCTATCAGCGTGAAGTCATGGGCAATCTGTCCGCATACCTGTCTGCGCTGAACGAAACAGGCGATCTTAACAAGGCTTGGCAGAAATATTGGAGCGATCAGGACGTTGCTGTTGGTCTTGGTACTGGCAGTGTTCCGGGCTACCGCAACAGCATCAAAGGCGTTCCCCATGTTTGTATGAAAGTGCCGACAGGCGGCGGTAAGACCTTTATGGCTTGTGCAGCCGTCCGCCGTATCTTTGACGCATTGCCGCAGGGTAAGCCGAAAATGGTTGTGTGGCTCGTTCCCTCCGATCCGATACTTGTGCAGACTACAACGAACCTTATGAATCCCGATCACCCTTACACACGGCGGTTAAATGCGGACTTTGGCGGCAGAGTGGGCGTGTTCACAAAGGAAATGCTATTGAACGGTCAGAACTTCACTCCCGATACCGTCCATGAACAGCTTACTGTCTGCATTCTGAGCTACGGCTCTCTTCGTATCGACAGCAAGAAGAAAGATGTTCGCAAGGTCTATCAGGAAAACGGCAATCTCAAAAATTTTGCCGACTACTTCAAGGACGAGTCCGAACTGCTTGAAGATACTCCCGATACCGCTTTGATTCAGGCTCTGCGCCACCTCTCGCCTGTTGTAATCGTGGACGAGAGCCATAATGCTGGTTCAGACCTCAGCGTGGCAATGCTGAACAACCTTAATCCGTCGTTCGTTCTTGATCTGACGGCTACCCCTCGCAATAACAGCAACATTATTTCCTACGTTGATGCCAGAAAACTCAAGACGGAGAATATGGTCAAGCTGCCTGTTATCGTGTATAACCGCACTTCCAGAGACAGCGTTATTGATGATGCAATTCATTTGCGTGGTATTATTGAACAGCAGGCTATTGAGGAAGAAGAACGTACAGGCAAGTATATTCGTCCTATCGTGCTTTTCCAGGCACAGCCGAAGAATAATAACGATAATGACACTTTTGATAAGGTCAAGGAGATACTTCTCGGCAGAGGTATCCCAACAGAACAGATAGCGATAAAGACTTCTAAGGTCAACGATCTCGGTAAAACTAACCTTATGAGTCGTGATTGTCCGATACGGTATATTATAACGGTCAACGCTCTGAAAGAGGGTTGGGACTGTCCGTTTGCGTATATCCTCGCAAGTCTCGCCAATAAGACCTCAAAGGTCGATGTTGAACAGATACTCGGCAGAATACTCCGTCAGCCTTATGCCCGTAAACACGGTGCGAAGCTGCTGAACAGCTCATTTGTGCTGACTTGCTCCAATGCGTTCCACGATACTCTTGACAGCATTGTTGCGGGGCTTAACAACGCAGGCTTCTCACGCAAGGACTACCGTACTGCCGATACTCTCCCCATAATCGAAACGGAGACGACTGTTCCTGAACCTCAGCCGGAGCAGACCACAATGCAGTTTGCTCCCGAACCTAAACCGGAAGCGGAAACAGAAGATGATTTCTCGGATATTCATACACCTGTCGAGCCTGCGCCGTACTCGGAAACAGTAAAAACAGCTCCGCCGTCTGTTGAAGAAATGATCTCGCAGGCTGAGGAAACAGCGGAACAATACGAAGAAGAAACAAAGCAAGAAAGCGTTTGGATAGGTGGTGAGCTTGGTGATATGCTGAAACAATATCGTATTCAGGAGCAGTTCACCGAACAGGTGCAGGAGCTGAAAATACCGCAGTTTTGCATTGAGTCTGTTCCCGATCTTTTCGGCGGCAATACGGCTCTGCTGACAAAAGAAAGCCTGATGAAAGGCTTTTCACTGAGTGAGCAAGACGCTTCTGTTACATTTAGCCTGTCAACCGGCGAAATGTTTGAGATAGATGTCGAGAGCCAAGGCGAAGCTGTTCCGAAGTATAAGAAACTGTCCTCACTTGAAGATGAATATATGCGAAAGCTCCTTGCAAAACTCGCTCCTGAAGAAAAAATCGAACGCTGCACAAAGCAGATTTGTCATGAGATCAACCGTGACAATGCTTTCAGCACTTCGGAGGTCGAAAACTATGTCCGCCGTATTATTGCAAACATGACCGAGGACGAGCTGGCGGCACTTGAAACTTCTTATATCACTTATGCTACCCGTATCAAGGAGAAGATTAAAACTCTGCGTGAAGCCTATATGCAGGAACGTTTCTACGATCTTATCGAGCGTGACCGTGTATTCACCGAGGGTACATATGCTTTTCCTATGGTGATAACTCCGTCCGAATCCACGGATAAAGTACCGAAATCGCTGTATGAAGCCGAATGGGACAAGATGAACGGCTTTGAACGCCGCACACTTGATGTGATAGCTGGCTGTGATGGTGTTCTGTGGTGGCATAGGATCATTGAGAAAAAAGGCTTTCATATCAATGGCTTTATCAATCATTATCCTGATTTTATTGTGATGATGAAATCCGGTAAGATCGTTCTTGTTGAAGCAAAGGGCGATGACCGTGACAACGGTGACAGCAGAACAAAACTGAAACTCGGACAGACCTGGGCAGCACAAGCCGGAAGAAAATTCAAGTATTTTATGACCTTCGATCATAACTCTATCGAAGGAGCGTATAACTTGGAGGATTTTGCAGAAGTGCTTAGGGATTTGTGATTTGTGGAGTGATATATGGCTGATAGAATATGCCCCGAATGCGGCAGGAAAATGAAACAGCAGTTTATCGGATTGAAGCATTGCAAGTGCGGAATGAGCTGGCTGAAAAGTGAGGGATATTTTCAAAGAACACCCGATATGATATTTTGTCTTAATCGTGTTAAGGTCGGGAAGAAAACAAAGCAGATCCCTGTTATAAAATACAGAAATGATGCGGATAATTGATAGAGATAAAAAAGCCCACGCAAATCGAGCCTCTGAAAAAAAGTCTGTAAAAAGTCAGCAAACTGTGATAAAATAGAAATAATAACACAGGAGGCTGATTTTTTATGGCAAGAAGGAAAAGAGAACCGATGAGTGAGGGAAAGAAAAATATCATAGGAATGCTGCTTGAGGAATACGACATCAAGTCTGCAAAGGATATTGAGGATGCCCTCAAAGACCTTCTTGGAGGGACGATCCAGGAAATGCTTGAGTCCGAAATGGACGAGCATCTGGGATATCAGGAATATGAGCGTTCCAGCAATCCTGACTATCGCAACGGCAGGAAAACCAAGAAAATTCGCGGAAACTTCGGAGAAACTGAAATAGAAGTACCGCAGGATCGTGACGGCAGTTTTGAGCCCAAGGTCGTAAAGAAGCGTCAGAAGGATATCTCAGGGATTGAGCAAAAGATAATATCACTGTATGCTAAAGGCATGACCACACGCCAGATAAGCGAAACTATCGAGGATATCTACGGCTTTGAAGTCAGCGACGGTATGGTATCAGATATCACAGACCGCCTTCTCCCGCAGATAGAGGACTGGCAGAAACGTCCATTGGACGAAGTATATCCGATAGTATTCATCGATGCAGTACACTTCTCAGTACGCGATAACGGACAAATCAGGAAGCTTGCCGCATATGTGATACTGGCTGTCAGCATGACAGGTCACAAGGAAGTTCTTTCAATACATATCGGTGAAAACGAGAGTGCCAAGTACTGGCTCGGCGTTCTGAACGAGCTGAAAAATCGCGGAGTCAAGGATGTTCTTGTCATCTGCGCAGACGGTCTCACAGGCATGAAGGAAGCCGTATCAGCAGCCTTTCCGCAAACTGAGCTTCAGCGCTGTATCGTTCATCAAGTAAGAAATACGCTGAAATACGTCGGAGAGAAAAACAAGAAGGAGTTCGCAAACGACCTGAAAACGGTATATCATGCGCCTTCCGAGGACGCTGCTCTGGAAGCCCTCGACCGTGTCACAGAAAAATGGGAAGACGATTATCCCAATGCTATGAAGAGTTGGTACAAGAACTGGGACGTAATATCGCCAATTTTTAAGTTCTCCTCCGACGTCAGGAAGGTCATTTACACCACCAACGCCATTGAGAGCCTTAACAGCGGCTATCGCCGTCTGAATAAGCAGAGAAGTGTATTTCCGAGCGATACAGCGCTCCTGAAGGCTCTGTATCTTGCAACGCATGAGATTGCCAAAAAATGGACTATGCCGCTGCGAAACTGGGGCAGAGTTCTTGGCGAGCTGGAGATCATGTACCCCGACAGGCTCGGCTGAGCCGCCGGATATCAGCCTGATTCCATTCCGGCAGGCTGATATCCAAAGAACCTTGACAAATTACAGTATCCGTTGTATACTGTAAAAAAATTGGAGCGGTTATTTTTTAGTCGCTCCAATATATCACTTTTATCACAGTTTTTGAATTTACAGAGATTTTTTCGCAGAGCCCGCAAATCAGTTGTGATCTGCGTGGGCTTTTATCATTCCAGCAATTCTGCCGTGAGCCTTGCTCCATACTTGATGCCGTACAAGATGGCAGCGTGAAACATGGCATTTGTTACATCATTAACGAGTGAGTCCATTTCTTGCGACTTCTCAGGCGGCAGCTCGTTTTCTATGAAGCTGTGCAGTCTTTCTTCTGCACCGGTGTAATCTTCATCGTCCAACAGAGTGCGGTCAAAGTCCAAGCGTATGTGTTCCACCATATCCCTCAAAATATCCATAGGTTGACCTCCTTGTAATGGCTATATTATAAGTATAAAGCAGTGCAGAATGAAAGTCCAGCCTTTCAGATCATATCTGGATATTCGCCGCAAAAAAGACCTCTGAAAGCAATTTCCCCATAACATAACGCACAAAACAGAACAGGGAGCGTAGCTTCGCTCCCTGATTCGTTATTTCTGTATCTCGATCTCAAACTTTCCCTCGGAGTTTACCTTGAGCCGCAAGGTCTTGACATACCGATTGCAGAAATTCTCCATTTCCTTCATGGTAGCGGTCACTCTTGTGGCTTCGTAGATCTTGTGGGTAAGGTCCAGAGGGTTCTCACCGACAAGCGAGGGCAAATGCTTTTCAAGCTCCGCAAACAGAACGGCTCGCTTCATGTCCTCCGTTCCTGCGGTGCAGAAATCATCTATTGCACAATAGTAGATGCCGTGCTGTGCGAGGGCGTTCTTGATCGCCGTTCCGCATTTCTCGTATTCGTACATCACGAGAAACTTCGCTTTCGGCAGGCTCTCAATGAGTCCCCAAAAGTCGGAATCACTCGACACAATAATAAACGATGTGATCCCGTCACGGTAGAAATCCGTGACAACACTCGCTGTCATTCTTAAATCAACCAGGGACTTTCTGTCGGTCACACGGTCGATCTCGATATGTTCAACGGGTATCTGCGTGAATTTGGAGAGCCAGTCCCAGCCAGCGGTAGTGTTCGGATCGTCATAGAGCGTGATTTTCTCGATCTTGGCAAGTTCATCTTGATTTAAGCCTTTCAGAACACTATACAGCTTAAAGGGATTACTGTTCTCACAATCGACGGCAATTGCTGTTTTCTCAGAGCTGTCAATAAATTCATAAATATTATTTCGGGTTTCATCATCTGCGTCCCGATATTTCGTGTAGTCGGTGAAGCTGTCATTATGCTGACCGTAGATGATCTTCAGGAACTTACGGTCGGAATAGACGACGCTTCCCACATCGGCAGGCTGCCAGTGAATATACATCTGAAACGGATAATGCTCGATGTTCGCCATGTATTTGGTGAACTCCTGCTTCATGACACCGTTCTTGTTGTATTTCGGGACAAAGAACAAGTCTCGGATATACTCCCAATTCAGCCAGTCATAGAAAAGACGGGAGCATTTGTCAATGTTTTCATTGATGAGCCTTGTAAACTCCTGCATATACTTCTCGGAGCGTGAGTTTGCCTGAATAATGGTAAATCCCCACTTTTCAAGCTGCTTGATGTTGTCGTGGTCGTACCATTCGATGTTATGCAGGTTTTTTAGCTCAAACCGTATCAGATCATCAGTCTTTTTGAACTTCTGCATCAGTACGGTTCGCAGCTTACATAAATATCGTATCGCAGTAGCATCACGGTCGGCTTTGAGCTTGTCTATCAGCTCGGCACATTCCCCATAGCTTGCGGTGAGTGCCGACATTCGGACACCAATCATATAGGCGATCGTAGTAACTACCTCTTTGGTATCAACGGTCAAGGTTTAACCTCCTTTATCGCTTGTACATTCGATATGTTTATCAATGACCGTCATTATCTCGTTAAGCCGATTTTCTCCGATACCTTTGATCTTGTTCAGATCGGCTCGTAAGCTGTCATAATCAATGGGGTGCGTTTCAGATTCGGCTCTTTCATAGCTCTGAGCAAAGACATTTCTTACGAAAGTCTCCATTTCGGCACGGTTCATTGATTTGATCTGCTTGTATAATGCACGGTTTACTAATTCTTCGGTTTCGTTATCCATTGCATTTCACCTCCGATCTGCTCTATATCCTGATTATAGCACAAATAATGCAATGGAAAGGGCGTGAAAAAGTGTGTAGAGATTGACTTTTTCGGGGCGGTTTGGTATAATTGTAATCAACAAAGAATCGAAATCTTTATCAATCATATAACGAGGTAATCCTATGCCGACTATTATTTGGGAAGGAAACAAGAAGGAATTTGGAACATCACACAAATGCTCTGAACTCCATGAAAACGCTGTCCAACTGCGTGAAGCAGATGGCTTTATCGGGAAAGCAATGCTATATGGTATCGCTCCTATGATGATATGTATGATGTCGATGCCTATTAAGGCTTTTCTGAATAAACAATCACCGATCGATCCGCTGTTTCTGATTCCAGCATTCGTGATTGGTTTTATTATTGCTTTACCGCTTCATGAAATTATGCACGCACTTTGTTATCCTAAAAGTGCAACGGTATGGATCGGGCTTTGTCTGAGAAAACTTGCTGCCTATGCGATCTCTTATCACCCACTTACCAAAACAAGGTTTGTCATAATGTCATTAGCGCCTTCGGCGCTTGGAATCATACCGCTTGCCCTGTTTATTGTTCTTCCTATTTCCATGAAGCCGCTTCTGACGGTCTGCTTTATTTCGGCATTTATGGGACTGGTCTCTCCGGCACCGGACTACATGGATATATTGTCGGTTATCAATAAAGTTCCGAATACTGCAATGATACAAGACACGCCAAACGGATTATTCTTTTATGATTCAGCAAAATAATACACTCAAACACGGATAGACCGTCCTCATCAGACGGCTATCCGTTTCTTATTGTTCCGCATACCCACAATCCAGCACCCTCAGCTTTGTATGTTCTCCGTCCTGCGGATCAACAATATCATAGGTGATTGAGCTGCACCGTAGTTCGTTGCAAAGCTCTGTTGCCCGTTTCAGGAAGTCCGGCGGTATCTCGGTAAGAGAACCATCATTTTTTATGAGCTTTACGCCGTTTCTCCGCAAGTCCTCGATAAAGTCCTCACTCGTCATTGTCCTGCTCCTCGGTGCTTTCCGCACCTTCGCTCATTTCAAGGGTGATCGTGTGAGAATAGATCATGTGGTCATTCAGGCAGTCCAGGGAGCAGTAGCTCTGATTGGTGTCCTGATGCTTGTAATAGCTCTTGCCTGCGGGTATTTCCTTGTAACAATTCGCACAAAACATCATTTATCCCTCCAAAGATAGATCATTGTATCGTACACGGCTCTCTGTGCCTGCATACGTAGCAGATTGCCGATAGAGCCAACTGCATTGAGATTGCTCGATTCAACGGCAACCTGATAGTCACGGCTCGACTGCATAAGCAAGTCGGTCTGACGGTTTACTGCGTCTGTGACCTTTGTATCAAGCTCGTCAAGATGCTTGTAGATCTCGCCCTTGTCCACGATCTCCTGCAAGAGGTCAGGCCGCTTATCTTCAATGTGATGCAGATAATACCTGATTTGATCGGTGTGGAACATATAACGCTCTGTTTTGCCCGTCTTAGGGCTGCGGTGGCGAACCGTCTGTGTGTCGGTATCGACTTCCCACACGGGAGCGCCGTCCACGGTCTGTTTGCTCTTGAAAATCATTGCCGTCACTTCCTTTTCTTCGTCATATAGTAGCCGATACCGCCGACTCCT
>OJNY01002332.1_pt1 | contig 10116 bp, 5 predicted proteins | sample 1597931 | NCBI WGS metagenome assembly OJNY01 (sample SAMN01915209, study PRJEB22387) | human gut metagenome | isolation source: stool | host: Homo sapiens | place: USA
GGTGCCGTGGCCGCCGATGAACTTGGTGGCGGAATGGACGACGATATCTGCGCCGTGCTCAATGGGACGGATCAGGTACGGGGTGCCGAAGGTGTTATCGATGACCAGTGGCAGGCCGTGCTTGTGCGCGATGGCTGCAATGGCATCGATATCGGGGATATCGCTGTTGGGGTTGCCCAGAGTTTCCAGATAGACGGCCTTGGTGTTGGGCTGGATGGCATTCTCCACCTCAGCCAGATCGTGTGCATTGACAAAGGTAGTGGTGACACCGAACTGGGTCAGGGTGTGCTCCAGCAGGTTGTAGCTGCCGCCGTAGATGGTCTTCTGGGCCACGATGTGGTCACCGGCCTGTGCCAGTGCCTCGATGGTGTAGGTGATGGCAGCGGCACCGGAGGCGGTTGCCAGAGCAGCCACGCCGCCCTCCAGAGCAGCGATGCGCTTCTCGAACACGTCCTGCGTGGAGTTGGTCAGGCGGCCGTAGATGTTGCCGGCATCTGCCAGACCAAAGCGGTCTGCTGCGTGCTGGCTGTTGCGGAACACATAGGAAGTGGTCTGGTAAATGGGCACTGCGCGGGAATCGGTTGCGGGATCGGCCTGCTCCTGGCCAACGTGAAGCTGCAGGGTCTCAAATTTATAGTTAGACATAGTATTTTACCTCTTTATTTGTACTTTTAGTATAATTTCCTGATACAAAAAATCCCGATGCGTGATACATAAGCGCACCGGGCAAACACAATTCAAAGCGATTCTGTCAACGTCACATTCGGGTACACATTCGTGCACAGCAAGAGGGCATCGTACAGTTCACAGCCAGATGTTCTGCCCGGTCACCGCACATTCGCCCACAGCGGAAGTTTGCATGCAGCAGGTCGTTCCAAATCAGCTTCATATCCGTGCCCTCCTTTCCCGTAAAACTCTTTCCCACTCATCTACAAACCGGAGCCTCTATCTGCTCTGTACCGGGAAGCAAAACCTTTGCTTTTTTCCCACTAGGTTTGTGGATTTATTGTTTGCATTATATTCCCTCTTACCCAGTTTGTCAATAGGTTAATTCCAGTTTTTTTCAAATTGAGTTTTCTGCACGATGCGAAGCCCGCATTTGCAGCATCCCGTTGTGCAGTTCCAACAGGAGTAACACTTCTGCTTCTTCGAAAATTTTTATTTTTCCATTGATAAAACCTTAAAATTTTATTGTTATACTAAAGCTGTCCCTTGCAAACGCCCTGCAAATCGTTTATTATGGTAGCGTTCTTTTTTATCATCAAAGGAGTTTTTTCGATGCTGCATCGTTTCTTTCATTTTTTAAAGCAGAGCCTGCTCGTTGTTCTTTGCATCCTGCTGCTTGGCGGGCTGCTGGCAGGCGGCTGGTTCTTTTATCAGGGCAGGCAGCTGTACCGCAGTGCCGCCAGCAGTTACCCAGTGGCTTCCATGTACGACACCATCTGTGCCCGCGGGAGCTATACTTCCTACGATGCGCTGCCGCAGATCTATATTAACGCAGTCATCTGCACCGAGGACGAGCATTTTATGACCCACAAGGGCATCGACCCGGGGGCCATTGCCCGCGCCCTGCTGGCCGACCTGCGCACCCACTCGCTGGCCGAGGGTGGCAGCACCCTGACCCAGCAGCTTGCCAAGAACGAGCTGTTCACGCAGGACAAGCATCTGGCCCGCAAGGCTGCCGAGATGCTTGCTGCTTTTGATATTGAAAAGACCTACTCTAAGCAGCAGATCTTTGAGATGTACGCCAACACCATCTATTTTGGCAGCGGGTATTATGGCATTGCAGAAGCTGCCGAGGGCTACTTTGGCAAGGAACCGGCCCAGCTGACCGATGCCGAAGCGATCTATCTGGCGGGTATGCCCAACGCGCCTTCCACCTACGCCAGCAGCCCGGAGCTTGCCTTCAAGCGGATGCAGGTGGTGCTCAAGCGGATGGTCAAGTGCCGCGTGCTCACCCAGCAGCAGGTCGATGCCATTGCCGCAGATGCTGAAAACTTAACGGTTTAAACAAGACACCGCGCCCTGTCTGCTGCGGATCAGACAAGGCGCGGTGTTTTGTTTTGCGGTATTTGGTTTGGTAAAGGAGGAATCATGTTACCCGTTCAGGCGGTTGCGGCCCCGCCTGTCGGTAGCATTATCATACCAAAGAATTTCTGCGAAAGCATGTTATTTATATGAAGCTTTTATGAATTTACCGGTTCTTTGCCGCTGTCATACTGTCACTCCGGCGCTTTCATGCTTTCCACCATGCTGATATGCCGCACATGCCGCCGCATGGCAAAGCACACCACAAAGGTGAACAGCATCGTCAATGCCACTGCCAGCAGATAACTGCGGGGTGCAATGGTGCGAATAAACATGAGCTGATCCATTTCCACGGTCAGGATGATGAACCGGTGCAGCGGCACGCCCAGCAGCAGGCCCACGCCGGAGCCGATGAGGGACAAAAGCTCGATCTCGCGGAAGATGTAGCGGTACACTTCTTTGTCATAGAAGCCCAGCACCTTGATGGTGGCAAGCTCCTTTTTGCGCTCGGCAAGGTTGACGCTGATCAGGTTGTACAGCACCACCGCCGCCAGCGCCGCCGCGCACACAATGATCAGCACCACCACGTAGTTCAGGCTGCCGATCAGGCTGCCGAACATGGAGGTGGTGTCCTCGGTGAAGCTGACGCTGCTCACATAGTTGCAGTCCAGCAGCTTTGTGCGCAGGGCGTTGTACTCCGCCTCGGTGGTACAGCCGGTCAGGCCGTAGACGGTGTTCCACTCCGGCGTTCCGCCCAGCAGGGCCTGCAGCTGCGCATTGGAGAGATACAGCCGGGTGAACATGTAGTTCTCGGTAATGCCGGTCAGCACCAGCGGCACGCGGCTTCCGTCTGCAGTCTCCACATAGAACGTATCGCCCACGCTCAGCTCCAGATTCAGGGCCGTTTTTTCGGTCAGGATCACGCTGTCCTCTTCAAAGGGAATGGGGTCGTGGCCCACCCGGGTGCGGAAGGTGAAGTATTCGGTCATCCGGGCATCGTCCTCCGCGCCTACGATGCTGACATCGGCGCTCCCGCCCTCTTCATTATAAAGGGTGGTGGACTTTGTGTAGAACGCGCCCCAGCTGCGGACCGCACTGCTGCTGTCCAGCGTGTCGGCAAGGCCCTGCTCCATGGTCAGCGCCTTTTCATCGCTGAGCGAGATGGTGAGATCGTTGTGGGTCAGCTGCCCGGACTGCTTGTCCACGATGGGCAGGATGGAATCCTGAATGCCAAAGCCGATCAGCAGCAGCGCCGTGCAGCCCGCCACGCCCAGCACGGTCATGAAGAAGCGCTTTTTGTAGCGGAACAGGTTGCGGGCAGTGGTCTTTTGGGAGAAGCTCATGTGCTGCCACAGCGGGGTGATGTACTCCAAAAAGATGCGCTTGCCTGCCACCGGGGCCCGGGGCAGCAGCAAAGCTGCAGTCTTTTCCTTCAGGCTGGCACGGCAGGCGTTCCATGTAGCAAAACCGATGACGGCCGCGCTGATGGCCACACTGGCTGCCGCCATGCCGGGGTAAAAGTGCAGCGTAAAGGTGGACATGCTGAAGATCATCTGGTAGGCATACCAGATGATGAGCGGGAACACCACAAAGCCGATGACCATGCCCACGATGCTGCCCAGCACGCTGGCGCTGAGGGCATAGAACAGGTACTTGCCTGCGATCTTTGCGTTGGAGTAGCCCAGCGCTTTCAGAGTGCCCAGCTGCAGGCGGTTCTCGTCCACCATGCGGGTCATGGTAGTAGTGGCCACCAGTGCCGCCACCAGGAAGAAGAACACCGGGAACACCCGTGCAATGGCATCCATGCGGTCGGCATACTGCTCAAAGGTGACAAAGCTCATGGTAGAGCCGCGATCCAGCACATACCACTCGCCGCTCTTGATCTGGCTCACCTGCTCCTCGGCATCGTTCAGCTGGGCAAGGCCGTCGGCCAGCTGCTGTTCGGCTTCGGCCTTCCGGCTCTCGTACTCCGCGCGGGAATCGGCCAGCTGCTGCACGCCGTCCCTGTATTCCTGCCAGCCCTCGTCCAGCCGGGTGCGCGCCGCATCGAACTGGGTGTAGGCTGTGGCCGTGCCGGTGGTCAGCTGCAGCTGCCCCTGCAGAAGCTTTACCTTCATCTGGCGCAGTGCGGCTTTGGCTTCGATTACCAGCTGCTCGTTGGAAAGGCTGGGCGAAGAGATCAGCCCCTGCGCATACATCTGGCGCTTGCCCTCGTCCAGCTGGGCCTGATAGCCGTTCAGCTGGCCGCTGATGTTGTCGTAAGCATCCTGCGCCTTCTGCAGGGCATCCCGCAGGTCGGTGTATTCCTCGTCGGCGGGCTCGGCCTCGTCCAGCGCCTTCTGCGCGTTGTGCAGAGCCGTTTCTGCATAGCCCAGCAGCGGGTCGGCCACCTTTTTCAGGTTCACCAGCATCTCGATCTGCTGCAGCTGATCCTCAAATTCCAGCAGTTGTTCCTCGCCGCTCACCAGCTCGTCCGCACCGCCCTGCATGGTATCCGGCAGAGCCTTTTTGTTGGCGGCAAGCTCCGCTTCGCCCGCGTCCAGCTGGGCTTTGGCGCTGTCCAGCTGTGCCTGTGCATCGGCCAGCTGCTGTTCTGCCTCCGCAAACTGACGGTCTGCTTCGGCTTTTTTGTCGTTGTACTCGGCCCGGGCATCGGCCAGCTCTGCACTGGCATCCTCGATCAGCTCCGCCCGCCGGGCTGTGCACTGTGCCCCGCTGATGGCCTTTACCCTTGCGGCTGTGTCATCCACTGCTGCCTGATACTCGTCCGAGTAATTATCATACAGGCCGGCATTTTTTACCTTGAGATAGCACGCCGTATAATAATCCGTGGTCAGGCTGCCCTCCGGCAGGAACACAATATCATCCAGCTGGCCGTCACCGGCGGTGCTGCTCTCCTTGTCCGTGGAAAAATGCTGCGGGTCCTGCACGGTGCCCACTACCGTGAACTGCTTCCGGCTCACATGTTCGGTGTCCTCCGGCAGGGTGAGCACCGTGCCCGGTTCCACCGGGTCGCCGTAGCCCATCACATGCACCACGCACTCATCCGGAGCCTCAGGCATCCGGCCCGAGAGCAGCACCAGACGGTTCATATTTTCTGCCGTGTCGGCCCCGGGGTCAGCGGGCAGCTGCTGCAGGCGCACCACCGCCGTCTCGCTCTGGCCCTGCCACTGGGCCTCCACGTCCTGATATTTCACCGGCTGCACAGCCTCCACGCCGTCCACGGCGGCAATGGCGGCAATGTCCTCCTCCGAAAGGCCCAGCGTGGACAGCACCCGCAGGTCAAACATGTTCTGCTGCACATAGTATTTCTGCCCGGCAATGCGCATGCTGGGCGCAAAACTCATCAGGCCGGTCAGCATCATCACGCCCAGCGCTACGATACCGAACAGCGAGACCATGCGGCTCAGGTTGTCCTTCATTTCCCGCAGGATGTTTTTACGATAACTTTTCAGCACAGCTCTCACCACTCAATCTCCTGCACCGGCACAGGGTGCTCGTTGACCTGATTGGAGACGATCTTGCCGCTGCGCACCTGAATGATGCGGTCTGCCATCGCCGTCAGGGCGGTGTTGTGGGTAATAACGATCACCGTGCGGCCGGTGCGGCGGCAGGTATCCTGCAAAAGGGCCAGCACCTGCTTGCCGGTCTTGTAATCCAGTGCACCGGTGGGCTCGTCGCAGAGCAGCAGCTTGGGGTTTTTGGCCAGTGCGCGGGCAATGGACACCCGCTGCTGCTCGCCGCCGGAAAGCTGGGCCGGGAAGTTGTTCAGCCTCTCTCCCAGACCCACGCTGCGCAGGGTCTCTTTGGGGTCCAGCGGGTCGCGGCAGATCTCGCTGGCCAGCTCCACATTCTCCAGTGCGGTCAGGTTCTGCACAAGGTTGTAGAACTGGAACACAAAGCCCACATCGTACCGGCGGTAGGTCGTCAGCTCTCTGGCGGTAAAGTGGCTCACATTCTGGCCGTCCAGCCAGACGTTGCCCTCGTCGCAGCTGTCCATGCCTCCAAGGATGTTCAGCAGGGTGGTCTTGCCTGCGCCGGAGGGCCCCACGATGATGCAGAACTCGCCCTTATCCACATAGAAATTCAGGTGGTCTGCGGCGGCGATCTTCACACTGCCGGTCTGATAATATTTGCAAACGTCCTCAAACTCCACAAAATGCTCCATGGCGTTTTTTCCTTTCTATCGGGAATGCATACTGTTTCAATTTAACTATAACATCTCCCGGCAGACTTTGCAAAGACATCTGCGCAAATTTTCAAAAACTTAACAGAAAAGCGCAAAAAGGGCCGCTGCACATCCCTGCGTGCAGCAGCCCTTTCATCATTTGATCTCAGCGGTCAGCGCCCCACGATCAAATCGCGGCGGCAGCGCAGGCCCACGGTGAGGAAGGTGTTTTCGCCCAGTCGGCGCAGCACCACGCGGTCGGTGCCCTTCTGGCCCTCCACCAGCAGGGACAGGTTCAGGGTGGTGGAGCCCTTCTCAGTCTGGACTACCAGCGTGCTCACACCCTCGTTCAGCAGGGTCTGCATGTCCTGCACGGTGGTGCGGAAGGTAGCAGAACCGGCAGGCACATCCAGCGTCAGCACGCTGTCCTTCTGGCGGGCAGTGTACAGCACTTCTCTGCCGAACAGGCCCTTGACGGTGTAACGGGCCTCGCTCTTTTTCGCCGCTGCATCTGCGGACGGGGCGGCCAGCTCATCGCCGGAGATCAGCATGATGTTGCCCTGAATGGGGTTTCCCTCCGGTGCGCCGTAGCCGCCGTAGGTGGGGTCCTTTTCGCCGATCGCCACATCGGCGCTGTGCAGGGCGATATCCCCCTGCACCATCTGCTCCTGCGGGGGCAGATAGCCTGCGGCAGCAGGGTCGTTGATGTCTGCCTCTGCGGCAAATGCGCCCACGCTCAGCATAGCGGCAGCACCCAGCACTGCAGCGGTGGTGGTGACGGTACGGACAAATTTATGGTTCAGTTTCATTTGGAATACCTCCGTTGACGGCGGTTTTGCACCGCACATTTTTGTTTTGTGGAAAACCATGGTCTGCCATGCGGTGTAATACAAAACCGCCGCATCTGTCTTATAAACGGATGCGGCGGCGGGATTATTGCAGCAGGCTATAAAATTTTTTTGGAAGCTCTGCCGCCGGGGTCACTGGGCCTGTGCCGGTTCCCGGTTCAGGATCTCCATGAACTCCTCGCCGGTGATGGTCTCCTTCTGGTACAGATACTGTGCCAGCTCGTCCAGCTTGGCGCGGTTGTCGGTCAGGATGCGGATGGCCTTTTCGTGCTGGGCCTTGACCAGCTCCACCACCTTCTGGTCGATCTCGCGCTGGGTCTGGGCCGAGCAGGCCAGCGAGGTGTCGCCGCCCAGATACTGGTTGTTCACGGTCTCCAGCGCCACCATGTCAAAATCCTTGCTCATGCCGTAGCGGGTGAGCATGGCGCGGGCAAGCTTGGTGGCCTGCTCGATATCGTTGGAGGCACCGGTGGTGATGGATCGGAACACCACTTCCTCGGCGGCGCGTCCGCCGGTGAGGGTGGCGATCTTGTTTTCCAGCTCTTCCCTGTTCATCAGGTAGTGGTTGCCCTCGTCCACCTGCATGGTGTAGCCCAGTGCGCCGGAGGTGCGGGGGATAATGGTGATCTTCTGCACAGGGGCGGAGTTGGATTGCTTGGCCGCCACCAGTGCATGGCCGATCTCGTGGTAGGCCACGATGCACTTTTCCTTGTCGGTGAGGATGGAGTTCTTCTTCTGGTAGCCTGCAATGACCACCTCGATGCTCTCCTCCAGATCGGCCTGCGTCACGCTCTTGCGGCCTGCACGCACAGCGCGCAGAGCTGCTTCGTTGACGATGTTGGCAAGTTCCGCACCGGAGGCACCGGAGGCCATGCGGGCCACGGTGTTGAAGTCGATGCCCGGGGCCAGCGCCACCTTTTTGGCGTGCACTTTCAAAATCTCTTCGCGGCCCTTGAGGTCGGGCAGCTCCACCGGCACGCGGCGGTCAAAGCGTCCGGGACGGGTCAGGGCCGGGTCCAGAGAATCCGGGCGGTTGGTGGCCGCCAGAATGATAACACCGGTGTTGCCCTCAAAGCCGTCCATCTCGGTGAGCAGCTGGTTCAAAGTCTGCTCACGCTCGTCGTTTCCGCCGAGATTGCCGCTGTTGCGCTTCTGACCGATGGCATCGATCTCATCGATGAACACGATGCAGGGGGCCTTTTCCTTTGCCTGCCGGAACAGGTCGCGCACCTTGGATGCGCCCATGCCCACGAACATCTCCACGAATTCAGAGCCGGAAATGGAGAAGAAGGGCACGTTGGATTCGCCTGCCACGGCCTTGGCCAGCATGGTCTTGCCGGTGCCCGGAGGGCCCACCAGCAGGATGCCCTTTGGCATGGATGCGCCAATGCTCTCGTACTTGCCGGGGTCGTGCAGATAATCCACGATCTCCTGCAGGTTTTCCTTGGCTTCATCCTCACCGGCCACATCCGCAAAGCGGATGCCGTGGGTGGACTGCACATAGACCTTGGCGTTGGACTTGCCCACGCCGCCGAACATCATGGACCCCGGGCCGCCGCCGGCCTTTTCCATCAGCTTTTTGTTCATCTGGTTGCCGATGAAGCTGAACAGCAGGATGGGCAGCAGGAACCAGATCAGGAAATTGAGCATCGGCGACCCCTGCTCCACGATCTCGCTGGAAAACTGTGCTCCGGCATCATACAGGCGCTGGGTAAGCTCCGGGTCATTCATCAGGCCAGTCTTGTAGACCTGCTTTTCCTCTTGATCGGTAAAAATGATCTGATTGGATTGGATATCCACACGGCCGATGTTCTTTTCCTCGGTCATGGTCATAAAGGTACCGTAGTCCACTTCCTCCACCTGACGCTCGCTCATCCACGGCAGCAGCACAAGGTTGAGCAGCAGCAGGACCGCCAGCACGATGGCGTAGTAGATCGCCAGCGGCTTTTTGGAAGGTTTGACTTCTTTCATGTGGCAATTCCTCCTTTGGTTCCGGATGCAAGTAGTATAGCACAGTAAAACCGGGCGCAACAGCAATTCGAGCAGAACTTTCCAAAAACTTAGCAGTTTGTTAACAAAGGTTCCCTTTGCACACAAAAAGAGAGCAGCCGAAGCCGCTCTCTTTGGTTTAGTATGGGTTTACTGCTTGGGGAACGCCTTGTTCCAGACCTCAATGACCTTGAACTTGGGCATCCAGCCTTCCGGCTTGAAGGTTTCTACGATCTTGGCCTCCATGATGCCCTGTTCCACGCACCACTGTGCAGCCTTTGCCATGTCAGCGTCGGCCACATCCGCAAACGCGGGCTGTGCGGCGGGTTCGGGCCTGCCTGCATTGTTCCACACCAGCAATGCCAGCTGGCCGCGGTTTGCGGGGATGGCTGCGCCCTCGGGCAGGATGTTGTGCAGGATCACCCGGGTAGCGATCTCGTAGCCGCCCCAGACTGCTGCGCTGCCCACCAGAACAGCTGCAACAGCGCCGCCTGCGTCAGAGCCGGAGTCAACCGTACCGGTATCGTCGGGGTCAGGTGCGACATAATCAGGATTTGCAAATCCGCATTCTACGCACTTCTCTGCCTTTCCGTCCTCGCCAAAGTTGTGCGAAGCCTCGCCCAGCCGCACATCTTCGTTGCAGTTGGCGCAGGTGTGCCAGTGGTAGGTGCCGTCAGATGTCCACTCGGTGCTGGCAGTGTGCTGGTGGTCAGGAGTCGGGGCAGGGGTGCCGGGGCCGATGTAAAGGTACTTTTCATCCACAGGATAGGCCTTGCTTTCCAGCTGGACGGCGGTGGCAGCGGTGGCACTGTCGCCGGTGGCAATTACGTATCCGTCACGGCTGCCGCTGCAGGGAGTAAAGGTAATGGGGCCGCCAACATTGCTGTTTGTGCTGATGATCGTGAGCGTATCGGCAGTGATATCTGCTTTTTCAGAGCCGCGAATCAAATCAAACCGCGAACTGCTCTTGATCGTGACATTCTTTGCCGCATGAACCAGAATGCCGCCAGAGACCGGCGTACTGTAAACAGAACCGCTAACATTCTCAATCAGGACATCACCGCCGCTGGGGATTTCGGCGCC
>OJNY01002335.1_pt1 | contig 10107 bp, 6 predicted proteins | sample 1597931 | NCBI WGS metagenome assembly OJNY01 (sample SAMN01915209, study PRJEB22387) | human gut metagenome | isolation source: stool | host: Homo sapiens | place: USA
CAAAATAAGAAATCACACAAAAACTCTGCGTTCTGCGGCAATTATCTTAGTTCGCTGACGGCAGAACAAGTTAGCTTGTCGGCTGCAAAATATCATATTTATTACTGACATAACAAGCAATATGTGATCGGACAGCAGCTTTGGATGTGCAAAGTTTGAGTTTCTTATTAGAGTCTTTCTATCATGTATCTATTAGTTACCAAACAAATCTCCAAATCCGAACCAATCGTTGCCGGATCCGCTGTCGCTGCCGGAATTTCCGTTGTTACCATTGTTGCCATTCTGGCCGTTGTTGCCGATGTTACCATTGCTGCCATTCTGACCGCTGTTGCCATTGCTGCCGTTCTGACCGTTGTTACCATTCTGGCTGTTGTTGCCGGAATTGCCGCTCTGACTGTCATTGTTGGACGATTTGCCGGAACTTAAACCGTTTAATGAACTGGAACCTTGCAGTGTAACTTTCACTTTCTTTTCTTTATACGTTCCAGAATCACTTCTCTGCAAAATGATCTCTACCTGAGTTCCCTTTTTGTAGCTATTGGCTTTTTCCTGCAGACTTTCGATAGAACGGACTTCCATATTATTAATGGATGTAATGATGTCGCCTTTCTGGATGCCTGCTTTGTCTGCCGCACCATTCTTAGATACTTCTGCAACATAAACACCATTTGGCATATTGTAGGCTGCCATCTCGTCAGAAACCGTTCTTCCGCTGATTCCTAAATAGCCTTTTTCACTATCTTTGAGGTTTTCTTTATTCATCAGATCCTCAATGATCGGTTTTGCGACGGAAATCGGAATCGCATATCCAACACCTTCTACTTCAGAAGCTGCAATCTTAGCAGAGTTAATACCGATAACCTGCCCCTGCATATTGATCAAAGCACCACCACTGTTACCAGGATTGATAGCTGCATCGGTCTGAATTGCCTTGATCGTATTAGAGGAGGAAGAACTGGAGCTGCCACTCTCAGATTCTGAAATTTCACGATCTTTTGCACTAATATAACCAACCGTTACCGACTGACCATAACCAAGTGCGTTACCGATAGCAACTGCCATCTCACCAACTTTAATCTTGCTCGAATCGCCAAGATCAGCTACGCGGATCTTGTTCATCGTGCTCTCTTTGATCTTAGATGTCTGTACTGCGATAACAGCCAGATCATTGCTGCTGTCTGTTCCTTTTACCGTTGCCTCGTAAATCTGCTCATCAATAAACTGTACAGAAATTGTCTTTGCACCGTCTATAACATGATTGTTGGTTGCGATCAGCAATTCTTTATCATTCTGTCCTACAATAAATCCGGAACCGGCACTGGTCGTATCCTGTCCCTGATACTGCTGTCCAAACAAGTCATAATAGTTCGCACCCTGTGAAGTGCTTGTGATAGCAACGATTGCCGGCATAGTCTGCTCCGCGATACCGGAAACGTCTGTGGTTCCTGTCTGCGTAGTCGAAGGAGAAGAGGTGCTCTGTGCTGTGCTCGCACTCTTACCGTCTGTTGTTGACTGCAATTTCGTGGTAGATGATGTTGTCGTAGGCAGGAAGCGATTCGTTACATAGCGAACGCCTTGGAAACATATTCCTGAAACAACACCAAAGATAACGGCACATGCAATGCAAAATGCAATTTTCTTTCCGGTACTTACGCTGCCCGGCTGTTTTGGTTTCTTTGCTTTCGGTGGTTTTTGGTTCGGCTGTCTGAAATTCATCTGTGGACCGCCGTTCATCTGCTGTGGGCCACCGTTCATCTGTGAACCGTAACCATTCATTTGCTGTGGACCGGCTCCGCTTTGCTGCGCAGATTCATTATTTGGCTGTGCAGCCCCACCGCCATAATAATCTCCGGAGTGTGTGCTTGTGCCCTCTCCATTCTTGTAAGAGTAGCTGTAAGTACTGCTCTGCTCTGCCTGTGCGCTTGCGCCCTGCTCAGAAGCAGACTGCGCTGTCTCACTGTAAGCCGCCGCATTTTCTGTTTCTACCTGTGGTGCATCGTTGTGCTCCACCGGATTACCGTACTCACCTGTGTATCCTGAATCTGTTCTTTTGTTCTCTTCCATATCTAACCCTCCATTTCTATTTTACGTCCTCTCGGTATCTTCTCAAAACGAGTCACTCCGAGCGTACATTTTTCGTCGGTCAGATTGTCGAATGTATCTCATACGCTCTAACCATTTACAACTAAGAACCTCATGTGCTGTTCTTAGTTTCTGACTGTAAGTCTACCAGTGATTTGTGTTCTTATTGTGAAAACTTCTTTAAGAAAAAGTTAAATCCCAGTTGGATATTGCGAATAATGGAAGAAAATACTATAATACTGTGGTAACTGATAGATTAATAAAAGCGGGAGGTTTATATTACATTGATACGAGAAAATCAACGATTATTGAATTTATTTCATATTATAATAGATGCCCTTATTATTGCAGCAGCATTCCTGCTGTCTTACGAACTGCGTTTTAACGAGCTTTGGAGTCCGTTGATCCGTCACCACATTATCAGTCCGCCCATCGGATATTATTTGCGGCTGGATCAATATCTCAACACATTGGTATTTTTGATCCCATGTTTTATCATTATATACCGTTTCTGCGGCTTATATGATCCAAAGCGAACCAACAGCAAACGTCATGAGCTTTACTGCCTGATCAAGGCAAACCTGTTTGGTATCGTATATGGTACAGCAATTTTGTACTTTATCAAACAGACTGATTACGCCCGTCTGTTTTTGACCATGTTTATTATGATCAACCTGACTGCAGATTACATTTTCCGTCTGATCGTAATGAGCATATTGAAGCTGTTGCGCAAACGCGGCAAAAACCTAAAACATATCCTATTGGTTGGATACAGCCGTATGGCAGAGGGCTATATCGACCGTCTTCGTGCTCACCCGGAATGGGGCTATTATGTACACGGTATTTTGGACGATAACAAACCGGTCGGGGAATCTTACCGAAATGTGGACGTGATCGGCAACACCAGACAACTTGCCGATCTGCTTGCTACCAACAAGTACGATGAGATCGCTATCACACTTCGCATCCAGGAGTTTTTCAAATTGGAAAAGATTGTGGCAACCTGTGAAAAATCGGGAATCCATACAAAATTTATCCCGGATTATAATCATATTATCCCGACAAAACCATATACAGAGGATCTGGATGGCATCCCTGTCATTCATGTGCGCCATGTGCCGCTTAGTTCCTCCTTTAACAATGCGATCAAGCGTATCGTTGATCTTTTTGGCGGCATTGTGGCTCTGATCATATTTGCCATTCCAATGTTACTGTTGTCTCTTATCATCAAGATCACCTCACCGGGACCGCTTATTTTTAAGCAGGTACGTGTCGGACTGCACAACCGTGAATTTGCCATGTACAAGTTCCGTTCTATGCGTGTGCAGGAAGAGTCTGCTGAGAAAAAGGCTTGGACAACGGCCAATGATCCTCGTGTTACCAGCATTGGTAAATTTATGCGTAAGACCAATTTGGATGAGCTTCCACAGATCTTTAACGTGCTGAAGGGTGATATGAGTCTCGTTGGTCCTCGACCGGAAAGACCATATTTTGTCAATAAATTTAAGGAAGAGATCCCGCGTTATATGATCAAGCATCAGGTTCGCCCGGGTATGACCGGCTGGGCACAGGTAAACGGATACCGCGGGGACACATCCATTACCAAACGTATTGAATGCGATTTATATTATGTAGAAAACTGGACACTTTTGTTGGATTTTAAAATACTGTTTTTAACATTCTTTGGACGCAACACCAACAAAAATGCCTATTAATAACAAGAGGAAGGGTTTGATAGAGGTATGGCAAAGGATTATGAAGATTACCGTCGCCGCAATGAGCGTACGCAGGAGGCAGTGCGCCGCAGACGCAACGCTGACTATGCAACACGCCGCAGCGCGGGATATTATGAGGATGAAGATTACAGCGAGCCGGTCAGACGAGCTCGTCAGACTGGTTCGACAAAAAGATCAGGTACCAACGCAAAGCGCAGACAAACTACGAGATCGGGCAACTCAACCGGCAGCCGAAGTCATAGCGCACGGTCCGGCAGTTTCATCGGCAGCCGCAGTCATAACGCACGCTCCGGCAATGTAACAGACAGCCGCAGACGTGATATGCGCTCTGTTGGTGCAGCAGGTAGACGTAATAAGAAACGCCGCCATCCGATCCGCCGTTTTTTACTATGCCTTTTACTGATTGTTGCTTTATGTGTCGGCGGCATATTTGTTTATTTGGTAAAATCACTGAATACGATTGAAAATCATCCGCTATCAGATGTGACACTTTGCGGGGAACAGGATGCAAATATCAAGAATTACACCAATATTGCCCTGTTCGGCGTGGATTCCCGTGCCAACGACCTAAGAAAGAATACACGAAGTGATTCCATTATCGTAGCAAGCATTAATAATAAAACACACGACGTCAAGTTAGTGTCCATTTACAGGGACACTTATGTAAAGATCCATGATCATGGCTGCACTAAGGTCAACCACGCTTATGCGTATGGCGGTCCTGATCTTGCCGTCAATACACTCAACAAAAACTTTGATCTGAATATTAAAGATTTTGTCACGGTAAACTTTAGTGCTTTAACGAATGTTATTGACGAATTGGGCGGTGTTGAACTCACGATCAAAAAAGAAGAGTTAAAATGGGTAAACGCCTATGGTCACTACGTTGCGAAGATCAATGGTCAAAAATATACCAAGATCAAGCATCCCGGCAAACAGACAGTGACCGGCGTACAGGCTACCGGCTACTGCCGCGTACGCTATACAAAGGGTGGCGATTTCACCCGTGCAGAACGACAGCGAACCGTCCTTCAGGCTATTTTTGCCAAGGCAAAAAAATCGAGTCCTACTGCGCTGATCTCTGCCATGAATAAGATCTTTCCGCAGATATACACCAGCCTATCGACATCGGACATCCTGTCACTCATGAAGTACCTGCCTTTTTATGAGATTGGCGATCAACAGGGATTTCCGTACAAATTAAGCTGTCACCGCGGGCGGGACGGTATATATTATGACTTCCCAACGACACTCGTATCCAATGTAAAGAAACTGCACAAAGAACTGTTTGGAACCGACAATTACGAGCCAAGCAAACTTGTACACACGATCAGCAAAGAAACCAGCAATTAGCTTTACGATAGTGGTTTCATGACCACTGTGGGGGATTGACTATGAAGATTCGTACCAAACTTATTATTGCCTTTTTGATCATGATCTTATTTCCATTTGGCATGAGCGTACTTTGCGTACACTTCGTGATGGAACGACAGACAACATTTCTCAAAAGCAACTACGATATTGAATCTTCGGACTACGAATTATCTCTCAATCCGATCACGATCATCTTTAATGTAACGATGAACGACTATGTCGCCCTAGTGCAGACGGCAGACCAGAATCCGGATCGCTTTTACGATACTGATTATCTCCAGAAAGCAAATGACCATTTGGCAAGCCGCGACTCGTTCCTTATTTTGAAAATAGACGGTAAAGTAACATTCACCGGCAATTCTAAGCAGCACAAAAGAATGGAAACACTCCCAGGCTTTATTAAATATGAAAAAGGTACCGACAACATTGTATATATGGATCAAGGTGCTTCAATGGTAACTAAGAAAAAAGACTTTTACTTCTCCAACGGAACACAGGGACAGCTCTTTTTGGTGACCAATTTAGCATCTCTGGCACCTCATTGGAAAAAAGCGATATTTGATCTGATCTACTCTTTCTTAGCGATCATTTTGATCACCGCGCTGCTCCTCGTGATCTGGCTCTATCGAAGTATCGCATATCCGATCAGCATACTGCGCATTGCCACGATTCAAATTGGTGCCGGTAATCTGGATTACCCGATCCATCCGATATCGTCGGATGAAATTGGTGAATTATGTCAGGAATTTGAGGAAATGCGTATCCGCTTAAAATCTATGATGGATGAACGTATTCATTACGAGGACGCCACCCGTGAAATGCTAAACAACGTATCTCATGATCTAAAGACGCCATTAACAGCGATCAAAGGGTATTCCGAAGGACTGTTGGACGGCATAGCGGGCACCGAGGAAATGCAGCACAAATATCTGCATACCATTTATGCCAAAGCAAACGATATGACCTATTTGGTCGAAGAACTTTCTCTATTTGCCAAAATGGAACAGAGCAGACTTCACTATGATCTCATTCCAATCAATCTGTCCGATTACTTTACGGATTGTATGGAAGATCTTTCCCTTGATCTGCAGAGTTACGGCATGACATTGTCCATGTTTAACTCTACACCGCCAGACACCAAGGTGATGGCAGATCCCGAGAAATTAAAACGAGTGATCTTTAACATCGTGAATAATGCTGAAAAATATATGGATCATTCACCGTCTACCCTGCACGTTATTATCACCGAAGAACCCTCCAAACCGGAGCAGCCGCCATTGTATCGACAGCTCAACAAGGACGGTTCCGAGATTGAGCCTGCATTGCCACCAGACGAATTTATACGGATCCACATTGAGGATGAAGGCCCCGGCATTGCCGCAGCCAGTTTACCATATATATTCCAACAATTTTACCGCGCCGATGCCTCTAGAACTTCATCAACAGGTGGAAGCGGTCTGGGACTCTCCATCGTCGAGCAGATTATTTCTGCACACGGCGGTAAAGTGTGGGCTGAAAGTGTAGAAGGCGTTGGAACGAGCATTATATTTACCCTGAAAAAAGCAAAAAACACTGATTTATCCTAAGGAGGTACATTCATGAGCAATATTTTGATCATTGAAGATGACACTGCCATTGCAGAATTAGAAAAAGATTATTTAGAATTAAGCGAATTTCATGTAGAGATCGAACATGAGGGCAGTGAGGGTGCTGCCAGAGCTATCGATGAAGATTTCGACCTGATCTTACTGGATCTGATGTTACCCGGCATGGATGGTTTCGAGATCTGTAAGCTGATCCGTGAAAAGAAAAACACACCGATCATTATGGTTTCCGCCAAAAAGGAAGACATTGATAAGATTCGCGGTTTAGGTCTGGGGGCTGATGATTACATGACCAAACCGTTCAGTCCAAGCGAACTGGTAGCTCGCGTCAAAGCGCACCTGTCCCGCTACAAACGGCTCACCTCTGCCGGGCAGGAGACAAATGAAGTCATTGAGATCCGCGATCTGGTTATTGATAAAACAGCCCGCCGCGTCATTCTTGCCGGTGAAGAGAAAACATTTACCACCAAAGAGTTTGATCTCCTCACCTTTTTGGCAGAACATCCAAACCATGTTTACTCCAAAGAAGAACTCTTTAAGAAGATTTGGGAAATGGAATCTGTCGGTGACATTGCAACCGTTACCGTACACATCAAAAAAATACGCGAAAAGATCGAAGAAAACACCTCAAAACCAAAATATATTGAAACGATCTGGGGCGTCGGATATCGTTTCCGCCTCTGATCCCTTTCGTATATTAGATATTATTTGCATCTCTAATTGCATTTCGAGGATTGGATCGCAGTTCCGTCTCTAAACCATTGTTTTATTTATGATGCAGTTTTTCTTCCAGCCGGCGCAGCCGTTTTGCGGCCTCCGGCTGTTGTTTTTCCAGACGCTTTTCCAACTTCACACGGCTAGCCTTCAATTTCTCTAAAATCTCAGGATTATCCTGTTGCAGCTGTCTGGCAATATGACGACGACGTTTTTCGATCAATTCCAGTACGACTCTGCGGTTATGTTCTTCTGTCATATGCTCCGGTAATTCGTCCATATGAAGTTCCATACGACGCAGGAATTCATCCTCATCGATCGCACCAAGCGTATGCCATGTTTCCATCAACTCCTCAATTCCCTGCTCAGCCAACTGCTCGAGATCCGGCATCTGATGGATATGTTCCAACACAATATGCACACGCCGCTCAATCTCATTAACCGTATCTTCTCCAAATGCCCACGCAAATTCTTCCAAAGTATTTTCTGCTTCTGCCGGAATATTCATAATAAACTGTCGTTTCTGCTCCGGCATTGAAGTTACCGGATAAGGCTCCCTAATACCTGCATCATGCAAAGCAGCCGTAATTGTTCTGCGCACATATCCTTTTTGGATCATCTGCCCTTTACCAAGCTTTCGCAACTTAGCGTTAATCCCCTCGTGATGCTCTGTCATATAAAATGCAATGCCTCTGCCCTGCAGACTGTCTGCAAGCTGTTCCAACCGATCCGCCGCTGTAATATCAATATTTGTGACAGCTCCGGCATCGACAATGACCACCTTTGTGTCATCCGTAATACTTTGCTCAATATCATCCACAAAAATTTTGACATTTGCAAAAAATAAACTCTCACTGAACTGATACATAACAACATGATCGATCGGATACGCAAAACGATTTTTGACGCGGTCATAAAATCCATCCCGCCCCGGAATAATCCCCAAAAAGCAGCGTGGAGGATCTGTTTCACGCAGAATGACTTCTACAAAAGATAAGATAATACCAATGATAACGCCGTAAATTGTTCCAAGCATCAGTACACCAAAGAAAGCTGCCATATAAATATAAAATTCAATCCGACTCACGCGGAATAATCTCACCGCCAGATCAAATTCCACCACTTTCATCAAGGCTGATATCACGATAGCGGTAAGCACCGGTACCGGCAAATACCCTATAAATCCGGTACCAAACAGCAACACACATACCATTGTCAAACTCGCTGTGATCGAAACTAACTGCGTTTTGCCGCCATACTGGTCATTCATGGAAGTACGTGAAATACTCCCGTTGACCGGACAGCATCCAACAACGGCTGCACCAAAATTTCCGACAGCACATGCCAAGATTTCACGATTGTCTTTGATCTTATATCCATTTTGAAAAGCAAAGTTATTTTCAGAAAGCAGTGTTTCTGCCATCACCACCACTGCCACGATAAGTCCTCTTCCGACGGCCTGCGTCATGTTTACTCCGCCCAGATCCGGCAGACGAAATGACGGGAGACCGTTTTTTACATCTGCAAGCATACGCACGCCATATTGCCCTAAGGAAGCATATTTCGTCAAAAGCACACCCGCCACCATCACAACAACAACCATCGGAAACTTCGGCGCTATTTTACGGCTTATTACAATGATCAGCAAAGAAACACACCCCAATACTACTGACATCCCATTCACGTGATGCATAGTTTTCCATAAATGGTGCAATAGTTCCGGAAGCTCCCCTGTTCCGGAGGAAGCACCAAGTACCTTTGGTATCTGCATCAAAATAATCGTCACAGCAATGCCGCTGACAAAACCACCCATAACCGGTGTCGATATAAAATCTACCATCTTTCCGGCTTTCAATACATAAAACAGCAACAACCACAATCCGGTGCATAAGGCAATCATGGAAATATAATCAATCGCTTCCGCAGATCCAAATGCAATTCCAAGGGAGCTCACACTGGCGCCAACAATTGCTGCCGGTGCGGCATCCACGCCAAAGATAAACTGTGGCGATGTCGAAAAGCAGGCAAATAAAAGAATCGGAAGTACCGAACCATACAGCCCATAAACGGCCGGAAGGCCCGATACTTCCGCATATCCCATGGCGATCGGAATAGACACTGCCGCCATTACAACGCCCGCGATCAAATCCTTTGCCAAATAATTCTTTTTATAATTATGTAATGTAGTAAATAAACGCATAAACAATCCTCCCATCTCAGACGTCTTTGGCAGCAACCGCATCAAGGCAGCAGCAAAAGGTATCCGTTGTCTGACATGCTCACTTGTCTATCATTTTACCACATTTTTTGACGATCTGCAGGTAAAACCTATTTCTACAGATTTACTACATCGCATGACCTGCCGTCAAAACCTATTTCTACGGATTTACTACATCGCATGACCTGCCGTCAAAACCTGTTCCTGCGCCTTATTTACCGCATCACATAATTCGCCAAAATAAAACATCTCATCTTCCTGATAACAGGCCGCCAGCAATGCATCCAACTCATACATTGGGTTCCATTTACGCATACCACATGCTGCAAATGTGCTGTTGACCATGTCCCGAAAAACATCTAGAGCTTCTCCCTGCTCA
>OJNY01002343.1_pt1 | contig 10082 bp, 10 predicted proteins | sample 1597931 | NCBI WGS metagenome assembly OJNY01 (sample SAMN01915209, study PRJEB22387) | human gut metagenome | isolation source: stool | host: Homo sapiens | place: USA
GTTTGGCAACGTGGATTGCACGGTCACAATTACGGCTTATCGTGACGGCAAGCAGATCGGCACGCTGAACACAGAGCTGACGTTGCACACGGCGTATCTTTGGCCCAAGGAGGTGCAGTAACGCGATGAAAACCTATCAGAAAGCGGCGGCGCTGCTTCTGGCGCTGGCGCTCATTTTTGCCTTTCCGGTCAGCGCGTCCGCTGCGGAAACAACCGAAGCCAGAGTGCCGGTCACGCTGACCGTGGTCAACACGGTTTCGCCCATCTCCTGCACCGTTCCGGCCGCACTGCCTGTTTCACTGGTGGATGGATATGTGGTCTGCGCGAACAACGCAGCCATCACCAATACCGGCAAGACCGGCGCGATTAAGGTCACAAAAGTGGATGTTCAGGCTGGCACATTCGAGATCGGCAGCTATGATGATTTCAGCGCAGGCAAAAACAGCATCGCACTCAGTATCAACGGCTGCTCAACCAAGGGCGCGGGCGCGCTGACGCTTGCGGACGGTGCGTTCCCAGCGATTCCGGCTGAGAAAAATCTCGCCATCCGCTATAAAGCGAAAGTTTCTGCGTCCGAGGCTGTTACGAACGTCAATGCGGCAACAATTGTGTTCACCATTGCCGCTGTGAGTGAAAAGGAGGCTGCATGATGAAGAATTTCAAGAAATTCACCGCATTGCTGCTTGCCCTCTGTATGGTGTTTTCGCTGAGCATTTCGGCGTTTGCAGTCGAAGATCACGAACACACGGTCTATGAAAGCGCCCCTGACGAAGAAATCGCCGTGCAGTCCGTTTCTGGTGAAGCTGCGACCAGCGGCACGATTCCGGGCAGCAGCATCAAATGGTCGCTGGACTCCAAGGGTTGGCTGACCATCTCCGGCAGCGGCGAAGCGCCGGTGTTTACAAGCGCAGACGATCAGCCGTGGGCGGCTGTGCGGGAGCAGATCACCGAGGTCTGGTTCGAGGATGTGGAAACCTTGAGCATTTCGGATTTGGCATACTGGTTCGAGGGCTGCACAAATTTGACCACCGCAGAGCTGCCCCTTGCGCCGGTCATTGGCAAGCACGCTTTTTATAACTGCCCGAAGCTCTCCACGCTGACCATGTACTACGGCGAAACCGTTCTCAAAAGCATTGGTGAGGACGCTTTCTGGCGGGAAACCGACAGCGGCGATACGCTCTATATCGCCTACATCATTGGCTACCCGGAAGCAACGGTGCCGTTCCACACTTACGATTGGGCCGCATCCAATCGCAGCAGCCGGTATTTTTATGATCTGTACGGCGTGTATCAGAACGCAGACGCCGCCACCACTGCACCCAGCGGCATCAAGAAAGCGCCGGGTATCTCTGTTCAGTCCACTGGCTCCATCATTGGCAACTGCCCTTCATGCGGAAAGTATTCGTTCCAGGGCACATACGTTGAAGTCGCACATTCGTCTCGCGGTCATGCAAACTATAATGAGTGTTATCTCTGCCACTACGTCCAGTACCTTGGCACTTACACCTATAAGAGTCACGGCGCTGGTGGTTACGGTTCCGGTACCTGCCCGGACTGCGGCAGCCATACGTGGGTGCTGCAAAGTCAGCAGGCGGCTACCTGCACCAGCAATGGCTACAGAAGCTATTCTTGTGCCTGCGGTCAGACCAAGAACGAAACCATCTACGCAACCGGTCACAGCTATTCTTATGGAAGCTGGGAGCAGTATTCAGCCTCGCAGCACCGGCGCGAAGCCTATTGCCGGAACTGCGGCGCGACGGACTATGATTATGCCAGCCACAGTATGAGCTACGGAGCGTGGAGCAATTATTCGGACAGCCAGCACAGCCGAATGGCCTCCTGCCGCACTTGCGGGTACTCCACAACGGAGTATGGTAATCACAGCTATTCCACCGGTGCATGGAGCAAGCACAGTGATACCCAGCATAGACGTTCGAAAACCTGCTCCGGCTGCGGTGCATCTACCTACGATTATGCTGACCACAGCTATTCTTATGGTTCATGGACCAGAGCGGATGATACGCAGCACAAACGCACGAAAACCTGCTCTGCTTGCAAAACATCCAGTGAAGAATACGCCGACCATGTGGATGCCAACGGCGATGGAAAGTGCGACGATTGCGGCGCGACCGTTTCGCTGACAATTACATGGGATGCAGGCACAAATGGCGGCACGATTGATGGCAAAACCAGCATCACCACGACAGGCAAGCCGAATGCGACGGCAACCGCCCCGACGAGCACGCCGGTCAAGGCCGGTCATGCGTTCAAGGGCTGGTACACGTCTGCTTCTGGCGGCAGCTTGTACAACACTGTGACCATCACAGCGGCAAAGACGTTCTACGCACAATTTACCGCCAACAGCTATACGCTGACGTGGGATCTTGGCAATGGCACAACAGAGGAAACGAAGCAGACCTACGGTGAAGCGCTCGTTCTCCCCACCGAGCCGACGCGCAAGAACGCCGAATTCCTCGGCTGGTTCACCGAGGCGACCGGCGGCACGCAGGTCGATGCCAACACCATCTACAAGACAGATGGTGACAGCACCTACTATGCGCATTGGGAAATTACAGAGGTTTTCTCGGTCACGGTTCCTGTTACACTGCCGCTCATCGTAGACGAAGGTGGAGAAGTTCATGTTGGCGCAGCGGAGATCATCAATGCGTCTACCGGTGATGTCATCGTGTCCAGTGTTTCAATTTCTACCAAGAATGGCTGGCAGCTCGTACCCTACACGACCGACATGGCGCATGAAAAGGTTGACGCACAGCTCCTCGGTTTCAAGATCAATGATGCGCAGACCAGCAAAACTGGCGATGCAGAAACGTTCACTCTGTCCGCACCGTGGACGATTGCCGAAAACGACAGACTTCCTATCAATTATGATGCGGTAGTCAGCGCTGTTTCTCAGCCCGTTACCGAGCAGGATGTCCTTTCTGTCGTATTCGGGCTGGAATGGAAGGGGGAATAATTTATGATGAAAATTCTGAAGCGCGGAAGACTGCTCGTCTTCTGCGCACTGCTCTGCCTGCTGTTTGCAACGGTCGCTTCGGCGGCCGGCAGCGGCGATGTGGCATCCGCTGTTGAAAGCACCTGGACCACAGCGTCCACGCAAATCAAAACTGTTGTGGATAATGTGGTTTTTCCCGTGATTGATATGGTTTTAGCCATTGCTTTCTTCGTAAAATTAGGCACCGCATACTTTGACTATCGAAAGTCCGGGCAGTTCGAGTGGACCGCTCCCGCCATCCTCTTTGCTTGTTTGGTCTTTACGCTGACCGCACCGACCTACATCTGGGGCATCGTCGGGCTGTGATCAATTCAGAAAGGAAAGGCAGGTGACGCGGCTTGTTTATCTGGGATTTCGTCGCATCGACGATCTTAGAGCAGATTATGGACTGGGTCTACAAGCAGATCATCGGCTTCCTTGCAAACTTCTTTGCAGAGATGGGCAACATGGGAGCCGAGATGTTCGAAATGAGCTGGGTGCAGAGCATCGTCCTGTTTTTCTCGTATCTTGCTTGGATTTTGTATGCGGTCGGCTTCGTGGTCGCCTGCGCGGAATGCGGGCTGGAATACTCGTCCGGCAGGGCCGACATCAAAGGAACAGCCATGAATCTCATCAAGGGATTCATGGCGGTCAGTCTTTTTACGGTTGTACCGATCAGGCTTTATGAGCTTTGCGTGTCCTTGCAGGCGAATTTTGGATATGCCATCAGTGGTGCGGGCGCGAGCTTCGGCACGGTCGCCGGAAATATCATTGACGAGCTGACCGTTGAAAACTTCGTAGATTTTGCTACGACGCACGTCGGCGGCTTCGGTTCGGTTACCAGCCCGATCATGGTGCTGTTTTGCATCATCCTCATGGCGTATGCGGTCATCAAGGTATTCTTTGCAAACTTGAAGCGCGGCGGCATCCTGCTCATCCAGATCGCGGTCGGCAGTCTGTATATGTTTTCTGTGCCGCGCGGGTATCTGGATGGATTCTATCAGTGGTGCAAACAGGTCGTGGGGCTTTGCCTCACGGCCTTTTTGCAGGCTACAATCCTGATCGCGGGCTTGTCATTGTTTAATGAACACGCGCTGCTCGGCTTAGGGCTGATGCTCTCTGCCGGAGAGATCCCGCGCATCGCGGGCGCGTTCGGCTTGGACACTTCAACCAGAGCGAACCTATCGAGCGCAGTTTATACCGCACAAACGGCGATCAACATCACAAAAACCGTCGCAAAGGCGGCTGCGGCATGAGTGAACTTACAATGGGCAGCCTGTTCGACGGCATCGGCGGCTTTCCGCTGGCTGCGGTGCGAAACGGGATCACACCCGTGTGGGCTTCGGAGATCGAGCCGTTCCCCATCGAAGTCACGAAAACACACTTCCCCGACATGGCTCATGTCGGGGATATTACAAAGCTCAACGGCGCGGAGCTGCCGCCCGTGGATATCATCTGCGGGGGCAGCCCGTGTCAGGACCTCTCGATCGCGAGCTGCACCCGTGCCGGTTTGCAAGGCGCAAGATCGGGACTTTTTATGGAGCAGATTCGGCTGACAAAGGAGATGAGAGATGCAGACATACTTCGAGGGCGAACAGGCAAGCTTGTTCGCCCCAGATACTTTTGCTGGGAGAATGTCCCAGGCTGCTTCAGCTCAGGCTCGCCGCACGGGGAGGATTTCCGGATTGTCCTGGAGGAAATTGTTGGACTACATCGCCCCGGATTATCAGTTCCTCGACCTTTCTTCGGACGCTGGAAACCTGTTGGGGCAATACGAGTGGACGATGCGTTCAGCCTTGCATGGCGGGTGCTGGCTGCACAATTATGCGAAGCTTCACATAATTCAGCTTATGTGCAGAACGGAATTATGAAAAGAAAAGAACCAAAATCCTGTATTTCCCGTAATTAATAGTTGAAACACTTCACATAATCCCAGAAGATAAATGTACCGGAACATTGCCGGACAAAAATATGAAGGGAAATGATGAAGTGGAACAACACAGCACAAACTCGTTTGAACCTCGGATCTTCATCGCACAGCTAAAGGAACGGCTGACCGAGATGAACTACAGCAAAGCCACAATTGACAGGCTGGATTCTGTCTGGCGCAATTTTACGCAGTATTGGGAGGAACATCATCAGCTTGAATTTTCATTGCAGACGATACAAGAATTTACGAGCACCCGATATGGCTGCAAAATGGGTGATAGGGATAGTGCACATAATGTCCTGCGTGCTATGAACATGCTCTGGGATTTCGTACACTATCAGCAAGTTTTCAAACAGTCATCGCTGAATATCCGCAGATTCAACTCCGAGTTTGAAAATGCCTTTGAGGGTTTTCTCACATTCTTGAAAGATTCCGGATATTCCGACGGATCTCGCAGAACCTTTCGCAGCATCCTATTCCAGTTTGAAGAATATCTTCAAAATCAGAGAATTTGCAAGATCTGCGAAATTACGGAAGCGTGCTTGCAGAATTATGTGAAAACCATGAGCCGGTTTGCACCAAGAACAACGGCACGGAAATTACGTTTGATAAAACAGTGGCTTGAATACTGTTACACGCAGGGATATCTGGATAAGCCTCTTTCCTTTACGATTCCGAGGATCCACGTTCCAAAGAATATCGAACTGCCAACTGTTTTTACGAGAGAAGAAGTGCAGAAGCTGCTGACCTCGGTAGACCGATCCAATCCATTAGGGAGAAGGGACTATGCCATTCTCATAATGGCAGCAAAACTAGGTCTCCGAGTCAGTGATATTATTAACCTGACTTTTGATGAGATTGACTGGGCAAAGAAGACACTTTCTATTACACAGCAGAAAACAGGGAAACTGGTTGAATTACCTTTGACCGAGGACGTTGGCTGGGCAATTATTGATTACCTTCAGAATGGACGGCCAGAAAGCGAATGTATCCATGTGTTTATCAAGCATTGCGCCCCCTATGATGGACTTAATTCGAATATATCCAAAAGACTACAGAAATACCTGAGCAAAGCTGAAATTAAATATCCCGCTGGAAAAACGGTTGGAATGCACACATTTCGGCGCAGTCTTGCCAGTGCCATGCTGGAAAATGGCGTGCCCATAGCAGTGATTTCCGGAACATTAGGACATACTGCCCCACACTCTACTGAGACCTATTTACGAATTGCGATTCCTCAGCTTCGTGCTTGTGCATTGGAGGTGATGGACTAATGGCACTTCAGTTTACTGGCCCCTTTGCACCGATGTGTGAACAATTCGTTGCCGAGAGGAGAGAAGCCGGCCGCGATTATTCCCAGCAGGAAAAGATATTGCGTATGTTTGATAACTTCAGTAAGGATTACGCAGTTGAGCCATTTGTTGTTAGTGAGGAATTGGCGCAAGCTTGGAGTCAAAAGCGTCCCAATGAAACGGATATCAACCGGTATAATCGTGTCATGGAAATGCAGCGATTTTCCAAATACCTTGTCGAGCAGGGGTATCCCTCTTTCTTGACAGGAATCCGGCTTTCCAAGCATTATACGCATACGCCATACATATTTACCAAAGATGAAATTCACCGTATTTTTCAAATTGCTGATTCGTTGGAGCCCTGCGCTTCTGTCCCGCTTCGACATCAAGTCATGCCGGTTTTGCTGCGAGTTTTATATGGATGCGGTCTGCGAATTTCTGAGGCGCTGGAACTACGTGTGGCAGATGTCGATTTGTCTAATGGACTGCTGCATATTCGGCACGGGAAGAATGGTCGTGAAAGACTTGTCCCCATGTCCGAATCGTTGACTCAGAGGTGCCAGATATATACGCAGAATGTTTTGGACGGTAAGGAATCTGATGCTTTCTTTTTCTGCAGCAGACTGAACCAGCCCTACAGCCGTTCCGGTGTTGGGAAATCATTTCGTGGACTCCTGTGGGATGCGGGGATACCTTATCTTGGAAAAGAACGAGGTCCCAGTATCCATGACCTTCGTCATACCTTCGTATGCCACCGTCTCAACCAATGGGCTTCCAATGAAGTAGATTTAACTGCGATGCTCCCGATTCTCTCAAAATATCTTGGACATACGTCGATATCTGCAACTTCTTGGTATTTGCGGTTAACAGCAGAGGCATATCCGGGAATCGTTCACAAAATGGACTGCTTTACCAAGGGTGTTTTTCCGGTCTCATGGGAGGAGAACGACATTGAGTAAACAAGTGAAGGATTTTGCCTATGTACTTTCCAACTACTTATCCGTGTACCTTCCGGGAATGAAAGGCGTCAGCCCAAACACTATCCTATCTTACCGCGATACATTCTCTCTGTTCCTATGGTTCTGCAAGGAACAACGAGGCATCTCTCCGGAAAGACTATCTTTTCAACAGATGGATCGAACCTTGGTTGAAGATTTTCTGAATTGGCTTGAAACAGACCGTAATTGCTCTATTTCCACCAGGAACCAACGGCTCGCTGCTCTGCGTGCCTTTTTTAGGTATCTCCAAATCCACCATCCGGAGCAACTGCTGCTGTGCCAACAAATGATTCAGATTCCATCTAAGAAAGCGCAGGAAAAAGCTATGGGATACTTGAGCTTAGAGGGACTCGAACTTCTGTTATCCATACCGGATACCTCGTCAAGACAGGGGCGCCGGGACCTGGTTCTTCTGAGTTTATTATATGATACCGGGGCGCGCGTACAAGAAATTGTAGACCTCTGCTGTGTAGATGTTCGTGCGCAGTTTCCTGCCACAGTACGTCTAAGCGGCAAGGGCGGAAAGGTGAGAATTGTACCCCTGTCTACTGACATGTCCAAACTTCTGCGATCTTATATGGAGGAACAAGCCAAATATGGACAGGCCAAAGAGACTTACCCACTTTTCACCAATCGTTCCGGTGAAAAGATGACCCGAGCAGGGGTTGCCTATATCCTCAAGAAATACATGGATGCTGCGAGGAGCAGTTCTCCCGGTATTCTCCCAGAAAGATTCTCACCCCACTGCCTGCGGCACAGCAAGGCCATGCATTTGCTCCAGGCTGGTGTTAATCTTGTATACACTGCAACCTTGAACGGAATCTTAGGGCTAGGTGTCTCATGGCGGATGCTTTTCAACCACTGCCTGTGTTGCTCTACAAGTGGAGAAACAAAGCTTTCTCCCAGACACAGGTCAAAAGAGGAATATTCAGTCTCTTCGCGTCCTTGTTCGGTGCCTAATGGCAGCAGCTCCGTGTTTTCCATGTTTTCCTCCGGTATTGGGGTCAGCCCTTTTGGATGAATTATAGGGAAAACGCTTAAAAATAAGAAGATACCATAGGTCAACATCCTGACCTATGGTATGTAAATGGAAAAAAATTATCGGATTGGTCAACCAACCCGATAATCAATCCATGTTCTGTTTCTTATGCATGGAGGCCTTTACCTCACGGACGATGTTCAAAATAGTTTCCATCTCACTGGCTGAGCAGTCTTCGAGAAGTTCGGCAAATTCTCCTTGATAAATCGTCTTCACCTCCGGTACATCTGCGCGGAGCAAATGATCCGCAGATACCTGAAGTGCTTCTGCTACTTTAACGAAAGTCTCGAGCTGCATTCTCGTTTTTCCGCGTTCGATGTTGCTGATCAACGGCAGTGACACAGATGCCTTGACCGCCAAATCTGCCTGACTCATTCCTTTACCGGTTCGAACCGCCTTGATGCGTGAGCCGATCAGCGCCAAATCCGATTGTTCATACATGATCAGCTCACCTCCTCCTTGCCGGATATAATCTGCTAACTATAATTTAAGTTAGTATATATCATGCGAAGATTGGATTTATATAATCGTTCCGCTATAAAATAGCGATTTCAATATAATTGGGTTGCCAAAATTTTTAGGAGGTATCCTTATGCAACTCAATTACATTGTCCTTGGCCAAAGAATCCAGAAAATCAGAAAGAGCAAGCACATCTCTCAGGCAGTGCTGTCTGCTATGATCGACAAGTCCGCCGGTTACATCAGCTACCTTGAATGCGGAACAAAAGTCATGAGTCTCGAAACCTTTGTCAGTATCGCAAATGCACTTGAGGTGTCGACTGATACGCTCCTGAGCAGGCAACTCACCAGTGTGACGGAGATGTCCAACATCGAAGCACAAAGGATCTTCGCAAACTGCTCTCCGTATGAAACCTATGTTCTGCTGGATGTGCTGAAAGCAGCCAAAGAAGCTCTTCGCTCGCATCAACAGCTTCTCCCCAAGGGCGAGTGGTAATCATTTTACCAACTGAATATCAAATAGCAACAGACCACAGGTTAAGAGATTGACCTGTGGTCTGTTGCGTACAAAAACGATTATTTTTTCGCCAAAAACAACTACGTTTTTGGCTTTTGCGAGATTTCTTTATTCTATGATGGTATAATCCAATTTAGTCCGAATGGATGGCAAAGCATCGTCAATTCACGTGTCCTCGAAGAATGACAATCAGGGATGGAGAAAACGAGAGGCATTACCCATGAGTGCAAACGTAAAACCTACATATTACCGACTGGAACTGGACGATTATTCTGCCGCTGCCTTTACCAGCTTCGGAAAATACTATTACGGTACGTTGGAGGATCTTCGCTGCTTTTTCGGAGAACTCGCACATGATGAGAAATTAAAGAAGCAATTCAAGGAGTTGCTATTTACATTCCAAGCCTTCGAAGAAGGACATCAGGATCTCAGCCATTCTATCGCATACAGGAAGGTACCATTCCTAGTCCCTGCGCAGTTACTCCACAGGGAACCCGTCACTTTGGAAAACTACAAATGGACACACATCAACACATGGGACAGGCCTTATTATATGCGCTGCGACGAAGTCAAATCCGAACATCTCTGGCTTGCCTGCGACGGGGAATACTGCCGTGCAACCAAAGCTATGTTTTCAAGACTACAGTATACCGGAACGATCGGCAGGTGGAATCATGTCGGAACAATGCTTTGGGGATTCCCGTGCATTCTCACCGGAAACCCATTCAGCTTCTGGAATCGATTAGCTGAACCGGAAAAGCAGTTCAAGACCAAAGAGGACGCTAAGCGAGATTGGGAGCTGTTCCCAGAGAATCCGGACCCCGACTATTCGGCGTTTTGCAATGACATCTTTGG
>OJNY01002351.1_pt1 | contig 10062 bp, 10 predicted proteins | sample 1597931 | NCBI WGS metagenome assembly OJNY01 (sample SAMN01915209, study PRJEB22387) | human gut metagenome | isolation source: stool | host: Homo sapiens | place: USA
CAGCCACTCCCCCGCCCCGGCCAGCGGACAGGCCGCCAATGCCGGGAAATACGCCTTGGCAAAATCCAGCCATTCGGCCGGGGCCTTCAGCGCCTTGGCGGGCTTGGCCTTGCGCGGTGTGGGCGTATCGGCATCCGCCGCCTTCTGCAGCTTGGCCATAAAATGCCCCTCGCCGCCGTCGGCAGGCCAGATGCGGCGGCAGTATTCCGCGGGAAAATCCGCCGGGGCACGGTTTTCCTCACCCGGGCGGCCAAAGCCGCAGCCGGACAGGTCACAGAGGGTAAACTCCGGATGCTTTGCGAGGAAGGCGGCCATCTGACCCTCGTCCTCCGCCGGGGCGAAGGTGCAGGTGGAGTAGACCAGCACACCGCCCGGAGCCAGCAGCGCCGCGGCGTTTTCGAGAATTTCCGCACCCAGCTCTGCGCAGTGGGCCACCAGCGCATCGCTGTGCTGGGCGGCCGCCACGGCCTCCTTGCGGAACATCCCCTCGCCGGAGCAGGGCGCGTCCACCAGCACCCGGTCAAACTGCCCGGGCAGCGCCGTCGCCAGACGGGCCGTGTCCTCGTTGGTGACGATGGCGTTTGTCACGCCCATACGCTCCAGATTCTGGCGCAGAATCTCGGCGCGGGCCGCAACAAATTCATTGGCCAGCAGCAGTCCCTGCCCCTGCAGGGCCGCGGCCAGTTGGCTGGTCTTGCCGCCCGGCGCGGCGCACAGGTCGGCCACCCGCATACCGGGGCGCACATCGAGCAGCGCTGCCGGGGCGGAGGCGCTGGGCTCCTGCGCATACAGCACGCCTGCATGGTGCCATGCGTGGCGTCCCGGGCGGAAATCCGGCGCAGTGGTAAAGGCAGAAGCGCAAAAGCTGGACGGCTCTGCGGCAAAATCAACATACTGTGCAAACCATTCCGGCGTGCAGCGCAGTGTATTCACCGTCACACCGCGGGCAGGCTGCGGCGTGGCATAGGCATACAGCTCCTCAAACCGTGCGCCCAGCAGTGCCTGCTCCCGCGCCGTAAAATCCTTTGGAAATTCCAAAACAGTCCCCCTGCATAAAAAAGCCATGGGCGGGCAAACTACCTGTGCAGCCAGAAAGGCTGCAAATCGCTTTTTACTTGCGAAAGGAGCTTACCACCTATGGCAAAGAATCAGACAAACAATTCGACCAACCGCACGACCAATCGCACCACGGACAGCGCCCGCAATACAACCAACCGTACCCAGCAGAAAACCACAAACCGCACCACCAACACCACCGACAGCAAGAACTGCAAGTGATATCTGCCGCACCCTGAATGGGTGCGGTACATAAGGCCGCGGGCGGATGTGGAATCCGCCTCTACCCTATCCGGGGTCTGGCAGGTGGATTCTGTATCCGCCCGCACCTATTTATTCCGGCTTGTATCCGGCCCACAGGGCCTCGAAAAGCTCTTCAATGCGGTCATTCCGGCCCTGCAGATAGAGCCATCCCAGCAGGCACTCAAAGCCGGTGGAGGCGCGGTACTCCTGCACGGTGGCGTGCTTGGCCACCGTGGCCTTGCTGGCATTTTTGCCGCGGCGCAGCACGGCGGCCTCGGCCTCGGTCAGCATCGGCTCCAGAATTTCCAGCTCCCGGTTCTGCGCGTGGGCGCTGACATAATGCGTGGCCACCGTGTGCAGGCGGTTGGGCTGCAGCCGGGTTGTACCCACAAGGCGGGCGCGCACCAGCAGCTCCAGCACGGCATCGCCCACAAAAGCCAGCGCCAGCGGCGACATTTCGTGAATGTCGACTTCGGATTTCATTTCAAACAGCATACTTAATACAGATAATCGAACTCATATTCGCCGATTTTGATGGTGTCCTCTTCCTCAACGCCCTGCGCGACCAGCTCATCCAGAATACCGGAATCACCCAGCTGCGTCTGGAAATACTGCAGGCTCTCGTAGTCCTCGACGTTGGTGCCGGCCAGAATACGCTCCAGCCACGGTGCATCCACCGTAAACTCGTGGTCGCCGGTGCGCTCCACCGTGAAGGGACGGGTGGGCTGGGCGTTCTTGTCGGGGCGCTTGTACTCGGCCTCATAGACCTTGACCGGGGGCAGGTCCTTCAGGCGGTTGTAGACCAGTGCGGGCAGACCGTCCACGCCCTGCCGCGTTGCCGCGGAGATGGGCAGGAAGGTCAGGCCCTTGGCTTCGATATAACTCTTGAACTCCTCGACCTGCTCCGGAGTGGCAATGTCGCACTTGTTGCCCAGCACAATCTGCGGGCGGTCGGCCAGCTCGGCGCTGAAGCCTGCCAGCTCATGGTTGATCTGCTCAAAATCAGCCTTAGGGTCACGGCCCTCGCAGCCGGAGACATCCACCACGTGCAGCAGCAGACGGCAGCGCTCGACATGGCGCAGGAAGTCATGGCCCAGGCCCACGCCCTCGGCGGCACCCTCAATCAGGCCGGGAATGTCGGCGCAGACAAAGCTCTGCTCCGGGCCGACACGGACGACGCCCAGCACCGGGGTCAGCGTGGTGAAGTGGTAGTTGGCAATCTTGGGCCGCGCCGCGGAAATAATGCTGATAAGCGTGGACTTGCCCACGTTGGGGAAGCCAATCAGGCCAACATCCGCAATGACCTTCAGCTCCAGCTTGAGGTGCATATCCTCGCCGGGCAGGCCGGGCTTGGCAAACTTGGGAATCTGGCGGGTCGGGGTGGCAAAATGGCTGTTGCCCCAGCCACCGCGGCCACCCTTAGCCACAACCACCGGCTCGGAGCCGGTCAGGTCGGCCACAACCAGATCGGTCTCGGCCTCCTTCAGCACCGTGCCGCGGGGCACGCGGATGACAAGGTCATCGCCGTCCGCACCACTCATACGCTTGGCACGGCCATTTTCGCCGTCGGGCGCGGTGTACTTGCGCTTGTAGCGAAAGTCCATCAGGGTGGACAGGTTATCGTCCGCCACAAAGATAATATCGCCGCCGCGGCCGCCGTCGCCGCCGTCCGGGCCGCCCGCCGCCACGAATTTTTCGCGGTGGAACGTCACCGCGCCGTCGCCGCCCTTGCCGGCGTGCAGCCAGATCGTGGCGGTATCAATAAAGTTACTGGTTGCCATTGTGTACCTCTCTGATAACTACAAAAAACGAGCGAGCCGCGAAGGCCCGCCCGTACCGGTTTTTTTACTGCTTGACCGTGCAGCGCTTGCGGTCACGGCCCATGCGCTCGAAGTGAACGCGGCCATCGACCAGAGCGAACAGGGTGTCATCGCTGCCGATGCCAACGCCCTCACCCGGATGGATGTGGGTGCCGCGCTGACGGACCAGGATGTTGCCGGCCAGAACGAACTGACCGTCGCCGCGCTTGACGCCGAGGCGCTTGGACTCGGAATCACGGCCGTTCTTGGTAGAACCTACGCCTTTTTTATGTGCCATTGTGATTTACCTCCTTAGCCGTTGATCGCGGTGATTTCCACCTTGGTGTAGGGCTGACGATGGCCCTTGCGGACCATGCTGCCCTTCTTGGGACGATAGGTCAGGATGTTGAGCTTCTTGCCCTTGCCGGTCTTGACGACCTTGGCAACAACGGAAGCGCCCTCAACAACGGGAGCGCCAACCTTGACAGAGCCCTCCTCGCCAACGGCGAGAACCTGATCGAAGGTGACTTCGGAGTTGTCCTCAGCGTTCAGCTTCTCGACGTAAACAACGTCGCCGACCTTAACGCTGTACTGCTTGCCACCGGTTTTGATAACTGCGTACATATGATAACCTCTTTCAATAAGTCTCGCTGGTCTGCAGGGCGGTGTACCTACAAAAGCACACACTTTCAGAGCCCATACCATGCGGCTCTAGTATCATACCATACCACGCCGCAGCTTGTCAAGGGGTTTTCGGGCGTGGTTAGGTTAAAATTTTCCTGTTTCTTCAGATTGTCGCGCCATTCTGGCGGGCGGCGGCCTCCACCGTGTTCAGCATCAGCATGGCGCGGGTCATCGGGCCGACACCGCCGGGAACCGGAGTGATGAAGGCAGCCTTTTCGGCAGCCTCAGTAAAATTCACATCACCGTGCAGCTTGCCATCCGCGCCGCGGTTGATGCCCACGTCAATGACCACCGCACCGGGCTTGACCATATCGCCGGTCACAAAGCCCTCGCGGCCCACAGCGGCCACCAGAATATCGGCAGCAGCGCAGACCTCCTTGAGGTTCTTTGTTTTGGAGTGGCAGATGGTGACGGTGGCGTTCTTCGCCAGCAGCAGCAGCGCTGCTGGCTTGCCCACGATATTGGAACGGCCGATGACCACCGCATTCTTGCCCGCAATCTCGGTGCCGGTGGACTCAATCATCCGGATGCATCCCGCCGGGGTGCAGGGCAGATAGCAGGGCTCACCGATCTGCATACGGCCCACGTTGATGGGCGAGAAGCCGTCCACGTCCTTTTCCGGCGGGATGGCGTCGATCACGGCCTTCTCGTCAATCTGCGCGGGCAGCGGCAGCTGCACCAGGATCCCGTGCACAGCAGGGTCCTCCGCCAGCTTCTTCACCTCGGCCAGCAGGGTCTCCTGCGTGGTGTCGGCGGGCAGGTTGATGGAACGGCTCTCAATGCCGCACTGGGCGCAGTCGTTGATTTTGCCGCGCACATAGACCTGACTGGCGGGGTTCTCGCCCACCAGAATCACGGCCAGACAGGGGTTGATGCCCTGCGCCTTGAGCTGCTCGACCTTTTCCGCGGCCTCAGCCTTTGTAGCTGCTGCCAGTGCCTTGCCGTCAATGATGGTTGCTGCCATAGTAATCCCTCTTTTCTGTATTTGCTCCGTATGCGCTCAGTCCGCCTTCGGCTCCTCGATCTCTTCAATTTCCACTGCGTTCAAATCCAGCGCGGCCAGACGGTCATTCATGGCGTCGGTTGCCTTGACAAATTCCGCGTGGGGCGCGTTGGCGGGCAGGGTGTCCGGCGCGAAGCGTTCCCCTGCCTCGGCCTGCTTTTTGATGTCCTTCACGGCCAGCGTGACCATCAGTTGCTTGCCCTTGGCGCTGCGCAGGCCGATGACCATCAACACCGCGGCCACGATGACAGAGCCTATGGCCACCAGCTGGCTGGCGCGCAGGCCGGTGCTGCCAATCAGCAGCGAGTCGGTGCGCAGGCCCTCAACCCACGCACGGCCCAGGCCGTTCCAGATGATGTAGCTCAAGAAAATCTGGCCGTTGAAGCGCCGTTTTTTGTAAAACGCTGCCAGCACCAGAAAGCCCAGCAGGCACCAGATGCTCTCATACAAAAAGGTCGGGTGCACCGGGGCTGTGGGATCCACCGTCATACCCACGGGCAGCGTGACCTGCACCGATTTGAGGTAGGCCTCGGTGCCCTCGCTGTACATACCCCACGGCAGCGTGGTGTTGGTGCCGAAGGCCTCCTGATTGACAAAGTTGCCCCAGCGGCCGATGCCCTGCCCGATGAGAAAGCTCAGCGAGACCAAATCAAACAGCGGCAGCAGCGGTACCTTGCGCCATTTGGCAGCCAGCCCGCCAAACACAAACGCGCCGATGACTGCGCCGTAGATGGCAATGCCGCCCTTGCGGATGTCAATCATTTCCCAGACGCTCTGATACTCAAACGGTGCCATAGCCACGTAGTAAATGCGGGCGCAGACGATGGCCATGACCGTGCCGATGGCCACAACGTCCACCAGCCGGTCAGAGTCAATGCCGTAGTCCACGGCGTTGCGGAAAGCGTAGAGCATCGCCAGCAGCATACCCGCTGCAATGATAACGCCGTACCAATAAATGTTGAACCCGCCGATGGCCAGCGCCACGCGGTTCACGGTCAAATCAAGCCCCAGACCGGGAAATTGTACATGATATACCATTTTCTACTTACCCCTCGTTATTTTTCTGACGGGTCAATCTGCACGTAGGCGCGGTTTTCCTCCCGCAGGGCCGTGCGCATCAGGGCATTGGCGTCCTCCACAGTCAGCTCGGCCAGTGCGGCAATCTCGTCCGCCAGCGTGCGGCCCTTCAGGCAGGCAGCTGCGGCCTCCTCGGCGGCATCGTCCACGGCCTCCACATCGCCCAGCAGCTCGCCGTACATCTGGTTTTTCACCAGCATAAAGACCTCCGGGTCCACGCCCTCGCGGCGCATCCGTTCAATCTCCTCCTGCAGCAGCTCCACAACCTGACGCGGGGTGTCGCTCTCGCCGGTGAAGGCCACCGCGCAGGCGCCGCGCACGGCGATGAAATCGCCGGAAAATTCCGGGTTGACCAGCGCTTCATCGTAGAGACGGCGGTAGAGCTTCGTCAGACCGCCCACAACCAGATCGCCCAGCATATCCAGCAGCAGCTCACGCTTGAGGTCGCCCTCGGCCAGCGGCTCCTCGCGGTAGGCCACGCCGAAGCACGGCTTTGTGACCGGCATCGTGAAGAAGGCCTCCTTGTGGGGCAGCGGGCCGGTCTGGGCCGGAACGTCCCACTCGACCTCATGCGGGGCGCGGGCGCGGTAGAGACCGTTGCGCTTGCAGGCGTCCACGGCCTGGTCCAGCGTAATCCGGCCTGCCACGCTCAGCACCATATTGGAGGGTGCATAGAACGCCTTGGTGCAGCTGTACAGCAGCTGGGGCGTCAGCTCAGCAATGCTGTCCACCGTGCCGGCAATGTCATCCCGCAGGGGGTGGTCGGCGTACAGGCAGCGGAACAGCGCGTTGAGCAGCCGCCAGTCGGGGCTGTCATCGTACATCTTGATTTCCTGCCCGATAATGCCCTGCTCCTTGGCAATCGTAGCCTTGGTGAACCACGGCTTGCCCACCATGCCCAGCAGAATATCGAGATTTTCGTCAATCTTCTGCGTGGCCGAGAAGAGGTAGCAGGTGCGGTCATAGCTGGTAAACGCATTGGCCGAAGCGCCGGTCTTTGCGTAGAAGGTAAAGGAATCACCCTTGGGCGTCTCGCACATTTTGTGCTCGAGGAAATGCGCCGTGCCTGCGGGCAGTGTAATCTGCTTGCCGTCCAGCGTGAAGGCGCGGTGAATGGAGCCAAATCCCGTGGCGTAGATGGCGTGGACACTGCTGTAGCCCGGCATCGTACGGCAGAGCACGGTCAGGCCGCTGGGCAGCACAACGCTCTCACAGCTGACGGCTGCGGCAGCGCAGGCTTGGGCGGCGGCAAAGCTCTCATGGTCGTTATTCAACATCTTCGCTGCCTCCCTTCCCCTGCGTGCCCGGCTCGGCGGTCACGGCGTAGCATACCGAATAGCTGTAGCTCTGCAGCGTCTGGCGCACCTCGTCCAGCGTCACGGCGCTGGTCAGAACCTTGCCGTACTCGGGCGGATAGAGCGGTTCGCCGCGGGTGATCTGGCCATAGTACCAGTTTTCCAGCGCGGCCAGACTGTCGCCCAGTGCGTCCATGCTGGACAGCAGACCGCGGCGGCAGTCATCGACCTCCTCCTGCGTGATGGGGCCGTTTTTCAGCCCCTCCAACTCGGCAAAGATGGCGGCCTCCGCCTGCTGCTCCTTGCCCGGCTCAACGCCGGAGTCAATCATCATCACGCCGGTGGCCCGCTGGGCGGCAGAGCCGCAGTAGTAGCACAGGGACTGTTTTTCCCGCACGTTGCGGAACAGACGACTGGTGGCAGAGCCGCCCAGCACACTCATGGCTACGCGCAGGATGCTGACGCTGGGCGGGTTGGGGTGCTCCTCCCCGGTGGTGAACAGCATACAGAGCTTGGCCTGCGTCAGGCCGGGGATTTCCTCCTTAAAATGGCGCAGCGGGGTGGCCGGCATGGCCACCGGCGCGGCAAAGGGATGCGGGTCGCGGCGGATGCCGTCCAGCTTTTTCAGCAGCATCTCGGCCACGCGGGCCTCGTCCACGCCCTGCACCATCACATCAATCGATGCGGTGGAGAGGATGCGGTCATACTCGGCCTTCAGGCTCTGGGGCGTCACGTTGACCAGCTCGCCGGGGTAGCCGCCCAGCTCGATGCCCGCCGGGGCATCGCCGTAGAACTTGCGGCGTGCCTGCCGCACACAGTAGAGCCGCTTGGAGTTGAACTCCGCTTCCAGACGGCGGGCCTGCGTCTCGGTCTCGATGCGCACAGCCTCCGGGTCAAACGCGCCATCCACAAGGTAGGGGTCAAAAATCGTACCAAAGACAATGTCCGCGTAGGCATCGGTCAGGTTCTCCCCCGCCAGCGCGTAGGCGTCCTTGATGCCGCAGATATCGGCGGAGAGCACGCGGTCGGTGCCCGCGCTGGCAAGGTCCACCCCGAGGTCTGCGCCGTAGAGCTCCGCCAGACGGCGGGAAAGGGCAGTCATATCCGGGCAGGCCGCGTAGCCGCGCTCAAGCACCAGCGCCAACACCGCGGCATCCGTGGCAGACTCCCGCCGGGCGGGAAACCGCAGATGCAGTGTAATGCGGCAGCGGTTGAATTTAGAAGCGTCCAGCGTGGTAATGCAGACACCGGGCGCGAGTTGTTTCCGTTCCAAATCATTATTCCTTTCAAATATCAATAGATATTAGTATTATACCGTTTTAGCGAGATAAAGTAAACAAAAAACTTGCAACAGATGCTATATATTGTTTATAATAGAGATTATGAAAGCCCGATTTGTAGGGCGGCCAGCCCTCTGGCCGACGCGGGGTGAGGGCACCCCGCCCTACACCCCCATGAAAAGGGGTATCCACCGTACACTTGCGGGCCGGGCATGCCCGGCCCCTACAAAGCAATTTTATATAGAGAGGTCATTTCTATGGATCGTTTCGCCCTGAAAGGCACTTTTATAGACACCCCCACCCCGGATGCCCTGCGCGTGCGGGAGGGGTATATGCTGTGTGAAAACGGCCTGTGCGCCGGCTTCACCGAGGCCGCCCCCGCCGGGGTGGAGATTCTGGACTATACCGGCAAGCTCATCACGCCGGGTCTGGTGGATTTGCATCTGCACGCGCCGCAGTACAGCTACTGCGGCACCGCGATGGATTTAGAGCTGCTTGACTGGCTGCAGCAGTACACCTACCCCGAGGAGGCCCATTACGCTGACCCCGCCTATGCAAAGCTGGGCTACCAGTATTTTGTGCGGGATTTGAAAAACAGCGCCACCACGCGCGCCTGCATCTTTGCCACGCTGCACACCGATGCCACGCTGGAGCTGATGCACCAGCTGAAGGACGCCGGGCTTTCCGCCTTTGTGGGCAAGCTGGCCATGGACCGCAACAGCCCGGACGACTACCGGGAGCCCAGCGCCGCCGCAGGGCTGGCCGAGACGCGCCGCTGGCTGGACGCCTGCAAGGCTGAGAACAGCCTGCACGCGGGCCCTGTGCGCCCGATGATTACCCCGCGCTTCACCCCCAGCACCGGGGACGAGTATATGGCCGGACTGGGTCAGCTGGCCGCCGAATACCACGTGCCCGCACAGAGCCACCTCTCCGAGAATCCGGGCGAGATTGCCTGGGTGGCCGAGCTGTGCCCCGGCACAAAGTTCTACGGCGAGAGCTACAGCCGGTACGGCCTGTTCGGCGGGGATGTGCCCACCGTGATGGCCCACTGCATCTACAGCCCCGACGACGAGGCCGCGCTGATGAAGGCAAACCGCGTCATGATTGCCCACTGCCCCACCAGCAACGAGAACGTCATTGCCGGCATTGCCCCCGCCGCTAAATATCTGCGCGGCGGCTGGCGCATCGGTCTGGGCAGCGATGTGGCGGGCGGCCACACGCTGGATTTGTTCACCGTGATGTCCACCGCCGTGCAGGTCAGCAAGCTGCGCTGGCGGTATGTGGACCAGAGCGAAAAGCCGCTGACCATGACCGAGGCACTGTATATGGCAACGGTCGGCGGCGGTGACTTCTGGGCCGACTTCGGCGAGAAGGTCGGCCTGTTTGAGGACGGCTACGCCTTTGATGCCCTTGTGCTGGAGGATGCCGCCCTGGAAAATATGCGCAGCTTTACCCCCGCCGAGCGTCTGGAGCGCTATGCCTACCTTGGCAAGGGCGCGCTGGCCGCTAAGTTTGCACAGGGACAAAAACTGCTGTAAGGCAAACGCCTGCCAACGGTACACCACCGGGCCGGGCGTGCCCGGCCCCTACAACCATATAAACCAAACGGCCCCCGTACACCATCG
>OJNY01002354.1_pt1 | contig 10055 bp, 10 predicted proteins | sample 1597931 | NCBI WGS metagenome assembly OJNY01 (sample SAMN01915209, study PRJEB22387) | human gut metagenome | isolation source: stool | host: Homo sapiens | place: USA
TTCAAACTGATCTCCAAGATCCTCAAAATTTGCATCGTAGCAGCGGATGGGCGTGTCCTTGAACTGCCCGCCGCGGTAATAGAGCTTCATGACCCCCGGGCTGTAAACGGTTTTTTTAATGTGGAAGTCGTCAAAAAGAACCGATGTCTCCGGGTACCGATAAGTGCGCACGTCAGCACCGCCGCAGGCGGTCAGACAGAACAGCCCCATCCATAGACCTGCCATGATGAGGAACGCCTTGAGCTTCACAGCATCACCTCCGTTTCTCCGCAAATAGCCGGATTCTCCCGCTCCAAATTGGAGCGGGAGCCGGTTTTCATATAAATTCTCAGAAGGACGCTGCCCTTACTGGAACGTCATGTTGTTGAGAATGATGTCGGGCATCGTTCCCGGGACGCAGTCCAATTTCGTCAGTCCGATGGACAGTGCGCGGCCGTCGTCGATCTGCGCGACATACTGGATCCAATTGTAGCCGATGTGCTTGTAGGTGCGGCCTTTGAAGGTGATGCCGCCGATCACGCGATCGTCGATGTCCTGATAGTTTTCAAAGTCGTCCTTGTAGTAGTCGAAGTCCTCCACATTGGTTCTTACCTCGAATCTGATGGCGCCTGCGCCGAAGGCTGTGGGATCGTCGTTTTCCACCAGGCAGCGCCCCCCATCATCGAACGACCAGCCGGATACCGGGATTTTCGTCATGATCTTGACCTTCACATCGTCTTTTGCAAACTGGGCGATTTCCACGGAGAAGTCCTTCATCTCGGCGTTTGCAGACGCTGCCTTGTTCGCCTCGGCGGCCTCGGCCTTCACGATGTCCAGATACTTTTCTATGGCTTCTGTGCCGGAGAAGCCGCTGGTGTTGTACGCACTCACCGTATAAACGCCCGACTCGTTCTCCTTGAAATTGACGTAGATGAAATGGGAGTCGTCGTCCTCAGAGATCCATTTGTAGTAGCGGTAGTTTGCCTTCATGTGGTCGCTGTACTCTTCCTTGACGAACTGACCTTCCACGCCGAAGTAGGCAACGATATCATCGTAAGTAGCGTCAAAAATATTATTATTGACCTCGTTCATCCAGACGTAGCCCTTCTGCACCTGCTCTTCCGTTACGATGCCGTCGCCGCCGGAGGCCATCGCGTCCGTCGAGGTGGGCTGGGAGCCTTCTGTCGGAGCAGCTTCTTCCGGAGCGTCTTCTCCGATGGCATCCGGCATGGACTTGCCTGCGTCAATCAGAGGCAGATACCAGTCGGTATAGCGGTAGGGATATGTATCTTCCTCCATGTCATCCCAGTAGAGTCCCCACGGGCGCAGATAGATGTCGTAGTGGAACTCGTCATCGCCATCTTCATAGTCGCCGCTGATCCAGATCATGTCGTCATAGTCCAACAGCGCGGGATCAACGATCCAGTCCGCATGCTCCAGGGCCACGTTTGTGAACCAGCCGCCCTCGGACATCACTGTGCCGTGTTCGCCGGTTCCGGCTTCGCTCAGACTGACCTGTGCGGAGACCATGGGATCGGACCTTGTGTAGTCCTCGTCCCAAAGCGTGATCGTGCCAGTGTAGTCCGTGCCGATGTCAATGACGCCGCAGACATCCCACCATTTTCCCTCCATGCTCTCGTAGTAGCCATAACAGCCGCTCATCTTCCACCAGCCGTACCATTCGCCGTTCCACCAGTCGAGCAGCGCGTCGCCAGTCTCGGCTGGATCGGAGGTCAGCGTGCTGTCAACGGGCGGTTCATCGCCGGTCGTATCAGCTGCGGGAGTCTCACGATTAAGTGAGGATGGGTCAATGGTGATCTTGCCGCTTTTCTTGCCGAGGAACTGCTCGAAGGTTGCCTCGACTGGACTGGTCGTGTCCTGAAGCAGATATGCTGTCCGGACTTCCACCGTTGCGCCCGGAGCGACGTCTGTAAACTGGCCTTCTATCACGGTTTCAAAGGTGTCGTAGTCGGCAAAGACGGTTGCAGCTTCCAGTTCTACGCCGTTTTGCATGAGCGTTTCATCGACACTCCAAAGATACGACGCATTCTCCTTGCCGTTGTTTGTGAAGTCCAGGGTCAGAACGATCGCGTCATTTCCGTCCGAATCTTCCATGATGCACGCGCCCTTGTAGAGCAGCTCATAGTCGCCGAGCTTGATCAGATTGGAGTCTTTCGCCTTATCTTTGCCGCAGGCAGTAAGGCTGCTGAGCAGCATCAGCGCCGCAAGAAGCAGGCATAGAAGCTTGATCTTCGTCTGTTTCATAATTCCCTCCCGATATCCTTCAGGGATGCACAAATCTGCCGATCAACAGAAAATAACATATCATTCCGGCAAAAACAGCGGTGCATCCCTGAGACATTTTGCTTTCCTTATTTCTTTTCACGCTGGATAAGATTCCCATCCTTGCCGGTGAACTTGCCGCAGAGAATCTTGATAAAGTCAACAAGGTACCCGATGCCGAACAGACCTGCCGTCAGCGTATAAAGAATACCCGTGCCGATCTTTCCGACATAATAGCGGTGGACGCCAAGCCCGCCAAGGAAGAGGCAGAGCAGGAACGTTGTCATCCAGTCCTTTGTTTCGACCGGAACCTCCGGCGCGACATAGTCCGCTACTTCCTCACCGTTCAAAATCTTCCTCACGGTTTCAGTCACGGTGTCGATATAGGCGCCGCGCTCCGTTGCAAGGCCGACTGTCGCACCCTTGAGGCCCTTGCGCAATGCACTGTTCTTATCAACGCGCATACCGCCAACCGACATCTTGGCCTCCGTAATGACCGGCTGGATCCGGATGTGTGTGCCGTCCTTGAGGAAAAGCCAGAGACCAACGTCCACATTCGGTTCTTTCTCGAACGAGATGCGTTGACCGGGAATGCCGCCCTTGATCTGGAACGGCATCTGGAACGCCGTCCTGCGGGCATTGAGCTTCTCCATGATCTCTTCCAGTGTGGTGGAATAGGAAAGATCAAATTCACGGGGGCTGGTCGCGAATGCGACATCTTTCATGCTGCCAGTAAGGTTATCCATAGTTTTTCTCCTTTCTAAAGTCCGGTGGGTGGCTGATACGTATTGTGCTTCTATGCGGTTTATTTTTTCGTAAAAGTGCCGCTGATGCCGTAGCCGGAGTTCTCATTCATGGTAAGGCTGCTGCCATCCACGGAGAACGTGTAAGTAGACGGTTCACTCCATGCCTCCAGCGTTACCGTGAGCTGGTCGCCGTCAATGGTATAGGTGCCGTTCTGCTTCATGTACGCATTCTCCATGGTGCATTTACCTTTTCCGTTGAACGTCCATGTGATCACACCGTCTTCTCCGAGATCAGCAGACCATGTTCCGGCCAGCGCATCCTTACTGCCGCAGGCGGCAAGCGTCAGGAGTGCAGCTGCAATCAGGAGTAATGCTACATACTTTCTCATTTTTAAGTCCTTCTTTCTAAATCGTCGTTTGATGGATGGTTCAGCCGTTCACCGCGCCGCCGCAGTATTCACAGCAGCCGCTTGCATCCGGCGTGGTGGTTGCGCCGCAGTAGGGGCAGGTGACTGCCATCTTGGGCGCGGCGGCCTGCTCGATCTTCTCACGCACATCTTTTCGTACCTGCGTCAGCGCCTGCCGGATCTCCTCGCCGAGCTTTCTATAATTGCGGTACTCGACATTGGTTTCCGGATTGCACCGGGCGGTCATGCCCGGACGCATTGCAGGCGGCGGCGTAATGTCTATAGAGCTGGAGTTGACCTGAAAGCGCATTTCGTTGAAGTAGGGGTTGTTGACGAATATGGTGATGTAGAAATCATAGGAGTATTCATACCGCGGGGGATTGTAGCTAATCTCCCTACCCTCCTTATCCTCACGCTTAAGCTCCGTGCGGCTCTCGTCAATGTCGAGATTACAGCCGGTCACGTCTGCAAAGTCCAGAACATCCGGGTTGGCCTCCGCAAGATTTCTGGCTCGCGTCACCATGAATTTCCCCGCATCCTCGTCAAGAAGCACTTTAGTGTCCGTGCCGAGTGTTCTGGTCGTATGGAATGCCGCGACCTTTTCCTGATTCTCCTCCCGGTAGGTAAGCTGTGCCCTGATTTCTTCGACGGTGCTGTTGCGCCGGTCGGAGAACCACGGGGAGAGTTTTTTGGCACAGTTTTTGCAGAGATTCCCGTTTTCCAGCTTGCGGTTGCCAAGTAAGCCGATCTTTTCCCCGCAAATATCGCAATATTTCTTATCGAACAGTCCCATAAATGTATCAATCTCCTTTATGTATGCTTCTTGCACTATGCGGCGTACTGCGCGTCTGCCTTGGAATTGAGTACCGCGCCGTAGATGTACAAAGCCGGAACAGCCACGCCCGTCAGAACACTTGTGACGTTAAACTCGCTGCCGTTGACCAGATTCATCACGACGCTCAAGACGCTGAATACAGCCACGATTGCGCCCCATACGATGAGCCCGCCTGCTTTTTCGCTGCGCTTGCTGTGCTTGACGCCTTTGATTCCGGCGATCAGCTGGCAAATCCCTCCGATCAGTGTCAGAAACAGCGCTGCCCAGTAGGCAAATGTCAGACCAGATGCTGCGCCGAGTCCTGCCGCCAACGCACCCAGTCCGCCGACAAACACACCCGCTATGATGGAAAATACAGCGGCAATGATCATCAGAATGCCAGTGACCTTCAAAAACTTGTGTCCATTCATAATAAATCCTCCTCGCTTCCTTGTTGTTTGCTTTTTTATTCCGCAGGGCGTCTGGCTCCGCACTCTGCGCAAAATACGCTACTGCCATTCGGCATCCCGCACGCCGGACATTTCCATCCGCCGTCCGGTACAGGCCTTGAGAAAATCCCGGCCTCTGTTTCCCCGGCAAACGCTACCAGGAGGTTAAAGATGCTCTGTGCGCTCTCGCCGCAGTAGTTGTTTGTGAAAACCTCGCTGCCGTCTTGCCATGTCGCGCAGATGCAGCTATTCTCCGCGCCATCCGGGCCTGCGCTGGGATGGTAGACCGGAAGATCCAGCGCACGAAGCTCTTGTCCGATGCTGCTGAAGCACGCCTGCGCCTTCTCCGGCTCGACGGCGATGTCCTGCCTGAAAATAGGCTTACCGTCGCCATCCTGATACCGGTAGGAGAAAAGCATCTGCTTCTCCGCTCGGGATGGCAGCGTCCGCTCATCGAGAAGGAAGCTGAAGCAGTCACGCGCAGACGAGGCGGTTTGCTCCCAGTGAATTCCGACCAACTCTGCTGTTTCGCGCACCTCACGCTGCTCTGTTTCAAGCTTGGATGCAGCATACGCTTCCTCGGCAATACCCAGAACCAAGGCCTCCAGTGCCTCCGCATGGCTGCCGCTGAGCGTTTGGGCCTCATCCCCGTCATCGGTGCGCCAGACGATCCGGATCTCGCTGTCAACTTCATCATAGCTGTCAGAAGACGGTTTTCTGTACGCCGGAAGCTCCGACTCTGCCAGCACATTCTGAAGCTCAAACCACTGTACCCACGTGAGCTGCCAGGGAATCGGGTTGGAAAATGCATCCGTCTGGCTTTCTCTTATCTCGTCGCCGCCGGATTGGCTTGGGAACCAGCCGGTCAGCAGCGGCATATCGTTCTCCTGATAAAATTTCAGTGAAAAGCTGCTGTAGTAATTCCTATGGTTCTGCCGCCACTCAAATTCCACTAGTTCCGTGCCAGCCCTGTATGCATCCGGATTCTCCATTCTGCCTCCGTCTTTGATCTGTGACGTTACAACAAGCCGATACAGCGAGCATCCTGCCAGCGCAAGCAGGGAAATTGCCGAGAGGGTAATCAGCACAGCTTTCACTGCCGATTTCACGTCAGATCCCCGTCGTCAAACGGATCGCCGCACTCGGGGCAGAACTTCGGCGGATGTGCCGGATCAGCCGGTTCCCAGCCGCATTTGTCGCACTTGTACTGTGGAACACCGGCCGGCTTGGGTTTGCCGCATTCGGCGCAGAACTTGCCCTTATTCACCGCGCCGCAGCTGCACGTCCAGCCGTCTGCCTGTACTTCTGGCTTTTTTGTGCCGCATTCGGGGCAGAACTTTCCGGTTGCCGTCGCGCCGCACTGCGGGCATTTCCAGCTTCCTGCCGCCGGCTTCGGCTCCGGCTTTTTGCTGCCGCAGTTCGGGCAGAAATTGCCGGTGATACCGCTTTGTCCGCAGCTGCACGTCCAACCGTTCGCGGGCGCTGCCGGTGCTGCGGGAGCGGGCTGCTGTGCTTGCTGCTGCGCGCCCATCTGATAAAGCCCCTGCGCGTTCATGCCGCCCATCTGGCCCGCCATATTCATGCCCATGAACGCCATCGCGGGGCCTGCGCCCTGATTGGACGCGGCCGACTGCATCGCTGCCGCCTGCGCGCCGACCAGATGTGCAGCCGCTCTCGTCGGATCCATAAATGCCGCGTTGCGCTGCATTTCTTTCAGCATCTGCTCGTCTTCTTCGCTCGCCTTCACGCTGGATACGCCGAACGATACGATTTCAAGGCCGCGCAAGTTGCGCCACTTGCCAGACAGCACTTCATTCAGCGCGTCCGCCAGCTCCATCGTATGTCCGGGGAGCGCAGAATAGCGGATGCCCATGTCGGAGATTTTTGCAAACGCGGGCTGAAGCGCGGTAAGTAACTCGGTCTTGAGCTGTCCGTCCAGCCGGTCGCGGGTATAATCCTCACCCACATTGCCGCAGACGTTTGTGTAGAACAAAATCGGGTCGCAGATGCGGTAGCTGTACTCGCCGAAGCAGCGAATGGCAATGTCGATGTCAATGCCTGCCCGCTGGTCAACAACACGGAAGGGAACCGGCGACGGCGTGCCATACTTGTTGCCGATGAGCTCCTTGGTGTTAAAATAGTACACGCGCTGATCCTTGGGCGGCTCGCCGCCGAAGGTGAAGCGCTTTCCGATGTTCTTGAACGTGTCGAGGATACTGGTTCCCAACTCACCGGAGAAGATCGACGGCTCGGTCGAAGCATTATAGACAAACTCGCCCGGCTCGGCGCACAGCTCCGTGACCTTGCCCTGATCGACGATGATCATACACTGTCCGTCGGCGATTGCCACGACGGAGCCGTTGGAGATGATGTTCTCGCTGCCCTTGTAGTTACTGCTGCGCCCGGAAACGCGGTGCAGACCCTTGACCGCCATCACGCTCTCCGGAATGGATTCACAATAAAAATACTCTTTCCACTGGTCGGCCATCACGCCGCCAGCCGCGCCCAATGCTGCTTTAATGAGTCCCATTGTCTGTTCTCCCTTTCTCTGTTAACTATGCCCACGGGTCTTCCGCCGCAGGAATACGGATGCCGCTGAGAATGCTGGAATACTCCCAGAGGAACCACTCGCCGGTTGATGCCTTCTGCCGCAGCTTCATGGGCCGCGGCGAATCTGCGCCCGCCGTTTTCAGGAACACGCGCAGATACCCCGGCTCGATATCCTGCGGCCTGGGGTCTGCCAGCACATTAAGCCGGTATGGCACCCGCGGCTGATAGCCGTTTTCCGGTGTCGCACCCTCAAAATAGGCCAGCGGCAGATAGGCTTTTCCGCGCAGCCGGTCGCGCAGGAACTGCGCATCGTAGGGCGTCATGGGCCGCGGGCCGCGCAGGAGATTCATTGCGGCAGTTCCGGCGTCCCTGTCCTTGTCAAACAGTGCCAGCGCACACAGAAACAGGGCGCAGATGCGCTCCGGCTGTCTTCCGCCTGCCGCAAGCGTCTCGAATTCCTGCAGGCTTGCAGGGATGCTTTGTATTGTGACCTGCATATAAAACCCTCCTGTTTATGGATATGTCCGGAGCCATGTTTCCGTATTTCCGGATTTGGTATAGTCATGGCCGTTGGCAGCTTCCATCACATACCAGTATGCCCAGTGCTGCTCGTTCATGTCAGCAAAGACTCTTGGCAGCTCTTTCAGATGGGCACGGATATACTCTATGTCAGCGCTGCGTTCGAGCAGGCGGCAGGTGACAGCGGCGACCTCTGCTCTTGTAATGTTGTTGCCCGGCTTGAATGTTCCATCTGCATAGCCTGTGACCCAACCGCGAGTCGCCGCATAGGCGATGGACTTTGCCGCCCAATGAGAGGCAGGAACATCCGTGAAGGCCGCAGCTCCGTCCGTCAGCTGCTCAAACCGGCAGCAGATCGCGGCAAATTCCGCGCGCGTGATCGGCGCGTTTGGCCGGAACGTTCCGTTGCTGTAGCCGCGGACGATCCCGAACTGCTCCATGTAGCCGATGTAGTTGGCCGCCCAATGCGCCGAGGTCACATCGGAGAAGGAGGCCGGATAGGATTTGTTTGCCTCCATCTGCTCGGTCAGCAGGCGGGCGAACATGGTGGTCACCTCTGCGCGGCTCATATTTTTGCCCGGGGCAAATCCGCCGCCCGGATAGCCCTTTAGGAACGCGAAATGGTCAGTCTTGTTGAGCGTCGCAGGCTTATATGTGGGTTCCGTCACCGGTGCGGTGTTCTCGGTGTAAAGATTGACAAAGCCAAGCCCGCCCTGCGCATTGTCCGGGTTGACATGCACGCTGCCTTCCATAGCTTCAAATTTGTTGTAGCAATCCCAGCCGCCCGTCCACTTGTATTCCCGTGCGGCATCGCTCCATTTATACTGCGGTTGGAGGAACCAGCGGGTCTCATCATACGTCCAACCGCTTTGCTCATCGTTGGTTTCCACAACAAAGATGCCCTGATTGTCGGTTAGAGCGAAGAAATCGCTTCTGTCGATTTGAATGGTCATCACGCAGCCGAATGTTCCAGCTCCGTTCACAGATACTGTGCAGTTCTGTACATCCCAAAGGCCCGTGCCGCCGGCTTCATAACGGCCATACGACGGATCGCTGGGAAATGCATAGAAGCTGAAAGTCGTTTGCTTCGGTGCAGTATTTCCCCCCAACTCAACGACCTTGGTGATCGGGATCTGAAGCGTCACGATCCGGTTCTCGTCGTCCGGCTCAGGCTGCTCGGGCCGATTCGGCGGAAGAAAGTTGCTTCCCGGCGGCAGGGTCACGGTGAAATCCTCTGCGGCCACCGCTGCGGCAAGGGACAGTGTAAGGATCAGGCAAAGGAAAATCGCAAGAATTCGTTTTCTCATCTGGAACCTCCTTCTGTTATTTCTTTGTCGAATATGTACATGGTGCAGCTTTCCGCGCAGGCAGTGAAAACCAAAGAGCTAAAGTGTGTCGATCACGCCCGCGAGGTAGGTCGGCGATACCGACGCATAGATAAAATTATCGACCAGCTGATCCTTCACCGCCTGCCGTACCTCGGCGGCAAGCAGCTCATCGGAACGCTTTTGGAGCAGCGTGCCGTTCGTCGTGATGCAGATCTTCATGTCCCGCGCCTTGGCGAGGGCGAGGAGCGTCGGCAGCTCGGGGTGCAGCAGCGGCTCGCCCATGACGTGCAGGTACAGGTATTGCCCATATGGCCGGAGCTTCGCAGCCAGCGTGCGAAAGTCCTCCGGCGATAAAAACGCGGCAGGCCGCTTCGTGCCGGGACAGAAGCTGCACGAAAGATTGCAGCAGGTCGTGATCTCAAGATACATCCGTGAAAACATAGGAAAAACCGCCTTTTTCATTCTGATATCCAGTATACCGGCTTTTGCGCCAAAAGGAAAGATGGAAAAAACGCGCCCGCTGTGCTATCATGGATGCAGAAATGGAGGCGATGCGGATGTGGACGCTTGCACAGGTGCAGGCGGAGTACCGGCGGCTGGACAGGCTGCTCGGGATCGACACGAGCCGCGTGGCCGTGTCCTTTTCCCGGCGCATGACGCGGCAGTACGGCGTATGCACGTTCGTCAAAAACAGGCCGCAGGAGATCCGCCTTGCGGACTTTCTGCGGCGGGAGGATCAGGTCTTCTGGGACACGGCACGGCATGAATATGCCCACGCCGCCGCGGCGATTCTCACAGGAAAACGCCACGGGCATGACGAAGCGTGGAAGGCTGTCTGCCGCAGAATCGGCTGTCCGCCGGAGCGGCTTGCGCCCAGCTGCGAGGCAGCGGCTGAAAACCGGAGGCGCATTGAGGCCGTGCGCGGCGTATACATCGTGACGTGCCTCGGCTGCGGGGCCGAGTCGCGCTATCTGCGGCGC
>OJNY01002375.1_pt1 | contig 9996 bp, 10 predicted proteins | sample 1597931 | NCBI WGS metagenome assembly OJNY01 (sample SAMN01915209, study PRJEB22387) | human gut metagenome | isolation source: stool | host: Homo sapiens | place: USA
TATAAATATAAACAGTAATCAACAAAAGAGATTATGAATATTCTGATTATAGGAGCGACTTCTGGCATTCTCCCGGTGGCAATTGTTTTAGTGGAGTTTCGGGCCTTTTCGGCGTTGTTTGGCTTTGCGGGACCTCCTTCCAAAAATCTCGCAGGGTTAACACACTTAATCGTTGAAACCACATGGAAATTTCATACCTTTGTAATTAGGTCATATTTATTGGTAAATAACAATCGCAATAATAATCCCAATAATCATCGATATGATTTTGAAAGTACACAGATACATAGTCAAAAAATGGATAATGCTGAGAATGGCATCGCAAGAATTTTATTTCAAACAACCGTTTGAGATAAAAGACGAGTATCCGATAATGAAGAGTATTCTGTTTTTTGCGCTTGTTCCCATAGAGCTGATTTTTATATTTCTATATGCCAGAATCGTTGGTTCCCTAAGTGCTTACAATTTAGAAATAATACTGGCGGTGGCTGTAGTCAATCTGTTAGTGGCCAATCTGTTAATCAACCACATCAAAGATGAGGCATTTATTGATGAAACAATCAGATCTTATAAACAATTAGATTTTGAAACCCGGAAAAAATCATATTCATTTAAAGAAGGTTTTACTATAACGTTTCTTATGGTTGTAATTCCGTGGCTTATCTTTTTTATTGGCATATCAACTGTGTGTTATTTAATTCCTCATTATAGATAGTATTATGAGCAACGAAATTCTTTATATCCTCCTGCCGGATTATGCCGCGCATGAGGCCGTTTATCTCTCGCAAGCCATCGCTTCCGATGAATTTGCGATGAAAGAAAATCCCAAATATGTCAACAAGGTAGTTGCGCCGACGCTGGAGCCGGTCAAGTCGATTGGCGGCTTCCGCACATTGCCCGACTATTCGTTTGACACGATGCCTGACGATTATGCCGCATTAGTGCTTATCGGCGGTTTCGGGTGGAGTACACCGGTAGCCGATCAAGTCAAGTATATTGTCAAGAAAGCCGTTGAAAAAGGCTGCGTGATTGGTGCGATATGCAACGCAGCTTCGTGGATGGCAAAAAATGGTTTCCTCAATGCCGTGAAGCATACCGGAAACGGATTGGAGCAATTGAAAATCTGGGGCGGCGACAACTACACTAATCCAGAAGGGTATATCCACGCACAAGCCGTAAGCGACAACCGCATCGTGACGGCAAACGGCTCGGCCACGCTTGAATTTGCAAAGGAGTTGCTCACATTGCTTGAAAATGATACTCCCGAGCGAATCGAAATGTACTATCAGTTCAACAAGCAGGGATTCTGCACATTATTCCCCCGTAATTAAAACATGCCCTGTACTGCCTATTTCATTGAGTTCGTCTGCGACGCACTCGCCCCTTTAGGAGAGGTTCGTTCCCGCAAAATGATGGGAGATTATGTTATTTATCTGAATGACAAATGTGTGATAACCGCATGCGACAATATGGCCTTTGTCAAAAAACTGCCATGCATTGCAGATTTAATGGCTGATGCGGAATGCGGTTGTCCTTATGAGGGAGCAAAAGAAGCATATATTCTTGACTTCCAAGACAGACAAAAGGTTTTGAGAGTGATAGAGATGTTATGGGAAGATTTACCTTTCCCGAAATCCAGGAGGAAATAGCATGCCATACATATCAATAGAGAGCGGCAGATTGACCGCTGAACAGAAGAAAGAGCTGATTGAGCGGCTGACAGCAACAGCCTCCGAGATTCTTTGCAGAGTAAAGCGCTTCGCGTATTCCCATATCTCGGAGTAGTTCTTCACCTTAACCATTCGGGAAATACCAGATGAAAACTCTTAAGGACATGACATTGGAAGAACTGTGGCAACTATTTCCCATTGTCCTGACCCCGCACCGGCCGCAATGGACGGATTGGGCGAAGGTTGAAATAGATGATCTTTCATCATTGCTAAAAGATTTCAGTCCGGTTATCAATCATATCGGCAGCACTGCGATTCCCGGCATTCAGGCAAAACCGACAATCGACATCCTTGTTGAAATTGCGCCCGATACCGATTGGCAACGTGTACGTGCAACGATGGAGGCGGCGGAATATATCTGTATGTCCTCTTCCGATACCCGCATGAGCTTCAACAAGGGATATACTCCGAAGGGATATGCCGAAAAAGTGTTCCATGTTCACTTCCATGTCGTTGGTGACAATGACGAAATCCTTTTCCGTGACTATCTAAACAGTCATCTGGAAGTAGCTTGCGAATATGAACAGTTGAAATTAAGCTTGTTGCCAAAGTACAAGCATGACCGTGACGGATATACCGATGCCAAATCCGCATTTATCAAGAAAATATTGGGGATAGCCAAGGCCGGCAGCAAACCACCAAAACCATAAATCAAAGAGCGAACTGACTGGACAATATAAAGTCATACAACAATTCACCCGCCAATATGCGGGTGAATGGGACTTGGAGCGTCACACTATGAAATCGGCAATATGTATATGAAAGAATCGGGCAAGAAAAATCCTCATTTCCACGGCTGCCACCATAAAAATGCGGATAATGCAGTTCCTTTTCCCAAGTCGTAATGACGATTGCCCCTTACTATGCCACGGCGGTAAGTCAGTTTGGTTTAGTTCGGGCTTTATATATGCCCGATAAACCAAACCTAAATATATGTGGGCTGATGAAAAGAAAAACGGCGATATTCTGTCGTTTCCCTACGATAGTTCTGCTGATTTGTCGGCAACTTCTTGGTTGAAAGTCTTTATTTCGTCGGTGATTAGCTGTTTCAACTCTTTTTGAGGCACGATGAGTTTATATTCGGCAACGCCGATAGGTTTGGTAAAGCCTTCGAGGGCAAGCTCGACCTCTACGTTGTCTTTCTCAGCGCATAGGATTATACCGATTGACGGATTTTCATCTTTGCCACGTTCAAGTCTGTCAAGCAACGAGAGATAGAGGTTCATCTTGCTGATATATTCGGGCATGAACTCGGAAATTTTCAAATCGACGGCGACGAGCGACCGAAGTCCCCGATGAAAGAAAAGCATATCCACCTTATAATCCTTGCCGTTATAGGACAGAACGTGCTGATTGCCGATGTATGTAAACCCCTGGCCGAGTTCCAGAAGAAACTGTTTTACCTTCTCAACCAATCTCCGCTCAAGCTCAAGTTCGAGAAGTGGCTCAGTCACTCCGAGAAATCCCATGCAATAGGAATCCTTGAAAACTTCGTTGGCGTATGCTGCCTGAGCCTCCGGGAGTGCAATAGCAAAATTGTTTGACATATTGGCCTCCGGCTGATGCTTGTGCATCTCCAAATTTATGGCATTGACGAGTAAATCTCGGCTCCAGCCTTTTTCTATAACTTTCTCAGCATAGTATTGGATAGCGTTGTCATCATCTTTCAGTTTGGTCATCAACTGATTTATGTGTCGCCATGGCAAAACTCCAACGCTGCGTTGGAGTTTTGGATCGGAGAGATGAAACCGCACATAATATTTCTTCATTGCCCACAAATTGCTCACCGACATACCCATTTTGGGATACATCGACTTCAAGTCTACAGATAGTCGCTTTACTACGCCATCCCCATGTGCGCTGTCAAGTTTACGCTCATATAATAGCTGCCCAATGCGCCAGTGCATTTCATTGGAAGTGCTAATAATTGCACGAGCTGCGTTGCTTCTCGCGTTTTCAATAACTGCAACAGCCTGTTGCAATATTTCATTATATTCTGATTCGTTATGAATGCGGACAACTGTTTCCATACACAAAGTTAATACTTTCCTTTTGATTTTCAGTCATGTGCAGACACTTTGCCTCTAAGAACACTTCTTCTTTTGCTCCATCGGAATAGTCCCGTCTTGATAATCCCTAAAATGAACCGTTATAAGTTATCTGATTTCAGGAACTGTCGTAATGTCAGATGTTTTATGCCTTCGTAGTTCTGAGGGCGTGTCATCGGATTCATGGATATGACATACTTGGGATAGTTGTCTTGAATCTTCAGCAGATTTCCAAACTCACGTTCCATTGTATTGTCGTCAGCGATGAGATACGCTACCTGTATATAAACTGATGTGCCGCCTTTTTCGGCAACAAAATCAATTTCACCGTTGGGAAGGGTTCCCACGCTAATCTTGTATCCGAGATTTTTAAGGTGAAGATAGACGGCATTTTGTTAATTATACCAAATAAAATTGCGCTTAATTGCAATTCTATTTGTCATACCTCATAAAATTGTGTAGCAAACTGCGAGGGGTGCAACAGCTCGGCATTGCCAAAATTGAAGAATCGGCTAAACACAGTGGGCGTGAATACAGAGAGGTGCCAGTAGCGGCTGAAACGAATTGTAGCGGAGTCCGCGTCCGGATTTGTGCTCAAGGTAAAAGAAAAAGCAGCTACGATTGAATTCGTAACTGCTTGATTTCCCAGTGGCTCCACTTGCCCTATTGTCTAATGATTAAGCGGATGATAACCAGATATTTAACGCTGTTATAAGTGGTGTAGAACCACCATAGAGGCACCTTTATTATTCATTATTGTTCAGCAATATGATTTCGTTGAAATAGTGTCGTTACACTACTTTGGTTAGTGTATGGCAAAGTTCGTTATTTTGGGGACGATTATACAAGAGTCATAGTCCAAAATAACCTTAAAATGAACCCAGATACCCGTTTTTTTGAACGAACCGATTAGTTGGACTCATTCCTAATCCTTAAACAGCTCTGAATGGGAGCCAAGCCTGAACAATGCAAGAGTATTACTTTCTTCATCATACCATATAAGCAGGAAATCGCCTTCAACATGACATTCAAGGCAGCCGGAGTATTCTCCTTTTAATGGGTGCTGTCGATATTTCTCCGGTAACGTAATTTCATTACGGAGCATATCAAGGACAATCTTCAGTTCTTCGAGTTTCTTAGGCTGATTCAGAAATCGCTTCAAGTCTTTCTTAAATTGTCGCGTGTAGCGAAGCTCTTTCATAAATCCATTGATTTAAGCATGGCTTCGACACTTGAAGTATCAATCGGCCCTTCAAGTTTACCGGCTTTCGCATCGTTCAATGCGGCGATGGTTTCCTCGTTTGGTTCGTGATACACGGCATCAAGCAGCAAGCACTCAACATAGTTGTTAAGGCTGCGGCGATCCTTTTGTGCAAGTTCCTTCAGCTTGTCAAGAAGATAGACAGGCAGTCGGAACACGTGGGCTTTCTTTTCGAGCGATGTATACATAGTGATATCATTTAGATTACAAATCTACGACATTTTATAATCAACAACAAATTTATTTATTACAAAGTTTCAAAGTTCTCCTTGTAAACATCTGTATTACTGCGAAAATGCGGCACGGCGTGGCGGCTCGTGTTGGCGTCGGCTAAACACCGACTGCCTCATACGCCGAGTCCGCGTCCGTATTTGTGCTCAAGGCAAAAGAAAAAGCAGCTACGATTGGATTCGTAACTGCTTGATTTTCCAGTGGTCCCACTAGGGCTTGAATCTAGGACTCCCTGATTATGAGTAGGTGGACGGCGTGATTTTGAACGAAACCGTATGAAACTTCGTTAATAAGATGTAATTTGATTATCAGATATTTGCGAGCATTGAAAGAAGTTTGTAATTTTGTATGAGACCTCTTGAAACTTGTGGGTTGTGTTCAAAATGTGTTCAAATCCCATTTGCTGAACACGCTCCCTGATTGTTTTCTTGGGTCTGGCTGGTCTGATAAAAACTTGAACACAACTTTGAACACAGCTATATGAACAAGGCTCTTTTTAGCGATGAATCCAGACGGTTCGCTGGAGCGACGATATATATCATTCTCGCCCCGGACAACAGATATAAATTCGATACAGGCAAATCTGTGCCATTGACAGTCTGTGTCACTCATCAACGGTTGCGGAGATATTTCGCGACCGGGGTCAAGGTATCTTCACTGAAAGAATACGAGGCGTTGTTCTCAAAATCAAATGCCGCCATTGAAACCCGAAAGGAGCTTCGTAAGGTGTTTGACCAGATATGCGCCAAAACAGACGAACTTATTTTGCTCAATCGATTCTCGGTTGCCGACCTCAAAAGCCATGTTGAAAAGTCCGAGGGGAAAGTGACGGAAAAGACCATGAGGGCGGACGATACCTTTTCTTATTGGGCGACACTTGGCGCATCGAAAGAAAAAGTAAAGACCCGCGCGATGTATTCTTCTGCCCTTGACTGGTTCAAGCTCTTCAGAAAGGATAAGCCTATTTCGCTCGGTGCTGTCGATACCTCCATAATCACACGCTTCGCCAAATGGCTTGATGAACAGAAGGCACGCAACGGCACGGATCAGCCGCTTTCTTTGGACACGCGAATGGTAATTCTTCGCGCCACCCGTGCCGTGTTCAATCAGGCTTATAAAGATGGACACACCACTATGGTACCCAATTTCAAAGGTCTTATCCATGCCGGCAACCGTCGCCGCTTGAACGCCTTGACAGTGGAAGAAGTATTGAAGTTGTGGGAATATTGGCTTGCGTCTCCTGATAAACAGTCAAAATATGCCCGCGCCGTAGGTCGCTGGTTACTTCTTTACTGTCTCAACGGCATGAACACCATAGATATGGCTAAACTTGTCTGGACCGAGAAGGCGGCAGTCACGCAGAAATTTCCGCAATTTGTTTTCATCCGCTCCAAGATTGACAGGGCGAACAAACCTATCGGCAAGCAGCTTGATGAAACGTCCGTACCGATTATTCCTCAGTTACGGCAGTTACTTGATGTGTATGCCTCGCCATATAGCCCCGGTGAACTTGTTTTCCCTGACATCTTTCTCAATGCTGTTACGGATGAGCAGAAAGCAATCCGCGTTCACGACTTTAACCGCCGAATTTCAAAGAATATCAAGGAGGTATGCGAGTCGCTTGGCATCCAGTGCGTCACACCCCAATATGCCCGCAATTCGTTCATTTCAGCCTTGGCGCATCACGGCGTGATGACCGCCTACATCGACTATGCCGTAGGACACGCCACATCGGAGGTGTCGGCACTACTCGCCGGTTACATATCCAATGTAACACCCGCTATGATGCAGGCTTTCAATGAGAAAATCTTTATTATACCACCTATACAGTGATTATTGGGTTCCTTAGGCATGGGAAATTCATTGAAAATGATTAATTTTGTGTTATGGCAACTAACAACGCAGAAATAAACGATAAGAAATACATTGACCAACTTCTGGCTAATGGAGAACGAGTTACCCTTGAATGTAAAAGAGCCAGAAAGGATGTGCCACATTCATTGTGGGAAACTTATTCCGCTTTTGCCAACACTGATGGCGGGACAATTCTTCTTGGTGTTGACGAGGATTTGAAGGAAAAAGACATATCCAAACGCTTCAATATCATCGGCGTTGAGGATGCCGCAAAAATACGCACGGATATTTGGAACACACTCAACAGCCGCGAAAAGGTAAGCAGCTGCCTGCTGAGAGACGAAGACATCAATACCCTTTCATACGACGGTAAAGATGTTGTCGTTATTCATGTGCCTCGTGCCGATTATGAAATGCGTCCGATATATATCAACAACAACCTTATGCGTGGCACTTACCGACGCCGACATGAGGGAGATTATCATTGTCCTGAGCCAATTATAAGGATGATGTTGCGAGATGCCTGTGATGATGGTAATGACCGTATGTTTCTCGAACATTATACGATGGACGACATAGATATTCCGACACTTGAAGCATATCGCAATATGTTCCGTGTGGCAAATCTTGAACACGTATGGAATGGTTTAGACCATAAGGAATTCCTAAAACAACTTGGAGGTTACACCGTTGACCGCGCCTCTGGAAAGGAAGGACTTACGATGGCCGGTTTGCTGATGTTTGGCAAAGGCTTGCCGGTGCGAGAGCGGTTTGACAACCTCCGCATGGATTATATAGACAAGTCAAATCTTGTTGGAGACCAACGATATAGCGACCGTCTGACCTATGACGGCACATGGGAGAACAACTTATTCAACTTTCTGCGATTGGTATTGCCTCGACTTACCCGCGACCTGCCACGTCCATTCAAGATGAACGGCATTGTCCGTGAAGATGATACTCCGCAGAAGAAAGCTGTCCGTGAGGCTTTTACCAATATGATTATTCATGCCGACATGATGATAGGCAGCGGACTTCTCCGGGTTGAAAAATATGATGACAGGTTTGTGCTTACAAATCCCGGACTGCTGAAACTTCCGCTTGAACAGATATATGCCGGAGGAGAGTCAAAAGCACGTAACCAGCGGATGCAACATATGCTTCGTATGATTGGATACGGTGAGAACCTCGGTTCCGGATTCCCTCTCATTCTCAATGCCTGGCATGAAAAACATTGGCTTAAACCTCAGCTCGTTGAACAACCTGAGTTGATGCAGGTTAAACTCGAACTGAAGATAGTCAATGCCGAGAATCTTACTGCCCCACAAAGGGGGCGGAAAGAAGGGCAGAAAGAGGGGCAGAAAGAATTGTCTCCACGCCAATTGGAGATAATCCATCTATTGGAGAATACTCCCGGTGCAACCATGCCGCAAATAGCGGAAGCCATGGCAATTACATACCGTACAGTCCGTAGGGATATGGAGTATCTTCAAAAATCTGGAATTATATCGCGTGAAGGTGGGCGCAAAGAAGGTAAATGGATTATAAATAAACAATAATCCATCATTCTGTTATTGTTATTTTCTAAGCCTTATTACGCATCCAATGCGCCACGTCCCAGTATGCCTGCAATTCCTTCATTTCAGTTTTGGCGCATGATGCTGGTTTTCAATGAAAAATATTTATAGTGCCGCCGATATGATGAAGCGATATAGACCAATTTTTGCAATCTGAATACCTGTTTATCGTAGTACGCATATCATAAATACGCCTAATTATCGTAGTTTGCTATGCGAGATTTATCAGGTTTATCGAAGTTTTATTATTATCATAAAACAGTTCGAAGTTTGTGTATTACGAAGGGTAGAAAGATACATTGTAGTTTGTTAGGAGGGTGAACACTTGGTGAATGGTGGTTGTTTGATATGCTGAGTGCCGTAGTGTCATAAAGTTTCAACAGAACCGGCATAGCTATTGGCACTCACATTCATCAACCCGTTAAACACCACCCCGCAAATGCCAAACCCTACGACATTACGAGATGTTGTGCCAATATTGGAAGACCTGAGGCAGCTCACGAAAGTTCCGCTGATAGCCAAACAGGATAAAATTTTGTACAAACGAATTGCCGAGGCCACCAGTAAACTTTGCTCTATCGACATCGAAAATGCTATCATCGAATCTCACGCCTCCGGAGAAATCGGAAAGGTGCAAGCTAACCAGGCCAGAAATTACTGTGCTGAGATTGCGACAAGAATAGATACATTCCAGAATGTATTCTATAAATTGGACAAAGAACGTAAAAATAAATCCAAGGCAGACATGATAGACGGCTACGAAAGCAACCACTTCCTTAAAGAAGTGGAGATGTTCTATATGATTGCCGCTCATTATGAGTACGCGCTAAAGGCTTGTCGCAAAATCCCGGTGCCTGATGATTGGACGATAGATAAGTACAAACAGGAAATCGAGTTATTCCATATGGCCGAAACCCGTGAAGGATGGCTTGAAAAGAAACGGGAATTTCTTAAGAAATTGCAGGAAAGCGTTGAATATGATGAATTTCTGTTGAAACCTTCATTCGATGTGTACCATGATTTGCGAAATGTCTGTAGCAAAATTTTTATCACGGTGGAGAGATACTTTCCGCCATGTGAAATTCAGTTACATCCGAAATGCAGAGAAACCTTTATACAAAAGATGCAGGTTCACAATGGCAGTTATCCCGCGCCTGAACAACCTGTAAAACAGAATCCGACCAATATAAAATCATGCCGCCAATGGGAAGAAGAGCTGTTCCCGATGATTCTTGTGTCAGAATTATATGAAATCTGCTCTGATGTTTTCGATAGTACCGAGACTCAGTTCCATT